>OFMJ01000439.1_pt1 | contig 45432 bp, 41 predicted proteins | sample 1541801 | NCBI WGS metagenome assembly OFMJ01 (sample SAMN04209234, study PRJEB22552) | human gut metagenome | biome: gut; material: feces | host: Homo sapiens | place: USA: Oklahoma
GCAGGGGACTCTTAATCCCAAGGTCCAGGGTTCGAATCCCTGACGGTCCACCATCTGATTTCCCAACTCCCGCCAAGGGAGTTTTTTATTATAGATCGAACTATGATCTAGTTTTCGCCAGGGATTGCCGATATACATTCGAATCGTCCGTTAGCTGCGATTTCCACCCGTTGTATCCAGACAAAAACGAGGGTGGAAAACCGACCCGCTTCGGGATGGTCAATGAGTGCTACGAGGTGGGTAAGCTGGGCCATGAAGTGGGCTGTGTTGAGGGGCGTTGAGGCACAAGACAGCCCCAAACGAGTCCTCAGGTGGCTTATAGTAACTACACAGAGTGTTGTTGTGCCGTGTGAGATGGCTACAACTCTCTTAAATTCGATATATAACCTACGCATGTAATGAATAAGCGGCTACGTTTCGGTCTAAATATGCTCCCCGTAGAGCGTGTATAAAAATCCGATCCCCGCCTCGTGGCTATCATTGACCACACTGAAGGCGAGCGACTTGGTTTAAGGCAGGGGGTGGGGTGCAACGAGGTCGCTGAGGCCGCTCAGCGGCCTCGGGTGCGTCTTGGGGCGGACGCCGAGCGGGAGCGCCCATCCACAACGGTGCCTTCTTCATAGCCCTTGCGTCCTTTCATGGGCGCGGGGATATCCTATTTGCGCCCGCTGCTATCCAATCGAGACGTTGAGCGTGTTGCGTCTACCCGTTAAGAATGCGCGCGATGGGTGGGCCAGCGCGGGATCCTCTTGCGGATGGTCCGCTCGCGCGTGCGAACCGCGGCTTTCGCTGCGCTCCTGCATCGCTTCGACCATGGCGCGGGCCAGCAGCAGCTGGTTGTTCAAGCGATGGTAGAGCATGGCGCTGCGGTTCGCCGAATCGTTTGCCTGCGAGGGCTTCACGGCTATATCGCGAACGGTCTCCTCAAGCTCGACGATCTGTTCAAGCGCGGCATCCAGGCTGTCTTCCGTACGGCGAATCATGCAGTGCTCGCTCATAAGGCGGTGCAGCTCTCCGGTGATCTTGGTGGCGTTGTACATCTCGACCGCTCGCGTTTGCACGGGAACCTTCAGCGGTGCCTCGGCGTCGCCCGTGTCTGCGTCAATATCGCGCGAAGCGGAGGCGACGCGAGCGTATTTCGCCGCGGCCTTGCCTGCCGCCCTGCCAAAGACCACGCCGTTGGCACTTGAGAGCCCGCCTATGCGGTCGGCTCCATGCATGCCTCCCGTTGCCTCGCCGCACGCGTACAGGCCCTCCACGCCCGTTTCACCGCGGCTATTGATGCGAATGCCGCCGTTGGAGGCGTGGGCGTACATGCCCAACCTCAGCGGCGTATCCGGTTTGACGCTAAACTCATCTTTAAGCCAGCTGCTAAAGGTTTGGACAAATTCGGGCACGTTGTCTTTGGGGTAGTTCATGGTGACGGGCCAGCCGTCCTCGCCGGCGGAGTCTATGGCAAAGTCCACGGCGCGCGACGCGAGCCTACTGGTAAAGGGGCCGTATCCGGAGCGCATCTCAAGCAGGTCGGCCGTTGAGTGGCGCGCGCGGTCTAACGACTCGTGAGGAACGGCGTAGCGAAACGTCTTCTCGTTGAAGACGACGCCGCGGGCGGGCGAGAGCAGCCCCGGCATCATCTGTATGAACTCGATATTTATAAGCGAGCAGCCGTGTTTTAGAGCGATGCCTTGGACGGACCCCAGCACGTCTCTGGACGTCAGCGTGCGTTCAAACAGCCCGCTGGTGCCGCCGGTCGCCAGGATCACGGCTCGCGCGCCCACGGCTGCGAAGCGCTTGGTAGCGGTGTTGAGGAACAGCGCGCCCGCAAGCCGGTCGCCTCTATCCATAAGGTCAACAAGCTCATGGCGTTCGAGCAGATCGATGTTGAAGCGATCGATCGCGCTTGTAAACGCGTCTTGCATAGATTGGCGGGTAAGGCCGCGCCATTGGCGGTGCTTATGGTCAAAGCAGGGGATAAAGGCCTTCTGGGACGCAGCGTCTGTGGACGAGGGCTCCATCAGGTCCACGCCCACCTCTTCTTGCAGCCACGCCAGCGCCGGGCGGATGCCATGGGCGAATGCATCGACCAGCGAGGGCACGGCCACGCCGCACCCCACGCGCTTGATGGTGTCTGCAAGGTCTGCGGCGTCCGCATCGTCCACGGGCGCTATAAGGCCCAGGCCCCAGGTTCCCGGATAGAAGCTCGAACCGGAGAACAGCTTGCCCGCGCTGGCAAGGGCCACCCGCCCGCCCGCCTGCGCCGCGCTCACGGCGGCGGAAAGCCCCGCGATGCCCGTTCCAATTACAAGTACGTCGTACATAGCGCCCCGCTTGATATCGATAGGTTAATCCCGTCCAGTATAGGGGAGGGCGCGTGGGCTCTATAAACGTTTATGTAGACGGTAGCTGAGGACGGTGGGTGTTATTGCTCGCGCAGCAGGGCGGGGCGAAGCTATTCTATTTTTCGAATGGGAACATAGAGGTGGCAACGGGTTGTCACTGGGTCAATATACTCATGGACTGCGCCGGCAAGTGGAATGCCTTCAGCGCGCAAATGAGCAATCGCTTGATCGAATGCCCCTTCTTTATTGGCGACAACAAGATATTCGAAGCTCGGTATAGTCCATTTGGTCCAACCGAGAGGAGCTTCGGCCTCGTCTTCGCATTCGATCCCAGCTAGGTAGAGACCTTCGCTAAAGTTGTCTTCCCATGGTAGATACGAATGGGTGTGGTCCGACATCGCTCCCCATATTCCAACCAAGCTGCCATCCTCGGCTCTTTTCGCCAGGTGTTTTATTTCTGCAAAGTGGCCGTTAGCTTCATTCCACAGGCGCTGAATGAAGCCCTCGCCATCCAAGGTCGAACCCTCTTTTCCAATAACGCTGAAACTGCTCTTAATAAGACGAGGCATAGACGGTGCTCCAAGGATGGCGATTTGATTTGGGAAGGGAGAACAACAATCTGCGGTCATACTAAACAAACGAGGTTAGAGCTCGGTTGCGCAGACGCCCCTGTCCATGGCAACGATGTTGGCGATACCCTGCTCAATCATGCTGTCGACATCAACATCGGTGTAGAAAGCGATGTGATTGGTGAGCAGCACGTTGGGGAACTGGCGCAGGTAGGCCATCTTGCGATTTACCAGGATGTCGTTCATGCGGTTCTCGTGGTAAATGCCGGCCTCGTCCTCGAATACGTCCATGGCGAGCGCGCCGATCTTCTCGCGCTCGATACCGTCGATCAATGCGTCGGTATTCATAAGTTCTCCGCGGCTCACATTGATAAGTACGACGCCGTCACGCATCTTCGAGATCGCTTTCGCATCGATGATGTTGCGCGTGCTGTCCATAAGCGGCATGTGCACGGTGATAAGGTCGCTTTGCTCAATGAGGGTGTTGACATCTACGTATGATATTCCACGCGAAATGAGGTCGGCATTGGGGAAGGGGTCATAAGCGAGGATCTTGCACCCAAATCCTGAGAGGTTGTCGATTACGGCGCGACCGATTCGGCCAGTGCCCATAACACCCACGGTAAGGGTTCGCAGCTCGCGGCCGAGCAGGCCTTCCAGCGAGTAGTCGTTTACGTGTTGACGCCAAAGGGCGGGCTTGCACTTGCGCAGCGACATGAGCATGAGCATGACGGCGAATTCGGCCACGCCGTAGGGCGGGTAGGTGGTGTTGCATACATGGATGCCCATTCGATGGGCAGCATCGATATCGATGTGGTTGTAGCCGATGCAACGCGAGGAAAGCAGCTTTACCCCCAGCTCGCCCATGCGCGTGATAAGCTCGGCGGGCAAGATGGACTTGTTGTTGATGACGACGGCCTCGTAGCCGGCGACGCTCTCGATGTTGTCTGCCGAGAGAATGTCGGGAATAGCATCGATGGCATAGCTTTCGGGCAGAGCGGCGACTGCGCGCTCATAGGCTTGCTTCTCATCGCCTCGCAGCTCGAACAATTTAATCTTCAAGGCTGATTCCTTTCTATGGAGAGTGTTGCTGGGCGCATAGTGTGACGGTCTAGTGACGCGATGACACCGATTTGTTACAAGCACGATGGTACGACCGGGCAACGTCTTTCGTATGGGTATACTTGCGAAATCCAAACGCGAGTCTTTCCCCTATGTGGTGAAAGACTCGGCATAGCTTGCTATATCTCACTGCTTTAGCATGAAATTCGTAACGGAGAAGGGGGTGTCCTGTGGCTGTTGATCGCAAACGGGGGATTGTTCGCATCTTGTCGGATCGGGCATCCTGGGTCACCGCCTCCGCGCTTGCGCAGGAAATGGGGTGCTCGTCCAGAACTATCAAGACGGACATCATGCGCTTGAATTCTATGCATGAAGGACTGATCGAAAGCGGCCCAAAGGGCTATCGCCTTGCTGATTCCGCAGCATCTTCTCGTATCCTGTCTAATGTTAGCCCCGAGGTTCCTCAGACGGCTGAGGCGCGAAAGCGCTACATATTGTTTGAACTTCTCATGCGCCATCGAGAGCTCTCGTGCGCGGATCTGGCCGAATCCCTCTACATTTCGCTTGCGACGCTCGACAACGAGCTTGTTGCCATCAAGCGCGAGCTTACCGATTACGGTTTGTCACTGCGGTCACGAGGCGGGTCTATCCATGTGGAAGGTAGTGCACGGGGCGAACGTAAAATGGTTGCTCAGTTGATCTTTGATGAAACAAAGGACTATTTCTCTCAATTTGAAATGATCAACGGGTATTTTCCTGGAATTGACTTGAGGACTCTTCGTGGCCAGATCGATGCGAGTTTAAAATCTCGCGGTTTCTATATCAACGACTACGCCCTCTCGAATCTGATCATCCATATCGCCATTTTTGTGGAGCGCACGCTCAATGGTTTCGATCCTGCCCCCTTGGCGGTCAAGCGTAGCCCGCATTCTGAAAGCAGCTCTGACGTTGCGCTTTCACGCGAACTGGAGCAGTCCGTTGAAGAGATATGCGCGGCAATCGAGAGCGATTACGATGTTGTCGTTGCCGAGAGCGACCGCGAAGCAGTGTACGTGATGCTTTCCGTGAATCTGATTCATACTGGTGGAAATGTTTTGGATGACCCGGAGCATAAAAAGGCGTTTGAAGTTCTGGAGGTAATAGCGCGACGAGTGCGCGATGTGTTCTCGCTCGATTTTTCCGATCATGATTTCATGCTTCGTTTTTCTCTCCATTTGGCCAATTTGTTTTCTCGCGCGGCGCTGAACATGCAGCTGCGTAATCCTCAACTGGGAGATATTAAGAACGGGCAGCCGTTTATCTATGACGTGGCGGTGTTTGTGGCCGATGTCATTCGTAGCGAGACGGGTTTTGAGATTAACGAGGACGAGATTGCGTACATCGCACTGCACGTTGGGTGCCTGATTGAAGAGCAACGCACAAGCGCTAACAAGCTCCATGCCTTACTTGTGTGCGCCCAGCACAACGTGAATGGTGCCGAACGTATCGAGGCGTTTTCTCGCGAGGTCGAGCGCTCCCTCGTTATCGATGCGGTCGCGTCATCGATTGAGGATGTTGATTCTCTTGATCGTTACGATCTCGTTGTGTCAACGTTTCCAATTTCGGGATATACCTCCGTGCCGGTTGTTCAGATTTCTTCGTTCTTGGGCAGTCGTGATGCGCGCGCCATTGAAGAGCGCGCCGATGCTATTCGTCGAACGCGCGAGCGTGAAGAGCTCAATCGCGATATGCGCACCTTCTTTCGTCAGGAGTTTTTCTCCATTGAGCCTGATGTTGCAAATTGGCGTGAGGCGATTGACTTGATGGGAGGCCGTCTGGTTGATGAGGGCTATGCGTTTGATGACTTTTGCGAGCGTTTACTAGAGCGCGAAGAGATGTCTTCGAGCGCGTACTGTGATATTGCGCTACCGCATCCGGTGGATATGGATGCTAGGCGCACGGCGGTTTCGGTTGCTTTGTTCCCTCGGGGCTTATCGTGGCAGGGAAGAACCGTGCATGCGGTTCTCATGCTGGCCATCAAACGAGATGACCGCGCGTTTTTCTCCGAGCTGTTCAACCATATAGCCGTAGTTCTCACCATTCCTGGCGCCATGCGATCTATCTCTCGGGCGACCACTTACCAGCAGTTCTTGGACGCTATGCTTTCTTACCTGTAATCTCGCTTGCACCGCATGTCTTTAATAATGGCCTGCGGTGCATTGCGTTGATATGATGATTCAGCTTTTGTACTGTAAAAAAGAGCGACACCCGGGAGCGGACTCTCGGGCGCCGAACTGGGGGCTTCTTGCGGTGCGTGGTCGTGCTATCGCACAAGCTGATGCGCTTCCATGCGAAGGAGCGCCTCGGATGATAGTGCGCGAGGACAACCGAGGTTGAGGCGGATGAATTGACTGCCGTTATCTACGTAGAACGTGCCGTCGCCAACAATGACGCCCGCTTCTCGCGCCATGTGCTCGCACAGCTCGGTGGCAGTGGCGCCCGTTCCAGAGATATTCACCCAGGGTAGATAGGATGCTTGCATATGCATGAGCTCCCAGCCCTTCATGCGGCTTTCAATGAAATCGGCGGTTTGCTTGTAGCTCTCGCGCAAGTAATCGGTGATGGCGTCGAGCCATTCCTCGCCTTCGTTGTAGGCTGCGATGATTGCGGCGCACCCAAAGGTATTGGGCGAGGTGATGGAATTCATCTCCAAGCGATGGCGGAAAACGTCGCGAACGCGTGCTGAAGGAATCATGGAGTAGGAGGTCTTGAGGCCGCCTAGGTTGAATCCCTTGTTGGGCGAGGTGAGCACGATGAGGTTGTCGAGGTAGCGGTCGGGAAGTTGCAGGGCGGAATGAAAATCACCGCTCATAATATGCTCGCAGTGCACCTCGTCCACAACCAGCAAGCAATTGTTTTTATAGCAGATCTCTGCGACGCGCTCGATTTCCTCAAGAGTCCAGATGCGTCCGCCGGGATTGTGCGGGGAGCAGAACAGGTGAATGCGAGGATGGAAGCGCTGCATCTGTTCTTCAAGCAGGTCAAAATCAATGTAGTAGGTGCGGTCTTGGTAGATAAGCGGATTTGAGATAATGCGGAACCCGTTATTGTGGGCGGCGTAGCCAAACGGGTCATATACCGGCGTGTTGAGAATCACGCAGTCATTCGGTTGGCAAAACGCTTGGTACAAGTAGTGAATGGTGGGGACGGTGCCGTATGCGAGCGTGATCCATTCTCGCTCTACATCAACGTTATGACGCCTGTGCTGCCAGGACATAACGGCGTTATAGAATCCGTCATGGGCATAGCCGTAGCCATACGCTCCGTTCTCTGCAACTTCGACAAGGGCTTTGCGAACGGCGGGCGCAGCGGGGAAGTCCATGTCGGCGATCCACATGGGAATATAGTCCTCTTTTGCATACGGGAACTTTTGCTTGATGATTTCTCGATCCCATTTGCGTGCATGATCGAGCGATCGATCGGCCATGATATCGAAGTCAAACTTCGCAGACATGCGAACCCCTTTCACAATGAACGTGAGATATGCCCCGTGCGCGATTTGCGCTCGAACATCAGCGTTTCCATTATCCCGCGCTGGGTTTTTCATTCCATCCCTGCACCTTTCACTCCAGGGGTGAAGCCATGGGGGATGTTCGGCTTTGCACCGCAAGGGTGAAGCGGTGGATAAAGCATTTCCCCGCTTCACCGCATACACTGCAAATTGAACAGCCGCACTCGGCACACGGGGCCTGATCCCTAGAGCCGCGGTCGCAACGCATGATGGAAGGAGCATCGTGAACGAAGGACTTATTACCCGCCTGAGCAATGCTGACGCGGTGGCATGCCGCGAGACGGAGGTGCGGGCGGTAATGCACGAGGAGCTCGATGACATTGCCGATGCCGTTGAGTACGACAAGCTCGGCAGCATTATGTTCAAGAGCGCTGGCACCGAGGAGAACCCGGTTCGTGTTCTGTTTACGGGTCATATGGACGAGGCCGGTTTCATGGTTCGCTATATCTCGGATATCGGCATGGTGCACGTTATTGGTGTGGGCGGCCCTCGCAAGAACAGCGTCGAGAGCCAAATCGTCCGCATCAAAACGCGTTCTGGCAAGAAGGTGCGCGGCGTCCTGTTCGCCAAGCGCGCCGACCTTGAGAGCCAGCCGGGTGATATGTATATCGATTTTGGCTGCGAGACGGCAGAAGAGGTTGCTGAGCTTGGCATCCAGATTGGTGACTGGGGCACGTTTGACGCCGATTGCGAGCTCAAGCCCGTGGGCGACATCCTGCTTGGGAAGGCATTTGATGATCGCGCTGGCGTATACGTGGTAACTGAGGCCATGAAGCGCCTTGCGGGTACCCCGCATGCTGCGGAGCTGTGGTTTGCCGGCTCTTCGAGCGAAGAGGTTGGCTGCCGCGGCGCGGCAACTGCCGCTGCACATCTCGACGCGGATATTGTCATTCCGGTTGACATCGCCAATGCTCCCGAGTTTACCCGCAATTGGGAAAACCAGCGCAAGTGCGGCCACGGCCCCATGATCGTTCATTACGACCGCATGCACGTGCCCAACGAGAAGATGCTCCACCACATCATCGACCTCGCTGAGAAGAACAACATCCCCTTCCAGCGCGACATCTTCAAGGGCGGCGGTACGGATGCCGGCACCGCGCACCTGGTCGGCGATGGAAAGCTCGCCACCGTTATCGGCGTGCCCGTGCGTTATTGCCACGGATCTTGGTCCGTTATGCGCGGCGGCGATCTCGATGCCGCAGTCGACCTTGTGTGCGCCATCGCTACGTCGATCGATCGCGCTACATACGAGGAGCTTAAGAGCTTCGACTAGCCCCCTTAAAGACCCTGGGGGTTGCGTCGACCCCCAGGGTCACTTCTTACCGTACGTATCCACGCAGCAAGGAAGGAACTGTCCCGTGGAAATTAACGAGCAGCAGATTATGACCATCATCGGTGCGGCTGGCACCAGCAAGGCCAAGGCTTTTGGCGCCCTGGCTAAGGTCCGCGAGCATGATTACGAGGGCGCCCGCGCCATGTTGGCAGAGGCGAAGGAGGCCGATCTCCAGGCGCATCAGGTACAGACCGAGATTATTACCGCGGCACTGTCGGGTTCGGATGACTCCGGTGCAAATCTGCTCATGGTTCATGCTCAGGACCACTATATGACCTCCCAGCTCGCGCGCGATCTCATCGCGGAGATGGTCAATATCTTCGAAGCGCGCGACGCAGAGCAGGATAAATAGGCAATCACGCCATTACGTAGGAAGGAATCGATCATGGCGAAAATGGACATCGTACTGTGCTGCGCAGGCGGCTTTTCTACCACGATGCTGATGGACCGCATCAAGCAGACCATTCACGAGAGCAAGGCTCTTAACGACGACGACTTTACTCTGAAGGCTATTGCCGCCGACTTCCTCGACCAAGAGGTTGACCACATGGATGCGCTCATCATGGGTCCCCAGGTTGCGCATAAGCTGGAGTCCATCAAGCCGCTCATCGAGCCACGCCACATTCCCTATGTGATCGTTGACCAGGATACGTACGGAAAGATGGATGGGGCGACCGTGCTCAAGCAGCTTCTTATTGCAAAGAGGAAGGCCGATATGGCCCGCGAGGCTGCTGGCGAATAAGACCGACCTGGCATACGACGTCTAGAAAGGAAGATGAATGGAAGACACCACCAAGAAGGTGGGAGCATTCGATAAGTTCGAAGATCTCCTCAACCGCTACCTCGGTCCGATCGCCGAGAAGATGGATAAGCAGCCCCATCTGAGCGCCGTCAAAAAAGCTATGGTTGCTATGACGCCGCTGCTGCTTATCGGTTCGTTCTGCCTTATTCCCTCTGCTATCCCCAACATGATAGGAGAGAGCAACCCTCTGTCTGTCTGGATCGTGGATAATACGTCCTACTTCGATCTCGCGTATACCGTATCCATGGGCCTCATGTCCGTGTTCGTAGCCGTTGTCGCTGCGTACCACCTCGCAAAGTCATATGACCTCGACATTCCTGGTTCCCTGTGCATGGCGCTTGTGGCATTCCTGCTTCTTGGCATGGAAATGGACGAGGCGGGCGGAATCTCCTTGTCTGCGCTCGGCTCCAAGGGCCTGTTTGTAGCCATGATCGCTTCACTTCTTGCCGTTGAGCTTTATCGCTGGTGCAAGAAGCGCAACTTCACTATCAAGATGCCTGATTCTGTTCCGGATTTTATCTCGAGCTCCTTCGAGATTATCCCGGTAACCATCATTGTCATCGGCGTGTTCCTCGCTATCCGCATCGTGTGCCAGGGCGTATTCGGCGTCATGCCCAACCAGATCTTCACCAATCTGCTTGCCCCGCTCATCGGCTCCATGGACAGCCCGCTTGCGGTAACGTTCTACCATACGTTGCGCTGCTTCATCTTCTTCTTCGGCATCCATCCTTCGGTGCTCTCACCGATTGTCCAGCCTATCGCTACTCAGTTCCTGGCCGAGAATATCGAGGCGGTTCAGGCCGGTGGCGTTGCTACCCACATTTTCACCCCTGGTCCCATGTCTGCATTCGGCGGCTTCACCGGCCTGGGCGTGACCATGGGCGTCGTTATTTGGTACATGTTCTCCAAGTCCAAGGTTCAGCGCGAGATTGGCAAGATCGCATTCATTCCCTCGCTGTTCGGCGTGAACGAGCCCATCCTGTTCGGCGCCCCCATCGTCTTGAATCCTATCATGTTCATCCCCTTCGTTCTGTTCGGCGGCATCCTGTCTTCCATCCCGTTCTGGTTTATGAGCTGGGGTTGGCTTGACTGCTCCACGTTCACCCCTCCGTATGTGGGCGTGTTCCTTGAGGGCTTCCTCACTAACATGGACTGGCGCTCCATCGTCGCCAACATCGTTCAGCTGGTCGCGGCGCTCATTGTGTACTACCCCTTCTGCAAGGTTGCCGAGAAGCGCGCCCTTGAGGAAGAGGCTCGCATCGAGAGCGAAAAGTCCGCGTTCTCCGCTGAGGACGAGGCAATCCTTGACGACCTCGGTCTCGACTTCTAGTTGTTATCGCGGTTTTGAACCACTTGGTGCCCGGCGGACCTCGTGCCCGCCGGGCGTGTTTGAAAGGTGACAGACATGAATGCTCGTGTTGAGTCGGTTCGTGCTTTAATGGACGAGCGCGGACTCGATGCCCTTCTTATCAAGGGCAAGACTCTTAAGCGGTATTTGGGAACGGTGACTGGAAGCGGTTGCAAGGTGCTTATCACCCGCGCCGGGGGTTACCTCATCATGGATGGCCGCTATGTGAACGAGGCTGCAGACATCGAGCACGACCTCGAGTTTCGCGTACACGAGCAGGGCGTGAGTTACCTTGGAGAGCTTGCTATCCTCATAGGGGAGTGCGACATCCATCGTCTGGGTGCCGAGGCTTCCCAGGTGCTTGTGAGCGAGTACCAGAAGCTGTGCGATCTTGATGTTGAGCCCGTGCTGCTTGATGGCGAGCTCGCACGCATGCGCATTATCAAGGACGAGTATGAGATTGCTGCGGTTCAGCATGCCGTCGATGTTGCGGACGATGTATATGCCAAGGTGCTCGAGCATTTGCATATTGGCATGACCGAATATGAAATCTCCGCGCTCGTGCATTACTACTCAATCGCGGCGGGCGCAGAGGCGATGAGTTTCGATACGATTGTTGCTACCGGAGAGCGCAGCGCGCTGCCCCATGGTCGTCCGACGATGCGCACGGTGAACGAGGGCGAGCCTATTCTCATTGATTTTGGTGTGCAGACCAATGGGTACCAATCTGATATGACAAGGGTCTGCTTCATCGGGCAGCCTTCTTCGCAGATGGTGAAGGTGTACGACACGGTATTGGCAGCTCACTTGGCCGGTATCGAGGCGATTCGCGAGGGGGTTGTCGCTCGCGATGTGGACGCTGCGGCTCGTAAGGTTATTGCTGATGCGGGTTATGGTGCGTATTTCACCCATGGATTGGGACACGGAATAGGCATGGGCGGCGATCTTCCGCTTCTTAATACCAGTGGCGACATCGTTCTTCGAAACGGCATGATTATGTCGTGTGAACCGGGTGTTTATTTGCCTGGAGTGGGCGGCGTGCGTATTGAAGACGATGTACTGCTGAGCGACGGAGTCGCCGTTCCGCTCAACCATACGCCCAAGCAGCTGCGCGTTCTTGAGGTTCGATAGCATGGGTAAGAAGAAGAGCAAGAAGATGCGTTCGCACGTGCAGATAGGCGAAGCGGCGGCGCTGGAGATGCCGTTGGCATCTCCAGTGAAGGCGAAGACGCCGGCCTCCGCCTTGGTGGTCCCCGCGCCCCCTCTTTCACGTCTTTATGCATATGCGATCGATTGGGCTGTTGGCGGCGTGGTATCCGGTTTCCCTGCAGTTTTGCTATATGCTGCGGTCACCCGTCGCAACGACATGTTCTCGAATCTCTACATCTTCGAGGCGCTTGGGTATCCTTGGGCCGTCGGGATGGTGGCGGGTACGCTTTGCATCCTTGCAGCCATTCTGTACTTTGTGGTGGTCCCACTTCGCGTGTGGCCGGGGCAGACGCTGGGAAAGCGCATCGCTCATATTAAAGTGCTGCGTGAGGACGGTACGGCTGCAGGTCCTTTGTGCCTGGTTATTCGCCAGGTGCTTGTAGGATTTCTTCTTGAAGGATCAGGATTTGTGGTTGCCCGCTATATTCGCGAGATGGCGGTTCTGGCTACTCGTGTCGATGTGAACTATTACTGGGAGATTGCCGGTATGGTCATCACCTTGATCTCGGGCATACTTGCACTCGTCCTTCCTTCGCGTCGCGCCTTGCACGACTATCTTGCGCGAACGCGCGTAGTTCCAGCAGAGGGCCATCCTCTGTATAGGGGCTAGTGAACTACTTAACACTACGGTGAACGCGTTTATCGGGTGTTGCAGCACAACGCTTGAGATTAAAGGAGATTAGCATGATTACTAAGTCGACCACTGTTGTAAATCCCACCGGGCTTCACGCTCGTCCCGCCGCCGTGCTCGCAACAAAAGCCGGCGAATTCTCTTCGAAGGTTGAAATCAAGAATCTTAGTAAGGATTCAGATTACAAAGATGCCTCTTCAATGCTGTCCATCATGATGCTTGGAATTACTCAGGGCACCGAGGTCGAGATACGTGCCGAAGGCGAGGATGAGACTGAGGCGGTTAACACCTTAGTAGAGCTTATCGATTCCGGATTTGGTGAGTAGGTTTTTCGCAAAGGCGCGAGACGCTTTATAACACCAGCTAACTCTCTAAAAAGGCCATCGCTTGCATGAGCGATGGCCTTTTTCAACCCATAAGAAAAGCCGCCACCCGAAACGGGTGACGGCTCTCAAGACGTCTATCGCAAGCGATAGGGGATGTCTTAGTTGTTCAGAGCGGCGTTGACGGCAACGGCGCAGGCGACGGTGGCACCGACCATGGGGTTGTTGCCCATGCCGATGAGGCCCATCATGTCGACGTGCGCGGGGACCGAGGAGGAGCCGGCGAACTGGGCGTCGGAGTGCATACGGCCCATGGTGTCGGTCATGCCGTAGGAGGCAGGGCCGGCGCCCATGTTGTCCGGGTGCAGGGTGCGGCCGGTACCGCCACCAGAGGCGACGGAGAAGTACTTCTTGCCAGCCTCCAGGCGCTCCTTCTTGTAGGTGCCAGCGGTGGGGTGCTGGAAGCGCGTGGGGTTGGTGGAGTTACCGGTGATGGAGATGTCGACGTTCTCGTGCCACATGATGGCAACGCCCTCGCGGACGTCGTCGGCGCCGTAGCAGTTGACGGCGGCACGGGGACCATCGGAGTAGGGGATGGTCTCGACGATCTTCAGCTCGCCCGTGAAGTAGTCGAACTGGGTCTTCACATAGGTGAAGCCGTTGATGCGGGCGATGATCTGGGCGGCGTCCTTGCCCAGGCCGTTGAGGATGACGCGCAGGGGCTTCTGACGGGCCTTGTTGGCGTTCAGAGCCAGCTTGATGGCGCCCTCGGCGGCGGCGAAGGACTCGTGGCCGGCCAGGAATGCGAAGCACTCGGTGTCGTCGGACAGCAGCATGGCGCCCAGGTTGCCGTGGCCCAGGCCAACCTTGCGGTCCTCGGCGACGGAGCCCGGAACGGTGAAGGCCTGGATGCCCTCGCCGATGACGGAAGCGGCCTCAGAAGCGGTCTTCACGCCGCGCTTGAGGGCCAGGGCGCAGCCCAGGGTGTAGGCCCACTCGGCGTTCTGGAACGCGATGGACTGGGTGTCGTGAACGATCTCGCGAGCGTTGACGCCCTTGTCGAGGCAGATCTGCTCGGCTTCCTCGAGGGAGGCGATGCCGTTCTCTGCGAGGCAGGCGTTGATCTTCTCAACGCGGCGCTCGTAACCTTCGAAAGTAACAGCCATTCTTATATCCCTCCCTTTCTACTCGTGAACCGGGAACACGTTGGCGACGGTGTGAGTCTCCTCGTCGGTACGAGGATCGATGTACTTGGCGGCGTTCTCCCACTGGCCGTAGTGACCCATGGCGCCGGCGATGGCCTCCTCGGGGGTCTTGCCGGCCTTGAGGGCGTCGGTGAACTTGCCAAGGTTCATGAACTCGAACGCGATGATCTCGTTCTTGTCGTTCAGAGCCATGCGGGTAACGTAGCCCTGGGCCAGCTCGAGGTAGCGAGCGCCCTTGGCCTTGGTGCCGAACATGGTGCCGACCTGGGAGCGAAGGCCCTTGCCAAGGTCGTCAAGGGAGGCGCCGACCGGCAGGCCGCCCTCGGAGAACGCGGTCTGGCTGCGGCCGTACACGATCTGCAGGAAGATCTCGCGCATAGCCACGTTGATGGCGTCGCAGACAAGGTCGGTGTTGAGAGCCTCGAGGATGGTCTTGCCGGGGAGAATCTCGGAAGCCATGGCGGCGGAGTGGGTCATGCCGGAGCAGCCGATGGTCTCGACCAGAGCCTCCTCGATGATGCCCTCCTTGACGTTGAGCGTGAGCTTGCACGCGCCCTGCTGGGGAGCGCACCAACCCACACCGTGCGTGAGGCCGGAGATGTCAGAGATCTCCTTGGCCTGAACCCACTTGCCCTCCTCGGGAATGGGTGCGGGGCCGTGGTATGCGCCCTTGGCGACGGGGCACATGTTCTCCACTTCAGATGAGTACTGCATGCCTCTCCTCTCTGTTGTAGTAACACGACATGCAAGACTTATTTTAGCGCGAAATGCACCTTGCCATTTCGGTGAACGGTCGAGTTTTTTCGGATGCGGCGGCACTTATAGTATTTGGACGAGTTTTTGGTTGGATTCCCGTCGCGTTTCAGCGGGTCTCGGGTAAGTCGCTGCAGGCTACGGCGGGCGGCAGAGGACTTTCGGTAGGAGGCTGCGGGCTGCCGCAGGCGGGCGGAAGGCTGCCCGCAGCCTGGGTTTTGGACGATGAAAATGTTGCGGCGGCGTGAACGCGGCATCGCCGGCGGCGACCCTAGCCCTCTATATGCAACCGCTTCTCGCAGGCGCGCGCCGCGGCGCCCAGCACGGCGTCAAAGGCAAGGGCCAGCGCGGCGCAGCATATGGTGCCGCCCAAAATCTTGTCGATATTCATGGTGCGAAGACCGTTAAAGAGCACGGCTCCCAGGCCTCCGGCGTTGATGGCGGCGGCAACGGTGGCTATGCCCACGGTCGATATGCAGGCAAGGCGCAGCCCCGCGAGAACGGCGGGCATCGCCAGCGGCAGGCTCACCGTCAGCAGCACCTGGGCCTCGCTCATGCCCATGCCGCGGGCCGCTTCCAGCACGGAGGCGTCCACGCCGCGAAGGCCCTCCAGGGCGTTTCGCACCAGCATGAATTGGTTGTAGGCCACCATCACTATGACGGCGGTGGTGAATCCCAGGCCGGTCCACGGGATGAGCAGCGCGAACAGCGCCAGCGAGGGGATGGAGTAGAACGCGCCCATAAGCTCCACGGCGGCGTCGCCCAGGCGCTTGAACTTAAGGCAGGCCAGGGTGAGGACGCAGGCCAGGGCGCAGGAGGCGATCATGGTGACGCCCAATAGCTGCAGGTGCTGGGCGCAGGCGCGGACGAAGAGCCCCGCGTGGTCCGCCATATAGGAGAAGACGCCCATCGCTACCGCCCCTCCGGCGAGGCTTCTGCCACGGCGACGCCTTCTGCGGGCGCGGAGAATCCCTGCGTGGCCAGCAACCCGCGCACAAAGGGCGTGGCGGGGCGGGCGATAAGCTCGTCCGGAGAAGCGAACTGCTGCACGCGTCCGGCATCCACCACCAAGATCTTGGTGGCGAGCTTCATGGCCTCGGCCACATCATGCGTCACAAAGATAAACGTCTTGCCGCTACCGCGGTGAATGCGCAGCAACTCGTCTTGCAGGCTGGCGCGGGTAAGGGCGTCGATGGCGCCAAAGGGCTCGTCCAGCAGCATGATCCGCGGCTCGGCGGCAAGGGCGCGCACCAGGCCCACGCGCTGCTGCTGCCCGCCGGAGAGCTGGGAGGGATAGCGGCCGGCGAACTCGGCGGGGTCCAGGTGCACCAGGCGCAGCAGCTCGTCCACGCGCGCGTCTATGCGCCCACGGTCCCACTTGAGGATCTTGGGCACGCAGGCGATGTTCTGCGCCACGGTCATGTGGGGGAACAGGCCGGTCTGCTGGATCACGTAGCCGATGCGGCGGCGCAGCTCCACGGGATCCAGCTCGGCGACGTCCGTCCCGTCCACCAGCACGCGTCCCTCATCGGGGTCGTGCAGGCGGTTGATGAGCTTGATGAAGGTGGTTTTGCCGCCGCCGGAGGTGCCCAGCACGCAGACCAGCTCGCCGGGCTCGATGGCAAGGCTCACATGGTCCAGTGCGGGCGCGGCGGCGCCGGAAAAGCGCTTGGTGACGTCGATGAATTCTACGGCGGGAGTGGTCGCTGTCTGCACGGCGCTCCTTTCTCGTGGGTGGACGGGCGGTGTGGGGACTAGGTGGGAAGGGGGGCGGAAAGAGGGAACGGGGCGACGCTAGCCGATGTTCTCGAAAAAGTCGCGGGCCACGTCCTCGTACTCCTCCTTGTCGATGTCCACCCGGGCGTTCAGGCGGGTGAGCTCCTCGGTGGTGAGGGCGTCGTTGACGCGCTTGAGGGCCGCCTCGATCTGGGGATGCGCATCCAGGGCCTCGGCGCGAACGACGGGGGCCACGTTATAGGGCGGCCACACGTGCTTGTCGTCCTCCAGCAGGGTGAAGGCGTCATCGGTGAGCTGGGCCTCGGTAGTGTAGGCGGGGGTCACGTCCATCTCGTCGTTGGCGAGCACCTGGTATTTGAGGCCCTCGTCGAAGACGGCGTGGTCCTTCCAGTCAAAGGGGCCGTAGACGGATTCCAACGCGGGCAGGCCGTCGGCACGCTCGTCGAACTGGCCCTGGCTGGCAAAGCGCAGCTCGCCGGCGTGCTCCTGCAGGTCCGAGATGGTCTTGATGCCAAGGCGCTTCGCCGCCTCGGTGCGAATGACCAGGCCCTGGCCGTCGGCGGCTTCGGACTTGTCGAGCCAGACCAGGTCGAACTGCTTTTTGTACTCGTCCTTCACGGTGTCGTAGGCGGCGTCGGGGTCGGTGATCGGGTCCATCTTGAGGACGGAGATCAGGCCGGTGCCGGTGTATTCCGGGTACAGGTCGATGTCGCCGCTCTCCAGGGCGGTGTGGATAAGCGAGCCGGAGATCTCGAAGGAGCGGTTCACCTTGAGGCCGGCGTCCTCCAACGCCAGGGCGTAGAGCTCGGAGAGGATCACGCCCTCGGTGAAGGCCTTGGAGCCCACGGTGACGGCGTCGGATCCTTTCTCGGAGCAGCCCACGAGCGCTCCGGCGCCTAGAAGGGAAAGGGCGCCGGCTCCGCAGAGGGCAAGGACGCCGCGGCGGGATACGGGTTGGTTCATGGTCTTGTCCAATCTAGGTGGGTGGTTTCATGCGGTAAAAGAAAAAGGCGCCGGGATCCCCGCACGGGGCCCGGTGCCGGAGGCGTGGTCTATGGTGCTAGCCGGCTGCCCGCTCGTAGCGGCGCATGCGGGCGTCCACAAGCGCCAAGCCGCGGTTCACCAGCAGCGAGAGCAGGGCGACCGAAAGGCCGCCTATCCACAGCAGATCGCTGCGCAGCGCGCCCAGGCCGGTGTAGATCAGCACGCCCAGTCCTCCCGCGCCGATGTAGGCGGCAAGGGTGGCGGAGGCGATGACCTCGGTGGCGGCGGTGCGCACGCCGGCGAACGCCAGGGGAAAGGCGAGCGGGAATTTGACGGAGAAGAAGAGCTGCGCGCGGTTCATGCCCATGCCCAGCGCGGCCTCTATCACCGCGGCGGGGACGCTGCGGAAGGCGACGGCGGTGTTGATGAGGATGGGCGGGATGGCCAGCACCGTGAGCGCCGCCACGGCGGGCGGGGTGCCCACGCCCAGCACGGGCACGCATAAGATGAGCACGGCCAGGCTGGGGATCACGCGGAACACCCCCGCGACGCCGCCCGCCAGCCGTTCGGTGAGGGCGCTCGCGCTGCAGGCGACGCCCAGCGGTAGGGCGAACACGCAGGCGGCGAGCAGAGCGGTGGCGCTGATGGCCAGGTGCTCGGCCACCATCTGCAGCCAATCGGCCCCGTTTTGGGCGAAGTATGTTGCGATTGCTTCGATCGTGCGCGGGTTACTCGTTCTTTTAACGCTTGTTGTCCGGCTGGAGCTTGTTGTCCGGCTGGGGCGCGGGCCCTAGAGCATGCCGTCCAGGGTGCGCCAGGCGAGCTCGGCGCATTTCACGCGGGCGGGCATGTGGGAGATGTCCTTGAGCTGGGCGGCCTCGTCCAAATCCTCGTAATCTTCTGAAGAGAGCTCCTCGCCGCGGATCATGGCCAGGAACAGCTCGGAGAGGCGTTTGGCCTCCTCGACGGTCTCGCCGGTGATGAGGTCCGCCATGATGTCGGCGGAAGCCTGGCTGATGGCGCAACCGTGGCCGGTGAAGGCGGCCTCCTCGATCACGCCGTTCTCCACGCGCAGTGAGAGGGTGAGCTCGTCGCCGCAGCTGGGGTTGATGCCGTCATGGGTGTGGGTGGCGTTGTCCATCTGGTACTTGTAATCCGGGTGGGAGTTGTGCTCCATAAACGAGGTGGAAGAGTAGAGGTTGCCCATGGGTCTCCTATCGAATAAGCGGGGCCACCCGCAGCAAAATGGGACGGCCCCGTAGAGGTTGGGTTTGACGCGCGCTAGCCGTTAAAGGTGCGCCAGACGGCGTCCAGCGCCTCGAGGAACGCGTCGACGTCGTGCTTGTCGTTGTAGAACGCCAGGCTCATGCGGCAGCAGGCCAGGTTCTCCACGCCAAGCCAGGTGAGCAGCGGCTGGGCGCAGTGGTGGCCGGCGCGGATGCAGACGCCCTGCATGTCCATGATGCTGGCCACGTCGTGCGGGTGGATGCCGCACACGTTGAAGCTGATCACGCCGTGGTGGCGGTCCCAGTAGATGGAGCCGATGATATTCACGTAGGGCAGTTGGCTCATCTGCGCCATGGCGTAGTGCACAAGGGCCGCCTCGCGCGCCTGGATGGCATCATAGCCCACCTGGTTGACCAGGTAGTCCAGGGCGACGCCGGTGGCGTAGATGCCCGCGGCGTCCTGGGTGCCCGCCTCGAACTTCTCGGGCACGGGCGCCCAGACGGCGTCCTGCTCGGTGACGGAGTCGATCATCTCGCCGCCGGTGAGGAAGGGGCGGGAGCGCTCGAGCAGCTCCATCTTGCCCCACAGCACGCCCACGCCCATGGGGCCCAGGGCCTTGTGGGCCGAGAAAGCGAAGAAGTCCGCTCCCAGCTGCGCCACGTCCACGGCCATGTGCGGCACGGACTGCGCGCCGTCGACCACCATGTAGGCGCCGTTCGCGTGCGCGGCCTGCGCCAGCTTGGCGATGGGGTTCTCGACGCCAAGGACGTTGGAGACCTGCGTGGCCGCGACGATCTTGGTCTTGGGGCCGATCTTGGCGGCGATCTCCTCATCCGTGAGCTGGCCGGTCTTGGTGGGGTAGAGGTAGACCAGGGTGGCGCCCGCCTCGCGGCAGGCCTGCTGCCACGGGATCAGGTTGGAGTGGTGCTCCATCACGGTGATGGCGACCTCGTCGCCGGCTTCGAGCACGGTGGGGGCGAAGGCCTTGGCCACGATGTTCAGGCTCTCGGAGGTGTTGCGGGTGAAGACCACCTCGCGCGGGTCGCCCGCGCCGATAAGGCCCGCGATCTGGGCGCGCACCTTGGCGATGGCCTCGGTGGCCTCGACGGAGAGCGAGTACAGGCCGCGCAGGGGGTTTGCGTTCATGGTCTCGTAGAACTCTTTTTGGGCGGCGAGCACGCAGGCGGGGCGCTGCGCGGTGGCGGCGCTATCGAGAAAAGCGATCTGGGGCTTGCCCGCCAGCAGCGGGAACTGCGCCTTGTAGGGGTTGGTCTCGATGTCTACGCGGGGCCATGCGCGCGATTGCGGCGTGGAGGCGTCCAGCACGGGAGCGCCCGGGGCGGTGCAGGTGTCGCAGCCCACGTTCTCGGTATCGATCATGCGATCTCCTCTTCAAAGTTATCGACCAGGGTGGAGGCCAGGCGCACCACGTTGTCGCGCATCTGCTCGTCCGGGGCGGTGATGGCGGCGTCTTCAAGCTTGGCCGAGATAAAGAGCTCCTCCGCCTGCTTCTCGGACAGGCCGCGGCAGCCCATGTAGAACAGCTGCTCGGGGCGCACGTGGCCGATGGTGGCGCCGTGGTTGCCGGCGACATCGTCCTCATCGCACAAGATCATGGGCACGGTCTTGTTGTCCACGCCCTTGTTGGCCAGAAGCACGGTCTCGCGCTCGTTGCCCTGGGCTCCCTTGGCGCCGTGCATGAGGTCGATGGTGCCGCGCAGGATCTTCTTGGACGTTCCAGTGAGCACGCCGTTGGCGTCCAGGTTGCACTCGGTCTTCTTGCCGCGGTGGCGCACGATGTAGTTGAAGTCGCGCTCGTCTGCGCCCGCGCCCAGGTAGCTGGTGTCGATGTCGATGCGCGAGCGGTCGCCGCGCAGGTCGGCGGCGAGGCCGGTGGCGGTGAATGAGCCGCCCAGCACCACGTGGCGCACGGTGACGCGCGCGTCGTCGTCCAGGATGAAACCGGAGTCCTCCACGCAGGTCACGCCCGCGCCGCAGGTAAGGTAGACGGTCACGTTCACGCGGGAGCGCTCGCCGGCGAAGACGCGCAGGGCCGAGCCGGCAAAGGCCGCCTGGTCCGCGCCGCAGGCGGCGTCGATGGAGATGGCCAGGTCGAGCTCGGAGTCCTCTGCGGCCACCACGTCGATGCTCGCGGACGAGGAGGTGCCGGGGCGGGCGGACACGCGCACCGTGGCGGATGCCTCGTCGCCCGGCTCGGTCGCCAGCACGGCGGTGCCTCCGGCCAGGAAGTTGAGGTAGGCGCGCGCGTCGCGGCCCACGCCGGTCTCGAAGTCCGCGGCCACGTCGCCGGCTATCTGGGACAGGGCCGCTTTCTTCTCATAGGAGGAAAGCGCCGGGGTGTCCAGGTCGCTGGCGCCGGCGTCGTGCCCCTGCGCGGCGCGCAGGATGGCGCGGGTGTCCGCGTCGCCGCGGCGGGCGTCCACGCGCTGCTGCAGCTTCTCGACGGCGCCCTCGAAGCTGGCATGGGCCTCCAGCAGGTCGCCGGCGTTTTCGATCACTACCTGGCAGTCGCGCTCCAGCCCCGCGGGCACGGCGACCTTGGTCTCGTTCATCTTGAGCCAGCTCCAGGTGGGGGCGGGCATGGCGTTCGCCTTTTTGATCACAAGAGCGTCCATCTAGCCAATCGCTCCTTCCATCTCGAGCTTGATCAGGTTGTTCATCTCGACGGCGTACTCCAGCGGCAGCTCCTTGGAGACCGGGTTGGCGAAGCCGTTGACGATCATGGTGCGGGCCTCTTCCTCGGAGATGCCGCGGCTCATGAGGTAGAAGATCTTGTCGTCGCCGATGCGGCCGATGGTGGCCTCGTGGCCTATGTTGACGTCCTTGGCGCGGATGTCCATCGCGGGGATGGTGTCGGAGCGCGAGATGTCGTCGAGCATGAGCGACTGGCAGGACACGCTCGCCGTGGCGCCCTCGGCCGCCGGGGTGGCGACGATGGAGCTGCGGAACGTCGAGATGCCGCCGCCCTTGGAGATGGACTTGGTCTCGACCGTGGCGGAGGTGTCCGGCGCGCCCAGGACCACCTTGCAGCCGGTGTCCAGGTTCTGGCCGGTGCCGGCAAAGGTGATGCCGGTGAAGCTCGAGCGGCTCTTGCGGCCGGAAAGCACGCTCATGGGGTAGAGGTAGCCCACGTGGCTGCCAAAGGAGCCGGAGATCCACTCGATCTCGCCGTACTCGTCGCAGCGGGCGCGCTTGGTGTTCAAGTTGTACATGTTCTTGGACCAGTTCTCGATGGTCGAGTAGCGCAGGTGAGCGCGCTTGCCCACAAAGAGCTCGACGGCGCCCGCGTGCAGGTTGGCCACGTTGTACTTGGGTGCCGAGCAGCCCTCGATGAAGTGCAGGTCCGCGTCGTCCTCGACCACGATAAGGGTGTGTTCGAACTGGCCGGCGCCCTTGGCGTTCAGACGGAAGTAGCTCTGCAGGGGGAAGTCCAGCTTGACGCCCTTCGGCACGTAGACAAACGAGCCGCCGGACCACACGGCGCCGTGAAGGGCGGCGAACTTGTGGTCGGTGGGCGGGATCAGCGTCATGAACTTCTCGCGGATGATGGCCTCCCACCGGGGCTCGTGCAGCGCCTCCTCGATACCGGAGTAGACGATGCCCATCTTAGAGGCCGTGTCCTGCATGTTGTGGTAGACCAGCTCGGAGTCGTACTGGGCGCCCACGCCGGCCAGGTAGCTGCGCTCGGCCTCGGGGATGCCCAGGCGCTCGAAGGTGTTCTTGATGTCGTCCGGGACGGACTCCCAGTCGTTTTTCTGCTCGGTGTTGGGCTTGACGTAGGTGACGATGTTGTCCATGTCCAGGCCCTCGATGCCCGGGCCCCAGGTGGGGTTGGGCATCTTGTGGTAGATTTCCAGCGACTTCAGGCGAAAGTCCAGCATCCACTGGGGCTCGTCCTTGCGCTGTGAGATCTCGGTGACAATGTCCGGGGTGAGGCCGGCGTCCAGGCGCTCGAAGCCCTCCTCGCCGTAGGTGAAGTCGTAGAGGCTGCGGTCGATGTCCGCCACCTCGGTGCGTTTCTTGCTCATGCGCCCCTCCTTAGCGGGCGTCCGCGTTGCCGCAGCCGTTGCCGGAGTTGTCCAGCGTGGCGCGCAGCGACTGCACCATGCCGGCGCCCAGGCTGCTGGCCGCGGCGCGCACGGCGTCGATGGCGGCATCACGGGAGGGCTCGCCCTCGTGCGCGGCGCGCTCCGCTTCGAGCTGGGCCGCCGCCTCGCACTCGAAGGTGTCGAAGCCGTTGGCGTCGATCCAGGGGATCAGCGAGGCATCGTCCTCGCGCACGATGCGGCCGTTGACCATGACGTGCACGCGGTCGACCTTGAGGTGCTCCAGGATGCGCGTGTTATGGGTGATGATGAGAAGCGAGCCGTCGGTCTGCTTGCGGTAGGCGTCCATGCCGCGCGAGACCACGCCCAGGGCGTCCACGTCCAGGCCGGAGTCGGTCTCGTCCAAAATGGCTAGCTTGGGCTGCAGAAGAAGCAGCTGCAGCATCTCGACCTTCTTCTTCTCGCCTCCGGAGAAGCCCACGCCCAGCTCGCGGTTGAGGTAGGACACGTCCATGTTGAGCTCGCCTGCCAGCTCGGTGACGCGGCGGCGGAACTGCTTGCCCTTCATCTCGAGGCCCTCGCGCCCGGCGATGGTGGCGCGCAGGAAGCTGGACAGCGGCACGCCGGGGATTTCCACCGGTGCCTGGAAGGACAGGAACAGGCCCGCGCGCGAGCGCTTGTCGCAGGAGAGCTCGGTGACGTCCTGGCCGTCGAAGAAGATGGAGCCCTCGTCCACGCTATAGGCGGGGTCGCCCATGACCAGGTGGCCCAGGGTCGACTTGCCGGCGCCGTTGGGGCCCATGAGGACGTGGGTCTCGCCGGCGGCGACGTCCAGGTTCACGCCGTGCAGGATGGTTTTCTCGTCCACCGACGCGGTGAGGCCGCGAACGGAGAGGAGCGAGTCAGCAGTGGTGGTCATGTGCTGCGCCTTTCTGTTCTTACGGGCTTGCTGCGTGCTGCCGTGCGTTTCAGTCGCGCTCGGCGCGGCGCGTGGGGCGCAAAAAGGCGGCGTTTGGTTGTTACGGTTGTGTTGCGCCCGACCGCTTTGCAGAAACCCTAGGAATTCTCTCGGATTAACGATAAGATTGTACCGTTTTTAGTCAAGGATAAATCCGAGTAATCCACTAAGATTTATGTGCGATTGATGGCGTTGGCCGCCGACGTTGTTCGCGGGGTTAGGGCGTCCGGGTTTTCCGGGCCGTGCACCCGGGCGCTCGAACGGCGCGCCCGCGTGGCCGGGCGTCCGGCCGCTTCGCTATCGCATGGTGGATGGACCAAAAGGAGGGTTGCATGCTCATCTCGTCAAAAGGGCGCTACGCGCTGCGCCTTATGATCTATATCGCCGCGTTTGGGGACGAGGAAGGCAAGATCGCCCTTCGCGAGGTCTCGGAGCGCGAGAAGATCTCGCTGAAATACCTAGAGCAGCTGGTGCGCCCGCTGATGCACGCCGAGCTTTTGCGCTCCGTGCGCGGCAAGGGCGGCGGCTACGTGCTGGCGCGCCCAGCAGATGAGATCACCGCCGGCGACATCCTGCGCGCCGCGGAGGGCACCACCGCCACCGTGGCCTGCGACGGGCTCGAGGGGGCGTGCACCCGCGCGGACCTATGCTCCACCGTCAAGTTCTGGACCGGCCTGGAGAAGGCGATCGACGACTACGTCGACGGCGTGACGCTGGCGGACCTTGCCCGCGCGCCGGAGATTCACCTGGATATAGAGCGCAAGTAGCCCGCGAAGGCGTTCCGGGACCAAATAGAGCGCTACCGCGGAATGGCGCCTGGACCAAATAATCGCTTAGTGCGGGCCCTGGACCAAATAGTCGCTTAGTGCGGTCCAAATCGTGTCAAATAATGCGTTAGTGCGGGACGAGGGTGGGATAGCATGGGTACCTTATGAATACGGTATCCGCATCGCCCGAGCTAGAAGGCCCGGGCGACGACGCTCGATGAATACAGGTGCCGCTTCGGAGCTCCCCCAATCCGCACTAACGCACTATTTGTCCTAATCTCCGCACTAAGTCGTTTTTTGACACAGCTGGATCTTCTGCCTCTTCGCAGTAAGGGGAGCGGGACGCTGCGTGCCTACTCCGCGCGGTGCTCAGCGATCAGGCCGCTACGGTAGGCGTCCAGCAGCTGGCGCAGGTCGCTGATCTGGCCGCGGATCACGTCGCCGGTATCCGTGTCGCTCACCATGATGCGCTGCTCGTGCGGCTCAAAGCTGGTAGTCTCGCTTTGGATATCGGCGTTTCTGGTGATGGCTTCCTCCACGCTCTTGAACGCCTCGTGCGCCTTGATGCGCATGCCGCGAGAGCTCGAGATCAAGGTGTAGCCGGCGATGCCGGTGGCGGGGTGGTAGGCGGAGCAGAAGCCGCCGTCGATCACCAGCAGCTTGCCGTTCGCGCGGATGGGCTGCTCGCCCTGCACGGTCTTTACGGGGGTGTGGCCGTTGATGATGTGGCCGCCCGCGTACAGGCCGAACTCGCGCATGATGGCGTCGCACGGGCCCTCTTCGCGCGTCAGGGTGAAGTAGGGGTTCATGGGCTCGGACCAGGTGGACTTGTCCTCTATGTAGGCGCGCTCAAAGGTCTTCACCAAGCGCCCGCTGGCAGGCGACTTAAAGCCAATCCACAGATACCACATCCAGTCCAGGGCCTCCTGGTCGCCGTCGCGCCAGGCGCGCCGCGCTATGCTGTCGCAAAAGTCCAGGTAGTCGCGTCCGCTTTTCCAGGTGCCCATACAGTTCATGGCGCTAAAGGTGCCGTCCTCGTTCATGGGAACGCAGCCGTGGAACAGCAGGTTGCCGTTGCTTGCCAAATACATCGAGCCGTTGGAGTACAGCAGGTTCACGTGGCGGCGCAGGTGGTCGGAGGCGCGGAACTCCGCCACCAGCTTGTCGACTATCTCGCGCTCCTCGCAGGTGAGCTCGTAGGGGTGCGCGGCGTCCACGGTGGGGAAGTCTCGCGTTACCAGCGGCCAGGTGCCGTCCTCAAGCTCGACGGTGCCCGCTTCAAGGTCCATCTTGTCCAGCAGCAGGCGCCCCTCCATATCAAACTCCGGGTGGCGGGCTATGATCTGCCCCTCGAGCTTGAACAGCAGCACGTTGATCGCCTTGATCAAGGGCGAGATCGCCTCGCCGGGCTTGTAGGTGCGGTCGGCAAAGGCCACCAGGCCGCGCAGCGAGATGCCGTAGTCGTTCTCCAAGATCTCGTAGTTGCCGTAGCGCAGGTTGTTGCGCAGCACGGTCACCACGCAGGCGGGCTCGCCGGCGGCCGCGCCCATCCACAGAAGGTCGTGGTTGCCCCACTGCACGTCCAGGCGCTGCGCGTGGCACCGCTCCAGGCGGTCCATGATCTTGGACGCCCCGCCGCCGCGGTCAAAGATGTCTCCCACCAGGTGGATGTGGTCAACGGCCAGGCGCTTGATCAGCTCCGCCAGCGAGCAGATGAAGTCCTCGGTAGAATCCGTCTCCAAGATTGAGTCGATGATGCGCTCGTGGTAGCGCACGCGGTAGTTGTTCTCATCCGGGTGCGTGTGCAGCAGCTCGTCGATGATGTAGGCGTAGTCATGCGGAATGGCCTTGCGCACCTTGGAGCGCGTGTAGCGGCTCGATAGCTTGCGCGCCACGGTGATCAGCTGGTCCAGCATGGTCTTGTACCAGGTGGGGGAGTCCTTGTGCTCGCTTCGCACCAGCTCGATCTTCTCGTGCGGGTAGTAGATCAGCGTGCACAGGTCGGCGCGCTCCCGGGCGCCCATGTCCTCAAAGATAAGGTCGACGTGCTCGCGCACCACGCCCGAGCAGTTGTTGAGGATGTGCATAAACGCCTCGTACTCGCCGTGCACGTCGCTCATAAAGTGCTCGGTGCCCTTGGGCAGGTTGAGGATCGCCTGCAGGTTGATGATCTCGGTGAACACCGCCTGCTGGTTGGGAAATTGCTGGGAGAGTAAGGATAGGTACTTCATTGTCTGCTCGGTACAGCCCGATACAACCATGTTGAGAACTCCTTGCGTTTGGGTAAGCGAATGCCGGGCGGCCCCTCCCTGTAGGCTTCCCAGCGTAATGATTCTAGTATGGCCGCAAGCTATCGCGCCCGTGTGAACGGAGCGTTACGGCTCTGCGAGCGGCCTTAAGCCCTCTATGGGCGGCCCCGTCCAATGGGTTTTGTGGACGAAAAGCACGCCTGCCGCCCGCCCCGGCTGGCGCCCGCCGTCAAGTGCTAGCCATCGCGCGGGCCCGGAACTTACAGCTCGGTGGTGCAGCGCCCCTCCACCATGGCCGGGATGTTGGCGATACCGTCTTCCACCATGCTGTCAACGTCGACGTCCGTGTAGAAGGCGATGTGGTTGGTCAGCAGCACGTTGGGGAACTGGCGCAGGTAGGCCATCTTGCGGTTGGAGATGATATTGTTCATGCGGTTTTCATGGTAGATGCCGCCCTCATCCTCGAAGACGTCCATGGCAAGGGCGCCCACCTTCTCGGATTCCACGGCGTCTATCAGGGCGTCTGTATCCACCAGCTCGCCGCGGCTCACGTTGATCAGCACCACGCTGTCTTTCATCTTGGCGATGGCGCCCGCGTCGATGATGTTGCGGGTGGAATCCATCAGCGGCACGTGGACGGTGATAAGGTCGCTGCCGCGGTAGAGCTCATCCAGGCCTACGTACTCAACGCCCTCGCGCGCGGCGAGGTCTTGGGCGGGGTAGGGGTCGTACGCCAAGATCTTGCAACCAAAGCCGCCCAGGTAGTCTATGACGGCGCGGCCTATGCGCCCGGTGCCCATCACGCCCACGGTCATGGTGCGCAGCTCACGGCCAAGCAGGCCTTCAAGCGAGTAGTCGTTCACCTGCATGCGCCAGATGGCGGGCTTGCACTTGCGCAGCGCCATGAGCATGAGCATGATGGCGAACTCCGCCACGCCGTAGGGCGGGTAGGTGGTGTTGCACACGCGGATGCCGGCCGCCTTCACGGCGGGCAGGTCTATGTGGTTGAAGCCCACGCAGCGGCTGGATACGTAGCGCACGCCCAGCTGCTGCAGGCGCGCCGCGATGTCTGCGGTGAGCAGCGACTTGTTGGTGATGACGATGGCCTCGTACCCTGCGAGCGCATCGATGTTCTCCGCGCTCAGGGGCTCTGCCACGGCGTCGATCGAGTAGCCATCCGGCAGCGCGGCGGCGGCGCGGGAGAATGCCGCCTGCTCATCGGGGCGAAGTTCATAGAGCTTGATCTTCATGGTGGATCGGTCCTCTCATGGGTCCGCAAAAAGCTGTAGATACGCCATGATTCTTCCCGCGGTGCGCCAACTCGATACCCCACCGTCTATGTGGGGACAGACGAAGCGCGCTGGGGATCCCCGCGTGCGTTTGGGTGTTATCTAGGCGTGGCTACTGATACCGGGTTAGAGCAATTAACCCCAAAAGAACGGGGATATTTGTGACAAAGGTGTGGTGGGTTTTGCAATTTGGACGAGTTTTGGCTGGCATTACCAAACCATAGCATCGCTGTAGCCAACTATCTTCGCAGCTAGTAAGCACAATCTGCGCTCGCCGTGTTATCAAAAGATAAATTGATACCGTTGCAAGCGCACCCATTGAGTACAATCTTTGGCACAGCTCATTTCTTGATGTAGCGAGGAATGCGGCCGTTCAAACATATCGTGCGCAAAAGGGGCGGTGCCTGGTGTGGGCCCTGGATGTCGCGCGAGTTCTATATGCCAGCTTTTCACCGTTTACGGTGGGGGCGAAGCCATGCGCTTGCGTGGTGTGGGTTCTACCTACTCATACGCAGCCGCAGGGAGGGATGGATACTATGGGCGAGAACGCTGCACGCTCATCGTTAGAGGCTTGTCAAAAGCCTGGGTCTTCTATACCCATCGAGGGCCCCGGCGATACGGGCGAAGGCCATAAAATCCAAAAGGAGAGATCCGCGGGTGATTGGTATGTTGTCCAGGTTCCCACTGGCCAAGAAACCGCCATGTGCCAGACAATCCAGCGCGTGGCGGGCAAAGACGTTCTCAGAGAATGTTTTACGCCGCGCTTTGCCACGGAGAAAAAGGTCAAGGGCCAATGGGTCCCGGCGGAGTCTCTGCTGCTGCCCGGCTATGTGATCGCTGTTACCAATGACGCCGTAGCGCTGTACGAGCGTCTTAAGAACGTGCATGCATTCACGCGTTTGCTAGTTTCTGGCGAGGTGTTCTGTCCTTTGGACCAAGATGACCGCGCGTGGCTGGGGGCCTTCACCAATGAGGGCGACCGCGTGATTCCCATGAGCAAGGGCTTTATGGAAGGCGACAAAGTGGTGGTGTTCAGCGGACCCCTCAAAGGAGGGGAGGGCTGCATCACCAGCGTCAACAGGCGCAAGAGCGTGGCGTATATAGAACTGGATATGTGCGGACGGCGCGTAAAGACTCGCATCGGCTTAGGGATTGTGAGGAAGCGTCGGTGTCCGGGGGAATCAACAGCACAACAATAAATAGTGCCTCAACTGCAGCAAGCGTTGGGGTAGAGCCGGAAGCGGGGGAGCGGATCGACCCCGCCACCAACAACGCCGTGCCTGTGAGCAAAGAGCGCGCCGAATACGTGGCCAAGGTCGGCCCGTACGACCGCTACCAGGCCATGCAGGACCTGCGCGACGCCAACCAGGGCAAGTGGGTGTACCGTGCCTGCCGCCGCGTCTTCGACATCGTATTTTCCGGTGCCGTGATAACCGCGGGCCTCATCCCGGGCGCCCTGATCTGCGCGGCGATCTGCCTGGAGAGCCCGGGCAGCCCCATCTACAGCCAGAAGCGCATCTGCCGCACGTACCGCGACGGGCGCATGCACGAGTTCACCATGTACAAGTTCCGCAGCATGTACGAGGACGCCGACGAGCGCCTGAAGGAGCTGCAGGGTTGCAACGAGGTCGACGGCGCGATGTTCAAGATGAAGGACGACCCGCGCGTCACCCGCGTTGGCCGCTTCCTGCGCAAACATTCCATCGACGAGTTCCCCCAGTTCATCAACGTCTTCCTGGGCCAGATGACGGTTGTGGGCCCGCGCCCGCCCCTGCCCTACGAGGTCGCCGAGTACGACGCCTGGGCCATGCAGCGCCTGGCGGTGAAGCCAGGCCTCACCGGCTACTGGCAGGTGGGAGGGCGCTCGGACTTGGACTTCGACGACATGGTGGAGCTCGACCTGAAGTACATCCGCGAGCGCAGCCTCCGGGTGAATTTCAGGACCATCCTGCAGACCGTCAAGGTCGTCTTTACCGGCGAGGGGGCGTACTAGTGGGGCGCCCTCTAAAGATTGCGATGATCGGTCAAAAACACTACGGCAGTCGCGAAGGCGGTGTCGAGGTGGTGGTGACCGAGCTCGCGCGGCGCATGGCGGCGCTGGGCCACGAGGTCACCTGCTACGACCGCTCGGGTTCGAACGTCATGACCGGCGGCGCCGCGGATGCATGTGAGCGCGTCGTGGACGGCGTGAGGGTCGTGCCCGTCAGGACCATAGACAAGAAGGGCCTCGCCGCGCTGAGCTCATCGTTCTTTGCGACGCTCGCTGCGATTCGCCAACGTCCCGACGTAATTCACTACCATGCCGAGGGGCCGTGCGTGCCGTTGCGTCTCGCACGCCTGATGGGCATTCGTACGGTGGCAACCATCCATGGTCTTGATTGGCAACGTGCCAAGTGGGGCAAGCTCGCCAGTACGTATATCAAGATGGGGGAGAAGGCTGCGGCTAAAAAAGCCGACGGCCTCATCGTCCTTTCAAGATCTGCAGAGCGATATTTCAAGGATGTGTACGGTCGCGATTCGATAGTGATCCCCAACGGAATGGATCGAAAGATTCCGCGTTCGGCGGATTTCATTGCGTTCACGTGGGGACTTTCAGAAGGGGATTACCTCCTGTTCTTGGGTCGTCTGGTTCCAGAGAAGCGTCCAGAGTTGCTCATCGAGGCGTTCAAGGGGCTCGATACGGATAAAAAGCTGGTGATCGCTGGAGGAGGCTCGGATACTTCCGATTTCGAGTCGCATCTTCATGAGCTTGCTGTGGACGACCCTCGCATCGTGTTCACGGGTTTCGTGAGCGGTGAGCCGCTTGAGGAGCTTTATTCTAACTGCTTCGCATATGTGCTGCCCTCAGATGTTGAGGGCATGCCTATGAGCTTGCTGGAGGCGATGGCGTACGGTCGATGCTGCGTGACGAGCGGCATTCCCGAGTGCGCGGACGTGCTCGCCGGCAACGGCGTGACGTTTGAGAAGGGGAGCGCCGAGTCGCTGCGCGACGTCCTGCGTGACCTGTTGGCGCGCGGTGAACACGTCAGCCAGCTTGGTATCGCCGCGAAGGCGCACGTTGAGAAGACGTACGCCTGGGATTCCGTTGTTGAGCGGACACTTGGGCTGTACGAGGGAGTTCGACGATGAAGATAATCCTTGTTAACAAGTTCCATTATCTCAAGGGTGGATCCGAGACCTACTACTTCGGCCTTGCCGAGGGGTTAAAAGCCCTTGGTCATGAAGTCCATTATTTTGCGATGGAGGGACCGGACAATGTTCCTTGCGAGGATGAAGATCTTTTTGTTTCCTCTAAGGACTACAATGGCCCTACTTCCTTTGCTCAGAAGATAAGCGTTGCCGCCTCCCTGATTTATTCGAGAGAGTCGATGCGGAAGTTCCAGGCACTTTGCGAGCGCGTCCGGCCCGATATCGTTCACATGAATCTCGTGCATCGTCAGATTACGCTCTCGATCTTGGACGCTCCTTATCTCAAGACGCATCATGTTCCCGTGTTGTTCACCTCACACGATTACATCCTCGTCTGCCCGAGTTATGTGATGCTCGATGGTTCCGGAAATGTTTGCGATGCCTGCCTGGGCGGCAAGTTTTCCAGTTGCCTCAAGCGAAAGTGCGTCAAGGGATCTTTCGCAAAGAGCGCCATGGGAACGCTCGAGGCCGAGCACCTCAAGCTTTGCAAGACATATCGAAAAATCGATCGAATCATTGCTCCCTCCGAGTTTATGAGGCAGAAGCTCATCGAGGGCGGCTTTCCTGCGCGGCAGGTCGTCTACATGCAGAATTTCGCCAAGCAGGAGATTTTGAATATCGCCTCAAGGGGTTCCGACAGGACCGACCGGGACGATCCCTACCTGCTGTTCTTTGGGCGCCTGTCCAAAGAGAAGGGAATCGATGTCCTTGTCGATGCGTTCATCGCGGCTATCCCCTCGCTTCCAGCCAACGTTAGGCTCGTCATAGCCGGTGATGGGCCCGAGCGCCAGCGCATCGAGGAGAAGGTCGCTTCTGCGGGTCCCTGCGTTTCTGGTCGAGTCGAACTCGCCGGCTTCCAGAGGGGCGATGCCCTCAAAGCGTATGTCGAGAGAGCATCTCTCGCCATCGCGAGCTCGCGATGTCGAGAGAACATGCCGTATTCCATCGTGGAGGCTTTCGCTTGCGGGACTCCGGTGATCGGCACGAACATTGGCGGCATTCCCGAGCTCGTGGTCGAAGGGGAGACGGGCTTCATTTGCGAGCCGGGCAGCTCGTCGTCTTTGACCGAGGCGATCGTCCGCGGCTTCGCCGCCTTCAACGATCAGACGCGATATGCCTCCATGCAGGCCAGCTGCCGAGCATATGTCCTTGAGCGCTGTTCTCAGGACACGTATGTGAAGCATCTCACAGCTCTGTACCGGGAGCTCATCGATAGCAAGAAGGGAAATTAGATTTCATGGCAGAGAAGAAACTCAACGGTACCGTTATCGTCACCTACCGCTGCAACGCGCGCTGCACCATGTGCAACCGCTACAAGGCGCCCAGCCGCCCCGACGAGGAGATCACCCTCGAGACCATCAGGAAGCTCCCCAAGATGTACTTCACCAACATCACGGGCGGGGAGCCGTTCGTGCGCACCGACCTCAAGGACATCGTGCGTGAGCTGTACAAGAAGTCCGACCGCATCGTGATCTCCACCAACGGCTTCTTCACGGACCGCATCATCGACCTGTGCGAGGAGTTCCCCAAGGTCGGCATCCGCATCTCCATCGAGGGCCTGCAGGAGACCAACGACGCCGTCCGCGGGATCCCGGACGGCTACGAGCGCGGGTACGCGACGCTCAAGAAGCTCGTCGAGTTCAAGCACCCCGACGTGGGCTTCGGTATGACGGTGCAGGACCTCAACGCGCCCGATTTGGTGCCGCTCTACAGGATCGCCGACGAGATGGGCATGGAGTTCGCCACGGCCTCGCTCCACAACAGCTTCTACTTCGTCGAGTCCAAGAACATCATCCACGACCGCCCCATGGTCGCCAAGAACTTTGAGGCGCTCATCAACGAGCTCCTCAAGAGCAGCGAGCCCAAGAAGTGGTTCCGCGCCTACTTCAACCACGGCCTCATCAACTACATCTACGGCCAGCCCCGCCTGCTGCCGTGCGACATGGCGTTCGACACGTTCTTCATCGACCCCTACGGCGACGTGATGCCCTGCAACGGCACCAAGGACAAGGAGGTCATGGGCAACCTCAACGAGCAGACCTGGGACGAGCTGTGGAACTCCGAGGCGGCGGAGAGGGTCCGCGCGCACGTTCGCAACTGCGACCGCAACTGCTGGATGATCGGCTCCGCGTCGCCGGCCATGCACAAGTACATCTGGAAGCCCGCCTGGTGGGTCCTCAAGCACAAGGCCAGGGCGCTCTTCAGCGAGAAGCCCTACGATATGCACGAGCTCGCGATCGTGCGCGACTACGAGGAGGGCCGCGTGACCAAGGAGCAGCTCGACGCCTGCTCTACCTGCGACCTCTGTGCGAAGACCAACGACGGCCTCTCCGAGGCGTCCAAGGCCGATGCGCACGTGTACGAGACGCACGAGGCGATGTAGTGCAACATATGTTCCATACGTCAGTTTGCAGTGGATAATGAAGATACTCCAATTACAGCAGGGTAGGGCGACGGAAGTCATCATGGCAACCGCTTCGTGCCTGTTCTTTGCATTCACAATCCTGGTATTCGAGAGCCCGTTCCCTGCTGCGGTCTTCTTTTTCGGGATTGCGGCCCTGGTCGTCTTGTGCTCCAGGCCAAAGCGTTTGCTGATGGCGTTGATCGTGTATTCGATTATCGTCAGGTTCCTGATTAACGATCTGGGCTTCCCCTCGATGGCGAATTATGTCTGCGACGCGTTGTTGTTGCTCACCATCTTTTTTGCGCTTCGAAACCATAGGGATGGCTATGCGCCACATGGGGGATTTAGGCTACTCGGTTTGTTTGTCGCCGCCTTCTGGTTGGTGGCGACGATTTCCGCAGTGCTCAACGCCGTAAGCCCGGTTCTCTATATCTGGGCGATACGAAACACCTTTCGTATTTTCGGCATCATGTATTGCTGCGTCAGATTGATGAGCAAACGTGACGTCCACCGGCTTCTACGGCTCTTTGTTACGATCTTTTGGGTCAATACCGTTGTCTGCAGCTATCAATATTTTGTGTTGGGCACCGATATGGACCACACCAATGGGCTGTTCGGTACGGGTGCCGGAGCCAACGCCATGTCGATCGTCATGCTGTTCTTTATCTCCGGGTTGTTCCTCTTCGGCTATTCGTCGCGAAAGGTGAAGTTCAGTCAATTGCTGCTGACGCTGGGGGCATGTTGCTACGTTGCCGCTATCGCGGAGCTGAAGGTGTTTTTTGTTCTGCTGTCGTTGTTGGTCTGCCTGAATATCTTCCTCAATAGGCCTACGCTCAGAACCTTTATGGTCCTTGCGATTGCGGTCGTCGCCCTGTTCGTTGGAATCCGGCTTCTCGAGTCCTACAACCCTGAATTCGCAGGCTTCTTTTCCCTCGAGGAGATGGTTAAGAGCAATTCCGAAGGCGGGTATGGCAGCAACGACGGCTTGAATCGGCTCTCTGCCGTAAGAACGCTTGATGATATGTTCATGGGCAGTGCTCAGGAAAAAATGCTTGGCAGTGGGTTTGGCTCCGGACAATATACCCAGTTCTTTGAGTCCGACCTGTATGCAACGTGGGGGGAAACCCTTCACTGGTCATGGTTTACAGACGCCGCAATTTTCCTGGAGACTGGCTATTTGGGTCTTGCCCTATACTGCCTGCAATTCGTGGTTATTGCGTTCTCCTTCTTGAGGGTTCCGAGTTTTTGCCTAGAGGATACATGGCTGCTGCGCACATGCGCCTCTGTTGCCATCCTCTGCGTCATTCTCATCGTGTACAACTGCAGCCTGACGGTCGACCCGACCTGTTACTTCATCGGCGTCCTTCTCTCCTTTTACTACGTTCTTACCGCTAAGGATACGGGTAATGTGTCACAAGCCTAAGGTTTCGATAATCGTGCCGATTTACAACGTTGAAGACTATTTGGAGGCGTGCGTAAACTCGCTCAGGAATCAGTCGCTCGATGATATAGAAATAATCTTGGTGGATGACGGCTCCCCCGACCGGTCGGGGGCAATTGCGGATGACCTGGCGCGTAGAGATCCGCGCATCAGGGTCGTGCATCAATCCAACCAGGGCCTTGGGCCCGCTCGCAACAGCGGCATGTCCGTCGCTGGGGGAGAGTACGTCGGTTTCGTCGACTCGGACGACTGGGTTGATCCCGATATGTACGAACGGCTCTACACGGCTGCAAAGGCCTCTGATTCGGAAATCGTCCTGACCGGCCTCAGGACAGTGTGCTGCGGCGAGGTGAATTCTGTTTTTCCTCAACCTTTGGCCGGAGAGACGCTCATCGGACAACGGGATATCTTCAAACTCCGTTCGGCATACTTTGGCGCGATGCCCTGCAAGCTGAAGGACGACCCGACTCCGATATCCGCGTGCGTCGGCATCTTCAAGCTTGACTACTTGAAGAGCATTGGCGCTTCGTTTCGCGCGATTCGAAGCGAGGACATCGCCTTTCAAATTGAGATCGGAAGGCTCGCCCGCTCGATTACCTGTATCTCGGGGACGCCCTATTGCTATCGAAAAGACGAGCAGTCGTCCATCACCAAGTCCTTCAACGCCAAGACAATCGATACATTCTTCGAGCTGTTTCAGATTCTATTCGATCTTGCCGGGGAAGAGGCAGTGGAATACAGGCAGGAGAGCCTTCTTCGCGTCAAGCGTCGAGTAATAGATTATTCGCGCGTGCTGGCTGGAATGATCGAAGACTCCTCGATTACGGTCGCGCAAAAACGTGAGTTTATCGCCGAGGTGGTGAGGTCGTCGTTTTTGCGCATCGCGTTGGACGGGTATCCCTATTGGAAGCTGCCATGGGGTCAAATGGCGTTCTTTCTTTCGTTACAAGCAAAGTCCACGGCGCTTGTTCGGGCATTAGTAAGACTGAGGAGGGCTTCAAATGTCAATTAAAGGAGCGCTGCATGAAATGGTGTTCGGCCCAAAAGCCTCCTCCGAGAAATACATCGTCTATCTTCGCTCCCAGGGCATGGTGATCGGCGAGAACACGGTCATCTACACGCCCCGCGAGTGCACCATCGATGAGACCCGTCCTTGGATGATCGAGATCGGCAGCAACGTCTCCATCACCAAGGGGGTTACCATCCTCACACATGGCTACGATTGGAGCGTCTTCAAGGGGATGTACGGCGACGTTTTGGGGTCGGCTGGCCGCGTCAAGATCGGCGACAACGTTTTCATCGGGATGAACTCCACCATCCTCAAAGGCGTGACCATCGGAGACAACGTGGTGATAGGCGCTAATTCCCTCATCAACAAGGATGTGCCGAGCAACTCGGTCGTGGTCGGCAATCCGCAGCGCGTGGTCTGCGATATCGACGAATACCTGCAAAAGCGTCGTGCCGCCCAGCTGGACGAGGCTCGGGACCTCTATGCGTGCTGGCGCAAAAACTCTCCCGAAGGCAAACAGGGGGGGGTGCCGCCGCGCGAGCTGTTTTCAGAGTTTTTCTGGCTATTCGAGCCACGTGGACAGGAGGGTTTGTCGTGCGAGGCATTTGAAAGCACGATGCGCCTGCGCGGAACGGAAGCTATGAGTTACGAGCGCTTCATGCAGGTCGATTCGTTGTTCGAGTCGTATGAGAAGTTCATCGACCATATTGACTTAAGCCTATAATGCAATGCGGAGAAGGAAGCCCTTTATGAAGACGTTCATGCTCGTGGGAGATGTGTCCGATAACGTCGGGCCCTCCAATGTGCATCGCGAACTCATCGCGCATTGGCCCGCGGAAGAGGGGCTCTTGGTGCCTCGCTGGTCGAATGCGGTCTCCAAGCTTATGAGCGTAGTAGCCGCCTCCATGCGCTGTGATGTGCTGCTGACCACGGGTGCGGGACGATTGGGCGCTATAGCCTGGGCGATCGCACGAAAGCGCAACGTTCCCGTCATCGTGCTCGTCCATGGGTATCTGCCCTATGAGAACGAGGTCAACAACCTTGGCCTTTCCGATGAAATCGTCCGAGAATGGCGTTTGATGCTTCATACGGCGGATGTTGTGGTGACCAATTCGGAGTTCCATGCGGATTGTCTTCGCGCTGCGGAATCAGATATCGCGGAAAAGGTACGTTGGTTCAATCTGGGTATCGAGCCGTTTGTCCCTCGCGACTGTGTTTCGCAGGGCGATGCGATCAGGGTCGCCGTGAGTGGCGGGACGCGTCCCATCAAGGGAAACGAGGTCGTGGCACGCGCGGTTTCGGTTTTACAGTAACAGGGTCATCGAGTCGAGTTGCTCGTGTTCGGACGCGCTTACGCTGACAACCCTCAGCTCGAAGGTGCCTTACGAGTGTGCGACGGACGCATGGCGGGTCAGGTATCGCAACGCGCATTTCTCGATACCCTTTCGGGGATCGACGTTTTCGTCATGAATTCGCGCCGAGAGAGCTTTGGCATGAGCGCGATCGATGCCCTGGCGGGGGGCGTCCCTTCTTGTTTCGCGCAACTGCGGCGTTACGGGCGTTTTAGCGCTCGAGGAAGGGGACATCGTCTTCGACTGCGAAGACGAGAGCGAGGTCGCGCGAAAGATCTTGCACCTTGCATCGCATCCCAACTCCCAGCGTCTGTATGATGCTTTGGACTTTGATGCGCTGGGCTGGGATGTGGCGGCGAAACGACTCTGTGATGCTTGTCGCGGGGCCGTAAGCATCGCTGCTGATAAATAGGCTCGGGCTTAAGCGCTGGCCCGCTCGCCGACGGCGTGCGCCGGCGCGGCCGGCGTAATTTGAGATTCATTAGGAGATACCACGTGGACATCTACCTTTCCACCATCATCGATTCGTATAACTACGGCACCGTGCTGCAGGCCGCCGCGACGACCGACCTTTTGTCGCCGTATGGCATCGTGAGGGTCATCGACTACTGCCGCCCGCACTGGACCACGCGCGGCTGGATCGATGCAAGTCTTGCCGATCCTTCGCATGGACGTCTGGTGAACGCCCTCAAGCTCGTTCTCAAGGCGCCTTTTCGTGCGCGCGAACATCGCAACTTTCGTTCTTTCGTCGAGCGTCGCCTGAACCTTTGTGACGCGCGGTCTTTTTTGACGGGTGGTGATTTTGATTCGACTGCCACGTATTGCGTCGGCAGCGACCAGACATGGAACGCTGAGTGCAACTACGGGCTCGACCCGGTGTACTTTCTCGAGAACGTCCCGGCCGAATGCAAAAAGATATCTGTCGCCGCGAGTTTCGGTCGCTCCGCTCTACCCGAGAACGAGGTGGCGGGTACGCGCCAGCTTCTGGCCTCGTTCTATGCGATCTCCGTTCGTGAGAGCTCCAGCGTGGAGATTCTCGATGGCATCGGTATCGAGGGATCGATTGCACTTAAGGATCCCGTGCTGTTGTGCCGCAGCTCCTACTGGAGCGACCTAACCGCGCAGATTCCGCGTTACCGGGAGCCGTACGTCCTGGTATATATGCTTAATGAGAATCCGCGCATGGTGGAATATGCCGGGCTGTTGGCGCGTGAGCAGGGTATGAAGGCGAAGATCATCACATTTAATCCGCTCAAGAAGGCCCCCGATGGTCTTGAGGCGATATGCCTGCCGTCGCCCGAGGAGTGGGTCGCGGCGTTTCGCGATGCTTCCTACGTGGTCACTGATTCGTTCCATGGGACATGTTTCTCGCTGCTGTTCGAGAAACCCATGGTCGTGTTCAATCCTCCGCGCTTCTCCGTGCGCCTGGCGGACGTGCTCGCTGATTTCGGGCTGTCGGAGCGTCGTGTTGCGGACGGCACGCCGGCTAACGAGGTGCGCGTGCACGAGCGCACAATCGACTGGGATGCTGTAAGGCGTGCCAAGCAGGGCTTCTCTGCCGAGGCAAAGCGCTTCCTGGATGCCTGCTTTGCCGAGGGCGTGGCGGGCACCCAAAGTCGCGAAGAACGTGCGATTTCGAGGTAGTCGCAGATGGTACAGAGTCGCGCGAGGTATCTCCTCAACAACACATTGATATTCGCTTTGAGCAACATAGGGACGAAGCTCATCACCTTCTTTTTGGTGCCGCTCTATACCTATACGCTCGCCGCCGCGGAATATGGCGTCGCCGACTTGGTGACCACGATCACGTTCGTGCTGGCGCCCATCCTCACGCTCAACCTGGCCGAGTCGGTCGCCCGTTTCCCGCTCGATGAGGGCGCGGATGCAGGCAAGATCATGACGGTCGGAGTCGCCGCCTTGGCGCTCTCATCGGTGGTCGGGCTTCTCATCATGCCTGTGAGCCAGCTGTTTGAGTCGGTTGCGGATTATGCGGTGCTGATCTACCTGTACTGCATCGCCACCTCGGCGTTCACCATGTCGCAGTGCTTCCTACGCGGCACGGAGAAGCTGCGTGCGATGGCGCTCTCCAATATTCTCAACACCGCCCTGACCGCGCTTCTGAACATCCTGTTCCTCGTGGTGCTCGGCTGGGGCGTCTCGGGTTATCTGCTCGCATATATCGTGGCGATGTTTGCTTCATCGGTATTCGCGGCGATTTCCGGCGGCTTGGTCAAATACCTCAGGCACCCTGTCATCGATCGCGAGTTGGCACGGCAGATGATCCGTTATTCGGTTGTGCTCATCCCCAACACGTTCATGTGGTGGATCATCAACTCCTCTTCTCGCGTGGTGGTGGCCGCGCTGATCGGATCTGCGGCGAACGGCATGTTGGCCGTCTCGTACAAGCTGCCGTCGATCGTCACGGTGGTGTCGAACACCTTTACCCAGGCGTGGACCTATTCTGCTATTCACGAGGACGCCAGCGAGGATCGCGATCGGTTCACCTCAACGGTGTTTGACAAGATGCTGACCGTTTTGGGGTTGGTGACGGTGCTGCTCCTCGCCAACATCAAATGGTTCACGGCGCTTTACGTTGCGCCCGCCTATGTGGAGGCATGGCACTATTCCGCATGGCTCCTGGCGGGTAATCTCATGCTTACGTTGGGGACCTTTTTAGGTACGCCTTACTCCGTGCATAAGGATAGCAAGGGAATGCTGCTGTCCGGCATGATGGGAGCGGTTATGAACGTTGTGGTGATGCTCGTCCTCGTTCCCTTCGCGGGGCTCACGGGCAGCGTTGTCGCCACATTTGCGAGCTACGCCGCGGTGTGCCTATTCCGCTTCTTCCATACCAAGAAGTATGTGGGGATCCGCGTGCAGCTGCGCAGGCACGCCCCCATGATCATCTCGGTCGCGTTGCTGGTGTGCTCGTCTACATGGTTCGATGGGCTATATACGCCGATCGCGGTCGCGTGCACGGTGGCTACGTGCGCGTCATATTGGAGAACGTTCAAGGCGGCGTTGAATGCCATCGTCCTGCGCTTCGCTCGATAGCGGGGAAGTGCCTGCGTTGGGTTCCGAATTGGATTGGGGGATTGGAATGGATGCAAACATACCGTGCCTTGCCGTTGTGAACGATTCGCGTAACGAGCTGATGGCGTCATCTTCCGGCGGGGTGTTTTCGATTCTCGCTCGTCACGTTCTGGGCGAGGGCGGGGTTGTGTACGGCCATGCATTCACAGAAGGCCTTCACGTGAAGTGCGTCCGGGTCGATTCCATCGAAGGTCTGGATTGTTTGCGCGGATCGAAGTATGTTCAGAGCGATATGGGCGATGCAATGCGAGGGGTTCGCGATGACCTGTGCTCGGGCGCGCCGGTTCTCTTCAGTGGTACGCCTTGCCAAGTCGATGGTTTGCTCTCCTTTCTCGATGGGGGCCATGACAATCTCCTCACGGTCGATATCGTGTGCCATGGTGTTCCCAGCTGGGAGTTCTTCAAGGATTGCATCGATGTTGAGTTTGCTGGACGTGATCTCGTTGAACTCCGTTTTCGAGACAAGCGCGAGGGCTGGGGCTGTGGTGGTGGTGGGACCGTTCTTCATAACCAAAAAATGAAGGACGTCCCGTTTGCACCGGAGGTTTCGTATTACTACAAGCGGTTTCTTGCTGGAGACGTATATCGCGAGAGCTGCTATCGGTGTCCCTATGCCGGGGGCGAACGTCCGGGCGATCTCACAATCGGTGACTTCTGGGGTATCGATTCCGCTGATGCAGGGCTCGATCCTCGTCGCGGCATCTCGTTGGTGCTCGCGAACTCTCACAAGGGCCGTGAGCTGCTGCCCGTGATAAAGAAGTCCTCTACATGGGCGGAGCGTGATGCGCTGGAGGTGGTAGCCGGCAATGACCAGCTGCGTCACCCGACGCCTCGGCCCAAGGAGCGTGATGCGATTCTTAAGCGGTGGCGCGAACGTGGCATAGAGTCCCTTGAGGACCAATACAGACGCGAGACAGGCCACTCCGCAGCGAGCTGGAGGGTCTTGAGGTTGCTCAAGAGAGTTTTGAGACCCTTGTTGAGACGAGAGAATTAGTTGCAGGTGATAAGCTATGCCTAACAAACCGGTGCCGGTACTATGGACCGATCCTAGCCAATGCTGTGGCTGCAGTGCTTGTTTTATGGCGTGCCCTAAATGCGCCATCACGATGAAACCAGATGAGTTTGGCTTCCTCTACCCTGTGATCGACGAGGCTCTGTGCGTTGGTTGCGGCGCCTGTGTTAAGGTCTGCGCGTTTAAGGGGAAGCTTGATTAGGCTCGCATCGTCTTTCTCAAGTCCTTCATATGCGGTGATGGATTTTAAGGGAAAGCGTCTGGGCGTTCTCAGGGGGTTTGCGGGCTTTGCGTCCCTGTTACTTCTACTATTCTCATTGTCGCTCATTTGGGTGCTCACGGAGCAGACCCCTACGCAAACAGGTGATCTGACCAGGTGGTTCGCCAATATAGTCGACGACGTGCGTAGAGGAAGCGCCAAGGAATCTGATTCTGAGGCTGGCGAGGGGAAACCCGATTCATCGGCGCAAACGTCCCCTTGTTCCATCGTCGAGCAACCAGTGGACTGTAGTGTTCGGATTGGCGAGCTCGTTTCTTTTAAGGTGATGGCGAATGATGCCGTGGCGTACCTTTGGGAGTGTACGGACCCCGGCACGCCTGGCTGGTATCAAATTGGCGGGGTGGATGCCACTAAGGCGAAGTATGAATTCGAGATGACGAAGGACCTCACCTGGATGGAGGAATGCGACATCAGGTGTTTGGTCACCTTTGCAGATGGCTCATCCTCCTACTCAGATGAGGTGCACATAGAGTTCCGCGACGTGATGAGGGAGGGCAAGTCTTTCCGACGATTTGCCCATATCATCGAGTTTGGGGTGGTGGGCTTATTCGCCGCCTTGAGCGCGTTGCTCTTGCTTGGAGACAGGTTTTCGCTGCACCAACTCGCAGCTGGTTGCCTGGGTTTTTGCATGCTCAACTCCCTTTTGGATCAGCTGCATAAGCTATTCGTGCCCGGTCGCGAGTTTGATGTGATCGACCTCGGTCTCGATGCGATCGGGTATACGTTGGCGATTTCATTGATTTTCGGGGCGTGGAGGCATCTTCATCGGTCATCTTTAAATAGAGGCTCAGTCAGCTCTGGACTCGAAAGCAAGGTGTGAAAATGATGGCTCAGCGACCTTTGCTTTCAGTTATCGCGCCCGTTTACAATGCCTCGGATTACCTAGCCGCAACGCTTCGTTCCTTCGAAGGGCAGAGCTACGGCAATGTGGAGTGGGTTCTGGTCGACGATGGCTCTACCGATGGTTCGGCCCAGGTTTGCGCCGAATGGTGTGCTGCCGATCCGCTTCACCGCCGTTTGTTCCGCAAGCAGAATGGCGGTGCCTCGTCGGCTCGAAATACGGGCCTGGAGCACGCTGTGGGAGCATATGTCCTCTTTTGGGACAGTGACGACACCCAATCCTCCTTGGCTATCGAGAAGCTTGTTGAATGCTCTCATGGGTTCGATAGTGTATCGGTTTGCGCCATACGAAGAATGCTGCCCGATGGAAGGGAACGCGACTTATTTACTTGCAGGCGACACGAGTCGACACCGGAAGAGGCCCTCGATGAATGGTTGAGGGGAGGGGTGTCGACGGGTCCATGCACCAAGTTGGTCCCGAGACGGCTCCTCATCGACAATGGCATCAGGTTCGAGGAGGGCGTCACCAACGAGGATGTTCTATGGACGGCGGAGGTTTTCGCCGCTGCGGACTCGGTGATCTTCATCGGTGAGGCGCTCTATTTCTATTTTGCCCGTGAGGCTAGTGTCACCAGCTCCTTTGGCGAGCATACCGCAATCGTGTTTCGCAACTGCCGTAAGCTCGAGGAGATGGTCCAGGCAAATTACCCCTCGCTGCACGAATCGTGCTCGGAGTACTGTGCGAAGGCGTGCTGGAGCGTGATCCTGGCGGCCTCAAGGGGCGATAATAGGAAAAGGTTTCCAACGGTCTACGATCTGGCCATGCGCGAGCTCGCGGAGAGGGGCGACGATATTGCGAGGTATTGCAACTCCCCCAAGGAGCTGCTCTTACGATTCCTTGTCTCGACGCATCTCTACGGTCTCATCAAGAAATGAAGGTGGGTACAACTGACGTTGGCGGTGTTGTAAGCTGTTTCACGTCCGTTAGTAAAGCATTTGGGAGAAACATGTCTTCAAATAACCAAGCCGCCGTGCCGGGCAAAACCTCTCGGGGGTGCTCGCAACTCGTCCATTGAGTTGCTGAGGATCCTCTCCATGTTCATGATCTTGCTCCATCACCTTGTGGTGCACAATGTCGTCGACTACAAGGCCATGGATCCCGGAATATTTAGGTTTCTGCTCCAATTCTTCTTTGTGAGCGGTGGCAAGGTGGGCGTCGTCATCTTCTTTGCGATCTCGGCATGGTTTTGGCCGATGCCGCCACGGGCGTCAAGGCGTCGCTGCGGCGCGTCTGGATGCTCGAGAAGGAGGTCCTGTTTTACAGCGTCGTCCTCGGTGTTGGCTGCTATCTAATCATGGATGGTGTTGGGTTCGGTGCTTTGCTGCGCGGTGTCTTCCCCCTTATGTCCTCGATCTGGTGGTACACGACCGCCTATGCTGGATTCCTCATCGTGTTCCCGTTCTTGGCAGACGGACTTCGTGCCCTGGGACGCAAACGGCACCTTTCATTATGCGCGGTCCTGTTCTTTGTGATCGGCGTTGTTGGTTTGTTGCCTGTCTCGCCGGTTGTCACGGGCGCGATGGGAATGATGTACCTCTTTGTTCTCATCTCCGCCTACAAGTGGTACGTTGCGCCCGAGCACGCCTTTGACCCGCTAAAGCTCATCGCGGTGGGTGCGATGCTCTTGCTCCCTTATGTGCTCGCGTCGCTTGCGGCCAAGGCGTTGCTCGATATCTCCACGGGTGCCTACATCACAAGCGAGACCAAGACGCCCATCCTCCTTATAGGTTTTGGCATCTTCTTGTTGTTTGAGCGTATGCATTTTTATAGCCCTGTGGTCAACAAAGTTGCAGCGTGCTCGCTGTCCGTCTATCTCATAACCGAGTTTCCGGCAATCGCGAGCCGCATGTGGCAGGGGCCGTTTAGCCTCGATGCCATGGCGGCGTCACCCGCAGGGTTTGCATATGCGATCGTGCTTTGCGCTGCGGTGTATATTGCGTGCGCAGCCGTGGATGGCACGAGGCGCTGGTTGTTCTCCAAGGGCATCGATGCTGCTTGGAGCGACTTCTTCGAGCGGTCGTGGAGCTTGCTCGCCACCCGTGGGCGCACAGTGCTCGGTAGGGCTTGCGAGCTATTGCGGTAGTTGTGTTTTGTCAAGTAGATTTGAGCAGGAGCGCAATAACTTATGAGCAGGATGCGCACATCCCGTGCGCATCCTTTTTGAGCGCCTTTTCCCTACATGAGGGCATGGCGCACGCGGTAGGACTCCCCTTTGAACTGCACGAGCCTGCCGTGGTGGACGATGCAGTCGATGACCGCCGCCATCTGGTCGTCTCCGAAGACTTGGAACACGAGGCGCGTCTCCGGCCTGGTGGAGAAGCCCGCGGCCGAGGAGGCCCCCTCCAACCT
>OFMJ01000442.1_pt1 | contig 45233 bp, 65 predicted proteins | sample 1541801 | NCBI WGS metagenome assembly OFMJ01 (sample SAMN04209234, study PRJEB22552) | human gut metagenome | biome: gut; material: feces | host: Homo sapiens | place: USA: Oklahoma
GCTTGACTATTTACATTCTCTTGGGCGTGATTTTTTATCTCATGGGTATTTCATAACGTTTTTTGTTTTTAGTATTAGAGATAAAGGTTTATTTCAGCGGAAGAATCTCAATCCAATAATCATCCGGGTCATTGATGAAATACAGTCCCATCTGTTCATTCTCGAAGCAAACACAGCCCATTTCCTTGTGGAACTTGCGTACTTCATCGTAGTCGCCTGCCACACGGAGACAAAGATGGCTTTCGTTTTCTCCCAGTTCGTAGGCTTCCGTATGGTCGCGCAGCCAGGTCAGTTCCAGTGAGAAACCCGTGCATCCGTCGGTAAGGTACACCAGGATGAAAGAGCCGTCGGCCGCTTCCTTGCGGTGAGACTCATGCAGTCCGAGCGCCTTTTCGTAGAATTGGATACTTTTTTCGAGATTAGTTACGTTGATATTGAAGTGGTCAAATCTTCCTTTTATTTCCATTGTCTTTTTATTTTAAGTTGATATAGTGGTCTAAGTTCAATGTCTCGCCGCGACGGACAGGAGTAAGAACCTGAGTCCCTTCCGATGCGGCCAAAGGTGCAAAAGCCGAAGCCTTCTCAAAAGCTTCGTCGAAGTGCATCGGTACAAATATAGTCGTTTTTATCCGTTTCACAAATTGTAAAGGCCCTCGCATGTATTCCTTTCCTAAACGAGGGTCGACCGGAAACAGCACGACATCCATTTTCGCCTTGCAGACGGCAATGTCTTCCAGCTCACGAAGGAAGAAAGCTTCGTCACGTTTCCATTCCTCCTCCGGACTTTCATCCATCCAGTGCCAGTTGTTCAGGTCGCCGGCATGGAATACGGTAGCTCCTTCCGGGGTTTGGACTAAAAAAGAGATGCCTATGTCCGTCGAGCCGAAAGCCCGCACGGTGAGATATTCGTCACGATAGGTGTCTCCTTTCGCCAATGTATGGAAGTTTCCGTTTTCTTTGTCTCGGGCAGAAAGAGGAATGTCGGTTGAAAGCAGATAGACGATGTCAGGCCGAAGCGCTTTCCAGGAGAGTATCTGCCGGTTAAAGTGGTCGGCATGCGCATGGCTGGAAAACACATACAACCGTCCTTCACGTGAAAGAAGCTGTTCGTGCACGATGCCTTTGTCGGCCGACACGGAGTCTTCGAAATAGTCGAAAATAAGCGTGTAACCTTCCCCCAGTAGGGCGAAGCCGCTATGATAAAGATAAATCAGTTTCATGAAATTGAGGTCTTATTTGGCCGCAATGGGCTGCACATACGCGCGGGTGGCCTTGTCTATCTCCAGGAACATGTAGTTCACCTTGCTCGAATGAATCAGGTCTTTGTGTTCGTTATAAATGCGGGTGGCATATTCCTTGGATTTCTCGAACATGAATTTTGACACGCTTTCCTGTGATTTTCCCGCCATTGTGGAGTCGAGTTTCTCTTCCGGGAAGAAGTCATCCAGGTTCACGTCGCCAATCATGGACGTTTCCAGGAAATGAATCTCCTGGTGCAAACGGTCGGTGTAATAACCCACAAACATGTGACCCGGCACGCGTACCAGAATCGGATTGATATTGATGGCTTTCAGCAATGAAGCAAACAGTACGCTTCCGTCCACACAGTTAATCTGTGCCGACTGAAGGGCATCGTCGAAGGTACGTACGCGCTGAGTAAAGACCACGTTGGACGACAGGCTGCTGTTGCTGATGGAGCTGTATTTGAACCCTCTTTTCTGCAAAACATACCACAAGGCATACACCTGCTTATCTACTACTTTCGGGTCCTTGCTTTGGTATCCCCAGAAACGGTTGACAATGCGTGAATCCAGTGCCTCGCGCAGCACCTGGCTGATGTTGGGATTGTCTTCGTTGACGTAGGCCGCAAAGAAATCGCCTGTGTCGTGAAATTTCATTTTGCTGTCGATGTAGCCCAACAGACATTCGTTGATACTACGTACGGAATACGTGTGCACTGCCGAATATGTCCGGTTGTTATTCACCTTTGCCTGTATGGATACGGTAACAGGCATGGCCTGAGTATTTTCCAGCAGGGCCTGATAATTCCATATTACATCTGGGAAAACCAGGTATTCCTTTCCTGATTCCGGCAGAATGAATTCAGAAACCGAATGGGCAAAGAAAGGAGTCTCAGCTAATTCTATGTGAAGTTTACTGTTGGCATGCGGACTGCGTATCTTAATGCCAATACACGATTTGGGGTTTCCCAGATAGGTACTGTCGGCCGGTACAATCAGTTGGGCATCAGTCGTAGCAGTAGACAGGATGGTGACCGGAAAGATATTTCCTCCTAGTTCGTCGGTAATTTCCAGTCCGGACGAGAAAGGTTCGTATCTGTAAATATATAAAACCGAAGCCGTTACTGTCAGAATGGCCAGTATGAAAGTGGCCAGCTTCCATTTATTCTCTCCCCAAATTGTACGCATGTTCAGTTGCATTGTCACAAAATTTCCTGTTAAACAAATTGGGAGCAGACCATAAAGACATTTTCCTTACGGTCTGCTCCTTGTTACGGTTATCTTACCGCAATACTTTCAATTTCTACCAGCACTCCTTTCGGCAAAGCTTTGACAGCTACCGCAGAGCGAGCAGGGTAATCGCCTTCGAAATACTTGGCATATACGGCATTCATTTCACCGAACAGCGCCATATCTGCCAGGAACACAGTGGTTTTTACCACGTTGGCAGTTGTCAGTCCGGCTTCAGCAAGTACATTCTTGATATTTTCGAATACCTGAGTAGTCTGTTCAGTGATTCCACCTTCTACCACTTCGCCTGTAGCCGGATTTACCGGAATCTGGCCCGACAAGAATACCATGCCGTTTACTTCTACTGCCTGGCTGTAAGGACCGATGGCAGCAGGAGCCTTTTCTGTAAAAATTACTTTTTTCATAAGCGTTAATGTGTCAATTAAATTGTATTTTCAACGCTAAATTAGCACAATTCTTTTAATCCGTGGACAGAAACTGTAAAAAAAGTCCGCATTTATTCGTGTTTATAACAAAAAACACTTACTTTTGTACTCGCAATAATGCAAAAAGGTATTTGGAAACGTCTTCGTATCCAATCCGAATTCAATAAAAAACAATCAAAAATCATTGATAATTCAAATGTGTGAAAGAGGAAAGAGACCTCTGAACGGTTTGTCATGCTTCACACACCCAATATTAATAATTCATTTAACCTATTTATGTACAATATCATTCAATTAAACGACAAAAATTTGTCTGAATTGCAGCAGATTGCCAAAGAGTTGGGTCTGAAAAAGGTCGATTCACTGAAAAAAGAAGAGCTGGTGTATCGTATCCTGGATGAGCAGGCAATTGTCGGTGCGACAAAAAAAGTGGCCGCACAGCAAAACAACGAAGAACGCAAGGAAGGACAGCCACGTAAGCGCTCGCGCATCAGTATAAAGAAAGAAGGGGACAAAGTATACACGGCTACCAAAGACAAAGCACAGAAGCTGGAGGCCAATACTCCTGCCCTTCCAGCACCGACTCCTTTGTTCAAGGAAATTCCTGCATTGCCGGAGCAAACGGAAACTGTTGCACCGGTTGCAGAAAAAACAGCTCAGCCGGAAGTTGCTGCTGCTCCTGCCACTGAAGAAAAGCCTAAAGCCAAGCGTGGACGTAAGCCGGGTTCAAAAAATAAATCTACTCTGGCAAAAGAAGCACAGGAAGCCGCTGAAAATAAACCCGCTGAGGTTGCTGCCAAACCGGCTCCGCTTCCCATCGATGATGACGACATGGAACTTCCACCGCTCGACTTGAATAATAACGATTTCATTCCTATCGAAGATCTTCCGTCAGAGAAATTTGAAATACCTTCTGAATTGCTGGGTAAATTTGAGGCTACCAAAATGGAGGCGCCTGTAATGCCGGCTAAAGAACCGAAACAGAAAAATCAGCAGCGTCAGGCTCGTCAGAATAATCGCAATAACCGTCCTAATAACAATAATAATAATAACAACAATAATCAGGGAAAGGACAACAATCCGCAGCCTGCTGCCAACCAGAACGCGCCAGAGCAACCCTCTTCTCCTTCTACCGAAACTCCTGCTAATAATGCTCCGGCACCCGCTCCCAAACCGGTAGAAAAAGTCTACGATTTTGATGATATTCTTCAAGGTACCGGCGTGCTGGAAATCATGCCCGACGGATATGGATTCCTCCGCTCTTCAGATTACAACTATCTTTCTTCACCCGATGACATTTATGTGTCACAGTCACAGATCAAACTGCTCGGCTTGAAAACCGGTGACGTGGTAGAAGGTACTATCCGTCCGCCTAAAGAAGGCGAAAAATATTTCCCGCTGGTAAAGGTTTCTAAAATTAACGGACTCGACCCAGCTTTGGTGCGCGACCGCATTCCGTTTGATCACCTTACTCCGCTCTTCCCTGATGAGAAATTCAAACTGTGCAAAGGATATAATGACAACTTGTCGGCTCGTGTAGTCGATTTGTTTGCTCCTATCGGAAAAGGACAGCGTGCACTGATTGTAGCACAGCCTAAGACCGGTAAGACTATCTTGATGAAAGATATCGCCAATGCCATTGCCGCCAATCATCCGGAAGTGTATATGATTATGCTGCTCATCGATGAACGTCCGGAAGAAGTAACCGATATGGCTCGCAGCGTAAAAGCTGAAGTAATCGCTTCTACTTTCGACGAACCGGCAGAGCGTCACGTGAAGATAGCAGGTATTGTGCTGGAAAAAGCCAAACGCATGGTAGAATGCGGACACGATGTCGTAATTTTCCTGGACTCTATCACTCGTCTGGCTCGTGCCTACAATACGGTTTCTCCGGCATCTGGTAAGGTACTTTCCGGTGGTGTGGATGCCAATGCGTTGCACAAACCCAAACGTTTCTTTGGTGCGGCACGTAATATTGAAGGTGGAGGCTCACTGACAATCGTGGCTACTGCATTGATTGATACGGGTTCTAAGATGGACGAAGTTATCTTCGAAGAATTCAAGGGAACAGGTAACATGGAGTTGCAGCTGGATCGCAACCTGAGCAACAAGCGTATCTTCCCGGCCGTAAACATCGTGGCTTCAAGTACTCGTCGCGACGACTTGTTGCTTGACAAGACTACGCTCGACCGTATGTGGATTCTCCGCAAATACCTGTCGGATATGAATCCTATCGAAGCAATGGATTTCGTGAAAGACCGTTTGGAAAAGACAAAGGACAACGAAGAGTTCCTGATGAGTATGAACTCTTAAAAGAAGATCGCATTTACATAAAGAAAAGCAGGGAGAAAATCCATGAGTGGGGTTCTTCCTGCTTTTCTTATGATTTATATCTCTGAGTGAAAGAAAATAACTCACTTTAAAGATTATCCGCGACTGGCAATTTCAAGTATGTCTGCCGACTAACGGATGCAATTGTTTGGCAAAGAATAATTCTATCACAGGCATCATGTCTTTCATGTCAGACGCAAATTCCAGGGCATTTAATCTGACTTCCAGCCGTAGTTCCTTTGCCCAGTGAAAGAGCTGGAGCCCCTGTGTAGTAGGTGTTTTATAGTATCCTAAGTGCTGGATTACTCGTCCCCAGAAATTTTCTTTGCATTTTCCTACGTATAAGATCTTTGTGAGTCTGTCATAGTTTTTGTAGATGACGGGAGTGGCTCTTTGTTTTTTCTGCTTATACTCTTTTAAGGTCTTGATTATGTCATTGTTAGAGTGGGAAGATGTAATTTCATACCAATATAGTACAGGTCCCTTTATTTGCATCAAATCCTGAAGTAAATCTTGATATTGGACGGATTGGGTGATGTCTTTACTCAGAAAGTCTTCCAGATTCTCACACTTGATATGATAATAGAATTCTTTATAGACGTTATTTCTGCGCAGGTTTTCCAGACTGTTGCATGTGTCTGATAGAAAATCGGATAATATATGATTCATCTTTACCGGTTTTTTTAATATATCCATGTAGATTAAAAATTTTAGGATAAGTAAAAGATAAGTGCAAAACCTCAAAAGTGAGGTTTATATCCTTTTTTTAATCTATAAATCGGAGAAAGTTTCTTAGAAAAGTAAAGGCTAATACCATTAATTATCAGAATATTAGCCTTTAAACACTGAGGAGCGGCAAGCGGGACTCGAACCCGTGACCCTCAGCTTGGGAAGCTGATGCTCTTCTTCGGCTCCCAAAAGCTTCGCTTTCGGTAGCTACCAACTGAGCTACAGCCTTTTATCCACTCTCTCTGATAATTTATTATTCAGGTTTTACAAGACTGGTTTAACTCTTGGTTTAACTCAGCAAGTAAACAAGAAGTATTCAACAATAAATTAATAATCTCTTACGGCTGAAACCGCACTACAAATTTAGCGATTATAACCTGTACAGGCAATCAATTCGATATATTTATAATGAAAAGGACAATCCCTTTATGAAGAAAGGCTATTTCAATATTCTTGCCCAATAAAAGCAACATAGAAATGCTGTCTCATTTAAAACAATAAACGTAGAAAATCCAAGGAATCACCAAAGTTATTAGCATGAGTAGCAAACAGTAATTCTTTACTCTTTTTTTCTTGATGTTATAAACAAGGGCTGGTATAAGTATTAATATGCTAACTATTAACAGCCAGTTTTCTATGGAATTAATGCATTCCAGTCTTTCCTTGAAGATGGAATTATATAAACGACTATATCTATCTTCTTCTGTTATTAAACTATGTATAAATGCTCTAACTGCACAAATGCCCATTGATAGACAAACGGGTATTTTTATATCTTCCAAGAATCTCATATTCCCAATAGCTGAAAAATAAATGAACTGACATTATTACCAACCATTACCAATAGTTTAGGAACTATAAACAGTAGCAACAAAAGTAGGCTTTGTATCCAGTTCTTTTGAGTAATATGATATATAGCCACGCCTGTTATAAATGCTCCAATAACCCACCATGAAATCTCATATTGCTTTAGTAGATATTCATCATAGTAGGGTAATGGTTTACTTATAAGGATAAGACTTAATATCCATATAATATAGATAGCTTTCCAGTCTGTACAGTATTTTAGTATCATCGTCGTTTTATTTAAGGCTCTGAACTAAATTCAATGATTTTGTATTCAATAATGAGAGTTGTAATATTAACTATCTTGTTTATTAGCTTTTACTGTGATTATTTTGTATTTGGTACGTATTTTCTTTAATGTAGCTATTATTGCATGATATAGGCAAATAATTATGATTGACCACCAAATTATGTATGAAGGAGAGGACTCTATCCAATAAAAGAATTTTCTTATAGAATAATAATCATCCATGATTATTCCAGAAAAATCCACAATTACACCATTATGATTAATAAGATTACCTTCTTTATCTACAGAGTAAAGCTTACCATGTTTGTCTACAATAATTCCACCTGCATTAATAAAGCGTATAGGATTGTTGTTCCAATTGTATTCAAATTCATATTTGTTGGCAGATAAAGGTAATATGAAACCACGTACTCTAAAAGAGGTAGTCACATCACTACATTTGGCTTTCTGTTCTTCCGAGGCTTCTGGCAATCTTTGTATAGTGGAAGGGTCATCTACTTTTTCAAACTTAACTCCTAATTGAGCAGATACTATATTGCTAAATAATGCAAATGTTGCAATATATATAAGTCTTCTTGTTAACATGCAAAAACTATTATAATTTATGAGTAAGAGCCTGTTTTAATATTAAAACAAGCTTCTATAATTTTATCATTTAAATCTTGAACGTACTTCTTTGTCTGTTTCACGTAATTCCTTTTTTAGGCTTTTTAATTCTTGGTGTTCTTCCCAGCTCATATTTCTATTGTATTCATCTTTTTCTTCTTTTGTCAATTTTCTTTCTTCAAATTCTATTCTTTCTACCCCCAGTAAAACAAAATGTGAAGAAAGTTTGAAGAGTTGAAAACGTTGAAACGTGCTTGAAGTCAGAGAGATAGACGTAAATCGGTTAAAAAACAAAATGTGAAGAAAGTTCGTTGATGGGTAAATGTGGGTGCCTTGTGGGTTAACTCCATCGTGAAGAAAACAAAAAGCACAAGCATGTTGGCGCAAAATGTGGAACGCGCAATAGATTGTACGGGAAAAAATAGAAGCAAAAACGGCGGCATAATTGATTTTATGTCGCCGTTGTGTGTATTTGTACCAAAGATGCTCAGAAAGTGCCGGAAACGGCCTTATTTTCGTCCTGAGCGTATTAGTTCGCCCTGTTTTATGATGGCTCTGTCTGTTTGATAGACCGAAATTCCCCTCCATTTAGCGTTTCTCAGCGTGTTATATTTCACTCCTACCTGCTCAGGAGTAAGGACATCGTAGATGGCTGCAATGCTGCCAAAATAATAGTCTTTTTTCTCGAACACAAGATGTACATGAATAATCTTTTCCATTTCATTTATTGCATTTATCTGCATACAAAAATAGTGCAAATACTTATTATTTGCAAGTTATAACCGTAAAACAAGGTACTTTGAAAGCTATATAACGCTTCCTACATAATGGAGTTGACAAAATATTAATTTCTCGTAAAAAAATAGATTGGAGGTACATTTGGAGTTACATTTGGGGGTACAGTGAAAAAACAAAATGTGAAGAAAGTTTGATGGTTTGGGGGTACAAAAGTAGGTTTATATGATACTAATATAAGTAGGTTTATGTATTAATAATGGTTTTAAAAGTTATCATTTATTCAGATTCATATATACATAGGGAAACAAGGAATTTTATTCAAATTATAAATAACATTATGAATATCAACATTTTACGGCAAATCATTATGTGAAATAGAAAAGAAAAGTATATATTTGGAGAAAGAAAGGTTTATAGTATGGACAAAAAAGATTATGAAAAGGAAAGCATCCTTTGGTCTTTATTTCAAGACCAAGGATATGAAGAGAAAAGAAAAGATGGTTTTGAACCATTTGAGTTTATTACTCCAGGTATGATTATCTCTGTTCTCTCTTTAATTATATCAATATTGGCAATACTTAAATAAGATATTCTTTAAATAAGGCCAAAAAAGAAATAATCATTGATATTATAGAGATAACAAGTTCCCATCTTATTTTATAAGCCTTGAAAGAAGCTTCTTTTAAGGCTTTTATATTTTTATAATACTCCGATTTAAAGCTATTTGACGCATAAAAAAGAGTACCTTTAGGAGTGATTATAAAAAGATTTGGAAATACAGTAGGGCTTTTATCATTCGAGAAATGATGAGACATTTTCTCGATACACCCGTGAGCTTCAAGCATTAAGCAAAGTCTTCTTTTGTCTTCTACACTGAAAGGAACAGGCAACATCCTTGGTTCTAAAGCACTGAAAGAAGCAAAAGATCTTAAAGAAATATCTAATAATTGCGCTATTTCAAGCTGATTACAACTACTCAACGTTTTTTCCTTTTTCATTTTACTCTTTTCTTATAAAATCTCTTAGTTTTCTTACAGCCTTTTAGGCAGCTTCACGAATAAACACTCCGGCAACGCACAAAATTATCAGTGCAATTCCTTTTAAAATATCTTCCCAGGTCATTATTCTACTCTTATTACTCCGACTACAAGGGCCACATGATAGATGTGGTCTATTGCAAGTTCGAATGGTTCATAATCTTTGTTATCTGATACGATGGTGACATGATCTTTGTCTGTTCCCGGCTTAATTCGCTTGATAAGCGGTCCCTGGTCAGTGTCCAGCACATATACTTTATTCCACTGAAAGAAGAGGTCCTGAAGGTTTAGACGTTTGCAGGCTACAATGTCGCCACTGTTATATCGAGGATACATACTGCTTCCTTTCACTCCGATAAGGAAGTCTGCTCCCTTGAATGAGGGGATGATGTATCGGTCACATTCATATTCCATAACTGACTGATCACCGGTGAAGGCACCGGCCATGGCATTAATCGGGATAAGTGGTATCCCTTCATTTGATTCAGTGCGATGCGCTACTGGTATTTTTTCGTTTTTCATGTCTGTATTTTGTGATATAATCATGTCTCCTTTTCCTGTAAGTAGCCAGGCAGGATTAATAAAAGGGCATTTAGAATAAATCAGTTCTGGATCAAAAGTGTTTCTTGCATACCAATTTGAAACAGCTTGTGAAGTTATACCTAAAAGCTTAGCTAAAGACGTGTTATTCTTTACATTAGCGTGTTCTTTTATTAAATCAAGCATTATTCTTTTATCCATAATTGAAACATTCTGTTTATTTTTTACTCATTTTGTTTGGATATATGAAACAAAGTGTGTAATATTGCAACACATTTATAAAAATAAAGATGGGCGCAAAGATAATAAATATATTGTTTCGCCCAAGATAATACGCTGATATTAACTACTTAAATATAGAATTTATGGCAGAAATCTTAATGAAACACGGTGATCGCCGTGAGTTGGCGAAAAAGTTTGACGTCAGTCATGTCACAATTATTAGTGCATTGAAGTTTCGCACGCATAGCAACGTGGCGAACATGATACGTAAGGCTGCCCTGGAAATGGGCGGTGTTCTTATGGGGGCTAAGAGTCTGAAGGAAGCAAGTAATGAATATAAGTCTGAGAAGGAATAAAAAAAATAAAGTATGGAAAGTGTAAAAATCAATTCACAAAAGTATGTAAGAAAGACTTTTCGTTTAGACGAAGCTGATTCAAAAGAATATAAAGACGTATTGAAAGAATATGCGGAGTGTATGGAGAAAGTAAGAAATGGAGAAATGAAAGATCCTGAGTTTTGGAAATCTTATTTGAAAGAAACAAGAACTAATCTACATATGATGTATGGGTTTTATATTTCTTATTGCGAGAAGAACGGTATAAAAAAACGTCTTACTTACAGAACTTTTTACATGCAGTGTAGAGGGTATCGTACACTGAAGAATAATGTTATTGAGGCTTTGTCTTTTGGAATATTAGCCTTACGTGATAAAAATTCAACAGGTGCTATCAATGAATAACATACAAGAAAATGAAAACATATAGCACTAATAAGTATTGCCAGCGTCTGGCTAATTACTTGGTATTGTATGGGTATCCGTTTAGTTATGACGGATCCACGATTGAGTTTACCGCTACTAAGCGGTTTGTTGAAGAAATACAGAACCTCGATAAGGTTCTCGCTAAGATTAAGTTTGTTGTTAAATGATTCAATATGGAAAATACAAGACGAATAACAATAGATATTACGGCTGTTGGAGAACCCTGCAAATTAGGGATGTCAGTTGATTATGTGAAAAGAACTGTATACGTAGATTACGAGAAGGTTTATTCTGATAGGATGTCGGTACGTAAGTATTGGAGTCTTGACGAATCCGACCCTATCAGAAATCTGGAAACGTCTTTGTTAGGACTTAAAAAGAGACAAAGCCGAGATGATAGCAGAACTTATACCAGCAAGTTTGTTGGCTTTTTCAAGAAGATCCGGAGAAAGATGCTGGCTAAAATTGATTTTGTTGTTAAGTAACATAATATTAACCATTTAATTTTTTTGATTATGAAAAAGAGAAAATTTCCACAAGATGTTGCAAGATTCTTTCACCCTGAAAAATCAGGTTCTAACGCTAATCTTGATACTAAATTTCTTGGCACTCACCAGAAAGAGAAAGCCCGAGAAAGAAGCTGTATTGTAGTAGTACCGGGTGTAGGTATGAATTCAAGAAGTTATAGGAGGAGAGCTGTATGAGGAAGAAGAAAAGAAACCAGCGTCAAGGACTGACGCTGGCTCAGAAAAAGCAGGTTGAGAAGATTGCGATTAAAGCTTTTTATTCTCTTGTACCTTCTTCAAAAGAGGTTCAAACATGTCTCCTAACTGCTTTGAAAGGCATTCAAGTTCCGCATTAAATTCATCTGCATAAGACTTATTCATTCGATTAATAATGTCTTCTTCTTTTTCTGAAGAATGTGCAGACATAAATGCTACAAGTTCTTTTTTAAGAACTTTTACTTGACATAATGCTTGAAGACCTAAACTTAGAGCATTTGCTGAAACATTTCCAAGCAAATCATACGGGTTATTTTTATCCATAAACATAAATGATTGATTAGTACGCTACAAATGTAGCAAAAACCGTCCGTCTGTGAAGATATGACGGTCTTTAAAAACAGAAAGCTTATGAAAACAAGAAACATACTTATCGCAATACTTGCCCTTGCAGTGGCAAACACATTTACAGAAGGATGGCTGAATATAGCCGGAATCGCACTCTTGTCTGCATCGCTGGTTCCCGTAGCAATCAAGATGGACAAGGCAGACAGATAACTCACACGCAGCTATAAGGACCTGCACGTTTTCAGGATAACGTGAATTTGTCATAGGATTGGTTTTGGTATGAAGTAATCTTTAACGCAATAGGTATTGACAAGGCAAAAAGATGCAGGCGGCTTAGTTTCAGGTTCGATTCCTGAGGCTGCACTAATCAGAAAACAGAATAATATGCCTCACTATAACAAGGAAAACATATTGGTAGTCACGAAAGATGAAGTCCTTCAGGCAAGAGATATGAACGGGAAACCGTTTTTTAAGGACTGGAATAATCTTAAAGTAACACTATACCGCTATGAGAACAAGACGTGCGGCATCAAGCGTGCCGATCGTGGAGGTGGACGTGGATGTGTGGTTACCATCGTGTTCGACAGCCTTCCACAAGAGATTCAGGACGCTATCGGCGACCCGCGCAAGAAAGAACACATACTTCTTGACTTTTTCCAGATTGACCAGGATGCAGTATCCTTCTACAACAGCTATCGCACCCCTACCGGCGAACTGAAAGACTCTCAGAAACAAGCATACGTCACCACTGCCAGCCTTTTGAACGCCGGCCTTGCTCTTATTCAGGCCCGTCGTGCAGAATGGCTTGGAAAAGGAAAGAATACCGTTCGCGGGCTGGAAGCTTCCGTATGCGAAGACCTGCGCACCTTTGCCCCTGTGCTTGTACGCAAGTTCCATCGCGAATACAATCTTCCGGAAAACATGATCCGTCTGCGTGAAAAGCTTCGTAATTACGGTGCATTGAACGGACAAGAACGCTATGCTTCGCTGGTGAAAGGCGTGTTTGGTAACCAGCACGCAAGCGTGAAGACACTTGCACAGATGCAGCTTCTTGAAAGCATGTTCATGAGCCAGAAGCATAAGCCTACTCCTACCGAGGTGGCCGACCAGTACAGCGCATTCCTTTCCGGTTATGTGGAAATCATTAACAAGGAAACAGGCGAAGTGTACGACCCAAAGGAATACGGAAAGCTCAGTCTTCGCACCATCACTTCCTATCTGGACACATGGCACAGCAAAATCGTGACATTCAGCAAGCGTGCAGGTGACAGACAGCGTTTTATTTCCGACTTTATTCCTGGCGGCTCCATGCTGAAGCCTGAATATGCAGGTAGCATCATCTCAGTGGACGACCGTAATCCTCCATTTTGGTTCGAAAAACGGAAGCGTGTATGTTTCTACTGCGCATACGATGTCGGCGCACAGTGCTTCACTGCATGGGTGTACGGAAAGACCAAGGAAGGCATTATCGTGGATTTTTACCGCAACATCGTGCGTAATTACACTGCATGGGGTATTCCTCTTCCTGCCGAGATAGAGTGCGAAAGCTCTTTGAACGCTACTTATCGTAACAACATGCTTTCTGAAGGTGGAATGTTCCAGTACGTGCGTATGGAAGCCAACAAGGCGAGAGCTAAATACATCGAAAGAATGTGGGAAAAACTTCGTTACGATACAGAAAAAAAACGTGAAGGATGGCTGGCACGTCCGAATTCACTTCGCGAAAGTAACCAGAAGGGAGAAGATGACTGCCCGATTATCCCGTTCGATGACATTGTATATAACTGTCTCACGGACATTCAGAACTGGAACAACAGCCTGCATCCCGATCAGGAAAAATACAAAGGAATGACACGCTGGGAGGTGTTTACCGAGAATCAGAACCCGAATCTTCGTCAGGAAACCAACTGGAAGATGATTCTTCCTTACATCGGTTACAAGACAGAGAGCAGCTGCAACACCGGAACCATCAAGCTACAGCGTAAAGAGTTCTTCCTGGGAATAGACGGTGAGATAACCACGGGCGACGAACTTATTTCCTTGCTGGAACTGCTGGAAGGAAAAGAAGTAGACGTGTACTGGCTTGACGACAACGAAGGAAACGTGATGAAAGCACTGGTTTATCTGCGCGGAGGTGAAAGATGCATCTGCGAAGCGATACAGAAGCCGAAGTTCCACCGTGCGAAGATAGAACAGACCGCAGAAGACCGAAAGAACATGGGACTGGTAATGGCTTACATCAACACCTTCAGCGGTTATATAAGCCGCAGAAAGTCGGAAATTGATAAGGTAATGGTGATAGACCACCGCACTACTGTAGTCAATAACAAGTTTGTCATACCCGGACTTGAACAGAAGAGACACTACGAAGATGACGGGGAACCTGAAATACTGGAACCCGAAACGGTAGAACCTGAAACGGTAGAAACGGAACAGGTGGAAGTGCTCGATGAAGGCAATGATGAAAACCCGTTCGAAAACCATTTGAAAGACATTCAAAAAGACGATAAACAGATATTGATTCAACAACTGACAAGTAACTTTTAAAGATATTAAACCATGATTGAAGTAAGTAAACAACTGATTGACATGTGTGTGAAAGCCCTTTTGCAGGCTTCAGAAAACTATGGTGGAACCGCAACACAGTTTGCACGTAAATATGGCATGAGTGCCAGCGTATGGAGTGAGATTAAGAACGGACGCACGGAAGGCAAGCTTTCTGCACAGAAATGGCTTAACATTGCATCCATTCTTGGCGTTCAGGTGAACAAACGCCCTTGGAAAATGGCACGTACAGAGGTTTTCAACGCCATAGAACGCGGTGTGCTGGCTTGCAAGAACTACGGATGGGGCATGATATTCGTCGATAAATGCGCCATCGGAAAGACCTACAGCGCAAAATTTCTGGCAAAAACGCAGAAAAACTGCTTCTATGTGGACGGTTCTCAGTGCAAGACAAAGATTCTTTTCACCCGCACGCTGGCACAGGTTATCGGCGTGGAATCTGCCGGACGCTATCAGGATGTGAAGATGCGCATCAAGAACGCGCTGAATGTGCTCGAAAAGCCCGTGGTCATCATCGATGAAGCCGGAGACCTGGAATATAACGCATTCCTCGACCTGAAGGAATTCTACAACGCCACGGAAGGGGCTTGCGGATGGTACATGATGGGTGCCAACGGACTTCGCAAGAAGATAACAGACGGAATCAGCCGCGAGTCAGTAGGATTTGAGGAAATCTTCTCACGATTCAGCGATGCCTACGCACACGTGGTACCTACCAACAAGGACGAACAGATAGAGTTCTACCGCAAGCTGCTGACCGATGTGCTTTCTGTCAATATGGAAGACAAAACCAACCTTCAGAAACTTGTAAACCAGTGTCTCACCGTGAGCACCGGAAACAATATCACCGGTCTGCGCCGTGCGGAAAAAATGTTAATCCTTAACTCATAACGATTATGGCAAGAGCATTATCAGTGAAAAACATCTACTCCCAGCGGTTCACCACCTTGCAGATGGAAGGTGCGTATCAGGAACCGTTCGGTGAGCCTTCCGACAACGGAATATGGCTTATCTATGGGAAGGAAAAGAACGGAAAGACCACCTTTGCCCTCCAGCTTGCACGTTACCTCAGCACCAAGAAAAAGGTGCTGTACGTGTCGGCAGAGGAAGGCGTGGAAATGGAGTTCACCCGTGCCTGTTCACGTGCAGGAATCACGGAGAAAGACCGTAACCTGAACTTTATCGACTACGAGCCGCTGGAAGAACTGAAAGAACGCATCTCAAAGAAGAAATCGGCACGCATCGTCTTCATCGATAACATTACCATCTACAAAGATGAACTGAAGGGAGGTGCACTCCGCGCATTGCAGCGTGACTATCCGAATCACCTGTTTGTGTTCATCGCTCACGAAGACGATACAGGAGGCGCACCTTACACCAGCAGCGGGAAACTGTGCAAGAAGCTGGCTAAGATAATCTGTCACGTGGAAGGAATGAGTGCCCAGATAGCAGGACGATGCCCAGGAGGAACAGTAGTAGTGAATGAGGAAAGGGCCGCATTGTATTACGGAAATCAAGTAAAAGATAGCAATGAATACGACAACCAAGAGAATGATACCGAAATGGATGATTAAGAAGCTGCACGTGCTGTATGCACGCTACGGATTGTCGGAGGAACAGTACCGCGCACTGATTCTGGAGCTGACCGACGGACGCACCGACACCACAAAGGAACTCACCTATGCCGAGTCGCAGTACCTGGCAGGTTACATCACCGGAGCCAACACCACTATCAAGCCGGTGGCCGAAAGGCTTATCGAGAAGTCTCTGAAATGGCAGCGCAGCGCGGTGCTGAAACGCCTTCAGCAGATTGGAGTAGACACCTCTTCCTGGGATGCGGTAAACGCCTACCTTCGCAGCCCTCGCATCGCCGGGAAGCCTCTTTACGAACTTGACAGCGAAGAACTGTCCGCACTGATACCGAAACTTGAATCTATTAAACGAAAACAGAATGGCTGAATACGACGTTAACGACCAGCGCATAAACCGCATTAACTACATCCTGGACGAACTTCCCCGCATAGAGGAACGCATCGACCGGATTAATGCGCAGATAGGAAGCCGCGAAATGACGGGACAGCAGTTCCGCAGCCTTGTGGCCGAAAGAAGCACCCTCGTAAAGAGGTACGATGAACTGAATCGCGAGGCGAAAGAAAACTACCGTCTCGTGACCGGAAAGGAGAAAGGAAAGATAACCTATAGCACGGAAACGACGATATGAAGAAGAAATACAGAGTGTGGCGCGTAGTGATTAACGTACTGGGTCATCACCTGGCAGTGAGGTGCCGCCACGATACGGACAACCTTAGCGAAATAAGAGCATACTACATGCGCATCTATCGGAACAGAGGGCCTATACGGCTTTATTATACAGAATTTAATTAACCTTTAAAAACAAGTAATTATGATTGATTTAAAAGCATTGACCGCAGAACAGAGAGCAGCACTGAAAGCACAGTTGGAAGCAGAAGAAAAGGCCGAAAAAGACCGTGTACAGAACGAACGCGAAGCCTACAAGCAACTTGTAGACCAGACCGTGCAAAGCAACGTATCGAAGCTACAGAAGCTATCCAGCGAAATGGAAAGACTGAAAGAAGAAGTCTTCACCGAGTTTGCAACACTAATCAAGACAAAGAACGAATTGTTCAAAACGAAATCAGACCGTCAGAGCGACACTTTTACCACAGCCGATGGTACAATGTCCATCACGCTTGGTAATCGCGTGAATGAAGGATGGGACGACACGGTAGAGAATGGCATCGACAAAGTGAAGGCATACCTTAAGACGCTGGCCAAGGACGAAAATAGCGCGGAACTTGTGCAGGTTGTCATGGGCCTTCTGGCTAAAGACCGTAAGGGAGCCTTGAAAGCAAACAAGGTGCTGGAGCTGGAGAAGTTGGCGGCCACCAGCCGCGATGCAGACTTTATCGACGGTATCAACATCATCAAGGCTGCATACCGTCCGGTACCTACCTGTCAGTTCATCCAGGTTACACTGAAAGATGAAGAAGGAAAAGAACGTAAGTTACCGTTGTCTTTATCGGCTATGTGATTATGATTAACGACATGAAACCAGGGGAAGTCCGTCAGTTAGCAGACGGAACCCCGATAAAATTCCAGGAAGTAGCCAATATTACCAGCTTAGACAATCCGTGTCAGTATTGCGTGTTCGAGAATGAACGCTGTCAGGAACGCGCGATACTGCTTGGAGGATGCGACCCCATGACACGCGACGACGGAAAGTTTGGCATCTTCATTCACGCTGGAACAAATGCCTGACCTGTTCAAACCTCGCAGAGTGGCGGTGAAGATTCACTACAGCATGATCAGTCAGTTCATGTATGTGTGGGTGAAGTGGAACCGCCCCTGCGACTTATCAGTACAGCGTTCAACTAAATCTCCTGAATTGCTTGGTATATGTTTCGATGTGAAGAATAACGATACGCTCGACATGATGGAAGATTTAAAACGAAGTTTAAAAACTGAAATTATTGATTTATGATGGAAAGAAAAAAAGACGCAAAAATACTAACTGAAAAGGTTGATGAACTTATCAAATTAAGAGACGATTTGGCAAGAGATATATCCATTAAAATAAATCGTCTATTAGAAGAGCGTAGAAAAATGATAGAACCTTTTCAGAAACAGATTGACAAACTGAAAGACGAATATCTGGACAAATATCTTAAAGACAGTAGCGACAATCCTGTTCGTGTTGGAGACGTAATAGCGAAAAATTCAGTAAAATACAAGGTATTAGACAGGTATCAACAGAAGTTTTTCAGTTATTTGGGTAATCCAAGAGTAGAAGTAAAGAAGTATAATAAAGATGGAGAACTTAAAGGAGTTATCATCTCATTATATCCTGAAGATTTAAAGAATTACACTAAAGTTTATTGATATATGCAAACATTCGATATTCATACCGGAGGTCACGATTGGGAAAAACAAAATCTGACAACTAAAGGAGTTAAGAAAATGTACGATGTGTATAAATGTAGAAAATGCGGTATCACAGGAAAGTCTTACAGATTAGGTACAATTTCTATTAAAGAATCTGATATTAAGAAGATGCAGAAGTGTAGCCCAAAACAGACAAACACATTCAAACGCATTATGGTTACAGACTGTAAGGCTTTTGGCGATCAGTTTGCGAATATTACACCAGGCAGCAAGCATGACATAGTTCCACCGCCAATAGGTGAAAATAACAAGCGTGGTGAATGGGTGATGGGTGTCGGTGAGCCTGTGCTATTATTGGCAGGAGAATTTGTTTATTTAAAAGAAGATTGATTATGGACGAAAAAGAACAAATAATGGATTTTATCGACCAGGTTCTTTCAGACTTCACCAATGAAGGAGCGATGAAAGTTCTGGAAGATGTGAAGAGTGAGATAGACATGAGAATCGAATCATGTGACGAAGGTATATACACAGTAACAAGTGAATGATATGGGAAAGCAAGAAAGTATGGGCGACTTGAGCCAGATGATTAAGGATTATGCAAAAGCAGAAAAGGAGTTGAAAATCGAGAATTGGGTGAAAATCAGCATTTGCTACGGTTACGGTCATCAATCTGTCACCCTATACATCTACGACCTTCCTCGTGAAGTGTATGAAAGAAGGATGTGGGTAATCAGATGGAGGGTAGCCATACTGCAATGCAAGTATCCTAGGAATGATGTGTACACTTCTTTTTACTACTACGATAAGCATTCAGGAGAGTCGCTTGAAGTGAGTTCCTGCCTATCTAAACTGATTTCTGCAAAAGCCCAGATAACAAAAGCAGAACGCAGAATGAATGAATACATAGAGCACAACCGTCAGAACAATCTATTCTTTGATGAGAATACGGACGAGGAGCTGGTTAAGTTTAGAGAGAAACTGGAGCGTAATAAACTTGAGTGTGCTGAGTGTCAGAAGAGACTTGAGCAACTTGTAGAAAAAAGAAGAAATTTACAAAATATTGATTAAGTGAAAAAAATCCCCGACACCGAAACCGGATGCCGGGGATTTTCATTTTTAATTATTCATTATTAATTAAATTATGGTTCGCCCAGGTAATGACATATTGCTTCATGTTGCAAAGGAGTAAGCGTGCGCTGTCCCTTTTTATAGTGAAGTTCCTCCAGTCTTTTTTGTAGTTCCTCGTTCAGAACAATCCAGCGGCGTAGCTGGGTAACGGCACTGCGTGCAGAAGAACGCGGGAAGTATCGCAGTGCAAGGTCTGTCAAATAAATAGCGTGCATGTTGTATGTGTTTTCGTAAAGATAATAAAAATAATTAGGAATAAATTACCCCGTAGTAAACGCATTGTTACTACGGGGTAATTTATCGGTTACTAAGTAGTAATGATGGGTTTACTACGTAGTAGTTAAGGAAGCGGTTCTTCTTTGTCTTCCTGCAAGCTTTTCACCTTGTGGAAGCTCAGATTTGCGATGTTAAGCTGACCTTTCAGTCCGATGCCCGGTCGGAACTGTAGTGTCACTTTCTTAATCATCGACGGGCTGAAGGTGTCTTCCGTGGCGGTTCCTGTGCTGCGAAGCTGAGCCTGAAAGCTTCCCAGGTTCTCCAGTTTCACGATTTGTCCGGCTGCGATGTGCAGGTTAATACGCTTCACAAGGGCACGAATCACGTTCAGCACGTCACCGTCGGTCAGTGTAGTGGCATACGCTATCTCTTCCGACAATTCGTTGATACCAACTGAGCCGGAAGCCTGTGCCTTGGCATAATACTTGTACTCTCCGCTTTCACGGTCCTGCGGATTGAGCATCTTTGCTACGCTGTAGTTAATTGCCATAATCTTTTGTGTTTAAGTGTGAATAATGTAGTTAACTTGTCATGACTCTGCAAAAGTAGGCACGCGCTGGCATAAAGAGTTGACAATTTGCTTTTTTCGTGCTGATTATGTATCTTTGTAGCAACAAATCAAACAATTACACATGCGAAACGTAGAGCTGACAAAGACAAGAGACCGTAAGATGGTGGAAATGTTTCACAATCTGTACGACGTGAAGCGCATCCGGCTGGATGACGTGCTTCGTCAGCTGAGCGAACGTGTGTTTTTCCTGTCTACAGACTACATCTATAAGCGCATATTCTACAACGTAGATAATCTGGCATATTACGAACAGCTAAAAAAGGGAGCCGGAAAGAAAAAATCTTCCGACTCCGCTCAGATGTCTATCGATTTTTGACATCGTACAACCCGCCTTCATCCAGTGCGGGTTTATTGAATGCGCGTGAAACTCCTACCTCTCTGTCTTCATCCTGAACGATTTGCTTCAAGTTAAGTCCGCTGAATTCTGACACATTCGTTTGAAATGATATGCGGTACAGGTTTCCTGAACCTCCCGATTCTTCTCTGTTGGTACCGCTGCGTCGCATCTGGTGGAAGTTCTTTCCGTTTCGTCCGTGAAACATGAGTCCTACAAGCAGAAGAAGGTCAAGATACTGCAATGCTTCTTCCTGCATGGTCGCGCCTTCGTAGGTGTCGCTGAATGTTTCCCAGAAGATGTGCATGTCTACCTGAAGGTTGGCGTTCTGCATCAGTTCTCCGGCATCGTCTATCTCCAGTGTGTTGAACTCAAAGAAGATGGCAGGAGTGGAGAAAGGGTGTTCCTCACTCAGATAATCTACCTGCTCGTGCCATAAGTCAATGTGCTGGAAGTCTGGCAAGGCTTCCAGTCTTTCGCGCAGATCTGCGTAATCGTCCGGTATGTTTTCAATAAATTCCAAACGGTTTTGAACGATGTTCGAAAGCTCTTTAAATAGTTCGGTGTACATTTCTTTAATGAATAATGAAAATGAATAATAAAAGCGTCATTCGCTGTACTTGTCGCTTACTTCGTCGGTAATGCGGTCCACATTCTCCAGATACATGTCTTCCAGTTCTGTCATCAGTTCGTGGCTTTCTCCGATGAACTGGCGGCGAGGGAGTTTCTTTACGGCCTTACCGAATACTTTGATGTAACCGCCTTCGTTGTGTACTTCTGCATAAGGAAGGTCTGAGCCTACTCTTACCTGCTTTTCGCTTGCTTCGAACACGGTAATGCTGTTCATCAGGTTGGAACCAGGACCGATAAGAATCCCTTTTTGCGTAGCTGCGTTGCTGAAATTCAGTTTTTTTTGTGTCTTGCTTCGCCTGGTCTTACCGGTCTTTTTGCTTCGCACATACCGCACGGAAGTACGTTTTTCTCCTTTGTACTGGAAACCATACCATGGGCTTCCTTTTTTGCGACGTTCCACCTCCGGCCAGGGAGTTATCCCGTTGTTACGGAATCCCTGACGACGGAAGTTTTCGCGGAACTCGTCGACGGCCATCTTTCCTGCTTGTCGCGGAAGGTCTTCCTGTATATATTGCGAAATCTTTTTTTCGATTTCACGCAGCATGTTTTTACTCATCGTCTTTCTTTTGTTTGCTTTCAAATTCCTTTACAAACTTGTCTACTGCTTTGCGGGCTTCCTTTCCTGCATCCTTGATGTAAGGATGTGTGTCGGTAAACATCTCGCCTGTAATTCCCGGATTCTTGTCAAGTCCGGGTTCCGGCTTGTCGTGTCCTGAAGGTGTCCTTCCTTCGGTTATCTTTTCATCTGTACTTGTCAGGCCGCACTTGCAGTTCCACAGATTGCCAGGATAGTTGGTATTCCAGAAAGGGTCGTCGGCCTTCCACACGCGGTTGTAGAATACGCGGTGACCTTCACGCTTGTTAACCGATACAGACGGAAGCCATTTCAGGTTAGGATACAGGTCTTTGTCTTTTTCGAACCGCTTCCAGTCGGCTGCAAAGCGGGCGCGACGCACGGCGGTGTCGTATTCAGTGCGTAGCCAGTTCACGTTGTATTCCTGTATGATAGGTTCCGTGTCCTTGCGGAACTGGTCGAACGATTTCAGCTTTCCTTCATCATCGGTAAGCTGCTCGTGCAGTTCTTTCTGCTGCTGGTGTGTCTTGAACGCGGCAAACACGGCTTCACTGTGTCGAAGTGCTTCCAGGAAATCGCGGTCGGGCGTTCCCCATTCTGGACTTCCAAAGATGTCGAGCGCCTTTTCAAGCTGGTTGAAAGTGTGGGCAAACAAATCCGGCTCTATGTCCTTGTCTACATCAAAACCTTTCGAACGAAGTCGGTTCAGCACGCGGTCGCGTATCTTGTCGCTCAGCTTCATTCCGGCAGCTTCTACGGCCACAGAATGTGGCGTATGACCTTCTCCATAGTACAGCGTGTTGATAATGCGTGAAAAGCCTTCATTCCTTACCTTTTCTTTTTTTTTATCGGGTTCCGGCGGTTCAGGGTCATTATTGGGGGTTGGATTGTTGTTGTTTTTTCCGTTGTCTTTCATGTTTCCACCTTCCTGCATACCCTGATTGGTTACCTGCTTGACAGCCGTAATAGGAAGGCCGGTCATTTCGGCCACTTTTTCGGGGTCAAAGTCGAAGGTGTATGCCAGGTTCTTGATGGCTTCCACGTATTCCTTCAGTGTCATCGTCTCATGATCATCCCATTCCAGACGGCATCCCTTGAACACGGCGTACACGGGGCTTATCTTGATAAGACGGGGTATAATCTCCTGATTGAATACATACTGGAACAGAAGCTTGTCGGCCTCGTGACGGTATTTCTCTACCCGTTCGTGGATTTCGGCAGTTCCTTCGTATGCTTCGTTGTTGGTGGTTCCTGTCTGACCAAGAATAAGGCGTGTGATAATCTTGTGGCAGCGTTCCATGAAGGGGTCGAATGCGTTGGTGGTGTTACCGGATATTTCTTTTCCGAATTCCACTGACTCCTGCGCATTCAGTACACCGTTACGGCATGAACGCATCTCTTCAAGCATGTTGAAAAGTTCATCCTTCCGTTCCGCATCCATACGGTTTGTAATGACAAACATCCAGGGAACCCCGTACATGTCGATGTAGTTCAGCCAGCTACCAAATCCAAGCTTCTTGGCATAGATGGGCATGGCCAGCACATTCAGCAGACCGAGGTCCCAGTCTTTGCCAAACTGGTAGTAATAGGTTTCCATACCTCCGGTGCGGTAGGATATTCCCTGATTGTCGGTACTACGTTCCAGAATAGCTCCTACCTGGGCAATGTAGTTGCACTGTGGCACTTCGGAAATTTCTTCGATTTCCATGGTATCCTTATTCATTTTCTCCGTCAGGTCAACCAGCAGTGTACCTTGAAGCTGTGACATGACGCACATTCTTCGCAAGTCCTGGAACCAGGTGCGCTCCAGCAGACGCTGTGCTTTGTCTACCTTGTTTCCTTTTCGGTCTACAATCTTATAAGTAGCCATCTGCAATGGGAGTACGCGATTTTCGATTGTGGCCTGAAGGTCATCGTCGCGAAGAAGATTCTGGTAGATGTAGTACAAAAGATAGCGGCGAGGCCGTTCGGGGTCGGTGGCTTGCATTACGGCCATTTGCCAGTCTTTTATTTCCTTTGTCCGCATATCGGACGATGGACGCTTGAACGGTATAGGTCCGGGTGTCATTCCAGGAATACCTCTCTTATCGTGATACACGGTAGCTACCTTCTGGAAGCTGGCCATTTGCAGAACATAATTTTCAATGCTGCTATAAATTTGTTTGAATGGATTTTTCATTTGATAAGCTATTAACAATTTTTCTTTCATTATCAGATAATTCAAATCGATATTTTTCTTTTAGTTTTTCAGCTTTTAGTTTTTCAGCTTTTAGTTTTTCAGCTTTTAGTTTTTCAGCCATTCGATTAGAACATAAAAATCCCCCACCATATACAGCTTTTTTTAGTGGAATCTGTGCATCTAACCTTCGTGTAAATATCATTTCATCTTTAGGAATTTCCACTTTAATTCCTCCATTTATAATATATGCAATAGAAGAAGTAGTTATCAGGTGTTCTGGATATATATAACAAGGTATTTTATTTTTTTCTTTTTCTTCTTGCTTTTTCTTTTTCTGAGCTGTTTCAATTACTTTTTTTAGTTCTGGTTCTCCAATAATACCGTATTTAGAAAAATCACATAAGTTAGTCACAAAATCAGTATTAACATTTGCTCCGTTTTCATATATAATACTAGCATCAGCAATAATCATTGTTTGTTCATATCTGTAGCTAGAAAATAAAGTAAGATGAGGAGCAAATAAGAAGTACTGAATATGATTTTCCTGATAAAATGATTTTATTTTTGCTAAAATTGAAAATGGAGGATTATCTATTACGACACAGTTTTCTGGATAATTGAAAGACTTGTAATCTCCACCAGGCCAAAATGGACGTACAATTTCTTTTCCTTCTATATTAGCATTCTTTTTTAGCCAATCTAACACGGCGTTATATATATAGTCAGGTGTATAACAATCATCTGTTGTTTTTTTAGGTTTGAATTTTTCAACAAATTCTTCGTAATTCTTACTCATTCCCATAACTAATTATTTTAAAAAAAATATTCTTCTCTTCGGTTATTTATCCAGATTCCGGGAACTTTCCCGGTTTCAGGGTCTACAATTTCGGGCACATCCGTAAGCGGCATTTCCCCGTCGCGTATACGTGCCAACACATCGTATGCCCATGCGTACAGTTCCGAATAGTCTTCAGGAACCTTGCGGGCGGCATTTCTTCGCACAGCCCTGTACACCACTATGCAGGCAATGATACGCTGAATCATTCCATTCTGAATGGGAGGCTCGCCAAACAGCTTGGTGCAGTCGTATCTACCTCCTATGTAGCTGCATACTTCATCGATACAGACTTGTTCCAGCTTGTCAAGAATGGAACTGTCTTTCTCAATGCTGCTTTGTATCATCGGTTCTTGAATGACCGACTTCACATCTTCCATTGTAATGTATCTCATAATTATATAGGTGTGTAATTGTTACCATTCGTATTTCCTTCTTCTCCTCATCCGTGGTGGGCGGTATCCTTCACGCTTTTCCTTTTCCTCTTTAGGTACTGGAGGCGATGTGTACATCTCCAGTTTTTTGATGGCCTGTTCGTCGGCATCAGGGCTGTCATCGTGTTCCGTCATTCCAGGTTCTATGGCGAAGAGCTGCTTCATGCCTACCTGAATGTCGGGGCTTCCTTTCAGCTTTTCGTTCACGTAGATTCTACCGTTCTGATAGTACGGATGCATGGTGAGCAGACGGATAAGTTTTGCCATCGAACTTCGCGGTTCCTGACTGATAAGAAGGTTTACGCCTGTTTCTTTCTGTGTTTCCTGCAAGATTCGCTCCAGTTCATCGTTCCAGAACTGGCTTTCATATTGCCAGAACACCTCGATACCTTCTTTCTTCAACTCTAAGGTTTTCCAGCACATCCATTCTACGGCCATCTTCATTTTGCTTTGCTTCACGAATCCGTCTATCAGCCAGAAGTCGTTCCGGTTTCTTCCCCACAGCTTCACGGCGTTGTAGTCGGAAGTCTCGCTACCTGCATACGCCACATCCCAATGGCCTACGATGGCATTCATGCAATGAAGGTCGGGCATGGGTGCCCACTTTATCATTTCGGGCTTGAATATCTTTCCACGCACCAGCGGCTCGTGGTTATACTCTGCATGCGCGGCCAGGATACCCATGTCATTTTCCTGCTGACGGTAAAACTCAGCGGTGTACATGGATGGCCATGCCGGTTCGTAGGTGACGGGATTGTACGCACAAACCAGGTGCCAGTCCCAGTCTTTGTGCCGTTCGCGAAGGATGGTCTGCACCATGCGCGATGCAAAACGGTTGTTGCTTCCTATCAGTCTTCGCTTTTTTCCTGTCATGGTAGGAATCACGTCGTTCTCTATCCATTCGGCCAAATCGTCCTGCGTCTTGCTGTTCTTGATGGTCTGAGGGGTTTCCAGGTCGTCTATTCCCCACAGGTCCGGGCGATGTGCTCCCTTACGAAGGCCTCGCACTTTCATGCGGGCACCAAAAGCCTTGCATATCCATCCGCTTGTGGTGACAAAGTTTCCTCGTTCCCAGTAGCCGGGATTTTCCTGCTCGCCGAAGTCATGCTTCAGCAGCTCGTTTCCTTCCAGTTCCGCACGAAGGTCTTCCAGCAAGTCAGCCGCACGGTCGAACGTGTCGCTTACCAGACAGAAGTAATGCGTCTCACGGTTAATCCACAGCCATAGCGGTATGATGACATCGTTCCATACAGACTTTGCCAGTCCGCGTCCCCATTCCGCATATCCTTTGTACAGCGGATTTGCTTTCACCTTGTTGGCATGTTCTATCTGGAAAGGTGCGCTTTCGGATGTGGCATAATGCGGAAGGTAGGTAGAAACGAAGTAGCCTACATCTTCTTTTGCCCTGCGGATACGCGACTGCTTTTCCAGTATGCTTTCGTCCGGATTCACCAGGTCTCTTGTAGTGCGTGCACGTGCCAGCTTTTCGAGGTATCTTTTCTGAATTTCCTGATCATTCTTTTTCATTAGCCCAAAAGTTTAGATACATCGTAAATATGTGCTTCCTGGAAGTCCAGACTTTCGTAATAAAGATGCGGATTGGCCGTCTTCATTGCATCGAACACACGGTCCATCACTTCCAGGTAAACGGAAAACGTGATACGGTTTTCCTTGTTCATGTTTTCCATCTGCTTTCCCCATGCGTTCACGCTATTGTCAAGACTGGCCGCCTGCTTTCGCAGTTCCATGACCAGCTCCTTGTCGCCTTCCTTCTCCGCTTCGTCTATCCGTTGCAAGATGTCCAGCTTGTCTTCAGCCAGCATACGGATAATTTCTAACACGTTATCGGACTGTTCCTTGCTGTTGACTACAGAAGCAATCCTTTCTTTTTTCCAAAGCCCATCTTTGTCGTTAACCCACTTGGAAACGGACTTTTCAGAAACTTTCAAACGTTCGGAAATTTCCTTGTTCGACAGGCCGTCTTTCACATAGAGGTCGTGTGCCTCCTTGCGAAGTTTTTTGTAATATTCTTTGCTTGCCATAACATTTAATTTACTGAGACAAAGGTCACATTATTATACGACCTCCTGAAAATGGCTTTTCATAAAGAAATTATTTGTTCCATAATGGAAAAAATTTTACCCTTTATCGACGTATTTTTTCCATCATGGAAACGCTCTTTCAGTACCTCACAGGCATTTCTCAACTTTGCGTTGTAATCGAAAAGTGTAACTAAAACGCAGATGAAGAAATGAACATCACAGCAAAAGCAGAAAACGGACGTGCCGTCATCAGCATTAAAGGACAGATAGCCGGATGGAGGGATTCAGAGAAGAACTTTACCGCTACTGTAGACAGCCTGATAGAATCGGGCGTGAAAGACGCACATCTGTATATTAACAGTCCGGGCGGCGACTGCATTGAGGCTAACGAAATTGTAAATGTGATAAAGCGTTTTCCGGGTACGGTGACAGGAGAAGGAGGTGCACTGGTGGCCAGCGCAGCCACTTACATCGCCATTCACTGCCAGTCGTTTACGATGCCTGAAAACGGACTGTTTATGATTCACCAGCCAAGTGGAATTGCCAGCGGAAGGAAAGCAGAAATTAAGACCTACCTGGATCTTCTGGACAAAATCAGTCAGACTTATTATGATGCCTACATGGCGCGCACCACAATGCCTGAAAAGGAATTCAAGGAAAAGTGGGATGCAGGCGACTTCTGGATGAACGCGAAAGAAGCCAAAGAATACGGTTTTGCTGACTCTATCGGAGGAAAGACCGACATCACAGAAGATACGGCTTCTATGATTGCGAAAGCCGGTTACAACGGTCCGGTATCATTAACCGTTGCAAAACAGATTAATAACCCTAATACCCCAAAACAAGAAATGGAACTGAACGCATTACTGGTACAGTTTGGACTTTCGGCCAGCATGTCGGAAGGACAGTTTATCGAAACTATTAGTGAATGGAAACGCAAGGCAGAACGTGTGGAGATGCTGGAGAAGAAAGAAGAAAACCGGCAGAACGCAGAAATCGAAGCATTGCTTAACCAGGCTATTCTTGACCGCCGCATCACAGCCGACGTGAAGGAAGACTGGAGAGAGATGCTGGTATCCAACTTTGAAAGCGGAAAGAAGATGCTGGCAGCTATGTCGCCCGTGAAGAAGCCTGTAGTGGTGAAACCGCTTGGTAACAATTCGGGAGCCGACATGAAGTGGGAAGACATCATGAACGATCCGTCTGCATGTGAGAAACTGATGAAGGAAGACCCGGAAACTTACGACCGCATCTTCAATGAATGGGTAACAAAAAACAGAAAGTAATAACTCTTAAATTTTGAATTATATGGCCGAATTACAAGCTAATCTCTATCTGAACAAGTATCTGGACCCTCAGCTCCTTATTGACCGTCAGAACTTCCGTGATGACTTCCTGGCTACGTTGGGTAGTGTACCACAGGCCGCACGCACAGCCGACGGTGTACGCCGAAACAAACTGATTAACAACGTAGAGTTCAAGGTGAACAACAACGCCAATTTTACAGCCAAACAAGTAGAAGGTAAAAACCTGATTGTAGAATGGGAAAAATATGATACGACTCCCACTGCCATTACAGATGTGGAACTCCGTTATCTTCCGTTCGACAAGGAAAGTGCCATCCGTAAACTGCATGACGACTGTTTTAAAAACGGTATGCTGAAACATGCCATGTACAAGCTTTGTCCGGAAAACAATGATGAAGAGGATAACATGCCTGTACTGAAAACTACTGGTGAAAATGACGGGAGCGGTCGTCTTCGTCTGACTTATGCCGACCTGGTAAACTTTGCCACAAGGGTGAAAAATTGGAACATGCCTATCGCCAACCAGCTGTACATGATTCTTTGTCCGCAGCATACAGCCGACCTGCTGCTTGACCCTAACGCATCCAAGTTCTTCTACGACCGTTCTTTCTATGCTGACCCGAAGACTGGTAAGATTAAGGGATTCATGGGCATGCAGTTCTTCGAGAACAATGATACTCCTTATTACACAGAAGCATCGCTGACTCGCGTAGCTGAAGGAACCAGACCTACTACCAGCACAGACCTTCAGGCAAGTATCGCATACTACGCTCCTAATACTTATTATCACATTGAGGCCGTTATGTCTCTGTACTATCCAATGGAAATGGACACGAAGAGCAAAGATCCGCAGGCTGAATATCGTCAGCGCACATGGGGTATTGTAGACCGTATCGAAGAGTTTGGAGTGGCTGCCATCGTTTCAGGTAAATCAGTATAAAGGAGGTATCTATGTCATTCCAAGGAGTAACAATCAATAAAGTACGAGGCGGACTGGTGCGGGCAACCGACACCAGCGACCGCACCGTGCTTCTGGTATGCGGTGCTACTGCCATTCCTTCAAAACTGCCAGATTACACGGCGGTGAAGCTGAACAGCATCGAAGCACTGGAGCAACTGACATGGACAGAGGAGACCGACACAAAGAACAAGGAGCTTCTGTATTATCATGCCAGCGAAGTGTTCCGTCTTTCTCCGGAAAGGGACTTGTGGGTCATGGTGGTACCTAAAACCAAGAAAGTGTCTGAACTGGCACTGGAAGATGAATTTATCAACGGTATTCGTGCAATAGACGGAGTGAATACCATCGGCGTGGCCGGGTTGACAGCTGATGAAGACCTTCCTACTGCTATCAATGCAATGCAGCTTTTGGTGGAAGACCTGCTGGAAGATAACATCTACATAGACTGTGTGCTGCTGGAAGGATTGGGTACATATCTTACCGACGCATCGAGCGCGGAAGATCTTCGCGCACTGGAAGCGGAGAATATCTCTGTCATCGTAGCGCAGGACTATGACGTGGCACAGAGCCAGACAGAATACAACAACTATGCGGCTGTGGGAAGTGCGCTGGGTATGCTTTCTGTTCGCTACGTGCATGAAAACATGGGTAGTGTGGATATTGAAAGTCATCCTCGCACGGCAAAAGGTACCCCAGACTACAGCATGCTTGACAAGACGCTTGGACGATGGGTAAATCCGGCACTTAGTAACGGCACACTGATGACTTCTGTCAGCAAATCGGACCAGAAGACTTTGAATGAAAAAGGATACATCTACGCAAGTTCCTTCCAGGGATATGCAGGTGTATTTTTCTCAAACAGCCACACTTGCGTGGCAAAGGATACGGACTACGCATACATCGAATACAATGCCGTGTGGAACAAGGCGGCCAAACTGGTTCGGAATACGTTGATTCCTCGCGTAAGAAGCCGCGTAGATGCAGACCCTTCAACCGGTTACATCGCATCGGAAACCATCGCTTATTGGAGTTCTCTTGTTCGCCAGGCACTCGACACGATGACAAATGCCAACGATGTGTCCGACTTTGATGTTTACATTGATCCTTCGCAGGCAGCTGTGAGCGACAAGCCGTTTGAGGTGCAAATCAAACTGGTGGCAAACGGCATTGTGCATGAATTCTCTGTAGACTTAGGTTTCACCAACAAAATTGACTGATTATGGCACTATTGAAAACGCTTATCAATAAGTTCGGTAAGATGGCCGGATGGAACTCAGTATCCACCACTATGCTGGGACGTACTATCGAGGGAATCACGGCACTTTCTTACAACGACTCGCAGGAGGTAGAGAATGCATACGGAAGAGGTAACAAGCCGGTAGGTCGTGCGGTAGGTAATTACAGTGCACAGGCAAGCATTACGCTGTATAAGGAAGAAGCCATCGCGCTTCAGCTTGCTGTAGGACCAGGAAACAATATCATGGATATTGAACCATTTGACATTTCGGTGCTCTACGAATACAATGGTATGATTTACAAGGATGTAATTCGTAACTGCCAGTTCTCCAACAACGGAGTAGAAGTGAAGCAGAACGACAAGACCATCGCTTACCAGTACACGCTTATCCCTTCTCATATTGACTGGGGACTTCCGGTGTAAAAAACTTTTTAAATAACGATTAAAAACGATATAAATGGAAAATAAATTACAGAAGAAGTCAGACTACGAAAGCCTGACTACAGAAGAAAAATCAAAGATTAACGGATTCACCGAAGCGGAACACAAGGACTTGAAAGCCAAATACGGAAACCGCCTTCGCATGGTAACCGTGGAAACAGAAGACGGAAGATATGACTACCTGGTTGTCCGTCCGAGCCGCGCACACATGATGCTGGTGGCAACCAAAGGAAAAGAAGGTGACTTTGAAGCAGCGAATAATGTGCTTATCCAGAACTGTGTAGTGGCAGGTGACAAAAAGGCCATCGACGATGACTATGCGGTATACAGCACCTTGCTTTCAGCCATTCAGGAAATGACGGAGGCCGTACAGGCTTTTATCAGAAAAGCATAGAAAAACTGGAATCCTCGTTCACGGAAATAGAAGGAATCAATGCGATACTGAGGTATCATTATCGGGTTGACCCTGATACGCTGGATGAGGATTCCTGGCTCAGGCTCTATGCGGAATACCGGATGGTAAGGAAAACTGAGCTGAAAGAAACAGAAACAGCAGTGTATAACGCACTGGCTACAGTGGTAAACAAATTATTCGAAAAGAAAGATGGCTTCAACGACTACACAATGGATTCTTGAACTGGTGGATAAAATAACCGGTCCGCTTCGTTCGGCTACTGAATCGGCTCAAAAAATGACCGATACAGTAGAACAGAACACGGATGAGGTGGAACAGTTGGGCCAGCAAGCCAATGAAACCGCATCTATTCTTGAAAAGTTCGGGAAAGGAATGTTTTTCATGAACGAAATCAAGGATGGAGTGGACGGTATAACTGATGCTTTCGACAATGCCATTCAGCCAGGAGTACAGTTTCAATATGCCATGTCGCAAGTTCAGGCTATTTCAGGTATTGCCGGTGATAAGTTTGATTTGGTTCAGCAAAAAGCACGAGATCTTGCAAAAACATTTGGTGTTGATGCATCGGATGCAGCTGGCGTGTTTTCCACATTGCTTTCACAATTAGGTCCACAGATTGCGGAATATCCTGATGCAATAGAAAGCATGGCCAGAAGTTCTTTGACCCTGTCAAAGACAATGGATGGAGATGTGGCTGGAGCTGTAAAGGCACTTACCACTTCATTCAATGCGTTTGAGGGTGAAGCAAAAGATGTGGATTCAGCGGCTAAATTAATGAATATGCAGATGAACTTGATTGCCAAATCTGCACAGGTTGGTGCGGCTGAAGTAGTAGACATCTCTGAATCATTGAAGAATATTGGCCCAGCAGCAAGTAACCTTGGGGTTTCATTTGCCGAAACAAATGCATTATTCCAGGTACTTGGACAAAATCAAATCAAAGCTGCTGAAGCTGGTACGGCTCTTCGAAATGCCATGCTTATACTTTCTGCTCCGACAAGTGATGCTGCTAAAGCATTACAGGCATTAGGAGTAGATATGAGTGTAATGTCAGACAAGTCGATACCTTTTGCAGACCGATTGAAAGAACTGGTTCCTGTGATGAACAATACGGAAGTAATGGCAAGGCTGTTTGGACGAGAAAATGTAGTAGCAGGTCAGATATTGGTGGGTAATACGGAGAAGATAAAACAATGGACTGAAGAAGTACAGGGTTCCAATTCAGCCGTAGATCAGGCTAATATTATCATGAATACCACTGCGGAAAGAATGAAAAGAATGGATGCATTTATTAATGACCTGAAGATTTCTTTCTTTGAATTCGTTGAACCTTTTGTTCCTATTATCAAAGTATTGGGTGTAGTAACTGGTGTTATTGCCACATTAGGTATGGTGGCTTTCAGCGTGACCAATATCATGCAGCTTGGAATCACCAAGACGGCAATCACCTGGGCTGCATCTTGCAAATTGATTACACGCTCTATCTATGGCATTCCGATTATCGGATGGGTGTTGGCTGTAATTGGTGCAATCGCTACACTGTATAACAGCTGGGAAGGATTCAGAGTATACTTTATGGGATTTGTCAATACGATTAAGGAACTGTATGTGCAGCTTGTAAAATTTGTAATTAATGCAGCAAGTGCCATTTTTAAAGCGATTAATCCTGCAAACTGGTTTGATGATAACTTTAGCTTTTCCAGCGTTTGGGACGAATTTGCAAAAGAAATGTTAGCTGGTGGTGAAAAAATAGCAAAGGCTTGGAATGAAGGTAAGCAAAAAGGTCAGGAAAGCTGGAACCGCTCACATGGTAAAGCGACCGATATTCCACAAATTAACAATCCTACTGGTATTTCATTTATAAAACCTCCTCAAGGAGATGATAATTCGCAAGGTGGAGGTAATTCTGGAGGAAACGGAACTATAGGACTGGGTGGAAGCGGAAAGTCGGGAGGAGCACGTAACATTACCATGAATGTGACGATGAACAACACTTTCACCGTATCAGGAGATTCAGACTACCGTAAGATTTCCGACAGAATCAAGCGGGAACTGATAGCTGTTTTGTCGGACGTAACACCTGCAATAGGATAAGGATATGATAAATACAGGACTTAATATTGCCAATCTGTTTGCTGAAGTATTCGGCGTATCATCGCCTATATATATTCCGTGGGGAAGAACATTGCCTGACTTCCCTACGGAACAATATAAGGACGTGAAGCTGGCCAGCCGTGAAGAAGTGGAAAGAAGAAGCTGGATGGGTACACCTGTACTCGACTCTTTTATCATTGACGGAGGTACTTACAAGCACTACAGTGATCAGGGAGAATTGACAGATGTCAGCATGAGCGACTTTCTGATGCCTGCCGCTACTTTGGTAGAGTTTAGCCGGGATATGAACGTATCGAAAACAAAAGTGCTTGGTGCTAAAGGAACAGTGAAGGAAATATACGGTATCAATGACTGGAATATCAACATACGCGGATTCTGTCTTACGGATAATTCAAGGGATTCCCAGAAAACATACGAGGAACAGGCTCACGCACTTGTTCTTTTCCGCGATTTGGCAGACAGTATCAGCGTTACAGGTGACCTTTTCCTGAATAAAGGAATAACGGCCATCGTGATGGAAAACTTTCAGCTGTCACCTGTACAGGGGATTCCTGAGATGTATTCTTTCTCGATTCAGGCTACAAGTGACCAACCTTCTATACAAAAAGTATGAGTTATGCGATGTGTGCCAGAATTACGTTCCCTGCTACTGACAGCAGAACGGAACTGAAGCTTTTCTATGTGAGTAGCGTAGAAATAGCAAGCTCGTGGAAGATGCTTACCGACACGGCTGACATTGTGATTCCCCGGAAAATCAGGACTTTTTCAGGTAAGTATTTAGATACTTATTTCCAGCCTGGAGATGCGGTAAAAATAGAGCTTGGATACAACGGGAATTATTTAACAGAATTCGAAGGATATGTGCAGAATGTATCACGCGGAATACCGGTGAAACTGCATTGTGAGGATGAGATGTACAAGCTGAAAAGAAGGTCTGTATCTTATTCCAAGAAGAGTGTCACGCTGGGAAATCTTCTGGCTGACCTTTGTCCGGAATATGAGATAGTGACTTCCTTCGGCGACACGGAACTGGGAGCCGTAAGGTATTCGAATGTGCTGGTATCGGCTGTGCTTGCTGACATACAGAAGAAGACAGGGCTTTACAGCTACTTTGTCGGTAAGACGCTTTACTGCGGAAATGTGTACACGGATAACGTGCAGCTTTCGGAAGTACGTATCGAACTGGAGAAGCAGGCGGTAAGTCAGGACTTACAGCACACGGAAGGAGACTACGAAGTGACCGCACTGGCTATCCTTAAGGGTGGAAAGAAGCTGGAAGCAAAAGCAGGAACAAAGGGTGCTGAAACAGTAAGTCTTACTTACAACGACAAAGACCAGAAGGTTACGCTGGAGGTACTGAAGGACTTTGCGGAACGATACTATGAGGGATTGAAAAAACAGAAGTACAAAGGTGGAGTGGAACTGTTCGGTATTCCTTCCGTTCGCTTTGGCATGGTGATGGATTTGAAAAGCATGATCACGCCGGAAATGGATGGTAAATACTTTATCGAGAAAGTGACAAAGACTTTTTCAGACAATGCCACCTACCGGCAAAAAGTAGAACTGGGAGGACGTGCGGAATGACACTGGATGAAGAATTGAAGCAGGCTATGTCTAAGCTTCCAGGGCAAACAAAGGCCACGCTGGTATGGGTGGAAGTGCTTTCAGTGAATACAGAAGAGAAGACAATGGATGCAAAGGGAGTGACCGACGGGCTGGAGTTTTACGACATTCAGCTGGGTGCAGGTTCCGTGATATTGTATCCTAAATCCGGTTCTTTATGCCTGGTGGGTATAGTGGAAGGACAGTCTTCGGATGCATTTCTCATATCGGCTACTGAAGTGGAAAAGATGGAAATCACCGCATCGGCTGAAATCGTGATAAACGGAGGTAGTAACGGAGGGTTGATTAACATCGGCACACTTACCGATAAGATTAACGAACTGGTACGCACATTCAATGGCCACACTCACCAGGTGAGTACCACGGGTTCTGCTACCGCACAGACGGGAACCGCTGCTGCGGTCACATCGAAAGCCAGCGAACTGAACAAACAGGATTATGAGGACACTAAAGTGACGCACTGATATGATGAAAGGAATAATGCTTGACGACAGCGGAGACTTGCTGATACAGGAAGGACTTACGCTGGGAGATACAACGATTCAATGTGCAGCCATCGTGCTGGGAATGAATCAGGGTGAATGGAAGGAAGACCCGGCACTGGGTCCTAACCTTCTGAGGTATATACGCTCCTCTGCCAACCGTGCAAAGATAGAAAAGAAGATTCGCTTGCATCTGGAACGCGCAGGAGTGGACTACAATGAACTGGAAGAGAACATTCAACTTATTTTATCAGAAAAATGAAAACTGAAAGTATGGAAATCATTACAGGAATTAAGAACATGCTGGCTACGCTATTCAGCATCACGCTGGCATACTTCGCACCGGTGAAGGACATGGTATTTGTCATCTTCTTCATCTTCGCGATTAACTGTCTGGCCGGACTCATTTCCGGCATTGTGGCCAAACACGAACGATTCAACAACCGGAAGTTCTTTCACTGCCTGCTGGAGACATTCGTGTTCTACGTAATCGTGCTGAGCATATACATTATCGGAGAGAAGATGAAGAACCTGGACGGGGCTTTGCAGTGCATTACAGGCATTGTGTATGCCGTGTGCTACTTCTACGGGGTGAACACCCTTCGGAACATGCGCAAACTGTTCCCTAACTCCAGACCGCTGAACTTCATGTATTATGTGCTTAGCTTCGAAGTGGTACGGAAGATACCTTATTTACAACAATTTTTAGATAACGAAAAGAAAGAGGAGGAAACAAAATGACACAGTTACCAAGAGGTTTACGCAACAATAATCCGGGAAACATCCGGCTGAGTAATGATAAATGGCAGGGACTTCGCCAGGAACAGACGGACGGAACATTCTTCCAGTTTATCGCTCCCATGTGGGGGTATCGCGCACTGATCCGCACGCTTCAGAACTACCACCATCTGCACGGATGCCGCACCATCGCGGAATACATTAACCGCTGGGCACCCGCTACGGAGAATCACACATCGGGCTACATCTCAGCCGTGTGCAGGGAAATGCAGGTGCCTACCACATTCGAACCCGATGTGAACGACCAGGCGACGATGTGCGCTTTTGCTTCGGCTATCAGCCTGGTGGAAAACGGTATTCCGGCTGTGCAGCAGGATGTGCTGGATGGATGGAAAGCTTTGTAGAACTTTAAAAAGAATCAATATGGGAAAATATATTGAAAATAGCCAAAAAGAACAAATGTCTTTTTTAGAAAGATTACATATTGAGCATGATGATTTGATTGAAAAAATCGAGAAATGTGCAAATTTTATTGAGTCGGAAAATTTTCGTGATATAATAAAAGAAGACTACCCTGCATTTTTATTATGCTTACAGCGTAATGTTATGGAAACTTATGGGGCAATACTAGAGCAGAGGATTGCCATCGTTAATGGTGAGAAAGAAATTACGACTTTACCACGAATGAATTTTGGACTGGCTATTCAAGCTTTAAAATTTGGCTTTTCTATTCACCGAAATTCGTGGAAAAAGGATGTAAATGTATATTATGACGGAAAATGGAATTTGAGAAAAGTTCCAGGATTTAATCCAGAGCCGTGGACTCCTACGATAAATGATATATACGCAGATGACTGGGAAATTTTTGTAAATAAATAATACATCTATGGAAACAATCTTCGGAATCATATCGGCGTTGATTTTCGCCATTTATACCGCAGTGGTAATCTACAAGACAGGCGGTATTCTTTATTCAATCTCTGAAACCTATTACCGGCTGGAGCACCAGAAATGGTTTTCAGTCTGCCTGGGGCTTAACGGATTTACCTTCTTCGTGTCAGCAGTAGGACGCACGCCTGAAAACATTCAGTTCCTCGTGTTCCTGGCATTGATAGGAATGATAATCATTACACTTTCACCCCGATTCAAGGAACGAACGGAAGGAATTATTCATTATTGCGGTACCACACTTCTTCTGCTCAGTACGCAGGCGTGGGTGGCATGTACGAATCCTTGGATCCTGATTACCTGGCTTCTTCCGATAGTCTATATCGTGCGGCACGTGATGGCCGATAACATGCAGTCGGATTTGTGGACTAAGATAGTATATGCAAGGCCCGCGTTCTGGCTGGAGATAACCGGATTCATTATCATTTTTATCAATCTTATACTGTTATGATGAAAAGACTACTGGATAAGGCCTACAAGTGGATGGAAAGCTTTCTGCTGCTTGTAGCCCTGGCACTGATGCTGACGGCCTGCAAGTCGCAGCCTCCCATGAAGCTGGATGCCACTACCGACAAGCAGACGGATACGAAGACCGACACGCAGGTATCGGACAGCAGCTATCAGCATACGCAGGAGATGATTAAGGAACTTTCCTCCAGCTGGTGGCAGAAGCTGGAGGAGGTTACGGCAAGCTGGGAGCGCACGGAGTATTCACCGCCTGATTCTACCGGAAACCAATATCCTACCAGCGTAACGACGGGTTCTGTGAACAGCAGCACCCAGGAAGAGAGAAGGGATACCTCGCAGACCGATACGAAGATAGAAAGCTTGTATGCGGAAATCACGAACATACAGAGCCGGATGCAGCAGATAGAGCAGGAAGTATCGACTGTGAAAGCGGAAAGGAAGGAAACACTACCGTGGTGGCAGTCAGCCCTGCTGTTTCTTGGAGGAATAGGTTTCCTGATAATCATTTTAAGACTTATATGGAGGAAGCTGCCATGAACGTAACGGCATTACCTAATCAGACACTTCTTGACATCGCAATACAGGAATATGGAGACCTCGCAGGGGTATTCTTCCTGGCACGCGATAACGACATAAGCCCAACGGAAAAACTTACGCCCGGCATGACGGTCAGTGTGCCGGACGTGGTTATAAACCGGGAAATGCAGGAATACTGCAAGGCTAACAATGTGTCGCCCGCCACCTCCGAAACATCCGACAGCGAGGTGCGGCTGAAGATATTCACGGAACAATTCACCAAAGAATTTGTGTAGTTATGGCAAGATCTATAGCAGAAATCAAAAAGACGATGACCGACCGCTTCATGGAGGACAACACCTTGCGCGAAGCGTATGGCATAACGGGAGAAGATGCCACATGGGAAAACACCTTCAGCACCGTATCCATCGAGAATATTCTTATCTACATCGTGGCTGCGTGTGCCTATGCCCTGGAAGTCATGTTTGATGCCCACAAGCAGGACGTAGACGAACGCATTGCACAGAGCATCGTTCCTACCGTCCGCTGGTATCACGCCCAGGCACTCGCATTCCAGTACGGCGACGCGCTGGAGTATGACGAACAGACGCACGCTTTCCGCTATCCGGTGGCTGACACGGCCAAGCAGGTGGTAAAATACTGTGCCGTTCAGGATGCAGGAAACACGATACAGATACTTGTATCCGGTCAGGAAAACAACCTTCCCACACCGCTTTCGGAAGACGTTCTAACGGCGTTTAAAAGTTATATGAACAGCGTGAAAATAGCAGGTGTATTCCTCAGCATACGCAGTCTTCCGGCTGACAAAATAAAGATTTCCGTAAAGGTGTACTACGACCCTCAGATACTTACCTCAGACGGCACACGCATAGACGGTGGAGGAAAACCCGTAGAGGATGCCATTAACGCCTATTTGGCCGGAATCGTGTACGGAGGAACATTCAACAAGACCAAGTGCGTAGACGCCATACAGAACGTGCAGGGAGTGACCGATGTGGAACTGGGAACTGTCCAGACCAAAACAAGCACCGGCGAATCGTATGCAGTGGTCACAGGAAACAACTATACGGCAGAGTCCGGCTGCTTCATTGCAGATGATCTATCTAATACAGTAAGCTATGTGGTACAAAATTGACATTTTCAAATTTGCGTTTCTTCTTCTTCCTCCTCCTCTCAGGAAGAAGAAGATGTTTGCATTTCTTAAGGTGCTCACGCTGCCAATATCGTACCTTCACGATGAACTGATGAAGTATCGTGATCTGTGCGACAGCCGGCTGAGCGTGAACGGCCAGGTAATCTACATAGAGAAGGCACTGAATGATTACTTCCTGTTGCAGAATAAGGATATTTATATCACAGACAACAACATCGAAGGGATTCCTGAAACCGTGTACTTGTATGATGAAGAAGACCCTCCGACATACTTCTATGATGAAGACAGTCAAAATGTAACTTATCTTTCAGACGGAGAAGTTAACGAATTACTAAGATTCATTGTAAATATTCCTTCTTACCTGGAAGACCGAATTGAAGAAATTAAGGCGATAGTGGAATACAATAAACCCGCAGGCCGATTGTTTGATATTAATATATACCAGTATGATTAAAGAGATAGCGACCTACACAGGAGGACAACCTGTTTATACAAAAGACCTTGCTTTCCTTCAGGAAGCATTTAAAGAAGCAATAATTTGCATGAACAAGTCTATCGGTGACACATACATTCTGTATGGCGCACTTTCCGGAACTACAGTGGTGGAAGGTGCAGTGGTAATTAACGGAGATGTATATAAAGTTACCGCACTTGGTGAGATTGGGAACAACAAGCTTTGCTTCCGTAAAAAAGAGACTAGCGAAAGAACCTTCAGAAATTCTGAAAAGCATAAAGTATATGTGGATTATGAAGCATACTTGAGTACGGACACTAGCGGCTCAGTGGCATGGATTGACTTAAAGACGGCTCAACGTGCCAAATCTCTTTCTGTTTATGAACAGCAGCTATCTGATTCAGAAAGAATACAGATATTAAAGAATCTGAAAATATCTGGAGGATTAATTTATAAAGAAATAAATCAAACAAAAGAAGGGGAACACGGAACTTTTGATATAAAAAACATTGTACCAAAGAATATATCTTTTGCTATAGTTACAGTATGCTTGTCTCCTGAAGGAAATAGAAAAGAAGCAAGAACTGTATTCGTTGATAAAGGTCAAGTAGTTTTTAATTTTCAAGATAAGAATCCATCACTTTTTGGAGAATCGTATACTACTTATGGATCAGAATTAACAAGACTTTTTTACGATGATGTGCAAGTAGGTTTTTATGATGGAGGGTCAGAAAATTATGATATGATTCTTGAATATGGTACAGAAGGGTATGGTGGTGAAGGAACATTCAGATATGAGATATTGGGAATTTGGTATGAAGAAAGATATTGAATAATATGACAGCAACAGATTTAAAAAAACGCGCAATCGCGCTCGCAGAAAAGACTAAGATAGACTCAGTAACTCCGGAAGAAGTCGGCCAGCTGAGCAACGACATAGTAGAATACATCGAGAATGTGGAGATTAACGGAAGCTCACTGGGAATCCGCAAAACCTACACATCCGTGTCAGCCATGGAAGCAGACTCCACCGCACCGAAGGACGACAAAGGCGTACTTCTCCGTCGCGGCATGCTTGTGAACATCTACAACCAGTCAGACCCGGAATCCGCAGATAACGGCAAGGTCTTCAGCTTCCAAAACCCCGGCTGGGCTTTCCGCGGAACAGTAGATGCAGGGTATGCAACCAAGGAAGAACTTACCGAGCTAGATAATAAAAGTAGTTATCAATCTGTTTCTATGGTTATGAATACCGGCGGAAGTGGAGCGGCTTATATCGGTGAAACATTAAAAAAAGATTGGGGTGATGATGTTCTTTTGACAATAAATCAATGGAATATAAGTAACAAGGATATTAGATTTTCTTATCATGTTGATGGAAATGAAGAACAGAAAATAAAGATTCTCTCTATAGATGGCCCAGGTAATTACATTGTAAATTTTGAAGGCAAACCTACTGATATAAGACCATACGTATTAGCCTCGGAAATTGAGATGGAAGGTGAAGTCAATATAACATTGTATGATAGATTAGGTACAATGCAGTATATTAATTCATTGGATATTGTTAATAATACTAATGAAATTAATACACTAAAAGAGGATGTGTCTTTGACTAATACTATTATTAATGGGGGGGAGATTATCGTTTCAAGTATTACGGGAAAGGATTTGATAAATGATTCGGCATACTGGGGATTGAATTTTGATATAGGTTATAAATTGTCTGATACTCCACAAAGTATTGAAAATTATTCTGGTTATGTCGCTGAAGTCAAATCTGGTCAGATAATTAAGTTAAAATCAATAAATAATACTAACATAATTCCATGGGCGATAACTGATAACGAAAGACTGATAGTTGCAAAAAATGATTCATTTGGAACAGGTTCTTTGGAAAGTTATACCATCAATGTTGAGAAAGATGGATATATTTATACAAACCAAAATACAGCTACAAAGAGTAGTTTCTCTCTTATTATAGAAGAGGAAAGTACTGATGGATTGAATAAAAAAGTTTCTGATAATAGCAAAAGTATTGATGAATTAAATAAAATAATCAATACAGGTAGTGAAGAAGAGATTGTAAAAAATGTAACTTCAGCCGAGCTGACCAATGATTCATCTTATTATGCTTTGAATATAGAAATTGGAAGCAAAGCTCCAGAAGTTCCATTAGAAATATCTAATTATTCTGGTTATGTTACCGATGTAAAAGCAGGTCAAGTAATTGAACTGAGTTCTACAAATAATACCAACATTACACCATGGGCACTTACAGATAATAATAAAATTGTAAGACAGATAAGCGATGTTAAGGGCACAGGTTCTTTGGAAAATTATAGTTTAGTCGTTGAAAATGACGGATATATTTATACAAACCAAAACACAGCTACTAAGGAAACATTTTCGCTCGTCATTAAGCAATCTTCGCAAAAAGGATTGATAGAAGAAGTTGCAGGGTTAAAAGCCGGAAACATCTTATTAACCAATAGAGTAAGCAAAAATGAACAAGATATTGCGGACTTGAAAAAATCACAGGGTGGTAGTTCTACTGTTAGAATAGGTTTTATGAACCTGCAAAATGAGGAAATAACCGATGGGAAAAGAGTTGAATTGGAGTATAATAATATTCGAAAAAACTATTCAATATGCGGATATATTAATTTCACAAAATTTGAAAAAGTTAGATTTGGTAAAGATACGAGTGAACAAGGATTTATTATTGAAGTAGATAATACCAATGTGAAATTAACCAGAAGTCGTAACGGTACTGATGATACTCTATACCCTCACGGATTGACTATTAGCACATTTCTTGGATTTGATATAAGAAATGTTGGTGGGTATTCTCAACTTTTCTTGTATTCCGATTCAGGTAGATATAAGTTGGAAAAAGAGATAATGAATCCTGGTTATGATTCGGCTTTTTTTGAATCTGTTGGTACCACAGGAACATTATTATCGTTTTCGCAAGTAAATATTGATTATAATAAAGATATATGGCTTATACAAGACAGCTATGGCGGTTGGGTAAACTGGGGATGGGCCTATAATCTTTATAAGATTGGTTATGATACATTCCTTCTTGATTCTCATGGTGGTGCAGGAAGTTTGTCTCAGCTTACAGTTCTAAAAACACATCTCAAATATGCTACTCCAAAATACTTAGTGTGGGCGATGGGTATGAATGATAAGGATACTGGAGATATTTATAATGCAAATTGGAAATTGGCATTAGATGAGGTAATACAGATATGTAATGAAAAAGGAATAGAACTGATACTATGTACAATACCTAATGCTGTCAAAGAGGGATATATTAATACATATAAAAACAGATATGTAAGAACATTATCAGAAGAACAAAGCTACAAATTAATTGATTTTGCGGATGCTGTTCAATTAAGTTTTGAAAGTTCAGAGTGGAAACCGGGGTTATTATCTGATGACGAACTCCATCCAAATGAGAAGGGAGGACAAGTATTATCAATAAGAGCGGCAACTGATTTTCCCCAGTTGTTGAACGGAAAAACTATATCTTCGATTCCCTCATTTGTAAACTAACTAGGTAAGTTTTTAAGGCTGCAAGGTACGGTTTTAAGAAGGCCGCGGTGGATTTAACCAGCCACGTAAGATGCATTATCAAGGAATGCATAAAAATTCCTTGCAGTATTTTAATTATAAATACAAAAGCATGAAAAATAACATTATAGGATTTTTGGTCTACCTTCTGGCCACAATCCTTCTTTCTCCTTCAGCAGGAGTCATACTGCTGGCAATGAAGGAAAATTCAGACAGATGCCACTATTACGGTGGAAAGTGGAATATAACAGATTTGGCAATCGGTGTTTTCGCAATATCCGCCGGAATAGCATGCAGATACTTTTTGGGTTTTAAAATAATTTTTTAGTATTAACAGAAGGTGGAAACAACCCACCTTCACAATGAAATTAATATTATGTGCAAAACACAACTATTCAACACGGTATTACAGCTTGTAGCAAAAGAATTAGAGATAAATGTATTATTATGAGACCAAAGTCAATATCTTTAGATCAAGAAAAGCAAATGATTCAGCTTTATCTATCAGGAAAAAAGATAAAAGAAATAATGACAATTACAGGCATTAAAAGCGAGCAAACTATATATCGTTTGCTTGATGAAAATAATATTCCAAGACGGCCTAAGATTGATTCAAAAAAGGTATCTTTTACTGCAACTAGAGAAGTGTTATCTATACTTCAAGATAAAGAAGATATATCTATGTTTATCAACAACGCTATAATGGCTTTTAATTGATATTTAAATAGTTTTTAAAAGAAAAAGAGAAGTAGCTAATATAGTTACTTCTCTTTTTTTGATTATAAATTCACATTTTGATTTTTGCCAAAAAGTGTCAAAATTCACATTTTGATTTTCGATTGTTCACGTTTTGATTTGCCGATTGTATTTCCTTAAATTCTTTACGCAATTGGTTAAACTCTTCTTCTGATTTGACATCGTTAATATTATTAATGTATTCCCTAACTAAATCCTTTTGTTTTTCCATAGATTTTTCTGTTTTAGAGCCACAACTAAAACACCCTAAAACCATTGCTAGAATCAAAATATTCTTTTTCATAATATAATGAATAATGCTCACCTATTCCCAGTGGATAAGCAATAAATAAAAAGCATCGGGGAACTTATAATCAAACTACTGTCTGATTATCAATGCTCATAATTATTTGCAAATATATTAATATTATTCTTATCAAATAAACATAAAAGGAATTAAAAGAGTATGAATCCTTGATTTTTAACAGTTTGAAATGGGGCAGGAACATA
>OFMJ01000444.1_pt1 | contig 44853 bp, 32 predicted proteins | sample 1541801 | NCBI WGS metagenome assembly OFMJ01 (sample SAMN04209234, study PRJEB22552) | human gut metagenome | biome: gut; material: feces | host: Homo sapiens | place: USA: Oklahoma
TCAATGCGTTATGCACCACCGCTATGGATGTATTCCCGGCGATACCGCCCACGAACGAGCCGCTAGCCGAGGCCGATACCGCTCCCGTGTTATAAACGGCGTAGCATCCTAACTGCGCCTCACCGCAAATACCGCCGACCGAGGATTTACCGGATACCGCCCCGGTATTTCCGCATGATTTTACCAACGTGTTATTGAAAAGCAACTCATCTGAACCCAACCGGGTACTGCCGATAATGCCGCCCACGCCGATGTAACCATCGATATTTCCCTCATTCGTACTCGCATATATGTAAGAGACACCCGTACCTCCGGCGATACCTCCGGTGGCATACCCGCCGTTGCTCGCATCCGAGGGATTATAGGCCTTGGAGCCTGTGATGTTACCCGTATTTACGCACCCTAGGATAGACAGGGAATCGACAGAACCCACCAAGCCCCCGGCTCCTGTATAGTCCGAGCTCACGGATGCGTGATTCTCGCATTGTTGCAGGTAGGATTGGGAATACAACGAACCGACTCCCAACAAACCGCCGACACCATACGACCCGGAAACGGGGGTACTCGTGTTAACGCAACTGTCCATCGCGATCATCCCGTACAGGTCTACCACGCCGACCAGTCCTCCGGCCCCTACGCTTCCTTTGCTCGCCTTGATATAACCGCCGGAAGTCGTGCAGCCAATGAGCGAGGTCTTATCACGCATATCGCCCGCCGATACCGCCCCTCCGACCAATGCGCCGACCGCGAAATTCCCTTCCATCTTGGGATTCTCCATCCATACATGTTTAAAGATGGCTTTCTCCGTGTAACCGAAGAGGGCGATCCCGGTGGAGTTCTGGCGGGTGGCCCACAGGTTTTTGATCTTATAGCCGTTGCCATCGTAAATACCCCGGAACGGATTGTTAGGGACATTACCGATCGATAGCCAGCCGAATTGGTGGTCGCTATCATAGGAAGCCTTATCCATGTTGATATCCGCTATTTGCAGGAAATAGGTACTTGCCGTCAGAAATTTATTCTGGGTTTGATCGTTCGTCATGCTGCGGAGGCGTTTCAAGTGATCGTAACTACTGATGATAAAGGGATCCTCCGCGGTTCCGTTTCCGGACAGGTTCGCCGTCTTGTTGTACGGATCGAGAACCCTTACCGTACCTTTCGATATCTCTATCCGGCATCCCAGCCCATATTCATTCCAAGTGGTATCGGCCTCGGCCTCTGTTACGACAGGAGTAGTCAGGTACAGCAACCGATAGATGCCTTCTTTCAATCCGGTGTCGAGGGTCAGGATCGATTGACCATCCAGACGTATGTGCCCTCCCCTGCGGGTAATGACCGTGCCGTCTTCCGTACGCATCGTACAGATAAACTCGGGGTAATGGAAATTCTCCGTCTCGTCTTGCAGGGTGATTACATATTGAGAACCCTCGAACGTGTCCCCGTTTCCCGGAGGCGTGACTCCCGAATCGTTATCGTCTTGGCAGGCGAGCAATAATAAGCCGCATAGGTAAAAGAGATAAAACGGCCAGCTTGTTTTTTTCATATGCAGAGTAACTTGTTTTGGATGCCAAAGGTATTGGGGTCTAGGGTTCCGGGCAAGAAAAGAATAGCGACAATTCCGGTATAGGAGAGCGACAAATTCGCTTTTCTCCTGAAAAGCACGAATCCATCGTGGTTTATTTCTCTTTCTCGCCTATAATCTCCCGGTATTGAGAGGGAGGCATCCCGTATCTGTCTCGGAAGGATCGCTGGAAAGTACGCAATGTACCGAAGCCGCATTGTTCCGCTATTTCCTTTAAGGTGACTGGATTTTTTAGGGAGAGCAGATGGCGGGCGTTTTCCAAGCGATACATTGTTATATATTCCAATACGGTCTGGTCGTTTTCTTCCCGTAGGGCATTCGCTAGTGTCCGTTCATTAATCTGTAAGGCTTTGGCGAGTTCTTTCCGGTCTAATGCCGGATTCCGGTAGAGCCGTTCGTTGATCATGAATGCGCCTAAGCGTTGTATGATCTCGTAAGACGTCGGTGGATTGGTGATTTTCGCGGCCGGTTGTCCCTCTGATTCCGGTTCAAGGGATAAGAAGTTCTTCGCCCATTTGTCGTGTTCTTCCAACCGGGTTACGAGTAGCCGGTTCTTCGCGTTTAGTTTATTGGCATAGATAATATATAAGGAAAGTAAGAGGGTGACGAGACCGATGATGATAAAAGCTAGTTGTAAATACCGTGTTTTTTGTAGGTTCTCCTGTTGGGTCTTCTCCACTTCGTATTGGATTCGCAATTCATCAAGCTGGCGTGCGATCTCCTCTTTTGCGATGGAATCGTTGGCTTGGATATAATCGCGATACAGCCGGATACTTTGCTGAGGTTGTCCGCTTAAAGATAATAGTTCGGCCTTGGTTCGTATGTCATTTAGGTAGAAAGGGTAATAATCCCGGTGTGTCTCCAGCAACGTATCGATGTAGGCTATCGCCTCTTTATAGGCACCTTCCTCGTAACGCAGTAAATAACGGGCCTCATAGAAATGCTCGTAAGCACGGGCGGGGAAGGCGGGAAGCATATAAGTGCGGGCTTCCCGCAGGCAGTCTCTCGCTTCCTCTTTCCGCCCGGCTTTTAGTAGAGCGATGGCACGAAGGGAGAGATGGGTGACAGGGTAATGTCCGCTAGGGTCTTTCCAGCCTTTCCCATTCCAGTAAGCCAGCATTTCACCATATAGGTCGGCGAGGGGAAGCATCTCCTCATACCTCTCGGCTTTCTGGCAAGTCATGATTTGCCATTCGCACAGGCTTTGTGCTGTCGTGAAGGCGTTTAGGCTTTCTTTATAAGAAGGGCAGGTTTGCGAGCCCTCCCGTAATACGGAATATGCCTTCTCGTATAGGTTGAGCTTGTAGAAGATCTGGCCTTGTACCCTAAGGGCCATCGCCATACCTACGGGTTGCCCGATCCCCTTGGCTTGCTGATACATAAGCTCGGCCTCCTCTTGTGCCTGGCGATAGGCTTGATCGGAGAACAAGCGGTTGATAAGCAGGTTGTATAAGGCGAAGTAGTAGTCATATTGCCGGGTGTCGAGCAGGAAAGTCATGATAGGGCGTGCCTCTTCCTTGAATCCGGTGGGACGCATATTCGCCATCGCTTGCAGATAGGAGGCATAGGCGAATCCAAGGTCTGCCGTGTCTTTCCGGGCTTGGGCGTTATTGATAACTCGCTTCCAATCGTCGGGTGATTCGCTTTCGCGTGCCTCTTTCTTTAATGTCTCGAAAGAATCCGGGGAGGAGACTGGGTTTGTCGTTTCTGCCTTAACGTAAGGCAATGCCCCGATAAGTAGGAGAGAGACTATGAGAATATATTTTATCGATAAGAAGTATTTCATCAATATATGTTATTTCAAGATCACAAAGATACGGATAATCTGTTTTTGATGGGCATTAAGATTCTATGAATAACCTGATTTTTTATCTATTGGAATGAGAAGTAATGCCGCAACCGCTCCCGGTCGTATTCCGTGAACTCCTCCAGTAAGGCTAGGTTCTCCCAGCCCTGTAACTTGCCTTTCTTCCGGACTTGTCGCTCGATAACCCGGGCCTGTTTATAGCTGACATATGGGTGACTTGCCAGTTCTTTAGCCGACAATTGGTTGACAGGTAGCTGACTTATAGCCGACAGGTCTGCCGAAAACCACGATTTCATCGATTTATAGCGTTCCTCGTCGATACCATATACTTCCCCTAATTGCTCTACGCTATAAAAGCCCCCTAATAGCTCCCTGTATTTAATGATCCGTTTGGCGAAGACGCTACCAATTCCCGGAACTTTCTTTAGGGCGGTGGTATCGGCCGAATTTAATTCTACAACTGTTCCTAACGGCCATTTTTCTACCTTTGGATATGAGGGTAAATGGAGGTTTGATTCCCTTCGGATGCGTTTGGGATTTCGTTCGGAGGGAACTTTGTTTTCTTTCGAGTGGAATTTGTTTTCTTTCCGGGTGGGATTCGGGGGATTTCCGTTCGGGGTAATTGGAAGGGAGGTGTCTTGTTTCATATTGTCCGTGACCAGATCATCGGGCAGAACCTTTGTCCGGGAAAAATCCGTCAAGATAATTGCGATCCATGCCATCGCTATTAAGGAAAGGAGTAGGGTAAGAGCCTGCCTTTCCCCCTTGGAGAAATAAAGTAAATCACGCCATTTCATAGTCTTATGTTTTGATTTGTGGAACTTCCACCGACAAAGGTAGAAGTTCCGTTTCTATTGACAAGGAATTCTCGGTATTATTTACCGGTAATCCATTTCAAGATCCCTAATTCGTTCAAGAATACGATACCGATGGCGATTGGGGCCACGTATTTCATAAAGAATACGTAAGCGCCGAAAAGACGGAACTTAAGAGTCCCCTCATTGGTCAACTCGGCTTTCAATACTTTTTTATCGACACGTGTACCTACGAAAATACAAGTGAGCATACCTCCCAGCGGTAGCATGATCTTGGCGGTCAGGTAATCCAGTGCGTCGAAAAAGGCCAAGCCTCCAATCGTGAATCCTTTCATCACCCCGAATGAGAGAGAACTGAAAATTCCTAAGAAAAATACCCCTAAGGAAACGATTAAAGCCGCTTTCTTGCGTGTCATGTGGAACTCCTCAAGAACGTAGGCTGTAGCTACCTCATGTAAAGAGATCGTGGAAGTCAGTGCCGCCATCGCTAGCAAGATATAAAAAATACAGGACCACAAGCCACTCAGCGGTAATTGTCCAAATACGTTCGGCAACGTGATAAACACGAGTTCCGCACCAGCGGAAGGGGTGATGCCGAAACTGAATACCGCCGGGAATATCATGATACCGGCCAATACGGCGACAAGCGTATTAATGATTGTCACCTGCCAAGCGGTGGCCTGCATATTCGTATCTTTCCCGAAGTAAGAGGAGTAAGTGATCAAGCAGCCCATACCCAAACTCAAAGAGAAGAAAGCCTGTCCTAGTGCGCTCAAGACCACTGAGGAAGTCAATTTGCTAAAGTCTGGCTTGAAAAGGAAAAGCAATCCGGCCTCAGCGTTCGGTAAGGTCACGGAACGTACGCACATGATCAGCAAGATCAAGAATAAAAGCGGCATCATGATCTTAGAGGCCCGTTCGATACCTTTTTCTACACCCGAGACAATCACGAAGTGAGTCAACCCGATAAAAGCGCCCATCCAAAAGATCGGACGGAAGACATTGGAAGCGAAATCCTGAAAATCGGCCGTATAGTCTATATCCGGCTGTCCATACAAACGGCCACTTAGCGTTTGCCAAACATATTCAAGCGTCCAACCGGAGACGACCGAGTAATAACTTAAGATCAAAAATGCGGCCAAGATACCGTTGTACCCAATCCAGCACCATTTTGTACCGGGAGCCATTTTCTTGAAAGAACCCACCGTATTGCTGCGGGAATGCCGGCCGATGAAAAACTCGGTTATCATTACCGGAATGCCCAAGAATATCATGAAAAGTATGTAGACCAGTAGGAAGGCCGCACCTCCGTTCGCTCCCAGCATATACGGGAAGCGCCATACGCTTCCCAATCCGACGGCGCATCCTACGGTAGCTAGTACTACGCCCAATTTACTACCGAATGTGACTCGATTGTTTGCCATATTATTTATTGTTGCTTTTATGCTTTTAATTGTTACCTATTTTCTTATTTTCGGGAGCAAAAGTAATAATTTGAATTAATTTGTTCGTGTAAAGTATAAATAATTTAGTGAAAGGAGTATGAAACGAGGACGTAAGAAAAAGTTAGCAATCTCATTGATGGATTATATGGGAAAACGAAGAGACATGAAACGGCAGTTAAAGAAAGAAGGGACAGCTGAGTTGTATGAGGTGGCCGTAAGGCATTTTTTAAGATTCGTGAAGAACCCGGGGTTCTGTTTGGCCGATTTGAATCGTGCGTTGGTGATAGATTTCATCACGTATCTTCAGGGAAAAGGATTAGCTACTAATACGGTAAATACGTATATCAGTAGTTTGCGGGCGCTTTATAATATGGCTTGCCAAGAGGCGTTGATTCCTGCGTCATATTATCCGTTTGAGAATTTGAAACTCCGGCGTGCGATGACGGCGAGGCGTGCGATTCCCGCATCTTTGTTCCAGCAAATCGCTCAGATCAAGGTGGCGGATGACCCGCAAGTGGAATTATCGATAGATCTTTCCTTATTCAGTTTTATGGCTTGCGGGATACCTTTTGTGGATATAGCGTACTTGACGAGGCAGAATATCCGGGGGAATGAGTTGGTATATCACCGTCATAAGACAGGACGTATGATCCGGTTGGAAATAACCAGTAGTATGTTGCAATTGATCCGGAAATACGCGGATCGGCAGCGAGCGACCGGATCGCCGTATTTGTTCCCGATTCTTCCGCCCGGGAATCCGGACCATTTGAGGTATAAGCGTAGCTTGACTCGGCATAATGCCCGGCTGAAACGGATTGGGCAAACTTTACGGTTACCGAATCCGTTTACGTCGTATGTTGTTCGCCATAGCTGGGCATCAGAAGCTTTACGTTGCGATATGCCGATGGCCTTGATCAGCCAGGCGTTGGGGCACTCGTCGGAGAAAACGACTCGTTTTTATCTGGAAGAATTGGATATATCACGTTTGGCTCATGCGAACATGAAGGTGATAGGCTCTGTAAATCGGATTTTAGAGAAAAGGATGGATGGTTTGTGAACTTATTTATGGAATAAGGAGTTTTAGCGTTAAAATAGTAACTTCCTCCCTATTAGTTCACAAAAATACATAATAAATATTTTATTATCACAACTTTTCTGCATTAAAATTGTCAAGTTCTTTTCACCAAATAAGGAATTTAGGGGAAGCTATGTCTTTAAAATGAACCATATTCACCTTTATTGATTCACTCTCTCAACTAAAGAGGAATTTCTATACTCTACAAATTCCTCCTGAATATCAAAAACAAATAATACAATAAGCTCGTTTGGATAGGCCTATATGTAAGCCATTGATTGATAGCTGTATAGAAACACCATAATATTTATTGGATTTCATGTACGTGTTTTCCAAAAAACATGTACGTCTTTTCAGGAAAACATGTACATGTTTTTCTGAAACGTTCCGTGTGGTCTATTGATATACTATATAAACGACAATAAAATGTTGTTTAACGTTTATTCTCCGCTGACGTTTTTGAAACGCTAAACCTTATTCCATAAATAAGTCCACGGGCCATTCTTGCCGTTAGTTGATTTTAGGAAGTTAGGTCTTGAGGGGCAGAAGGGTGAAAAGATATAAGATTAACAACCATAATGAATAAGAAAGAATGAAGAAGACGATTTTCATGCTATTCTTGTTGGCAGTCCCGTTTCTTTCGAGAGCGCAGGGGGTGCCGGTCGAAGGGAAAGGCTCCATGATTGGGATCAAGAGTAATATTCCTTATTGGGCTACTGCCACGTTTAATTTGGGGGCTGAAGTTTATCTCGCCCGTCATTGGACACTTGAGTTGGAGGCAGGCTTGAATCCGTTCAGCGGCAAGAACGATGATGGGAGTTATGGCCGCTCACTGAAGCATTTGCGTCTGCACCCGGAGTTGAGGTATTGGTTTTGCGAGACGTTTAACGGCCATTTCCTCGGTGTGCATACTCCGTACCTATTATATAATGTAGCCGATATCAAATGGCTGGGTACAGAGGGCGAGCGTCACCAGGGATGGGGTGCGGGAGCTGGTGTCAGTTATGGATACTCGTGGCTGCTGTCTCGCCATTGGAACTTGGAGGCCACGGTGGGCGTGGGCTATCTGTACTTGAAGTCGGACAAGTATCCCTGTGCGAATTGCGGCCGCAAGCAAGAAGGGATCAAGAAGCATTACTTCGGGCCTACGCAGGCGGCGATCAATCTCATTTACCAATTTTCAATCGATGGAGGACTGAAAAATGAAGAATCTACAAGGATGGATGATACTTGGGATCGCCTGTTTGGCCGGTTGTGTGGGTACTACGATTCCCGTACAGGCGCAGCAGACGGCTACCACCATCGTCGTGAAGGAGCGGTTGGTGGAGCATGTGGGCGATCGCTTGATAATTGATATGAAACTAGCGTTGGACGAGTTGTCGCTACCGGCCAACCGGAGTTTGGTCTGTACGCCGCTGATCGAGCGGGGCGATAGCGTAAGGGCTTTGCCTCCCGTGATCGTGAACGGGCGTAACCGCCAGATCCAGTACGACCGGTCCGGGCGCGATGCGGCGGCGAACGGGGAGTTTGTCTTACGCCGTTACAATGGGAAGGAGCAGACGTTCGATTACCATGCCTCCATTCCTTTCGCCAAGTGGATGGAGCGTTCGGAGGTGTCGCTGGTAGCCGATTTTTGCGGTTGCGGCTGGGAGGCGTTGAGTAATGACAAGTCGCCGCTTTTCCCGATCCGGATCGCGGAGCCTGTGGTATTGCAGCCGCTTTTGGCCTACGTCACGCCGGAGGCGGAGCGTGTGAAAGAGCGTGTGAAGGAAGGAAGCGCCTTCCTCGACTTCCCGGTAAACCGCACGGAGATATATCCCGAGTATCGCGATAATCCCTCGGAGTTACGCAAGATCCTTGAGACCGTGTCGTCGGTGAAGGAGGATCCTTACGCTACCATCACGGAGGTATATATCAAGGGTTTCGCATCGCCGGAAGGTACCTATAAGCATAACACTTATTTGGCCGAGCATCGCGCCAAGGCGTTGATCGAATATGTGAAGGGCCTTTACCACTTTGAGCAGGCCCGTTTCACGGTGGATTTCGAGCCGGAGGACTGGGCCGGATTGGAGAAACGGGTGGAGAACTCCTCGCTTGCGGACAAGGAGGAGCTGCTGGCCATCATCCGTGCGGACGAACCGAAGGATTACGACCGCCGCGAGGCGAAGCTGAAGGCGTTGAACGGGGGGGCCTCGTATCGGGTGCTCTTGCGCGATATTTATCCAGCCTTGCGCCATTCGGATTACGCGGTGCGCTACACGATCCGTTCGTTTACGGTAGAAGAGGCCCGTGAGTTGATCTATTCGGACCCTAGGCAGTTGAGTCTAAACGAGATGTTCCGGGTGGCGCAGACGATGGAACCGGGTAGCGACGCTTACCGCGAGGTGTTCGAGATTGCCGTGCGCATGTATCCGGACGATCCGGTATCGAACCTGAACGCCGCCCTTACGGCGATCGACGTGGGTCGCCTGGAATCGGCCCACCGTTATCTGGCGAAGACTTCCGATTCCGCGGAGCGTACCTTGGCGGAGGCGGCCATCGCCATGCTGGAGAACCGCTTGGACGAGGCGGAGGCTCTGCTGGGTAAGTTGTCCGACGATCCTTCCGTAGCCTCGCAGGTTGAGGAGAACTTGAGGCAGATCGCCGCGAAGCGGGAGGAACTGGCTGATTGATGACGAGAGTCGTGATCGTAGGATGATAATAATGAGTGTCAAATATAAAAACGGATGAGAAACATGAAAAAGAATTATTTATTAAGTGCGGCTGCCGCTTTCTTGCTGGCGGTTACGGGTTGCTCCGATGATATCGAAAACGGAGGCAATTCCGGTGGTGAGGGCGATGGCAATCATGCCTACATGAACGTGCGTATCTCTACAGTTGCGGATGGACCGATGACGAAGGCAGATCCCTCTTCTCCTAATGGCGATGGTTCCGGTTGGGGCGAGGACGGCAACGGCTGGTTGGGTGAGCTTCCGGGCAAGAATGAGGGCATGGTGTATAATGTTAATATTTTCTTGTTTGAAACAAACGCAAACACATTGTCCAAAGCTGATCACTTGGATTTTCTTAATGGCGAAGAGAATCCTACCGTTGCCGGATATGGTTATTATGATGTAAAGACGGGAGATAGTAGTGGTCTTGATGCTAGTGAAGGTGGAAGCGAACCGAATCATGGTAGTAGAAATATAAGAATTACCATGAATAGTGATTTGGATGAAAATCCGAAAAATTATCAAGTATTTGCTATTGTGAATGCTGGTACGGACTTAAAGACAAAGATTAAGTCTTTAAAAGAGCTGCGCGACTATGTAGCAGAAGGTAATGTCATTGCTAAAAATGGAACAGATGTTGCTAATGCGAATGAATTCCTGATGTCTACACACAAAATGGTGAGTGATGCAACGCCTGCCAATTTTCCCTCTATCGTAAGCCTTTCCTCTCAAAATACAGCGGAAAACCCGGCGAAAACCGCTGTTTATGTGGAGCGTCTGGCGGCACGTATCGATTTGACCTATAAAACACCAGTAGAAGGGAAAGTTGCGCTGGATTTTGATAATGAGAGCTCTCCGGTAAATAAACAAGGAACTTTTCATTTGACAGGTTATACGTTAATAAACCAGTGGCAAGGAAATACTAAGATGTTCAAGCAGGTTTCTCCTACAGTGGATAGCTATGAAAAAGATTTAGAAATGAATGATCAATACAAAGAGGGCGATCCTTTGCAATACTTGGGAGATGAGATATGGCAATGGGATCCTGCTTCAAAGCCTAACGGCTCATTTAATTTCGTATTGTCTGAGTCTTTTAACGAAAAGACTCTCGCTGACGTTGCAAATGATAAATGGGAAAAACTCTATAGGAACTACTTCAACGAGGGCTTGAACGATGTTAATAAGGTGACTGCTATTCCTTTGAATAATCCGCCAGTATCTTATGAGGATCCGGTAAATAACAAAACTTATTATCCGATCTCATACGTCAGAGAAAATACTTTGAATACAAGCGCACAGGTGCATGGTTATTCTACCGGTGTTATCTTTAGGACGAAATTTACTCCCAATGAAGATTTTAAAATGACAGAATATGTTAATGGTGCTATCTTCGATAAGGCCCAATTGGATGACACAGAAAACTTCGTATTCCTTACCGCAGAACATTTTAACGGCAAAGAGGCACAGAAGTTAGTTTATAAAAATATAAAGACTGTAGCCGCAAGAGCTTTCAATATACCTGATGGTACTGATAAAACAAACTTGTTGAAAGGAATCATGGAGGGTTGGACTGATGATGTCACTTCGACGTTAGCGGATGTAAAAACGGCAATCGAGGGTATGTCGATTAAGAATAAGCTGGAGGAGAAGTTTAAGAAATATTTGGAAGATCAACTGAGCACTGCGACTGACTTGACTCCAGATTTAAAGAATAGGTTGACCTATAAAGGGTTTGTTAGCACTTAAGATCAAAAGTTACAAGCTATTTTGAACAAGACGGATAATATGAGTTCAATTACTACCGACGAAATAGGACCTTTAGCCGAAAACTATGGCGTATCTTTCTTCCGTAACGGACAAAGCTACCACAAGTTCTGGATCCGTCATAACGATAACATGGCAGACAAAAAGATGGGCGTGATGGAGTTTTGTATCGTGCGTAACAACGTTTATCAGCTGTTCGTAAAGGGTGTACGTGGCTTGGGCGACCCGCTACCTTATACCCCGGGTAAGGATAAGCCCGACACGCCGGATGAGAATAACGAGCTTACCATTGATGTCACCATCTACGTAAAAGACTGGGTGAAACGTACCAACAAGCCTATCATCCTATAACCCTACCCCTTCGGGGGATTCTTTCGATGGGCATTGTAAGCTCCTTACAATGCCCATCATAAGAACCTTATAATGGGCATCATGGTTTACCTCCATCCCTGATAGTATGGGCGGAGGATTACTGAGTATCTTAATAAAATGATTATGAACCGTTTATTTCATACCTGCAAACAGTGGATGGGCATCGTGGCTGTAGCCGCGGGGTTATACGCTTGCGATTGGATACACGACGACTCGCTGCCGCTTTGCGAGTTCCGGCTGTATTTCAAGTACGACTATAATATGAAATTCGCTGACGCTTTCCAGCACGAGGTCGATTACGTCACGCTCTTCTTCTGCGATCAAGAAGGAAACTTCCTCTTCCAGCGGCGGATCGAGAAGAGCGAGCTGGATGAGTGGAACTCCATCGCCCTCGACATGGAGCCGGGTACTTATCAGGTAGTCACCTGGGCTGGGCTGGACAAGGGCAGCTACGCATGGGACGATCCCGCCGAGGAGTCGCAGGCTGTCGGGAGAGTACGAGACGTCAAGGTACGTACCTTGCGCGAGGACGATACGACACAACCCAGCGAGCTGCGCCCGCTTTGGCATAGCCTCGATACCTTCACCGTGACACGCGATAGGCCCGAGGCCGACACTATCTCGCTCGCCAAGAATACCAACAAGCTGCGTGTCGTGTTGCAAAACGTGATGGGCGAGGATATGGACGTGAACAACTTCTCCTTCCAGATCGTCGCCGACAACGGGTATATGGATTACGACAACTCCTTGCTGGAGGATCCCGAGATCCACTACCTCCCTTATTACGCCGAGAACGTGAGGCTGGGCGCGGACCCGACCCCCGGGGCTACCGTGGGCGGGCAGTTCGTGGCCGTGGCCGAGATGAATACCATGCGGCTGATGGCGGGGCGCAACTACCGCCTCATCATCCGTCACCACGGATGGAAGAAGGACGTGCTGAACGTGAACCTCAACGATTACCTCCTGCTCACCAAGATGGAGGGGCACCGGATCTCCGCGCAGGAATACCTGGACCGGCAGGATGAGTACTCGATCATCTTCTTCCTCACGCCGAAGGTATGTCCCGATTGCCCGGATCCTCCTATACCTCCTGACCCACCGGGACCGGATGATCCTGATGATCCGGACAACCCCGATGAACCCGATCCGGAAGACCCCACGATCGTGGGGTACGCCTGCTTCAAGATACAGGTGAAAGACTGGGTGATCCGTATCAACGACGGCATATTGTAAATCAAGAATCTTAAAACATCGCTAATGATGAGACGCTATATCCTATATGACTTATTGGCGGCGATCGTCGCCGGTCTTTGCCTCTGCGGGCTTTTTACGGCCTGCGGCGAAGACCGGGGTGGCGATCTCCCGGATGATGACCCGAACAGCTGTCTCGTGACCATCACCCTGCGGGCTTCCCTACCGATACGCCCGCCGCAGACGAAGGCCGGCGAGGCAATTTCTTGGGAAAATGATGACGAATATGAGCGAGACATCACGGACTGGCTGGTGGTGGCGTATGACGAGAGTGGCGTATTGGCGGGATATACGTCCAGCGAAGGTACCTATAATAAGAATGATGATAATTCTCGCACGTCGGTGGATATGAGGTTGCCGGTCGGCACGTACCGTTTCTATGCGTTCGCCAACTTGGCATCGTTGGAAGGCGGCGAAGCGCTTCTTGAACAGATCAAAAACACGAACTCCAACCCGGGAGACCTTGGCTTGTCGGAAGAGGCTTTGATAAGGGCGGTGAACATCTTGGCCTCGGGCAATAGCATAGATGGGCGGAATGGTACACTGGGCGGCAAGTTCGGTGGAACGGATACGGAGGGCACTGGAAACCGCTTGCGTATCCCTATGAGCAGTTACGCCCAAGAGCATACGTTGGCTCCCGCTCCGGCACCGAACACATTCAAGATCCCCTTGATCCGTATGATCGGCAAGATACGAGTGGAGATAACGAATAACTTATCCCAAGCGATCACCGTAAACCGACTGGACATCATGAACCTCCGCAAGGGAAGCCTGCCGATCTGGCTCTTGCCTTGGGGAGATAATAAGTATCTGGAGACTGCTGGAAACGCTGGCGCGGAGTCGCTGGCCCCGGATCTCCCGACTGGAAAGGAGGTAGCATCGGAGCATTTATTTAATGAGGAGATCATCCTTGCCGCAGCGACTGATGCGGAGAAAACCGTACCTGCGAAGAATTCGAACGGTACGGACAACGTAAAGACTTATACCCGCTATATCCCCGAAGGCAATGCGGGGGCGAGTGAGATCCTGCTGGGTGTCGATATCCAAGGCCGTCCCCGCACGGAGCATACCACGAGCTTCGGTTTCGTGCGCCGAAACGACCTGCTGATTATCCCGGTCTTGATAACCAACATCGCGACAAAATTGGAAGTAGCCGAGCAACGCCTCCCCATCGGGGTTTACCCGACCGCCTTGGTGTATGGAGCGAAGGATGGCGTGCAGGTATTGGCCCCCATAACGCATACCCTGCAAGCCGCCGGCGACTTGTCGATCCGCTTTGGAATAGAAGCAATAGACGGTCTTCCTTTGGGCACCGATTTCACCATCAAGGGGTACCAAACCGGCGAGGATGGAGATATTGTGACCGAGAAATATAGTTCCGTCAGCTGGAAGAACGATGACGCGAGCAAGCCGCTAATCACGGCCATGAACATAGATGGAGAGCATTTTGTGGCAAACACGGAATCGGACATCCCCCAAGCAGCGCTTACGCCGGCCGATGACGAATCTAAAAAAGGTGGCTCCTTCACGATCCGTACCCAAGAGCTGGGCGGAAAGGCGGAGGCCACGATCATCCTCACGCTCGTGGTAAACTATACCGTGGATGGGGAGAAGCAAGAGATGCAAATCCCTTACACCATCAAGATCAGAAACTATAAAGAACAACAACCATAAATATAACAACAACCAAAGAAAGGAGGACCTGACGGATGAGACCATCAATCAACCTACGATATAAATCCCTGTTATTAACTTGCTTGCTAATCCTCGCTACGGGTGTAGTTGTACCGGCGTGGGGGCAGTACACGATTATTCCCAGTACACAAGAGAAGGTCACTGAACGTGTGGATACGGTGTATGTAAAAGATGGGGTAGCGAGGGAGTTGTTTGTGCCGGAGTTGAGGAATAATGATGGACATGATGGAAACGATCCTCGTTATAAATGGTATGTACGTTGGTATCGGAAAGGAAAGTCTTTAAATGACGTAATAACAAAGACCGATGTTACAATTACGTCTGAGAATTTGGTAAAAGGAGGGACGGCAGAAACAAAAAAACATACCGCTTCATTGGTACCAACGTCTGATGAAACATCATTATTTTGGTGTTCGGCATTTTATTCTGCAAATTCAACGGCTACGGGAGCCTCTACGGTTACATATTTGGCAGATAAGGTAGCAGAGGATGTTGTCATTTGCGATGTAAGTTTGAATAGTAGTGAATTTCCAACACAAAGTAATACAATTAAAGAACCCACAATTTCCATACGTTACAAATTTATTATCCGCCCCGCCTCTGTTATTGCAGAGCGAATAAGCGCATTGTTAGGAGAACCTCTTATTAAAGATAATATATGGACCGCAGGAACAGGTAGTAACATTAATGTACAATTAGGGATGAGCGCTAATAATTATGCATGGGATCCGGGTTCTGGCATAGTGGTTGGTGATCATTATAGATATACAATAAACGAAGTGGTAAAACCGGATTTGAAATCTTGGGAACAGATCATAGATTCTTTGAGTGTCACTTCTGAAACGACATTGAAGGTTTGGGCTGTCAGCAGCGATAATACGGTAAGTCCTTTACTCTATCAATATACGCTTAGCCCCATCAGTGGTTCCGGTTTTATGTTGGAAGATACTATGTTGGTACGACAAGGAAATAGCCAATTGGATGTAATGCGAGAGCCGGATAAGCATAAAGATCTCTATGAGATGATTGGCTATATCAATTTTGATAGAGGAGACTCCATTACACTTGAAGATTTAAAGGCTGATAGAAGTAAGAATATGGTAATACCTGAGTGGCCCTCTGGGGAAACGCCTAATGGAAGGTGGTTAGACCCGGAAGTGACGGGATATGCTCCATATAATTATAATACGCAAAAGGCCAATGTATTGAATCGTCTGACAACTTTGCAGAATCAATATGGATTGTTTCGCACGGCCAATTTGGAGGGTGTATCAAAAGATGGACAGGCTTCATTTGTAAGTGGTCTAAATAATTATTGGTTTATTGCCAAGCAGCCTGACCCTTCTTATACGGCATCAACAGTATATGATCGAACATATTTTAATACTGATCATCAGAAATTGGGTTATTTCTTCTTTGTCGATGCTGCAAACCTGCCGGGGCGTTTGGTGAAGATTAAATTGGATGGTACTATGTGCGCACATACGGGTATCCTAGTAAACTTTTGGGTAAATGATATGACAACAAGAGCGAACGAGACTCGTTCAGGTTCAAGAGGAGGAAAACCTCTTCCCCCAAATATCAATATAAATTTCATTGGACGGGATAATCAAGGAAATGACGTTGTCTTGCACCGTTTCACTTCGGGAGATGCATTGACGTACTATTCATTAAAGGCCCCCTATAAAAGTGGAAATTATACGTATGAGACCAATGAATATATCGGTAAATGGCAACAATTAATGTATGCATTTACATTATCCGAATCCCTTACTGATTATAATGAATTTTATTTAGAGGTACAAAACAATACCATTCACTCTTATGGCGCTGATTATGCCATCGATGGTCTGCGTGTCTACCGTACCAAGCCGCAGATCGACGTAAAGCGAGTGGACGCTTGCTCTTCCGCCCAGCTGACTGTTTCTACAGATTATGATCTTTTGTTGAGAAATATGGGATGGAGCCTAAATCCGGATGTATTGGCAGGATTGAATATGGGGAACGAAATTACTGTAGAGTCTAAACATCTATGGAAATATCGTTATGGGCTATTAGGTAATGACGCTAAAGCAAACGTTCAAGATAATTATGTGGGAAATGTTTATTTCGGCTTTGCTAAGGATATGCAGAATTCGGTATCTAGTGACAGAGACGCTTGGATTACATTGAATAGAGACCTATTAGAGTATGATAACGTAAGTTATAATAGTCGTAGTAAGTTATATCGTATAGTGGTACCTACAACTGAGAAGGCACGAGAGGACAGGTTTAACGGTATAACAGATCCTGATAAGGCGAAGGCATTGCAAATAGAATGGAATTTACGGCTGATTAATAATTTCTATCATGATGCGATGAATGGTATTTGGAATACTGAAATAACAAATAATGCGTTACAACGATCGGCTGGAGAAGGATTTCCTACCGAAGAAGCCTATTTAAACTATCTGGAAGCGGGTTTGAAAAAACATAGTAGCTCCTATGATAATTATGTGATCACGATCAGTTCCGATAAAGTGAAAGAGATCATGGAGGGAGTTGGCGGTTTAGATGAGTCGTACGAGCAATTGGTACGGGCTGTTTGTTCTGTATTAGGTATGACCCGCCTGCGTGTACCATGGTGGGAGGAGGAAAACGGAGAGCTGACCGGAAAAGTTGACTTGAGTGTAATCGATGTGAATAAGACGGATCTGAAATATAAAGGTGAACGAAACTTCGCGACAGAGGAGGCTGCCGCCACGGGCGAGTATGACGTAGTGATCTTTAGCGCACGGACAACAACCGATACAAGTGAGAAAATTGACTTCCCGAATGCCTCGGTTGATTTTAAGGATCAATGTGTGTTGTCATCCCCATTCACAGTACTTCCCTCCTTTACGGTTGTGGCACGTACCCAAAGCGATCTGCCGAAAGGTACGATCGCTTGTGAGGGACGGATCAGCGCAATTGAGGAGGCAACCGTGTGGGTCGAAAAACTTGATGAGGCTAACAATCCAACCGGAGAAATGTCTGAGTATAAGGAAACAAACCCTTTTTCTTTGTATAAATATACATTCGACTGGTTCTTAGGAGACTCGTTGGAGCTTGAAGAGTTTAGCCTTACGTATAGGGAATCTTTAGTGGATATATTAAAAAAGTATAGGACTACCTTGTCTGGAGATAAAGCCATGGACGCTTTCCCCGCAAATGATTTGATTGATTATTGCAAAAGGGAGTATAACAATGAGAAATTAATAAAGGAGTTGCATACATTGCTTTTCGGTGATATAGACACAGAACCGAAATTGGTGATTGGTGGGTTATATGGAAAAGCTGAGTTCCGTTGGGTTGAATGGGTGGTAATGATTCCTTATATGCCATCGGATATTAGCGAGGAGGATAAACGTGAATGGCTTTTCTGTGATCAGCCACAAGTACGACGACTGGAAGCTGCTCCCGCTCCGACCTTGTTGGCCGGTTTCCCGGATGTGGTGTATCCGGAAGGAATGGAGTATTATCCCAATGTCCCTTTACGTATCGGCTTGCCGAATATCATGGAGAGAGGGATAACCAATATCCCTATTCAAAGCAAAGGCCTTACGATGGGTATGCAAACATCCAATCAATTAGGTTTGCCTAGCGGCAACGCTACCACTATCTTCTTACGGCAAGGGCAGACTTATACAGAGGTGGGTAATTTAACAAGGTTGTCTGCGAAACCCCAAAGTAAAAATGATACAACTGGTGAAATTGACAATGGCGGTGGATCATTCTCCATGACTTTTAATGATAATGCTTATCAACAATTCAATGAAGGCCAGATTTATGCCCTCTATATCCCCTTCGGTGAATATAATGATGATGGTTTCGTGGATGGCTCTTGTGAGGGATACGCCACCTTGCTTGTCAAGATCGTACCGGAGTATCTGACTTGGAAGGGTACAAACACGGGCGAGAACGCTGAGGCTTGGTATAATGACAAGAACTGGAAGCAGTCCACGAAAGGGGAATTGTATATAGATCAAACGGGAGCAAGCGATGAGGATGCCAATGGTAACGATGATGTGACCGCCGCTTTCGCCCCGCTTCATTTCACCCGTATCACGATCCCGGAAGGGCAGACGCTGGAATTGGAAGACTTGAAAGAGGATAAGAATTTACTGCAAGGAATTGATACGACATCTAAAACAAAGGCTACCCAATATATCCAATATGATATGGCGATAAATAAGAATGATAAAGGACTTATCGTAGCTCCGTACTATATAAATAAGGTAAAGGCCATCTATTTCAAACCCGAGGCGCAGTTACGCCGTCAGCAACTCCTGACGTACGACACCGCCCGCGTGGAATTCGAGATGACACCTAACGCGAAATATTGGATGGCATCGCCCCTGCAAAACGTATTCGCCGGCGATATGTACACCGTGAAGAACACGGGCTGTCAGAACACCTATGCTTTCGATGATATCAAATACAACACAGCCAACAACGACCGCCAAGCCCCTGCCTTCTACCAGAAAGCTTGGGACAAGGCGATCACGATGTACGTGCCGAAGAGCGAAGCGAATCAAACAACTTCTCTTCCTGAGAGTGATTTGGATACAACTCATTACGAGGTAGTCCAATCCAACTGGAGCCGTGAATACAATGATGTGAACGTCCCCTACGCTTTAGGAAAGGGATTCTATGCCGGCGTAGAAAAGAAGAATGCGGATGCTTTGAATGGAAATGTCTTGGTACGCCTGCCGAAAGCGGAAGGTACGACAACCGGTGCCGATCTGAAGGTCGTTCATTTCGATCCCTCCATGATGCAAGGAGAGCCGGAGAAGGTCTCTTCTTCCTTGCGTACCGCTACGGCCAAGAACCCGGTCTTGAGGCTGACAGCGGAGCGAGATGCATATCGCAGCACGGCCTTGCTGACGCGGCAGGATGATGCTACGAACAGCTATGAGGCAGATAAGGATGCCGTAATCTTGCTGGATACGGAACTGGAGGAGATCCCGCAGGTGTACACTATTGCCGGGACTCGTGCCGTGGGCGTGAACGTAGCACGACGGATCGACCAAGTGCCCCTTGGCGTATATGCCGGCGAGGGTAAGGGCGAGGTTACACTGACGATAGAGGGTATCGGCGATTGGGCGGAGACGCTTTACCTGTACGATGCCGTGACCCGTAAAAGTACGGAGCTGTCGGACAATACGTATACCTTGCGTTTGGACGGCAGCAGCCATGGACGTTATTTCCTAAGTGCGGGCTCGCCTACTGGTAATGAGGGGGTAGGCGATGCGGAATCTATCTCTGTCTATTCCGCCGTATCGGGTAGGGTAGTGGCCAGTGCTAGCGAGGTATTGAAGCGGATACAAGTGTTTACACCGATGGGTCGTTTGGTACGTACCTTATATCCCGCTCGTCCGACTTATACGTTCGATCTCCCGGGAGGCATCTACATTATCCGTGCGGAGATCGCCCACGATCAGAAGACGGTGAAGCTGCGGGTTCAATAAGCAGCTTCTACCACTCCATCTCTAATATGGATTACACGGTCTGTATTTGTAGCCAGTTGTTCGTCATGCGTCACGATGACGAACGTCTGGTTCATCTGGTCTCTTAATTCGAAAAAGAGGGCGTGCAATTCTTCCTTGTTCTTGGTATCGAGACTTCCGGAAGGCTCGTCGGCTAGGATGACCGCCGGGTTGTTGATAAGCGCACGGGCTACCGCTACCCGTTGCTTCTCTCCGCCGGATAGCTCGGCAGGCTTGTGTGCCATGCGATCGGAGAGTTTCAGGAAGTCCAGCATCTCTTTCGCTCGCTTCTCGGCCACGGCCGATTTCTCCTTGGCGATCAGTGCCGGGATCATCACGTTCTCCAAGGCCGTGAACTCCGGCAATAATTGATGGAACTGGAAGACGAAGCCGATATTCCGGTTGCGGAAAGCCGCCAATTCCTTATCGCCCAATCGTCTTGTCTCCGTGCCATTGATAACCAGCCGCCCGCTATCCGGTGCGTCGAGCGTGCCGATGATTTGCAACAAGGTTGTCTTACCCGCCCCGCTAGGGCCTACGATAGCGACAACCTCGCCCTTGTTTATCGTGAGGTCGATGCCTTTCAATACTTGTAAGGCTCCGAAACTTTTCGTTATTCCTTCGGTTTGTATCATATCAAGTTTCTTAGGACGTGCGAGGCAAGGAAACAACCGAACGTTGCCGGCATATAAGAGACCGTTCCCGTGGTCGTACGTTTACATGTTTCGTTTTCAACTTCGATCACGGCGTCCGGATCGGCGAACTCGGTGGAAAATACGACGGGAATCCCCTTGCTTACGCCTAGAGGACGCAACCGTTTCCGCACCGCTTTCGCGAGGGCGCAATTGATTGTCTTGGAGATATCCGCAATCCGTACCAAGGACGGGTCTACCTTAGCGCCCGCCCCCATGGAGGACACGATGGGGATCTTATGGATATATGCTTGGTACATCAGGTATACCTTGGGACTTAGGGAATCGATGGCATCTACCACGAAATCGAGAGGGGCCGATAGGAGTACCTCCTCCGTCCGCTCGTCTCGCAGGAATTCATTCAGGACGGTTAGTTGCAACTGGGGATTGATATCGAGCAAACGCTTGGCTACGACCTCGGCTTTCGGCATCCCTAGGGTGGAATGAAGGGCGGGCAATTGGCGGTTGATATTACTCTCGTTTACCGTATCGGCGTCTATGATCGTCATCTTTCCTACTCCGGCCCGGCAAATCTGCTCGGCGGCATAAGCTCCTACACCTCCCAGTCCAACTACCAATACATGGCTACGGGATAAGCGCTCCATACGCTCGGCTCCAAACAAAAGTTCCGTCCGTGTATTCCAATTGTAACTCATTTATATACTTTTGAGGACAAAAGTAATCAATTGTTCCGGTTCCTCCAATACTTGCTTTTATCCGAAAGCTTTGTGTCTTGTTACTGCACGGGCGTTGCAGCGTTACTGCATGGGCGTTGCAGTGGGTGGATTGCGTCAGATGGGTTGAATATGAAAGACCGATCCTCCGTCGGAGGCCAGCGGAAGGGTGATTTTATCCCTGTAGGTGATCTCCTTAACCTCTTTTACGAGTTTGTTCGAGTCTATATTCGTATCTTCAGCATCTTTATAGATCGTTATCTTATATTTCTTGTCCTTATCCAAGAACTTGAGGTCTACATCGATACTGCGTGCTTGGCTGTTATTGATCGTACCGACAAACCAATCCTCTCCCTTTTTGCGGGCGATCGTTACGTATTCATTGACGGAAGCGTTCGGAACGACTGTTTGGTCCCAAGTCGTAGGCACGGCTTTCAGGAACTCGAATCCCGGTTGTCCCTCGTAAGCCTCCGGCGTATCGCAAATCATGCCGAGATAGCTCTCTAATACCACGTACATCGCTAACATATGGCAACGGGTACTCATTACGTAAGGGTTACGTTCTTGGTTCTTGAACTTATCCCTTGGCAAAGAGCGGAAACCACCTAAATGATAATCTGTCGCTCCCGCTAATAAACGGGTAAAAGGCATATGGATGTCATGATCCGCATCGGTATCCTTGTCCCATTTACAATGCTCATAATTAAGCGTACCCTCGCGGGTGAACTCATTGGGATAGGTACGGTTCAATCCAGACGGCTTGCAAGCTCCGTGGAATTGCACGAATAGATGATGCTTGGCCGCCTTCGCCAAGAACTCTTCTTGGATGCGGATCATCTCTTGATCGTCTCGATCCATGAAATCGATCATCATACCGGCGATTCCCCATTTCTCGAATTGGGCGAAAGCCTCGTCTATCTTCGCGTACAGAGGCTTCCAGTTGGTCCATAAATGGATACGTACGCCTTGGCTCTTGGCGTAATCGCAAATCTCCTGCATATTAAGGCTCGGAACGACTTTCAAGATGTCCGCTTTCGGGCCCGGAGAACCGAATCCGGCTCCATCCTCGTCATACCAAGCTTGCTCGGCGTTCCCGTAGATCGAGTGATAATCCAATCCGTTACGGGCTACGAAATCAATGTAATATTTATTCGTGGGGAAATTGTTTCCGCCAAGGAAAGTCGTATCCGGAACGACATTTCCGTTCCACCACGTAAAAGTAGTCTTACCCGGCTTAATCCAAGACGTATCCTCTATCTTACAAGGCTCATTGAGATTCGTAAGGATATTGGACGCTATCAAGGAACCGATTTGATCGCTGATCATCAAGACCCGCCAAGGAGATTGATGGGGTAGGGATGCCTCTACCTTGATACGTTCTTGTCCCAGTTTAGGTGATAGTTTCCCGAGAAGAGCCCCGTTTTCTTTCCATAGGTACATACCGGCGTAATCACGAACCGCCGCCTCGGTAATCGCCATATAAACATGGTTCGGGAAAGAGAACAGGGCGGGCATATCCATCAATCGTTTATTATCCATGTCGGTATAATCCGTGACCGTATATTTACCTTCGTGGGAACTTTGGTAGTTGGGGAGGAATAAAGTGGTTACGTTCGGGTTACTTTGTAGGTTGAAGGTGGTTCCCTCGTCATACATGATATACGAATCCCATCCTTTTTGCTTCGGAAACTCATAGCGGAAGGCGATACCGTCATCGAAAGCCCTTACGACCAGATTAATCTTGCGAAAAGGCTGAACGGTTTCCTCTAGCGGGATGATTACCTCTTTGGAAAGGCTATGTATATGTTTCGCCTTGCCGACGATCAGTTCATAGGTCTCTTCTTTCGTGCTGAACACGGGTTTGTTGATCTTTACATTTTCCCCGAACGCCCCATTATCGAAAGTCAGCGTCAATGGGGAGTCTTGGATCAAGGTCTGCTTATTAAATGTTACGCTGTATACCGGGCTATTCTTATCCAAAGCCAAGGAAAACTTGATCTTTCCGTTTGGAGAAGCCAACCGCACGCTTTTATTCGCATATAAAGAGTGAGCGCAAAGTATAAAAAATGCCAGAACGAGGTAGATTGATTCTTTTTTCATGGATGATAATTTTATAGGCCAAAGATATACATATTTATTTTGTACGGTTTAACTGCTTCAACAATTCCTTAAGACTGACGGTCTCATTCTTGACCAATGGTTTTGCCCAATAGGAAATACTCAAGATATAGCCCAGCGTGATAAATAGGAAAAACATGGAATAGCGCAACCCGATCAGATCTCCAAGTCCACCAATGATGAACGGAATCAATGCCCCACCGAAAATACCCGTACACAAGATACCGGAAAAAGCCCCATGATGCTTATCCACGGAGTTAAGGGCTAAGGCGAATATCACCGAAAACATGATCGAGATCGAGAAGCCGCAACAAGCGAAAGCGATAATCGCTACTTGCGTAGGACCGAAGAGCGCTATCGCTAAATTAAAGATCGCTATCATCGAGAAGATACGTAACATCAGCTTTGAGTCGATTAACTTAACGATCACCAATCCCAACAAGCAGCCGATGGACATCAATCCCCAGAACCAAGCAACCGTAGTAGCCCCGGCTCCTTCCGGGCTGACCCCATGATACATATTCAAGAAAAGGCTCATCCAATTCGCCAATCCTTGCTCGGTTCCCACATAAGCGATAATCCCTAAGAAATAGAATATAACTTGTTTTTGCCTGAGCAATTCCTTATAATTCTGTACCGTTCCCGCCTTCTCATCTTCCTTTAATTCTACTTTCGGGAATTTGACATAAGAGATAACCACTAACATGATGACAAAAACAATCGTAAAGATAAAATAGAGCGAGCTCCAAGGTAAGCTCTCCGGCGTTATCCCTTTGAGGAAACGGATGAAGAAGTCGTTTGCCGAATCCTCACCGGTTAATTTCCGCATAAGTCCGGCCAAGACGAACGGGCTCATGAAAGAAGCGGCCCCGAATACGATCTGGGCCAATACCTGATTAAAGGCATATTTTTTCTCTCCACCCGCCTCACGCATCAAAGGCAATATGATCACCTGTAGCATCGCCATGCCCAGACCGATAGCGAAAAGGGAAGTTAATACGATAGGGTAGGTCGGGAATATGACGAAAAGCCCCGCACCCAAAAACGCCAGACTGAAAGCGATCAATAAGGAAATCTTTCCCCCGAAACGCTCGATGATCATTCCTGCCGGGATCGACATGATGCCATATGCCAAGAAAAACGAGAACGGTAAGAAAGCGGCCAATGTCAGGCTCAGCCCAAAACTATCGATAATCATCGGTAGCATAGGGCCTAATATATTGGTAACAAAAGAAATGACAAACCAAATACACAAGATGAGGAGTACGATCCAATTATTCTTATTCATGATAGATAGATTCAATGATTAAACACCAATGCCGCCGCCCCGAGGCATCCGGCCTTATTTCCTAATCGGGCAAGCTCGATAGTCGTGAAGTACGAGGTTTCCTTCATCACGTATTTCCCGACCTGCTCCCGTATATTGTCAATGTAGAAATCTCCGGATTCCGAAATGCCTCCGCCGATAATCACCTTTTGCGGAGCGAAAATGTTGATAAGGCTCGCTACGCCTAGGGACAGATTCCGGAAATGATCCTCCATAGCGAGTACGGCCTCTTTCTCCTGAGCTTTATAGCGCTCTACTATATATTTTCCATCGATACGGGAAGGTATCTCTCGTCCGTTCTTCTCCAATAATTGCCGGTATAAGGCGATCAACGCACTTACGGAAGCGTGTGCCTCTAGGCAACCGGACGCTCCGCAAGTACATTGATTCCCATTCAGACCATGAATAATTAAGTGCCCAAGTTCGGTGCCCCGGTTCCGGTAGCCGCCATAAAGCCGGCCGTTCAAGAACAAGGCGCCCCCTATGCCGGTACCCACCGTCAGGAAAACGATATCGGAGAGACCTTTAGCCGCCCCATATATCACCTCGCCCAACCCCATAAGGTTTGCGTCGTTGTCGATGAATACCGGTAGATTAAATTCCGCTAACGCAAGATCCAATTGTTGGTTATCTAGTTCAGGAAGATTATTGGCAAAGAGAACCACCCCATTATCTACTACGGAAGGTACACCTATGCCAATTCCGTAAATCCCCCAATCCCGGGAACGGGCGTAGTCTGTCATTTTCCGTACGATACTTTTTATGGTATCGGATAATGGGCGTGGATTCTCTTTTGATTGTGTGGTTTCCGACGATTCGTAAAGAATGTCGCCATTCTGGTTCACAAGAGTATATTTTATGCTTGTTCCTCCAATGTCTAATGCGATAGCGTATTTCATGATAATTGTAAAAGCTTAATTAGAACTATGCGCCGCTTCCCTGTCGATCAGGCAAATCACGTTCGCGTGCAGCCACAATAAGGAGGCCGGCAACTCCGTCGAGATCTTCTGTTCAAGGAAAGCTTGAGTAATCTCCCTTTTCTTTATCCCGTTGATAAGAAGGATAATCAGGCGTGACTGAAAGATATTCGCCATGCCCAATGTCAGTCCGTATCCCGGTTTCTCCGTATCCCCGGCGATCATGGGATGTTGCAAGGATTTCTGGGACAGATGAGCCACATGGCAATTCGTATGCAAGGAAGGAGCCGGCTCGTTCAAGGCGATATGGCCGTTCATCCCTATTCCTAATATACAAATGTCGATAGGGCCTTTTTGATCCAGTATCTGTTGGATCCGCTCACATTCCGCCTCAGGGTTCTCCGGATCGCTTTGGAACGCTATATACCGGTCTTCCGGGATTTGAAGCGGACCTACGAAATAGTTCCGTAGATACGACTCGCACGTACCCGGGTGGTCCATCGGGATTCCTCCCCATTCATCAAGCTTTAGTACCGTGAATTGGGAGAATAATTCCGGTTGGCGACTGGCTTCCTCTACCAGCAACTCATACATCCGGGTAGGAGAGCCCCCAGTGGCGGCACAAAGCGTAAGTGCCTTGTGCTGCCCTAACTCTGAGGTAACAATCTCTTTTGCCTTAAGGCTTAATGCCTCATAAGATTGACAAATCTCTATTCTCATACGATTTTAGAGCTCTTTGATTCGGATATTGCGGAAGCAAACACCATAACCGTGGTCTTGCATACCGATGTAACCCGGTTGTTTTCCGCATTGTAGCATCAAGTCGTAAGCTTCCGGGCATTTCTCCGGACTCGTGCTGAACTTGCTGAACTTACTATGATCCACTAACGCGCGCCATACCGGTGTACCGAACTGGAATTCCAGCACTTTCACGTCGTTCATGTAATGGATCACGCGTTGGTTATAGACAACGATTCTCGTCTTGTTCCAGTTTCCGTACGGTTTTACGGGTTGTGGATCCGGCATAATCATGTCATATACGGCACCGGCCTGACGGTTACCGTCGCAACCTTCCCATGCGTCCGGCATATTCTCGTTGTCGAGTAACTGATATTCTGGGCTGGAGTAATAAATAGGTGTACCCTCAATTTCTTGCGCTGTATAGAAGATACCGCTATTACCGGCCTTGTCGATCTTCCATTCGATCTCGAAAACGAAATTTTTGAACTTCTTGTCGTAGATCAAGTCGCCGAAGCCCGTGTCTGCCTTATTGTCGCTACCTTTATAGGTGATCGATCCGTCTTCAACCACCCAACCTTGGGGTACATCCTGACGGCAATAGCCGCGCCATCCGTTCAAGGTCTTGCCGTCGAACATGGTGATCCACTCGCCTCCCGTAGGGATACCATCGCTATCGAGGGCTTGGGTTTGGGCGGTTTGCGTTCCGGCATTGTTCGTATTGTTATTGTTGCCAGAGGTACATGATAGAGCCGATGCGAATAAGGCTACGGCCATAATACTGCTATAAATCTTTTTCATCTTTGTATAGTTATTTAAGTAAATTATCTAGTTGTAGAGACGGGGTGTGCCCCGTCTCATCCCATTGTTGTTCGCTTTTATAACTTGAGATCTTCCCATCCATTGCGGTATTTCCGCTTGATGAATTGGTTCGCTTGCTCGAAGTTGGTGATACGCATGTTCGCTCCGTCCCACTGGAAAGTCTTGTTTCTTCCCGGATAGATGAAGCCTTCACGCTCTCCGTAGATCGAGTCGTTATGTTTCACTTGTTCCCGGATATTATGGCTCCGTAAGATCAAGTTACCCATCAATACGGTCTCCGTCAACGGACCGGCGTATCCTTCGAATGGAGATTCTACGTCCGCCTTGTCGTACCCTGCGATACAAGAGTCGATCCATGCCCAATAGTGGCCATTCGTACCCCCTTCGATACGTTTATATTTATGAGGAATGTTCACGTCTTTGTTGAATAAAGGTTTCTTGTTCGCCTTTACCCCCTTCGGCCAGAATCTTGGATCGGAACCACCCCAGCCGCAAGAAGCCATACCTTTCGTACCTACGAATACGGTTGCGCCTTCCACGTCCATCATATCCAAGTCTCCCATCGTGCAGGTCATATCGGCATCTGGGTCGATCTCCTCGAAACGTTCTGGCATGATACCGCCGTCCATCCAATATAGGCTCAAGTCGCTTCCGTCTTTCTTCTTGAATTTATAACGGATCGAGCTGGCTACCGGGCAACTTTCAGGATAATAGGCTTCTTCGAAGATTCCGGAGTAAACATTGGTCGTGCTGCAAGAAACCTCGGTCGGATAGCCTAATTGAAGCAATTTGAATGGAGGGCCGATGATGTGGCAACCCATATCTCCAAGAGCTCCTGTACCGAAACGCCACCAACCACGCCAGTTGAACGGAACCAAATTATCCACATAGTCTACATACTCCGCTGTTCCTAACCATAAATCCCAATTCAAGCCTTTAGGAACAGGCGGTTTCTGGTTCGACCAAGGAATACCTTGCGGCCATACGGGGCGGTTGGTCCAGCAATATACTTTCTGGATGTCACCCAACAGATCTGCCTCGAGCCATTCACGAAGGGTACGCATACCGTCGCAAGAGTTACCTTGGTCACCCATCTGGGTCACGACCTTATATTTCTTGGCAGCCTCGGTAAGGATACGTGCCTCGTAAATATCGTGCGCGATCGGTTTTTGCAGATATACGTGCTTACCCATCCGCATAGCGCCGAAAGCTTGGATCGCATGGTTATGATCCGGGGTGGAGATACATACGGCATCGAAGTTCTTACCTTCCTTCTCGTACATCTCACGGAAGTCGTTAAAATACTTAGCTTTTGGATAGGTCTTGCGAGCGTCGACAGATTGACGGTCATCCACGTCGCACAGACAGGTGATCGCCGCATTCTTATGCGGCGTATTCATTAAGCTACCCAAATCGGCGGCTCCCATACCGCCGCAGCCTATTTTCGCGATATAAAGCTTATCGCTGGGAGCTACATGTCCTAATCCCGCTACGGTAAAGCTGGGCAGGATCGTAAGGGCGGCAGCGCCTGTGGCTGCCATCCCAAGGAATTCCCTTCTAGAGATTCCAGTCGGACTGGATTGTTTATTTACCTCTTTCATAAATTTGTTCATATTATGATTAATAATTGAATTGGGGTCTAAAGAATTGAGATTAAAAACAGACTGATATGATTAGAATGCCGGATATCCCGGGTTCTGAACCAAATTATTGTTCTTCTGCCAAGCCTTGAACGGGATCGGGAAGATCTTACGATATTCCGGAGTCTGTTTCGGCTTCATATATCTCGGTTTCAGATAAGTCCCGAAGCGGATCATATCTTGGCGGCGGACAAATTCGAATGCCAACTCATAACCACGCTCGTTATAAATATCATCTAATGTCACGCTCGTGTAATTATGATCGGAATTACCATAAGCCCTTTCCCGGATAGCGTTTACCAGACGAGTAGCTTCACCGAGATCCCCGCCCATGCGAACCAAGGCTTCCGCTTTCATTAGGTATACATCAGCCAGACGGAAAATAGCGATATCGTTCTCCATATTGGTATTTTGCATGCCTTTCTCATATACCCACTTATTGATACGTGCGCCGTCTTCTTGGTGAACTTCGCCCCACGGAGTTAAGTTACCGTCCGCATCGGTTTTCTCTGTTCCCGGTACCACATTTAAGTCGATCGTATGGATCAAGTCATGTCCTAGGGTCGTTTTCAAAATCTCTCCCGTGCTAGGGTCGATCATCGGGCCGATCAAGAACGAACCTTCGTAACGAGGATCTTCCGTATCAAATGTGCGGACAAAATCCGGCTGGGCGTTGATACCGTTCCACATACCGCCGGTGAAACCTAATACATCGGGATCCAGATAATGCAATGTCCAAAGATGGATGGAGTTGCCCCACTCATCGGATGCCTTGTAGCAGATCGGGAGAATGATCTCTCGTGATACCTCGTTATGAACCTCGAAATTGGTTTTCCAATTCGGTTCGATGATATATTCGAGTTTCATGATCTCGTCGCATTGCTCCACAACACCTTTCCAGTTCGGCTCGCCGATCCATTCCTCGGCGTTGAGGTACATCTTTGCCAATACCATACGGGCAGCCCCTTGCGTGAACTTACCGTAGCTGGCGTCTGATACATCGGAACGCAGGTTCGGGATGATCTCGGTTAATTCCTTCACCACGTATTTATACAGATCCGCGCGACTCGTGATGGAGGGCAAGGAGGTATCCTCAAAATCTGTCACTAATGGAGCGTTACCGAAAATATCTACGATTACATAATACCAGAAAGCGCGTAATCCTCTTAGCTCAGACAAGTATTGAAGCTTAAGTTCATCGCTCATCGCCTCGCTTTTCTCTATAATATTATATACGGAATTAACGGTGGTTAAACCTTCCGTACAATATGTCCAGCAATTCTCTACGGAATAAGAGTTCGGTTTCCAACTGTGCATACATTGTTCCATGTATTGTCCGCCGTCCCACCAGTCGCCACCTACACGTGTCGGTGCTATCAAGATATCGGCTGTCATATCGGCCGCTCCCCAAGGACCGTCATAAGCCAGCATGTTCTTTAGGGATTGGTATGCCGGAGCCATGATCGCATTAATCTGCTTTTCTGTTGTCCCGAATTCGTCGGTAGGAAGCTTGTCGTATACGTTCTCGTCCAAATCCATGCAAGAGACAAGTGCTACCGGAGCGAGTACGGCACATATTATATTTTTGAATAATCTTTTCATGATCGTTACTGTTTGTGTATTAGAAATTCAAGTTTAATCCAACAGAGAATGTGCGTGCCTTCGGATAAAATTCACGAGGTTCTACACCCGGGGTTAAACCGTCTCCTGAATCCATAGGAACTTCGGGATCAAGACCTTTATATTTCGTGATAACGAATAGGTTTTGCGCCGTGAAATAAACACGGATACCATTCAATGCTTTGATCTTATAACCTAAAGTCAAGTTGTCAAGACGCATAAAAGAACCTTTCTCTAAGTAATAGTTGGAGAATCTTGGAGTTTCGCTTAACGTATAGGTCAATGGATCATCCAATGCGTTTGTTCCCGGCAAGAATCCGGATTGAGCGTATGCCATGCGGGTCGCGTTCAATATATCATTACCGATCGTTCCACGCAAGAAGAATGACAAATCAAAATTCTTGTAGCGGAAAGTATTGGTGATACCATATGTCAGTTTCGGTTGAGCGGATCCGATGTAGTCATAATCCGCCGGATCGGAAATCTCGCCGTCACCGTCTTTATCTACCATGATATATCTGCCGTTCTCATCGATACCGTTGCAAACCAAGCCATAGAATTGTCCGATAGGGCGTCCCTCTTCCAATACGTGTGTACCGCTGGAGCTTCCACCCCGGATGAATACGTCACCTAATAAGATCTTATCCATTGTAAATACGTCGTTGGATAGACGAGTCACTTCATTCTCATTATGAGCCAAGTTTAAGGAGATGTTCCAATCGAAATCCTTCGTGCGGATAGCGTCTGCGTTCAAACTCAACTCGATACCCGTATTACGCATATCGCCCACGTTAGCCATGATCTCGCTATATAGGTAAGGAGGGGTTGGCACCGGATAGGTATAAAGCATGTCAGAGGTCTTTTTGTTATACCATTCGATACGACCACCTAGGCGGCTATCCAATACGGAGAAATCAAGTCCGATGTTCAACATCGCTGTCTGTTCCCATTTTAAGTCTGGGTTTGCGTTTTGGCTGATTTTATAAGAAGGTAGCCAAGAACCGGTATCATAATATACACCATCTGTGCCGTAAAGCTCGAGGGTTTTGTAGGGATCCAATCCAGTTTGATTACCTGTGATACCATAACCTACACTTAACTTTAAGTCGTTAAGCCAGTTTACTTTTTCCATGAATGACTCTTGGGTGATATTCCAACCCACGGAAACGGAAGGGAAGGTACCCCATTTGTTATTCGTTCCAAATTTAGAAGAACCATCCCGGCGTACGGTAGCTGTCAACATATATTTCTCATTGAAGCTATAATTAGCTCTTGCGTATAAAGAGATCAGGCGACTTTGCCATTTTTGAGACTCTGCGTCTCCCGGATTCAGATTTTGTCCCGCGGCTAAATTGTTAGCACCTAATAAATCAGTGACGAAACCACGGGTCTGTACGTGAGTCTCTTCATAATTCTCTTCTTCCCAAGAGTAACCGATCAAGGCATTGATCTTATGCTTATTGAACTCAGCTGAATAATTGGCGGTCCATTCCATCAAGTCTTTATCACGTAGTCTGGACCAACGTTCGGCCTTACCGCCATCGTTGTAACCGGCTTGAGACTCGATACTGTTGTATTTGCTCTCATCTTCCGTATTCCGGCTTTTAGCTAAAAGAACTTTAGCCTCTAAGCCATCGATAATCGTATAACCGACATCAGCGGTTCCATAGAAATTATTGATGCGGTTCTTATGTGTATTCTCTTTCTGGTTACGTACCGGGTTTCCTTGGTCGTATTCACGTGTGTCGAACCAAGATCCATCCTCTAGCTTAACCGGGCGAACGGGAATCATATTGTAGGCAAGTAAGAAATTGGTCGCATTGGTCGGCGCGTTATCTGTAACGGTAGCCACGCCGGTGATGCTTACTTTCAAACGATCCTCCAGAGCACGTTGGGAGAATTGGAAACGGGCGTTGTAACGGTTCATGGAGTTATCGCGTGCGATACCTTCACGTTGCATATAAGAAAGGGAACCTCTATAGTTATGGTGTGAACCACCTCCTGATAAAGACACGGCATGATCCTGTTGGAAACCGATTCTCGTGATCTCGTCGAACCAATCCGTGTTCGCTCCCATGTCAAAATCCTTACCGTCCTTACCCGGGGTAGAGGAAGTATAGCTACGCCATTGGTCCGCTGTTAGCAGATTCGGCTTGTTAGCCAAGGTAGATACACCGAACGCTCCATTATAAGCGATGGTCGGTTTGCTGGCGTAACCTTTCTTAGTCGTGATAAGGATAACACCACCCGCTGAACGGGAACCGTAGATAGCGGCTGAAGAGGCATCTTTCAAGATAGAGATAGATTCGATGTCCTGCGGATTAACCGTAGACATGTCCATGCCCGGCACGTTATCGATAACGATTAACGGGCCTTGGTCGTTTTGCAAAGTGGATAGACCTCTTAATTGAATCGTCGAGTTGCCCGTTACGTCGCCGGAACCTGTATTGATCGTTAAACCGGCCACCTTACCTTGCAACAAATCCGCTGCGTTACGAGTCAGACCTTGGTTGAAATCCTCAGCGGTCACGTTGGTGATAGAACCGGTAATCTCACGTTTCGTCTGCGTACCGTAACCCACTACGACTACCTCGTCCAGTTTTTGAGTGTCCTCTTTCAAGTTTACATTGATCTCGTTTTTGCCGCCTACCGGTTGCAGCTGTGTCATGTAACCGATATAGGAGAACTCAAGGGTCGCGTTTGAGGATACTTCCATAACGTATTTACCATCCAGATCTGTAATCGTGCCGTTGGTCGTGCCTTTCTCGACTACGTTAGCGCCGATAATAGCGTTTCCTTCCGGGTCTTTAACGACACCGGTGATACGTTTCTTAGTCTGTTGGGCGACAATGTTTTTATTAAATACATTGATATTCCGTCCTTCGATCGAATATTTCAAACTCGTGTTGCGTAGTGCTTGCGATAAGATATTTTCTATGGACTTATCAGTGGCATTCACGCTCACTTTTACGTTCTTTACGTCAGAATCCACATAGAAGAATAAGAAATCGCTTTGTTTTTCTATAATAGCGAATAGATCGGTTAGCGGGGCCTGATCTGTTTTCACGGAAATCGTTACAGATTGTGAATAGGAATTAGTCGCTACCGCTTGGAACAGTGTCAAGAAAAGTAAAATAAAGGACATTTTTAGGACCGAGAGCATTTTTTTTAAGTCTTTGGACCTAAAAGACCTATAATACGAAACATTTTCCATATTTTTGTACTGATAAAATGTTGATAATATGCGTCTGCCACAAAATTTGGTCGTGGAGTAGCAGAAGCAGGAATTAATTCTTTTTAATGGGGCCGGCTGTATTTTTGCAGCCGGTTTTGTTTTTTTTGAAAGATATGATCCGTGTTATCTCATAGGCATTGCTTGTTTTTTTTAAGATGTGTTGATATTTTTATTTTATTGAATATAGTAAGTTCCATCTCTTTGTGACCATTTGATCGGCAAACTGCGAGATATTACTTGTAAAATCTCCTTTAAAGATTGATCCTCGCTGAATGTTCCGGATACAGTGACATTCGGGTCCATCAGTTTCTTGTTTTCTATATGGATCGGGATCTCGTATTTTTTCTCAAGCTCATTCAGCAAGGTACAAAGCGCTATTGATTTATACTTTAGCAAGCCGTCTTTCCATGCCAGATTTTCTTTTGCGTTGACGGATTGGATATCAATCTTGTTCGTTGAACGGATGAATGTAAGTTGCTGGTCGGGAGCTAGTAAGACTTGTTGTGTCGGGCTTTCGAAACGGATAGACCCTTCCAGCAGGACGGCTGTGATCTGATCCTTCCCTTTATCGGCTTTTACACTAAAGGTCGTTCCTAATACCCGTATGGAGGCATTTCCCATATCGACGATGAAAGGTCTTTCCGGATTTTTCGCCACCTCGAAATAGGCTTCTCCTTCCAAATTAACCTTTCGCTGATCCGTACCGTATGCGTCAGAGTAGGTAAAGCGACTATTCCGGTTCAAAATGATCTTCGTACCATCATCCAATGTAAAATGAGATTTATTTTTATCGGTTATATAGGTATAGAATTGCTGAACCTTCCCTTCCCGGGTATTTAAGTGCGTCGTAGCGAAAAACAGAACAAGAAAGGCGATTGCCGCCGCAATGGGAGTAGCGATGAAACGGATCAGCCTCAATCTCTTTTGCCTGCTTTGATCATCGATTTTCTTTCTCAAATTATCGAGGGACACATTAGGCATTAAGGAATGGCTGAACGAGACTTCCGCATCCCAATAACTCTTTAGCAACCGAAATTCTTTTTTGTTCTTTTCGTCTGCGTTCAGCCATTCGCTCAGCGAAAGAAAATCTTCCGAGGAGCTGTTGCCACTTAATATCCTTGTGATAATATGATCTATGCTGTTCTCCATTTTAAGTTGTTTCTATACTAATAGTCGCAACCAAATTTGAAAACCCTTAGTGGGAGCATGGATTTTTTACTTATTTTTTTCGTAGCTCATACACGAGTTCTTTGTATTCGGGTATCGCGTTGAATGAGGGGCATTGTTTGATCCATTCATCCGGCGAGATCGTCCCGTCTCCGTTTAAGTCCTCCGAGAGATCCCGGTGCCCACAGACCCATGAGCTGGGAAAGCAGATTAAGAGATGCCGGATCAAACGTAACAACGAGGTCTTTTGAGCCTGTGTGCGGGTATCTCGTGGCTGTCCGGTGATGTCCAGTCCACCCTCGTAGCAAATCCCGATGCTGTGTTTGTTGTGTCCTCTCGCATGAGCTGGAATTTGCTCTAGCGGGCGCAGGTTCACTACTTCTCCCGATTTACGGATGTAGAAGTTGTAACCGGCACGGAGGAATCCCCGTGCCTTGTGGTCACTCTCCATTTGCTTCGGGCTATAGTCCGTATTCTCACGGGTTGCCGAGCAATGAATCACGATTAGGTCAATTTTTCTCATATCTCGTCCGGGCTTTCGCTATCAGAACCTGCGCTCTTTTTCGTAACCTCCAGAGGCTCGAAATTCATCTCATTGCGGGTAGTCCGCAGGGCCGAGCCCGGGAAAAAGATAATACGTGCCCCCTTTATCTTGGTGGCGTCGAAGTCCTCGGGCGTATTCGTTCCTTCGGAGTTAATAGACATACGGAAGTTTCCAAATTCTCCCAATTGCACCACGTTGCCGGAGGAAAGTTCCAGATCCATCGCCCAGTTTAATGAATCGAGCACCGCTTTCACGTCCGCCGACGAAAGCGTGGAGCGAGAGCAAATCAGTTTACATAATTTGTTGAGGTCCGAAGTCCCCGACGTTTTAGCGATCGCGTAGTTCTTTACTGAGTCTTTCTCTGCGCCGTTCAATACCTTACGCTTTACTACTTTAAATTTCACTGCCATAATTTTAAATTTTAAAAGGTTAATTACTAATGACAATGCAAAGATAGACCCTCTGAAAAACGGGAATCGGCGAGTGTCGGTGAGTGTCGGGATATGTAAGTAGTAGTCGGTTTACTTGTTATTCTGGTTTTTTATTACGTAATTTGCGTTACGTGAATTGCGTAATGCAAATAAGATGCTGAATATGAATAATCCTTTTTTAATAGTTGGTTATCAAGGTCCAGAATATTTTTGTGATCGGGAGAAAGAGACAGAAGTGATTTTATCCGCTCTTCATAATGGGAGAAATATCACGTTGGTAAGCCCTCGCCGTATGGGAAAGACCGGTTTGATCAAGAATGTTTTTTATACGCTACAAGAAAAGGAGAAGAATGCCAAGTGCTTCTACTTAGATATTTTCTCTACTCAAAATTTGCGTGAGTTTGTCGCTTTGTTGGGAAGGGAGATCTTAGGTAAGCTGGATAGTCTCTCGCAATCTACGCTGAAGACCTTGCTTTCTTTTTTTAAGAGTTGCCATCCCGTGATAACAATGGATGAGTTATCGGGCATTCCGTCTGTATCCTTGGATATCGTCCCTTCGAAAGAGGAGGAGACGCTGAAGGAGATTTTCGACTACTTGCGGCAGTCTGGAAGAGAATGTTATCTGGCTATTGACGAGTTCCAGCAAATCATGGAATATCCGGAGAAAGGGGTGGAAGGCCTATTGCGTTCTTATATTCAATTTTTGCCGAATGTTCATTTTATCTTTTCGGGGAGTAAAAAGCACTTGATGGAATATATATTCTTCTCAATCAAGCGCCCCTTCTATCAATCCACCCAGAAATTATTTTTAGACAAGATCAGCAAGGAGGTGTATTTTTCCTTTGCCCATTCTTTCTTCGAGAAGGAAGGGAAGGAGCTTCCGGAAGAAATATTTGATAAGGTGTACACATGGGTAGATGGGCATACTTGGTATGTGCAATATCTTTTGAACCGTCTCTTCGCTTTACCGGAAAAAACACTTTCTCCGGAGCTTCTTGATTCTCTCATGATGGAGATCCTACAGGAAGAAGAATATACCTACCAGACTTATTTCCAATTGTTGACATTTAATCAAATCCAGCTATTGAAAGCGATCGCCAAGGAAGGGATCGTCCGGGAGGTCAATGCTGCCGCCTTCATCAAAAAGTATGATTTGAAGGCGGTGAGTAGCGTGAATACTTCCTTAAGGATATTAATAGATAAGGAGTTTATATTGAGGCAACCGGATGGGTATATCGTGTATGATAGGTTCATGTCTATTTGGCTCAGCCGGATATGACAACGGATGAAAAATATTTAGTTGACACAGTTCGCTCGTACTACCAAAAATTATTCCATTAATATTATGATGGGATTATCTTCTTTGCCCAAATGCCAAAATATTTGTTCTCTTTTTTCTACACAACACGATCAGTTGATTTGTGTCCTCTCCCCAACTTTCGAACTGTTTTTGCAAGGTAGGGGATAGGGTGCGTTTCTTATCCTTTATCCATTGCGCTAGGTCGAACCATTCCATGGTCGTAATGTATAGGTCGTTAGTACTCCAACGAGGCCAGAAATTGGGGCCACCTAAAATATCGTCGGTGATTTTCATCCCGTCCTCATTTTTCACAACAAAACCCTCCCTCTCTTTTTTATCGTAAATCACGAATTTGTAATCATTCTCATTCTCTCCCCGTTGAGTCTGCTTTTGCCTGACTGCGGTGAAAAAGAAGTAACGATCGTCTTCCTCCAATCTTGGTATATTCCAATAATTAATCGCATTTTTGTTATATGCGTCCTCGGAATACCAAGCCTCGTACTCTATGGGCATCTGGTATTTACCCATATCTAGATAGAGATAAGGTCTCCATTTTGTTCCCGATAACTGATATACGGTATCTCTTGACGAGCGGGTTTTCATATAAACATTCTCTTTATATTTCGAGAATTCTCTCAATTCAGAGGAGGAGACAAAAGAAAATCCCTCGTTGAGACTCTCTATCCCATAATTCGGATTGGGCATGACAGTAACGGTATCACCCGCTAAACTCAATGCGCAAGCCATATATTTATCTATATGCATACAAAGATTACAAGTCCATAATACAGAATCCACAAAGACTATATTAAAAAAGTAATCATTAATTTTCTCCTTCCGAAGAAAATTTCCATCGTAATCATAATATAAGATCTGTTGCGTATCCGCATGGATGATCTCTTTTCGAGTAGGATTTATATCTATGCCTAGAATATAGAGATATTCGTCGGGTCCTTGTCCTTGACGGCCTATCTGTTTAACGAATTCACCGGTTCTCGTAAATTTGTAAATTCCTTGCCTTGTGTGAATCAACCAGAAATTATCACCGCAGACAATGTTTAAGATGCGGGAGATTACGATATCATGTGGAGTCTTCAACTCTAAATACTCAATGGTATCGGCTATCTCGGAGATTTTCATCTTTTGCTCTGTCTCTATGCATCGCTCGAAAAGTATGGTTCGCAACTTATCCGGATTCTCTGGGTTTCGATTGCATCCTACTGTTAAAAGTATGCATATCGCTGAGATTGTGATTATGGCTTTCATGTTTCTTTTATTTTGTTTTCAATTTTCCTATAAAGACGATACAATTATCATCATCGGTAATTCGATTATTCAACTCTTTTACTTTTCTCAACACCTCCGGAGATAGTTTTTGATTGGAAATCAAAACTTTTTCCAATTGCTCTTTTAATGCGTAAGGTTCCATGATCGCAGTGAAATAACCTCGATTGAAGGACGGATTGGTAGGCCCATCTATATTCCCTAGCATATTCCATTTCAAATTCACGAAACAACCTTTAAGGCTTTGTTTGTCTACTAGGATTTTCGGGAAACGGGGTAACTCATTATTCCAAGAGGTTTGCGTATACCAAGTGACTAGAAAGTGATTGGGCAGCTCCGTGAAATAATGGCAGATCGGCTCATGACCCGTATGCATCGTAAAAACAGGGTGTAGCGTATTCGAGTCTATGTCATAATGATAAAGTGTGTCTTGCGAGGCTATACAATTATGAAGATAGAAGTCGGAAGCGTTGGTATTCAAGGACTCCCGTACCTCATAATCGTAAGTGCTTGGGATCAACATGAATTGGTCGGAGACCGGATATTCTTGGATGATATTGCCTTCGAAATCCTGTGTCCAGATCAATGCGGTGGGAGTTCCTTGAAAAGGTATGCACATGACGGTTACTGTTTTTTTCTCGTCATTGATAACAAATCGTCCTTTATGGGTTATATAGGCCAGAGGAATGTGTTTTTGTGGCTGCCCGTCGAGGTCAAACACTAATATCTTAGAGGCACGAATCTCCATTAGATAGATTTTATTATTATTATTTTCATCTAAATACTGATCATAAATAGATAAGTTATATTCATCCGGCCCTTGTCCTTGGGAGGAGATCTTTCTGATGAAATCCCCATTACGGTTATAGAGCTTACAGGAAGAGCCTGCCCTAAAAGATTTCACTAAAATATAATGGTCACTCACGGCTATATGGGTATCTTGTCCTGCGGCGGTCAGTGCGTCTTCCGAATTTTCTAGGCGAATAACTTGAAAGGAAGATAGCAAGGAGCTTAATGGTAAATTGAATGTATCCTTTACGGAAGAAAAGTCTAAATTAGTCACCGGATCTCCTTGCAGATTAATAACCTGTGCTATGACCGGGCAATTATCCAAGGTCAACTTTCTGGATACATTTGTCTCTTTATTTCCGCATGAGGAAACAACCGTTAGTAACGTGATCGATACGTAATATATGATTTTATTCATGCGTTTTATTATTTAAACAATGAATATTACACAAGTTGAATCATTCCATGAAAATGGAATGATGATTTGTGTTTACAGAGTCCTCACGACAAACATATACTTCTTCCTGTATATAAGCAAATAATATCTCCGATATTTTCGTAAAGGTGTTGTCTAGCATTTATTGAGGCTCTTTTTGTTGGTAGTAAAGCCCTCTATGTTCACCTCAGATCGTTCCAATGCCTTATCCGGATGACGGCATCCTTCGTGTTGGCGTGATTCCCTATGACCACCAGCTGATGAATTGTTTTCCATCACTGTTGATATTTTTTTACTTTTTAGATTTCACCAACATTACCACCCGATTGTCATCCTCTTCCAATGTCGCGGCCACTTCTTTTAGTTTGCCTTTCAACTTTCCCTTTTGATAGTCCCGGCAAAGATCGAAAGCGTTCAGGGTAGCCCATGATTCACCTTGGGCATTGATAGGGGTCAGCATAACCATATAGAATTCATTTTTAGAAGTATAATCTCCATTGTATATAATATACCTAGAAAACTCCTTTTCTTGGGTATCATACACAAAGTAGGTTTTAGGGAATCCTTCTTCTTTCCTGAAATCATATACGTTTTTTATACCTTCCATGAAATAATAGCGATTGGATATCAACCTCGGAATCAAGAACACTTCCGGATCCATGGTATGGATAGGTGGCGTTCGTGCGATAAACGGACGTAAACTGCAATCGGGCATCAATGTGTAGATCGTATCTGATGAGGGTTCTAATAGCATCCAATTACCATTAAACGGAGTGATTCTGCTGTAAGATCCCGGTCCGGCAGCTCTTGTACTATTTTCCATCCGTAAGACTTGAAAAAAGTACTTCTTCTCTTTAAAGGAAGGTCTTATTTCCTTGGTTATGCTCCCGTCCTGCTTCGATACGAGCAGGAAGGGTATCTCAGCATTGATTTCATCGTAACAAATCAGATTTTCTTTGTCATAATTGAATATTTCCCAATAGAACTGAGAGTCACCTTCTGTTTTCTGCTTCAAACTGCGTTTAAAATTTCCCTCTAAATCATAAACCTTTATTCTTTTCTTATAGTGATCATTTATAAATATTTCATTGTTTTCTTCGTCCAACGTAACACATCTAAAATTTATATATTCTTCCCCTCCTTGTCCTTTACGGTTTATCTTACGGATGGCCTTTCCGCTCCGGTCATATACGAATATATTCCCATCATTATTATAATTTGCCACTATTATGTATTTTTCACCAACCGCTTGTACATATCCCTGATTAATAAACTCATCGTTTGTTTCCAGAGGAATGTATTCCACATCCATGAAGTCTTGCAGTACCAGTTCTTTTTTGGTTGAATAACTTTCATTTACATCTACGGTAATAAACTCATCGGTCGATGAATGACTGCCTCCACACCCTGTCACTACAAACAGGATGGTTACTCCTATAAAACTGAATGTTTTCATTTGCCTATTATTTTATTTATTGTTTATTCCGCTATTTTTTTACATGACATAGGTTAGAACGTCTTTTCTTTTGCTCAAGGTTATACATTTATTCTTTTCTGTTTCCAGCTCTTGTTCCAGACGTGCTTTTTCTATGGAATCATGCGATAACTCATAGCGTTTGGATAATAAAGCCGCTTGTTCCCACTGTTTTTGTGCCAAGGCGCTATCCGGATGTTGGGGCATTAATCTCTCTACCTTCTGGAAGATTGAAGGGTGATGGTTTGGCCTATCACAAGAAATAAAATAGGTTAAGCCTAGTATTAAGAGGTAAACAAAGGTTTTTCTCATAAGTCCATTATATGTAAGGGGTAAAAGTAATAAAAAAATTTATACTATCACCTACCGTTTTCTTATTTCTTAATAGTTCCTTTTCTCCTTATATTTGTAATCCACCCCGAATAGGGCGCCGGCGAAAGTGGAGACCTCACCGAAGCCGATTAATACGGAATTATGGATCTCTCCCGTGGGGCTACACCAGAATCCCATGAACAGCAGCGAGAGGCCGGCTAGGCATAACATCACGGCTACTGTTAATTGTATATTTATTCTTTTCTGATACTTATTTCTTTTATGGTTCATAGGATGAGTTTTTATTTTGTCGAGGTCGTTTTTTTGAGAATCACGATGAGGGCAAGGCCCGGCGCTAGCCATAGCCACCAAGGGGTCGCCTGTCTTTTTCGCTCCTTGCTCTCCTGCGATACGTGCGTGGCGGTACTGGTTTGCGTGGATCGTTGGGCGCTGGATAGGGAAGAGGTGTCTGTTGCCGATCGCCGGGATTGTTCTTGCAGGGTGGCGGTGGTCACGGACAGCGGATATTGCCGCCCGGAACTGTCGGGGGAAGAGAAGGTTACTTGGCGCAGGGTGGCCGATAGGTGATTCCGGCTGTCGCTTTTGGCTTGGCGAAAGAGATGGTCGATACGGATTGCCGAGAGGGAGTCTTTCTCGTGTTTATACAGCCTTTGCTTGTTATCTCGTGAAACCGAGCAAGACAATGCGGATAGGATAATTAGCCCGATACATACAAGTTTATTCATCATTTCTTTTTTCCGCAAAGGTAAGAGACTGAAAAAAGGGCAGTCGGTCAGTGTCGGTCAATGTCGGGATTTGTACCCGAAAAAAAGACGTACGTATTTTCGGAAAAAGTCGTACGTGTTTTTCGAAAAACATGTACGTGTTTTTTTGAGAACATTTACGGCCGTGATTCGCTCGAAAAAAAGAGTTGGATTACGGGAGAAATCACCGTTATGCCGTTAATAATGGAAAATTGATAATTGAGGCTTGGAAATTAAAGATTCCAATTCTCGGGGTCACCCATATGATCGACGATGGTCCGCACTTGCAAGGGCGTGTAAAGGCGGATGCCTTTACGATAGCCGATGGCTTCGAGGGCAGACAGTAGCTCCGGGTCCCGGCGGATGAAACGGGTCAATTGCGTGGAGGCCGAGGAGGGGAGTACGTTCGGGAAATATAAAAGGGCCAACTCTTGATGGCCATAGATTCTATTCGTGTTCATGGTGTTGCTGTTTTTGTTCTTTTAATCTTAAATACTCTTCATACGTGATACCACTCGAGGAGGGGGTGGTCGTGGCGGGAGCTGCCGTGTCCGGTTGCCGGTAGCGGACGCTCTCTTTCCGTCGCTCGTCCATGAATTGCAGGAGCGAGGTCGTGATGGTCAAGGCATCCACCGATCCGTAGAAGCGTCCGTACCGTCCGCATTTCAGCCGGTGGAAGAAAAGGAGTATCTCGGAAGCCTTTAAAAATGGGTACTCTGTGAGAATCAAGGCTGACAGCTCTTTTTGGCGGCTGACGGGCATTTTCTCTTTTACCCCCGCGAACAGGTTTACGTTCTCCAGCTGGATGCAGATCCATACGATAGCTACCGGTTCACCGTAGCCGACGGCTATCGTGGCCAGCGTAGGGGCCGTGCCCGTATAGGTCCGCTCCGGGTGACGGGCGGCGGCGATCTGTAGATCGGGGGTGAATATCGATAGGAAACCTTGGGCGTCTCCGTATCGTTTACGCATGTCGGCTAGCGCTTGTGGCGTTGGCTGCCATTTGGAGTAACTCGGCTCTGCGGCCTGCCTCTCCGTTATCATTTGAGGTCGAATGTTCATTTCTAGCTTGAATTTTTGTTACCGTGTTTGTTTTATTTCCTTTTCCTTTTGGGGCTGTTTCTGTCGCTAAAACCGGGGTTTCTGTAACAGGAACCGATATTTCTACCGTAGAAATAGGGGCGGTCTCTTCCCGGATTTCCCATTCGGGGGAGATACGGGATATGCTCCGCTTGTTGATTTCCCGATAGCGGGATTGGATTCCGAAAGATGTGAGGATTCCTTGCAGGGCGAATAGTTCCTGATTAAATAATCGGATCTCAACACAAAATCCGATGATCTCACGGATCTGTTCTTCCTTCAGATTGAGCGTAAATCCGATATCAAAACAGAAATCGTCCGTGTATCGGATGTAATATCCCGTGGTGCCATACGCTTCACACAGGATCGCCATGTAGGTGGAGAAACCTTCGCATCCATAATTTTGAAATAAGCGACGTATTTTTCGATCGGACAGCATATCGGTGTCCAGTGGAAAATAACTTAATCCTTTCTTGATTGGTCTCGACATAATTTTTTAATTTAGTGTGGCATTCAGATTAGTTTCCCGTACGAGGGATGAAGAAATAGGTTTAAGGTTCGGCTAACAAACTCGAAAACGAAATTCGACACTCTCTTCCAACTCTATTTTGATGCGAACTTAGTTATTTTAGATGAATATAGACTCTAAATAGGGTATCCTATATTATAATGTACCCGATATCCGTTGCCGTAAAAAACTTGCAAAATAATGCCCGATAAATTTGGACCGTATGTTTTATAGCATTACTTTTGCACCCGCATTCGAGAGAGAACGGCGCTTCAGAAATGATGGAAACGTGGAGGTATCCTTGGGTAGGGGATGAGGTTGGCTGGGCCAAGCGATAATTTCCAACCGCCCGGAGATCGACGAGAGAAAATAAATCGAGAATTTTTCACCGAAAAATTTGGAGATTAAAAAAAAGTCCTTACCTTTGCAGCCGCAATCGAGAAACGATAGCGACAAGAGTTCTTTGAGAGATTTACATAATTCAACAAGTAGTACAAGTATTAGGAAAATTAATTTTCCGGATTGATACCGTCAAAGAAGTATGACTTTGGACTACAATAACGGATTCCGGAGCGAGGATAATAAAACAATTTAAACAACGAAGAGTTTGATCCTGGCTCAGGATGAACGCTAGCGACAGGCTTAACACATGCAAGTCGAGGGGCAGCGGGGGTAGCAATACCCGCCGGCGACCGGCGCACGGGTGAGTAACGCGTATGCAACTTACCTATCAGAGGGGGATAACCCGGCGAAAGTCGGACTAATACCGCATGAAGCAGGGGCCCCGCATGGGGATATTTGCTAAAGATTCATCGCTGATAGATAGGCATGCGTTCCATTAGGCAGTTGGCGGGGTAACGGCCCACCAAACCGACGATGGATAGGGGTTCTGAGAGGAAGGTCCCCCACATTGGTACTGAGACACGGACCAAACTCCTACGGGAGGCAGCAGTGAGG
>OFMJ01000446.1_pt1 | contig 44749 bp, 40 predicted proteins | sample 1541801 | NCBI WGS metagenome assembly OFMJ01 (sample SAMN04209234, study PRJEB22552) | human gut metagenome | biome: gut; material: feces | host: Homo sapiens | place: USA: Oklahoma
GAAACAGAAAAAGGCAGCGCGCTGAAGCACAGCACCACTGCCAGTAACATTGCGAATATTCTCTTTTTCGTTATCATGGCCTTTCCTTTCTAACGGATGGCCGCCCTTTGCAGGGCAGCCCGGTGTTCTGTCAGGTCGGCGAAGTCCAGCCCCTCCCGGGGCGGCAGGTTCACCGTGACCTGGTACTTGCTTTGGTAGTATTGGGCGATGCGCTCTCCGGCCCAGCGGCCGGGGGCGTCGTTATTGGTGCAGATCTCGATTTGCGAGACTTCCGGGTGACGGGCCAGAAAGCTCGTCAAAGCTGTGGGGAGCTTAAAGGGCCGGGTTTCGACACCTTCCACTGGCGCATAGATCCCGCCCAAAGACAGCCGGTACTTGTCCGCGGTTTTCTCCAAGGTCAGGTGGGCCAGCGTCTCGATGGCTGCCTCATACACCGCCACCCGGCGGGTCTCCCCGCAGGGCGGCAGGCAGAAGCAGTACCGCTTATCGCTGCCAGATACCTCGGCCTTGAAAGGCTTTCCCTGGGTGTAGGTGCCCCGAAGAAAAGCGTACCGAGGAGTTCCAGCCTCATCTTTCCCCACAAACACGGCGTTGTGGTACTTGGTGCTCTCGTAGAGGAGGCCAGCTTGCACACAGGCTTCTATGACCTTGCGGTCAATGCCTCTTTTCATTAAATAGGCGAACACCCGCCGGTTGTTTGGGGCTGGCGCCGGTAAGGTGAATGGTTTACGCTCCACCGGCGGGGGAGGGGTGAAATTGCCTGGCAGTTCCTCGCAGAGCTGTCGGACAGCTTCCAGAAAATCCACTTCCTCCACCTTGATGAGATAGTCCAGGGCGGAGCGTCCACCCACATCCCGGCTTTTCCAGTGCCAGAAGCTGGTGCGCTCGTTGATCTTAAAGCTGTCGTGGCCTTTCAGATGGAACTCGCCCCGGGCGGCGTCTTTCTCCAGCTGGTCCGGCCGGTACCGCCGGAGGAACTCCATAGCCGTCATGCGCTTGGCAGCTTCTATCTGCTCTCTTGTGACGCCGGGCATGGGGAGCACCTCCCTACAGCAAAGCGTCCCGGAGCTCTCTCACCTTGTCGGTGCGCTCCCAGGGAAAGTCCCGCCGCCCGAAGTGGCCGTAGGCGGCAGTGCGCAGGTACCGGGGTGTGAGCAAGTCCAGCTCCTGGATGATCTCTCCAGGGGTCAGGCCGAAGAGCAGCTGCACAGCCCCAGCCAGACAATCGTCGGTACAGTATTTCCCCGTGCCGAAGGTGTCTACCTCTACGGCGATAGGCTTCTCCCGGCCCATAGCGTAGGCCAGGGTGACCTGGCAGCGTTTGCACAGGCGGGCGGCTACCAGGTTCTTGGCGATGTATCGGGCCATGTACGCTCCAGAGCGTTCCACTTGAGTGTGATCTCTCCCAGAGAGGCTGCCAACTTGGGGTGCGAACACGCCATAGGTGTCTGCCGCCACTTTCCTGCCGGTGATGCCAGTACCGGCATCCGGGCCGCCCCCCGCAGGGTCAAGGAGCAGCTTTGTGTTCTCGTCCGGGGGCAGAACGGACAAGGCGGGCATCACCACCTTGTCGGTCAGTTCAAAGAAAAGCTCGTCTTGGGGAACATCCTGGCTGTGCTGAGCGGAGAGCACCACTGTGTCGATGCGGGATGGCCTGCCCAGCTCATCGTATTCCACCGTGACCTGGGCATTCCCGTCCGGCCCCAGAAAGGGCAGCTCCCGCCGGGCGGTGTCCAACTGCTGGGTGAGCCGGTGGGCCAGCACCACAGGCAGAGGCAGGTACTGCCAGGTCTCGTCGCAGGCGTAGCCTACCACGATGCCTTGGCCGGTTGCGGCTCGTCCCTCATCGCGTTCCAGGGAGTGGAGCAGGCAGGTGACCTGGAAGCTGTCCCCATCGTACCCGATCTCGTTTAGGACAGCCCGGGCGATGGCCTCCACGTTGGGCGGATGGGTACAGGTGATTTTCCCCGCCACCACGATGTGCCCCTGGGTGGCCAGCACCTCACAGGCAACATGGGCATGACGGTCGTGGCTCAGGCAGTCATCCAAAATGGCATCGGCGATCTGGTCGCAGAGCTTGTCTGGGTGGCCCCGGGCCACCGACTTCGCTGTGTAGGTCTGCTGCATGATGATTCCTCCTTATCGTTCTGGGTCATGGTTTTTTCCTTTTTCCGGTGGGCGCTTTTGCCCCACATTGCGAAACACAAAGACATAACTGTCCCGGATGGCGATCCTCTCTGGATAGAGGAACTTCTCCTGGTACTTCTTGGCGAGTTCGTCCGTCAGGTTGGTGAAGCTCCCCTTTGACAGCCCGCAGATGAAAAAAGTCCCGGCAATGACGTCGTAGCCCTCCAACACCCGGTTCAGCGGGAGCCCCCGCAGCATCCCCTCGTCGTTGCAGACCAGGGCCACGGGGTCTTTCCAGGGGTATATGGTTTGAATGAACCCGTCCACCACAGCCCGCAGGCTTTGTGAATCGCTGGGGATGTCCGTGATCCTCGCCGGTTTTCCCGGCTCTACCAACACCACTTGCATCAGCGCACCTCCAGAGAAAAGGGCTTAAGGCTGCGGTTTATCTCGCCGTAACAGCTAAACCGCACCTGGCATCCCAGCAGGAAAGAGACGGTTTCCTCCCATTCATCCAAGGAAAAACGCTCCTTCTTTTTATAGTGAAACAGCCATTTGAGGGCTTCCCACTTCTTCTCAGGAGCCAGCCGCGGCGCAGTGACGGGTATCTTTGTCTCTCGTTTCAGTTCGTCTAACAGGCCATGGGTCAAGTGACCCCTCCTTTTTAAGATTTCTTCCGGTTGTTGCGGATGTGCAAAAAAACAAGGCCGCCCACGATCACGGCGGCCAAGCAGAGCAGAATGATAGTTTTCGGTTCCAGATCTCTCACCTCCTTCATCGTTCTGGGTTTTGTTTCCCTTTGGGCGGCTTTTCTTCCAGGTCTGCCCGCTCCAGAGCATCTAGGGCAGCGGCTTTAATAGGCGCTGTGTCGATGCCATTTTGCTCACAGCCCTGCAGAATCCCATCCAAGTATCCGGCACTGGGGAAAGCGGGCCGGTCCTTGTAGGGTGCGTTCATGACATAGGCCATGGCCTCCACTTCCTTTCCCAGACGGTTAACCACCGTAAGGGTACGCTTCCCGTAGAGCCGGGGGAAGCCCTCGTAAAAGTTCAGGTTCCGCTCGTCCTCCGGACTGATCTCCCACAGCACCCCGTCCACATGGGAGTCCGGGTCGGGAAGGATGGTGGCCACGCCCCGGTTCCCGCCGTTGGAGCGGAAAGCCAGGCGGTAGCCCTCCAACCGCACGGTTTCCAGGGCTTGGGCGTCGGGGCAGCGGAAGGCCATCTGGTTCAAGTCCATGTTGGAGCCGTAAGCGAAATAAAGCAGCGTGACGCTGCACCCACTTCGCGCACCCGGACCTTCTTCTAGCTCCGGGCTTCCATGCCCGCGCTGAAAATACGATTGTTCCGTTGGCCTTTTGAAATATATGGTTTCCATCATCTCCTATCGTTCTTCCAAATGCCGGTTTTGCAGGCTGGGGTACATGGTTTTGTCATACCGCCAGGCCTTATCCCCCGGCAGGTTTTCCATCAGGTGGGCCCGGACATTTTTGTACTCCGGCCCAATGAGCCCTAGCCGCAGCAGAAAAGTGCGGAACGTGAAAGCCGGGTTCTCGCTGATCCCGGTTTTCCGCATCACCGTCTTTTTCTGGTTGATGGCCTGGGCGGAAATGGCCAGCGCCAGGGTGATGTTGGCCCGCACCTTCCCGGCGTGGAGGGTGCTCTCAAAGCATCTCCACTCCAGGGTGCCCCGGTAGAACACCGAGTGGAGGTTGAGGGCGTAATACCTTGTCCAGCTGTAATGTATCCTGCTCTCGTCCGTCCCCTCGTACCACTGCTGCTTCAGCTGCTCCATGGTGAGGTGGGTGGGCATCCTGCGGATCTTCTCCAGCATGGGTTCCCGCACTTTCTGGCACCACCGCTGCACACGGTCCTCATGGACCTTGAGGGCCTTGAATAGGATGTCCTCCTTGGCGTACATGATGGTCAGGGCGTTCTTCAGGCTCTGGGGCGTGTGGTTGGCCGCGTCCACATGGACGTGCATCCCACAGCTGGAGTTTACCACCGCCCCGGCCCGCCGGAGCGCCCGCACTACAGCCTGGAGCTTTCCCATCTCGCCGTACTCCAACACCGGGGAATTCATCTCCACATGGTACAGGTGACGGGTGGAGCTGTTGGCCCTATTCAGTCCGCCGGGGCGGTTGGGGACAATGCTGGCGTCGTAGACGAAGCGCCACTTCTTTCCCTCCTGGTCAGGGGCCTCCCAGGGGTCGTAGGTGCGGGATTCCCTGGTGCGGCGGGCGCTGGTGCCGAAAAGGGCCGCCACCGCCTCTGCCGCCTGCTGCCGAGTGATGCCCGTCATTTCGATCTCACAGCCGAAACGCTGGTCTTTCAGGTCAATGGGAGCCGGTCACCTCCCGGTGCATGGCGGCGATGCGTTTTCCAATGGCCTCCACCACAGGGACCGTCACCCCGTTGCCCGCCTGCTTGTACAGCTGGTGGTCCGAGTGCAGGCGGATGATCTGGTCGATGCGGTCATCTGTCCAGCCTTGGAGCCGGAAGCACTCCCTGGGGGTCAGCCGGCGGATGCGGCAGCCGTCCCACACGCCGGAGGCTTCCCGTTTGTGACGGTGCAGCGTCCCGCTCTGCTTGGCTGTGACGCATCGGGCGCAGTCCGTTACCTCCGGTTCCAGGTTCATGTCCATAAAGCACAGCACCCCCTGGGTCCCTTGGGTGGTCACGGTGTGGGCAATGCCCCTGCCCACCCGGCCCCGGTGGGTGTTCTGGGTGGCGTAGGCAAGGCTCACGCTGTCCCCAGGGTAGGCCATTTTGTAACCTGCCCTGGTGGCCTCCTTGATGGGCAGGCCTACCGGGTACAGGCCGGTCGTTCCGCCGGAGCCTCCCGCCTGGGCGGTGAGGGTGCAGCTCACTCCTTCGGGGGAGTAGATTCGCTTTCCCTGCTGCCCGCCCCGAAGCTGTACAAGAGCTGTGCCTGCTGTCTGGGTGAAAGGAAATACTTTTCCGGCACATCGGGGGTCAAGATAGCCGACAAGGTACACCCGGCGGCGGGATTGAGGGACGCCGAAATCTTTGCTGTTAAGCACTTGCCATTCCACACCATACCCCAGTCCGTCCAGCGTATGGAGGATGGCCGCAAATGTCCGGCCTTGGTCATGGCTGAGCAGGCCGGGTACGTTCTCCAACAGGAGATACGCAGGGTGTCGGGCTTTAACCAGCCGGGCAATTTCAAAGAACAGGGTGCCACGTGGGTCTGTGAAGCCTCCTCGCTTTCCAGCCAGGGAAAAAGATTGGCAGGGAAACCCGCCGCAGAGCAGGTCGAAATCGGGCAGCCCGGCGGGGTCTGCTGTTCGAATGTCCTCACAGAACCACTCTCCTTCCGTGGAAAACAGGGCGTTGTAGCTCTGGTTGGCCCGCTTGTCTATTTCGCAGTGGCCTACACAGGCGAAACCTCCCGCCCGCTCCAGTCCTTCCCGGAACCCGCCGGCGCCGGAAAACAGGTCGATAAACTTGATAGCCGGTACATCACTCCTTTTTGATTTTTTGTGGGGCCGCTGCCCAAGGGCGGGGCATCCCTCCTTTCGCTGAAAATAAAAAAGCCCCAGGCGGCTGGAAAGTTTCCAGTGCCTGGGGCGGATGGGTGAGCCTATGCGGTTGTATCGCCAGAAACGGGCCACACGGGGCCAACAGGGGCGGTTTCATGCGTTAGTGGGGTCGGTTCCCCATCTGCGGAGAAAGGGGCTTCTTTGGGCCGACAGGGGGCCGAGTCCCTTTTGCGCGGAGGGTTTTACCGGCTGAGAAAGAAAAGGCCGCGGATTCACAACTGATCATCCTGATGTGGAAAACTGAAGGTTTTTTGCTGGCAAGTGATTTCTCGGAAGAGCTGAGCAAAACTTTTTCTTCTCAGTTGGTAAGTACTTGGGGGGAGAGGTGCGGAGAGGGGGGAGGCCAGGGTGCTGCCAGGGGGCGCCAGTTCCCAGCCCAGGTTTTGCTTTACAAAACCTGCTCTGCAAAAGGGCGCACTACCCCCTTGGAAAGGGGACCTTTGGGATCTGCCCAGGTTGCTGGGCAATTTATATAGAAACTCGCCGGAAACTTTTACGCAGCCTCCGACGGGAAAACGGGGAGAAAACAAAAAAACGGGGCCTTCAGCCTGGGAAAACCAGGCGGGAAGCCCCGCTTTGAGCCGTAGAGTGCCTTGGACATCTACGGTGAGAGGGGTGTGAGAATCATTCTCAAAAACGGCTGAAAACCGCTTAAAAACAAAGAAAAATGGAGTGACACCTATTTTGTCACTCCATCATGGTGCAGGTGACAGGACTTGAACCTGCATGAACTTGCGCTCATATGGACCTGAACCATACGCGTCTGCCAATTCCGCCACACCTGCATCTTCAGTTGTTTCGTTGAATGCTTACCGCCTCAACGCTCAAATATTATAGCATCCAAAAACAGCGTTGTCAACAGGATTTTTCAAAAAAATTTGCTGTGGCGCAACTTTACGCGGTTTTAACAAAACAGCGGCGGGATACAGCGGCAGATTCCTTTAACAAAAACAGGGAAAACGGGCTAACTTTCTTTACAACGCCTTAACATTATGTGGTATAATTAACGCAGATTTTAGAAAACCCCTTGCGAAGGCAAAACAATTGCCTTTTATAATACGCCTGGTTTCGACAAGAACAGGAGACATTTGCCAATGATTCAACGTGTGTTTTTCGACCTGGGCCTCACCCTGGCGGAAAGCGACGTGCCCCAAGGCTACGTGGAACACCTCGCGCGGCTGGGGCATCCGGTTTCCCTGGAGGAGGCGCAGCGGGCCTACCATCTGGCCAACAAGTTCTTTATGCGGGAGCGCCAGGGCGCTCTGGGCAAGGGCAGCAAGGAGGTCCTACGGGACTTCCTTGCGCGGGTCTGCCAAGAGCTGGGCATCCCCCAGCTGGGGGAAGACCTTTTCCGCCTGACCCTGGAGGACCGCCGCCCGGCCCACTGGAGCGCCTTCCCCTTTTCCTTGGAGGTCCTGCGGGGCCTGCGGGAGCGGGGGATAGCCACGGGCCTGGTGTCCAACTGGGATACCTCCTGCAGGAGCGTGCTGGAGCAGACCGGTTTGGCCCCCTACTTGGACCCCATTGTGGTGTCCAGCGAGGTGGGCGTGGAAAAGCCGGACCGCCGCATCTTTGAGAAGGCCCTGGAACTTTCCGGGGACTCCCCGGAACATTGCCTCTATGTGGGGGACAATTATTACGATGACGGCGTGGGCGCCTCTCAGGTGAGGATGGAGTTCTGCATCCTCAACCCCCCTGGGAAGCTGGGCATGGAAGAGCTGGATTTGACCTGGTGCGTGCCGGATATCCGGGGCGTGGCCGGCGTCATCGATGCGCTGAACGCCCGGCGGCAGGAAGCTTAGAAAACGCCCGCTATTTAAAAAAGTTGTGTGAATCCGTGCAAGAGAATTTTTTGTGAAACGAAGGAGAAAAGTGACTATGCAAAAACGTCTTGTAAGCCTTGTGCTGGCCCTTGCTTTGATGCTGACCGCCTTCGCTGGCTGCGGCAGCGATACCGGCAGCTCCTCCAGCGCCGCCTCTGGCTCTTCCGCCGCGGGCAGCTCGGAAAGCTCCACCTCCTCCGCCGCGGAGAGCAGCTCTACCTCCACCGACGGCGAGCAGACTTTGGTGCGCATGAACATCGGCTCCGAGCCGGACAGCCTGGACCCCTGGCAGTCCGCCGCCTCTGACACCGAGGCCATTATGCACAACGTCTTCGAGGGCCTCTGCCTGTACGACGAAAACGGCGAAATCATCCCCGGCCTGGCCGAGCGCTGGGACATCTCCGAGGACGGCCTGACCTACACCTTCCATCTGCGCCAGGGCGTCACCTTCCACAACGGCGACGCCTTCGACTCCGCCGACGTGCTGTACTCCTACAACAACTTCGCCGGCCTGGACGGCAACGAGTCTGTCTCCTCCGACTATGAGATTGTGGAGAGCGTGGAAGCCCCCGACGAGTACACCTTTGTGGTGCACCTCACCGAGCCCTCCGCCTCCTTCCTTTCCGTAAACATCGACTCCATCCTCCCCGAGGGCTACGACGACCAGGCCGCCAACCCCGTTGGCACCGGCCCCTTCAAGTTTGTGGAGTACACCCCCTCCCAGCGCATTGTGCTGGAGAAGAACGAGGACTACTACGAGGAAAGCCGCATGGCCCAGGTGGACCGGGTGGAGTTCTATATCATGACCGACTCCGCCGCTGTGATTTCCGCCCTGCAGTCCGGCCAGCTGGATATCGCTTCCATCAACGCCGATGACGCCGCCGTGCTGGGCGACCAGTTCGACATCTACAACTCCCCCCAGAACATGGTGCAGATTTTCGCCCTGAACCACGAGTTCGAGCCCTTTGGCAGCTTGGAAGTGCGCCAGGCCATCAACTACTGCATCGACAAGCAGCAGATTATCGACAGCGTCTTTGGCGGCTACGCCACCGAGCTGTACACCAACTTCAGCCCTGTGATGAGCCTGTACTACAACGACGAGCTGGAAGGCGCCTATGAGACCGACGTGGCCAAGGCCCAGGAGCTGATGGAGCAGGCCGGCTATGCCGATGGCTTCTCCTTCACCGTGAAGGTGCCCGCCAACTACCAGGCCCACATCGACACCGCCCAGATTATCGCCCAGCAGCTGCAGCAGATTAACATCACCATGAACATCGAGACCATCGAGTGGGCCACCTGGCTGGAGGACGTCTACACCAACGCCAGCTACGAGGGCACCATCATCGGCCTGACCGGCAAGCTGGACCCCGACGACGTGCTGGGCCGCTTCGAGAGCACCTACGCCCGGAACTTCTACAACTATTCCAACCCCACCTACGACCAGCTTATCAACGACTCTGTCACCGAGCTGGACGAGCAGACCCGCATCGACAACTACAAGCAGTGCCAGCAGATTCTCACCGATGACGCCGTGGCCGTGTATATCTGCGACCCCAACCTGGTGGTGGCTTCCCGCAAGGATTTGAAGGGCTACACCTTCTACCCTGTCACCTTCCACGACATGACCAAGCTCTATTACGAGGGCTAAAACAGAGACAAAAGCCGCGCCAGCGCCCTGTGGGGCAGGGCGCCGCACACAGCGCGCAGCAGCGTAGAGGGGCCGTGCCGGGCCGGAAGTCCGGGCGGCCCTTCCACTGTGGGAAAGGACTGAATCGCCTATGGCCTACTATTACATCCGAAAGGTGGCGGGGTTCCTCGTCACACTGTTCCTGGTGTCCATCCTCACCTTTGCGGTGTTCCAGATTCTGCCGGGTGACCCGGCCCTGGTCATCCTGGGTGTGGACGCCGACCCCATGCAGATTGAGCAGCTCCACCAGGAGATGGGCATTGACCAGCCCATCCACATCCGCTTCCTCAGCTGGATCGGCGGCGTGCTCCAGGGGGACCTGGGCACCTCTTACCGCTATCACCAGCCGGTGTCCGACCTGATTGGCAACGCCTTTGGGGTGACCACCCAGCTGGCGGTGTTCTCTCTGGTGCTCACCGCGGTGGTGGGCATCCCCGTGGGCATTTGGCTGGCCCACCACAGCAAGAAGCCCTACGCCCTGCCGGTGTCCCTGCTCTCCCAGCTGGGGCTTTCCGTGCCCGCGTTCTGCTTCTCTGTGCTGCTGATCAACATCTTCTCCGTACAGCTGAAGTGGCTGCCCTCCATGGGCTACACATCCTTTACCCAGGACCCCATCGCCTGCCTGAAGAGCCTGGCGCTGCCCTCTGTGGCCATTGCCTTTGGCTCGGCGGCGGTGCTCATCCGCTATGTCAAGGTCAGCGTGATGGAGCAGGAGCGCCAGGACTATGTGAAGACCGCCCAAAGCAAGGGCGTGCCCTCCAAGAAAATCCTGCGGGGCCACGTGCTGCGCAACTCTTTGATTCCCGTGCTGACCATCTTTGGCATGACCATCACCGACGTGCTGGGCGGCAGCATCATCATTGAGAACGTGTTCTCCCTGCCGGGCATTGGCCGGCTGATTTCCTCCTCCATCAACTCCCGGGACCTGCCCCTTATCCAGGGCCTGGTGCTGTATCTGGCCATGATTGTGGTCCTGTGCAATTTCGTGGTGGACGTGCTGTACTCGGTCATCGACCCCCGCATCCGGTTGAAGTGAAGGGAGGGACTAGCCTGTGCGTGTAAGCGAGATATTGAAAAAATGCCTGCGGAACAAGAACTTTATCCTTGGCAGCTGCATGGTGGGCCTGATGGTGCTCATCATGGTGGTGGGCTTCTTCTACATGCCCTATGACCCCGACGTTATGGACACCGAGCACGAGCTGCAGTTCTTCTCCGCGGCCCATCCCCTGGGCACGGACCAGTTTGGCCGGGACATCCTCAGCCGCATTATGGAGGGCACCCGGGTGTCCTTTTTGGTGGGCGCCTTAACTGTGGTCTTTGGCCTGCTTGTAGGCGGGGCCGTGGGCGCTGTGGCCGGCTACTACGGCGGCAAGATTGACGAGGTTATCATGAAGCTCATCGACACCCAGATGGCCTTCCCCGGCGTGCTGTTGGCCTTGATGCTCATCGCCGTGTTTGGCAACAGCCTGCAAAACTTGATTTTTGCCCTGGGCATCATGTCCATCCCCCGGTTTGCCCGCATCACCCGCAGCGGCTTTATCAAGTACCGGGACGCCGAGTTTATCAAGGCGGCCCGCTCCCGGGGGGCGGGGGATGGGAGGATCATCTTCCTCCACATTTTGCCCAACATTGTGCCGGAGCTGATCGTCACCAGCTCTTTGGGCTTTGCCGGCGCCGTGATGAGCGAGGCGGGGCTCTCCTACCTGGGCCTGGGCATCCAGCCCCCCACCCCCAGCTTTGGCAAGATGCTCAGCGAGGCCCAGGCGGAGATCCTTCAGGCCGGGTGGTATGTGCTGGTGCCCGCCGCGGCCATCACCTTGCTGGTGATGGGCTTTAACCTGATTGGCGACGCGTTGCAGGAGGTGACCCAGCATGGCCGGTAAGAAAAAACCTGTGCTCTCCATTGAGAGCCTGACCGTGGACTTTGACCTGGGCAAGACCTGCCACGCGGTGCGGGACACCAGCGTGTGCATCGAGCCCGGCGAGATGGTGGCCCTGGTGGGGGAATCGGGCTGCGGCAAAACCATGACGGCCCTTTCCGCCATTGGCCTGCAGCCCCGGAACGCCAAAATCCCCCAGGGGAAAATCCTCTTTGACGGCTCGGATTTGCGGGGCCTCAACGAGGAGCAGTGGAACCAGTACCGGGGCCGGAACATCGCCATGATTTTCCAGGAGCCCATGACCGCCCTAAACCCCCTGATGAAGGTGGGCCGGCAAATCGCGGAGAACGCCCGCATCCACGGAGACTCCAAAGAGGTGGCCAAGAAAAAGGCTTTGGAAGTCATGCGCCAGGTGGGCCTGCCCGATGTGGAGCGCCTGTACAACGAGTATCCCCACCGGCTCTCCGGCGGCATGCGCCAGCGTGTGATGATTGCCATGGCCCTGGTGAACCAGCCGGAGCTGCTCATCGCCGACGAGCCCACCACCGCGTTGGACGTGACCATCCAGGCCCAGATCATGGAGCTCATCCGGGACATGAACCGGAAGATGGGCACCGCCGTGCTGCTGATTTCCCACGACCTGGGCGTCATCCGCCAGATGTGCAGCCGGGTGTACATCATGTACGCCGGCCGCGTGGTGGAAAGCGGCGAAACCCAAGAGGTGCTGGCCCATCCCCTGCACCCCTACACCAAGGGGCTGATTGCCTCCATCCCCTCGCTGGAAAAGCGGGGCCAGCGGCTTTCCTCCATCCCCGGCACCGTGCCGGCCCTGGAGGACCGCAGCGAGCACGGCTGCCCCTTCTACAACCGGTGCCAAAGCCGCCGGCCGTCCTGCCAGAATGAAACGCCCCCCATGGTGGTCCACAAGGGCCACATGGCCCTGTGCGTCAACGCGAAGGAGGAATTGGGACTGTGAGCGCGCAAGTGAAACCAGACAACAAGGCCCCCCTTCTGGAGATTCGGGGGCTTACAAAGGAGTTCCGCCAGGGCAAGGACCGGGTGCTGGCTGTCAACCACATCGACCTGGACATCCAAAAGGGAGAGGTCTTCGGCCTGGTGGGGGAGTCCGGCTGCGGCAAGTCCACCTTTGGGCAGATGCTGGTGCACCTGCTGGACCCCTCCGGCGGGAAAATCCTTTTAAACGGGAGGGATATCACCCGCCCGGCCCGCCGGGAGCGCAAGGATTTGTGCAAGCAGATGCAGATTGTCTTCCAGGACCCTTACTCCTCCATCGACCCCAACAAGACCATTGGCTGGCTCATTGAGGAGCCCCTGAAAATCCACGGCATTGGCAAGACCAAGCAGGAGCGGGACGAGAAGGTGAGCCAGGTCCTCAAGGCCGTGGGCCTGGACGAGAGCTACCGCACCCGCTGGCCCAACGAGCTTTCCGGCGGCCAGCGCCAGCGTGTGGCCATTGCCATCGCCTTAATTTTGGACCCGGACTTTGTGGTCTGCGACGAGCCCGTCTCCGCTTTGGACGTCTCCGTCCAGGCCCAGGTGCTGAACCTGCTGCTGGATTTGCGCCAGCAGTTCGGCCTGACCTACCTGTTTATCTCTCACGACTTGAACGTGGTTTCCTATGTGTCCGACCGCATCGGCGTGATGTACCTGGGCAATTTGGTGGAGCTGGGGGACGGGGAGGCCATCTCCCAAATGCCCCTGCACCCCTACACCGAGGCCCTGTTCTCCGCCTCTATGGAGGTGGAGGGCGACCGGGATAGGATTATCCTCTCCGGCGATTTGCCCAGCCCGGCCCATCCCCCGGCAGGCTGCCCCTTCCACACCCGGTGCTTTGCCTGCGAAGAGCGCTGCAAAACGGAAAAGCCCCAGCTGCGGGAGTTTGAAGGGGGCCGGTTCTGCGCCTGCCACCTGGTGGAAAAGCGCACCGGCAAAAAGCCCGTGGCGCACAACGAAGCATTGGAGGGAAATGTATGAAAACCGCAGTCCTTTCGGACATCCATGTGGACATCAACCGGGAATACCCCGTGGCCCAGGAGTTCGCTCGGTATATCAAAGAGCAGGGCGCCCGGCTGGCCATCATCGCCGGGGACGTCAGCGAGAGCCAGCAGGAGACCCTGGACACCCTCAACACCATCGAGCAGCTCTCTGGGGCGCGGGTGCTGTTTGTGCCTGGCAACCACGACCTGTGGGGCCCCAAGGGCGACCCCGACCAGATTGGCGCCATCTACAGCCGCTACGCCCAGGACGAGCACTGCCTCTGCGGCCGGGACGTGGTGCTGGGGGATACGGTGGTCATCGGCGACGTGGGTTGGTATGACTACTCCTTCGGCAGCGGCCGCTACTCCTTCGAGGAGTTTGAGAAGATGTCTTTGGCGGGCCGCACCTGGCAGGACTCCCTGCGCAACGCCTGGACCCGCGACAACCTGGGCCGCACCCAGTGGATGCTCTCCCGGCTGGAGGCCCGCATGGCCGCCTACCCGGGGAAGAAGCTGGTGCTGGTCACCCACATGCTGCCCATCAAGGAATTCACCGTGCCCCAGGAGATGGCCAACTGGTCCTACTTTAACGCCTTTTTGGGCACCCGCCGCCTGGGCGAGCTGTACCGCCGCTATCCCGTGGAGGTGGCCATCTGCGGCCATGTCCACTACCGCAAGACCCTGGAAAAGGACGGCATCACCTGGCTGTGCCGGTGCTTAAACTATCACAGCGAGTGGCGGCAGGAGTACGGCGGCGACACCCTCTCCCAGCAGATTGCCCACGCCGCGGAGGTTATCGAGCTGTGAGCGTGTTTTTCCTTGCCGACACCCACTTTGGGGACGGGAACATCCTGCGCTATGAGAACCGGCCCTTCGCCACAGTGGAGGAGATGGACCGGGAGCTCATCCGCCGCTGGAACGAGAAGGTGGGAGCGGGGGACACCGTGTTCCACCTGGGGGATTTTTCCGCCCGGGGGGAGGAGGAGGACCGGGCCATCCTCTCCCAGCTGGCCGGGGAAAAGGTGCTGGTGCTGGGCAACCACGACCGGCACCGCACCCCTGCCCAGTGGCGCTCCTTGGGCTTTGCCGAGGCCGTGCCCTGGCCCCTGGTGTGGGAGGGCTTTTTCCTGCTCTCCCACGAGCCGCTGTACGTCAACCGGAATATGCCCTACGCCAACGTGTTCGGCCACGTCCACGGCAACCCCGCCTATCGGGACGTGAGCTCCCGCAGCGTGTGCGTTTCGGCAGAGCGCACCGGGTTTGCCCCCCTCTCCCAGGAGGAGCTGCGGGCGCGCATCCAAGAGAGCCAGCAAGGCACTTGTTGAAAAGATTGCAGAGAGCCGTCCCGGCAAGGGGCGGCTTTTTCCATGGAAAGAGTTGACTTGAAGTGGGGTTTAGGTGGTATACTGTAGAAAATTGACAAGGCGGGGGAGGGCCCATGGGTATGGCTGCCGTCCAGGGCGCCTGTGCCGGAAGCCGGGCTGTTCCCGGGCGTGGCCGCTGCCCCGTCCCCTATTGGAAAGGACGTGCTTGTATGCAAACTGTAACCCTGGGCCGCACCGGCATCACCGTGAACAAGAACGGCTTTGGCGCTTTGCCCATCCAGCGTGTCTCCGCCGACTACGCCGGGATGCTTCTGCGCAAAGCCTACAACGCCGGCATCACCTATTTCGACACCGCCCGCTCCTACTCCGACAGCGAGGAGAAAATGGGCCTGGCCCTTTCCGACGTGCGGGAGAACATCATCATCGCCACCAAGACCCCATCCACCACCGTGGAGGGCTTCTGGCAGGATTTGGAGACCAGTCTGCGCCTGCTGAAAACCGACTACATCGACGTGTACCAGTTCCACAACCCGGCCTTCTGCCCCAAGCCCGGGGACGGCACCGGCCTGTACGAGGCCATGGAGGAGGCCAAAAAGCAGGGGAAAATCCGCTTTATCGGCATCACCAATCACCGGCTGGGCGTGGCGGAGGAGGCCGCCGCCTCCGGCCTGTACGACACCTTGCAGTTCCCCTTCTGCTACTTGGCCACGGAGCGGGACATCGCCCTGGTGAACCTGTGCAAGGAGAACCATGTGGGCTTTATCTCCATGAAGGGCCTCTCCGGCGGGCTCATCACCAACTCCGCCGCGGCCTACGCCTGGCAGGCGGAGTTTGACAACGCTTTGCCCATCTGGGGCGTGCAGAGGGAGAGCGAGCTGGACGAGTTCATCTCCTACATCGACAACCCCCCCACCATGGACGGGGAGCTGAAAGCCGTCATCGAGAAGGACCGGAAAGAGCTCATCGGCAACTTCTGCCGGGCCTGCGGCTACTGCATGCCCTGCCCCGCGGGGATCGTCATCAACCAGTGCGCCCGCATGAGCCAGCTCATCCGCCGCAGCCCCTCCGCCGGCTGGCTGACCCCCGAGAGCCAGGCCATGATGATGAAGATTGAGGACTGCCTCCACTGCGGCCAATGTAAGAAGAAGTGCCCCTACGGCCTGGATACCCCCACGCTGCTTCAGCAGAACTTGGAGGACTATAAGAATATCTTGGCGGGAAAGGTGGAGGTGTAAGAGCCTCTGCGAAAAAAGGGCTGTTGCTTGTGGCAACAGCCCTTTTCAGCGGTATGTTACAGTTGGTACACCGAGCCATCTTCCGCGAAACACATCTGGTCGCCCAGCACGGCTTTGGCGGCGCTCCCTTCCAAGTAGGTTTTTCTCCTGCGGCGCGCAGGCGCAAAAGGCAAAGACCCCCTAGCGCAACCCAGCACAAGGTGCTACAATAAAGGCAGGACGGGGCCTTCGCGGTTTAGAACAGGTCGGTAAGGTAGGCCGCTCGCTTGGGGAAGGCCTGGTGCAGCGTCTCCAGGTTGCCGGACAGGGTGACGCCGGGCTTGTACAGGGCCTCCTCCAGGGAGAGGAAGCCGATGAGCAGCTGGGTCAGCACCCGCACGTCCATGGAGAGGTCTGCCTGGGCGCCCTCCGGCAGCTTTTCCACAGTGACGGCGCACCCCTGCTGGGAGACTTGGAACACCCCGTTGTTCCCCGGCAGCAGCTGGTCCTCCACCGCCACGGTGTAGGAGCGGCCCTCTCCCGGCGCCTTGGCTTGAAGGGCCTTCTCCACGTGGATGACCCGGGCCATGGGCTGGTTTATCCAGGTGGGGGCGGTGTCGTAGCTCTCTTCCAGCAGCGCGGCCAGGGGCACGTCCTCGGGCAGGACGATGCGGAAGGCCTCGTACTGGGCGCCCAGCCGGTACAGGAACCCCAAGGCCTGGCGCAGGCCCTCGGGCTTGGCGAAGGCCAGCTCCCGCACGTTGCCGATTTTCCCGTCCTCGCCCTCCTCGGGCTTGAAAATCACATAGGCCAGGGGGCCGCCGGCGTCCTCCAGCAGGTAGGTGTAGCGCATCTCTTTGGCTGGGTCTTTGCCGAAAAGGGATTTCCAATGGCGTTCCTCCCGCTGGACAGCCAGGTTGTACTGCCCCAGGCGGGCGTTGTAGACGGCCTGTAAGGGGGCCAGGTCCTCGCCGGGCTGGAACATCCGCACCTTGCAGGTGCAGGAAAAGCTCTCCAGCGCCTCGGTGGGCAGCTTGTACTGGGTGACAAGCTGGCACAGCTCGTAGCCGAACTTGCGGTAATAGCTGTGGGAGAAGGGGTACAGCGTTGAAAACACGGCGCCCTGGTCCCACATCCATTCCAGGGCGGTGTGGAAGATTTGCCGCACAGCGCCCCCATAGCGGTACTCCGGCAAAGAGGCGACGCCTCCTACCCCGACCATGGGGACATCGTGCCCCTCATAGCGCATTTGAAATTGGGGCAGAAGAAGGCTTGCGGTAAGCTGCCCTTCCTCTGTGAAATGGCCAAAGGATACCGTGGGCTGGAAATCGGGGCTTTCCAGACCGCGGACGGCCTCTTCCCGGTCCCAAGGGGACACGAAGGCGATGCTGCATATTCTATCGCTTTCCAATAATTCTTCTTTTTCTGTCAATCTGTGGATTGGCATAGTCGTCCCTCCCAAAGGGTTTTCTCAAATTGTAGCGGAGGGACAGGCTTTTGTCAAATAAAACGTAAATCTCGCGGCGAGAAAGGAACTTTATTATGAAAATCGCAGTAACGTACGAAAACGGCCAGGTGTTCCAGCACTTTGGCCACACGGCCCAGTTTAAGCTCTACCAGGTGGAGGACGGCCAGGTGCTCTCCTCTCAGGTGGTGGAAACCAACGGCTCCGGCCACGGGGCCCTGGCTGGCTTTTTGCAGGCCCAGGGCGTGGACACCCTCCTGTGCGGCGGCATTGGCGGCGGCGCCAAAACGGCCCTGGCCCAGGCGGGCATCCAGCTGTACGGCGGCGTCACCGGCAGCGCGGACCAGGCCGTGGCGGATTTGCTGGCGGGCAAGCTGGTCTTTTTGCCGGACGTGCTGTGCACCCACCACGGGGAGGGCCACGGCGAAGGCCATTCCTGCGGGGAGCACGGCTGCGGGGGACACTCCTGCGACAACCACGGAGCATAAAAAGGGGAGGGCCAAAAGGTCCTCCCTTTTTGTTTACTTCTCCTTCCCAAAGGGCAGCAGGGGGGAAACCTCCCCCACGCAGGAGATGTCCAGCTGGTGCATGGCCCGGGTGCAGGCCACGTACAGCAGGTTCTTGTCAAAATCGGTGTGGTAGTTTTCCCCGTCCGCCTGGGGGATGAGCACCTGGTCGAACTCCAGGCCCTTGGACATCTGAATGGAGAGCACCGTGGCCCCGTTGTGGAAGGAGCTGCTCTCCGGGGTGATAAGGGCCACGTCGGCGCCCAGGGCTTTCAGCTTCTCGTGGAGCTCCCTGGCCTGGGAGTTGGTGCGGGTGACAATGCCAAAGGCGTTGTACTTGCCCTGATGGAAGGCCTCCACCCGGCGGCAGATTTCCACCAGCTCCTCCTCTTCTGTGGGAAATTCCAGCAGCTCCGGGGCGGGGCCGTGACGCTCCACCGCCTGGAAGTCCGTCTGCTCCACGATCCCCTTGGCAAAGTGGATAATCTCCCAGGTGGAGCGGTAGCTTTTCTCCAGGCGCATCAGCTGGGAGCCCTCGTAGAGCTGGTGCAGGTCCTCCAGGGTGTAGGGGGAGTAGGGGTTGATGGACTGGCTGAAATCCCCCAAGATGGTCTTGGAGCACTGGAACAGCAGGTTCAGCACCGCGTACTGGATGGGGCTGTAATCCTGCATTTCGTCGATGACCAGGTGCTTAATCAGCCTGCTTTGCTGCAGGCCGGTAAAGGCCGCCTGCAAGTAGAGGTAGGGGTAGACGTCGTTCCACTCCAGCACGCCCTTTTGGAAGGGCTTGAAAAGCTTGGCCCGCTCCTTGCCCAGCTGGCGGAAAAACGCCCGGTAGGCCGAGAGGGTGGTCTTCATGGTGAGCATCTTCCGCAGGGCCTGGAAGATGCGGTTGCGGTGGGGCGGCTCCTCCTCCCGCAGGAACTCGTTCTCCAGGCGGGAGTGGATGTCGTCGGCCACCATCTCCAGGCGCTTTAGCAGGGGGAAGCGCTTGTACACGTCCACCCGGGCCTGAATCCACGCCGCGGGCACGCTCCAGGACTTGTACTCAAAATCCTTGGGCTGAAAGGCCAGCTGGGGCAGCCGCTGGATGAAGTCGTCCATCAGCTGCACAAACTCCACCGTGGATTTGAACTTCACCCGCTCCTCCCAGGCGGGGTCGGCGGCCTCCAGGGGGTCCCGGTCGCCCACAAAGTCCACCCCGTCCTCAATCTGCACCAAGGCCAAGTCCTCCAGGCTGGCCTCGAAGATGGGCTCCTCGCCCAGCTCCGGCAGCACCCCGGCGATGTAATCCCCAAAGACCTTGTTGGGGGAGATGATGGTCACGTTTTGGGCCTTGATGGTGTTGCGGAACCGGTAGAGCAAAAAGGCCACCCGGTGCAGGGCGATGCTGGTCTTCCCCGAGCCCGCCACGCCCTGGATAATCAGCACCTTGGCCTTTTCGTTGCGGATGATCTGGTTCTGCTCCTTTTGGATGGTGGAGATGATGGACTTCATCTTCTCGTCGGAGGTGTGGGCCAGCTCCTGCTGGAGGATGTCGTCCTGGATGTTCTGGGAGCTGTCGAAGGCGTACTCGATTTCCCCGTTTACGATTTTGAACTGGCGCTTTAAAGTCAGGCGGCCCTCGGTGTGGCCCTGGGGCGCGTCGTAAAAGGCGGGGCCCAGCTCGAAGTCGTAAAACATGCTGGCCACCGGGGAGCGCCAGTCGATGACGTACAGCTGCTGCTGAAAGCGGAAGGCGTACAGGCCGATGTAGTAGGCGGCGCTTTCCGCCTCATCCTGGGGGGCGAAGTCGATGCGGGCGAAATAGGGGGAGGACTTTGTCTTTTTCAGCCTGTCCCGGTAGACCACCGCGGAGGCGCCCCGGTTGTCAATCTGCCCCATGAGCATCCTGGTTTGGAACATCTCCTTGGGGTCGCCCTCGCCGTGGCTGTCGGCAATGTACTGCTGGGCCTCTTTGTACTCGTCGTCCATCTTGTCCACCGAGCGCTGGGCCTCCTCCAGCTCCTCGTTGACCATGCGCAGAATCTGCTCTAGGTGTTCCAGCTCCCCGGGGGGGACGCTTTGCTGGGGTGTCTTTTCCTGGTCCATGTGGAAAAGCCTCCTTTTCAAAAAATTGGAATACAGTATCCGTGTGTGTGGCTTGTATAGAAAGTATAGCAGAAAACGAAAAAAAGACTAGACTTATTTTTCGGGTTGTGGTATGTTATATACTAGATGTGCCCAAATGAGGGGAGCTTCCTCCTTTACAGGCGCACGCAGATATTGACACAAGGGCCGGCCCACGCCGCGTTGGCGGCAGCGGGGCGCCTGGCTGCAAGCGGCGGAAGGCCGCTTTTTTCATTCTCGCTGTGTTAAATTTTGGAAAAAGATAGATGAAAGGAAGGGAAAGCGCTGTGGGGAAGGTGAAAGACATCCTGCGCAAGGCGGCGCGCGATGGGCTGTGGATGGCCCTCTCCCTGCTGCCCAAGGATGAAAATAAGGCGGTATGCCAAAGCTATTACGGCCGGGGCTATTCCGACAGCCCCAAGGCCATTGCCGACGAGCTGCTGTCCCGGGGCTGGAAGGTCTACTGGACCGTGAAAGGGGAGGCCGAGGCCGCCACGCTGCCCCCGGGCGTCACCCCCCTCCGGCTGGACAGCCCCCGGGCCATCTACCACCTGTGCACCGCCGGGGTGTGGGTGGATAATTCCCGCAAGTGGGCCTACACCCAAAAGCGGGGCAGCACCTGCTATGTGCAGACCTGGCACGGCTTCCCCTTAAAGCGCATTGAGGGGGACGCCCAGGACGCTTTGCCGCCGGACTACTTGCGGGCCGCCAAGAAGGATTCCCGCATGGCGGATTTGTTCCTCTCCAACAGCCGGTTTTTAACGGAGATTTACCGCCGGGCCTTCTGGTACCAGGGGGATGTGCTGGAGGAGGGCTTCCCCCGCAACGACATTTTGGCCCGTCCCCACCCAGAGCTGGAGGAGAAAGTCCGCCGCACCTTGGGCCTGCCTGGGGAAAAGCGGCTGCTGCTGTACGCCCCCACCTTCCGCAAGGACAAGGGCCTGGAGGCCTACGACATGGACTACGCCCGGTGCGTGAAGGCCCTGGAGCGCCGCTTTGGCGGGGAGTGGCTGATTTTGGCCAAGCTCCACCCCAACATCGCGGAAAAGGCCTCTCAGCTGGATTTGGACCCCCGGTATATCGTCAACGCCTCGGGCTACCCGGACATCCAAGAGCTGTACCTGGCCTGCGATGGGCTGGTGACGGACTACTCCTCGGTGATGTTCGACTACCTGATTACAGGCAAGCCCTGCTTTTTGTACGTCAACGACCTGGCCGCTTACAAGGCGGATAGGAACTTCACCTTCGATATAGACAAGCTGCCCTTCCCCCGGGCGGAGGACAACGGCCAGCTGGAGGCCATCCTGCTGGGGTACGATGCCCAGGAGCAGGCCCGGCGCATGGAGGCCTTTAACCGGGAGTTCGGCCTGCGGGAGACAGGCGCCGCCGCCCGCCGGACGGTGGACTATCTGGAAGAGCGAAGAAAGAAAGGATGAGAAACCTATGAAACGCGTTATCACCTATGGCACCTTCGATTTGCTCCACTACGGGCACATCAATTTGCTGCGGCGGGCCAAGCAGTATGGGGACTATTTGATTGTGGCCCTCTCCACCGATGAGTTCAACTGGAACGAGAAGCAGAAGAAGTGCTACTTCTCCTACGAAAAGCGCAAGCAGCTGCTGGAGGCCATCCGCTATGTGGACCTGGTCATCCCCGAGGAGAGCTGGGAGCAGAAGCGCAGCGACATCCGAGAGTACCACGTGGACACCTTCGTCATGGGGGACGACTGGCAGGGCAAGTTCGACTTTTTGCAGGACTTGTGCCAGGTGGTGTACCTGCCCCGCACCCCGGAAATCTCCACCACCCAGATTAAGAAGGATTTGGAAAAGTAACCGCCGGTTTTTAAAACAGGGAGACGTCTAGGCCAAACAGGCTTGGGCGTCTTTTTTTTGTTTTGCCCAGCAGGGTTTTCCTGGGGTGGCGCATATTTCCCGCCCAGATGCAGACACTGGTACAAAATGCCTTGCGCGGGGAGGGATGTTTGTGGAGAAGCACGTTCTCATCCTGGCCACCACCAACGACTTCCTTCTAAAATTCGAGCAGGACAACGTGGCCCTGCTGCAAGCCATGGGCTACACCGTCCACTACGCCGCCAACCTGCGGGAGCCCGCCTACCTCTCCGATAGGGAGCGCATCCGCGCCCGGGGGGTGGTGCCCCACCACATCGACATCGCCCGCTCCCCCTACTTGCTGGGGGACAACCGCCGGGCCTTGCGCCAGGTGCTGTGCTTGCTGCGCCGGTGGGAGATGGGCGCCATCCACTGCCACACCCCGGTGGGCGGCCTGGTGGGGCGGCTGGCCGGCCGGCTGGCGCCCACCCGGCCGGTGGTGGTGTACACCGCCCACGGGTTCCACTTTTACCGGGGGGCGCCCCTGTACAACCAGCTGGCCTTTTACCCGGTGGAGTGGAACCTGGCCCGGTATACGGACATTTTAGTCACCATCAACAGCGAGGACTACCGGGCCGCCCGGCGGCTGCCCCTGCGGCGGGGCGGCAAGGTGTTCCAGCTGCCGGGGGTGGGGCTGGACAGGCGGGAGTTTTCCCCCCTGCCGCCGGCGGAGCGGGCCATCCTGCGGCAGCGGCTGGGGGTGGCCCCAGAGGAGTTTTTCCTCCTCTCCGTGGGGGAGCTGAACCAGAACAAGAACCACCAGGTGGTGCTGGAGGCCCTCTCCCGCCTAAAACGCCGGGGCTGCCTGGAGGGCATCCGCTACGGCATCTGCGGGGAGGGATTCGCCCGCCCCCAGCTGGAGGAGGAAATCCGCGCGCGGGGGCTCTCCCAGGTGGTCACGCTGTACGGCTACCGGCCGGACATCCCCCAGATGGTGGGCTGCGCCGACGCCACGGTGTTCCCCTCCCGCCGGGAGGGCCTGGGCATGGCGGGGCTGGAATCCTTGGCCATGGGGGTGCCGGTGCTGGCCGCCGACAACCGGGGCACCCGGGAGTATATGTCCTTTGGGAAGAACGGCCTGCTCTACCCCTGGGACGACCCGGCGGGCTTTGCCAGGGGCATCGCCCTGCTGCGGGGGATGGACCCCCGCCGGCGGGAGCTGCTCTCCCAGCGGTGCGTGGCCTCGGTGGCGCCCTTTGACCGGGCCTGCTCCCAGGCGGTGATGCAGGCTGTGTATCAAGAAATGGAGCGGAAAGTGAGGGAGCGCTGTGAACAGAAAACCCTTGGTCACCGTGCTGATGGGCTCTTATAACCCCCGGTGGGACAGGCTCCGCCGGGCGGTGGAGTCCCTGCGGCGGCAGACACTGGAGGACTGGGAGCTGGTCCTGTGGGACGACGGCTCCTGCCCCCGGGGCGCCATGGCCCTGGAGCAGGCCGCTTGCCTGGACAGCCGGGTGCGCCTGTACCGGGGCCGGGAAAACCGCGGCCTGGGCTATGCCCTTAACCGGTGCGCCCAGCGGGCCCAGGGCCGCTACCTGGCCCGGCTGGATGACGACGACGTGTGCCACCCCCGGCGGCTGGAGCGGCAGGTCTCCTTTTTAGAGTCCCACCCCCAGTACGGCTGGGTGGGCAGCGCCGCCTGGCGGGTGGACAGCCACGGCCTGTGGGGCCGGCTGGACGTCCCGGAGCTGCCCGCGCCCCGGGATTTCGCTTCCCACTCCCCCTATATCCACCCCGCAGTGCTGTTCCGCCGGGAGGTTTTAGGGCAGGGCTACAGCCAATCTCCCCGGTACCTGGGCTGCGAGGATTACCAGCTGTTCCTGCGGCTGCACCGGCAGGGCTGGCAGGGGTACAACTTGCCCTGGCCCCTGCTGGCCTATTGGGAGGACAGGGACTCCTACCGCCGCCGGGACACAGCCCGCCGCCTGCGGGAGGCCGCCCTCCGCCGGGAGGGGCTGGCCGCCTTGGGCCTGCCGTGGCCCCTAACCGCCTGGGGGACGCTGCGGCCTTTGGGGGCGTGCCTGGTCCCAGGGGCGGTGCTCCACTGGGGGAAGCGCCATGGATAGCGCCCCGGTGATTTTGGCCCGGGCTTTGGGGGACTTCACCCAGTGGGCCCTGGGGCGGGCCCTGGCGGCGGGGGTGCGGCGGCTGTACTTCCTCTCCCGGGATGGGTGGTATCCTTTCCGGCTGGGGGAAGCCCTCTGCCGCAGCTGGGATTTACCAATAGAGTGCCGGTACCTGTACGGCTCCCGGCGGGCGTGGCGGCTGCCCTTGGCTCACCGGGACCCGGCCCGGCTGGTGGGGCAGCTGTGCGGCAAAGGCGGCGGGGCCACCTTGGGGGACATTCTTTTCCAGGCAGGGCTCTCTCCCCGGGAGGCTGGGGCGGCTGCCGCCTCGCTGGGGCTGCCCCAAGAGCTGCCCCTCTCCCCGGGCCAGCGGCGGGAGCTGGCCCCCCGGCTGCTGGTTTGCCCAGCGTTCCTCCACCCCATGGAGGCCGCCTCCCGCCGGGCGGTGGGGCCCTTTTTGGGCTATCTCCGCCAAGAGGGCCTGGGGGAGGACGTCCCCTTGGCTGTGGTGGACAGCGGCTGGATGGGCTCCACCCAGGACACTTTGGGTGAGGCACTCACTTTGCTGGGGCGGCCGGGGAGCCCGCGGGGCTACTACGCCGGGCTGTACCGCGCCCCCCGCCGGGGACAGTGGGAGGGCTTTTTCTTCCAACCCGGGGAGCGGCTGGCCATCCAGGCGGGGTTTGAGCCCAGCTTGTGGGAGGCCGCTTTTGCCGCTCCCCACGGCACGGTGCTGGGCTATGGTCCGCGGGACGGCGGCTTTGTCCCCCTGCTGGGGGAGGCCCGCCCCTCCCCGGCGGCGGCCCGGCTGGAGGAAGCTTTTACCCAGTGGGGGGAACATCTGGCCCGGCAGCCCCGGCCCAGGGATTTGGTATCCCACGCCCGGCGGGATTTGCCCGGGCTGTGGGAGGAGCTCCGCCCGCTGATGGCCCGCCCCACCGGGGAGCAGGCGGCTTTGCTGGGGCGGCTGCCCTTCTCCCAGGGGTCCAGGGAGCGGCTGGGGGAGAGATTGGCGCCGCGGCTGTCCCGGGGGGAGCTGGCCGGCAGCTGCCTGCTGCCCCGGCTGCTGGGGCGGCAGGCGGCCAGCTCTTGGCTGCCGGGCAGCGCCGCGCGGAGCGTCCCCCAGCCGGAGAAGTGGTTCGCCGCCTTTGACAGGCTGCGCCTGGCCCGGGCGCTTTCTTTCGGGCTGCGGGAAGGGAGGGAGCACTGATGGAAAAGCGGGAGAAGGCCCGGCAATACTGGTTTGTGGTGCAGCAGCTCACCGCCCGGGAGCTCAAGCGCAAATACGCCCGCTCTGTGCTGGGGGTGGTGTGGAGCGTGCTGAACCCCCTGCTCTCCATGGCGGTGCTCTCCTTGATTTTCTCCCAGCTGTTCCGCCGCTCCATTGAGAACTACCCCATCTACTACCTGACGGGCTACCTGCTGTGGCAGGCCTTTACCGCCACCACCAACGCCGCCATGACCACCCTGGCGGACAACCGCGCCTTGCTGCTGAAGGTGAAGTTCCCCATGGAGCTGTTCATCCTCACCCGGGGGGCCACGGCTTTGGTGAACCTGGGCTACTCCCTGGTGGCCTATGGGGTGATGCTGGTGGTGTTCCAGGTGCCCCTTAGGTGGACGCTGGCCTACCTGCCGGTGGTGGTGGCGTGCCTGTTCCTCTTTGCCTTGGGGATTTCTTACCTGCTTTCGGTGGCGTACGTGTTCTTTGGGGACATCAAGCACCTGTATTCCGTGGCCCTCACCTTGTGGATGTACTGCTCGGCCATCTTCTACCCGGCGGACCAGCTCTCCGGGTTCATCCGCCAGGTGGTGGAGGCTAACCCCTTGTACCTGTACATCCGCTGCCTGCGGGGCGCGGTGATGGAGGGCCTTCCCCCCGCCGGGTGGGAGCTGGGGCTTATGGCCGCCTGGGGGGTGGGAGTGTACCTGTTGGGCTGGGGGGTGTTCCGCCGGCTGCGGGAAAAGCTGCTTTTGCGTCTGTGAGGTGAAACTGTGGAACAGGAAATCGTCATCAACGCCCACCACGTCACCATGGAGTTCCGGCGCGCCCAGCACCCGGCGGGCAGCCTGAAAGAGCTATTGCTCCACCGGCGGGAGAGGCCCCAGCCCTTCCGCGCCCTGGAGGACGTGAGCTTTGCCGTGGGCCGGGGCCAGGTGGTGGGCCTGGTGGGGGCCAATGGCTCGGGGAAAAGCACGCTGCTGAAAATCATCGCCGGGGCCTTGACCCCCACCGCCGGCTGGGTGGAGGTGGACCGGGAAAAGGTGCAGCTGCTCACCTTGGGCACAGGCTTTGACATGGAGCTTACCGGCAGGGAGAACCTGTTTTTAAACGGGGCGCTCATCGGCCGCAGCCGGGCGTTTTTAGAGGCCCACTATGGGGAGATTGTGTCCTTTGCCCAGCTGGAGGGCTTTATGGACCAGCCGGTAAAGACCTACTCCGCGGGGATGGTGTCCCGGCTGGGGTTTGCCATTGCCACCGCCGGGGACGCCCCGGAAATCCTCATTTTAGACGAGGTGCTCAGCGTGGGGGACATGTTCTTCCGCAAAAAGAGCGAGGCCCGCATCCGCCAGCTGCTCCACGGGGGCTCCACGGTATTGCTTGTGTCCCACTCCCCCGGCGTCATCCGGGAGAACTGCACCCAGGCCCTGTGGCTGGATAGGGGGAAGCTCCGGGCCGTGGGAGAGCCCAAAGAGGTCTGCGCCGCTTACGAGAAAAGCCAGTGAAAGGAGACGCTATGAAAGAGACACTCTACCGCTTTTTGGGGGAGCGCAACCCCCGGGCCAAGGCCCGGTACGAGGCGCTGCGCCAGGCCGGCGCGCCCCGGTGGAAAGCCGCCCCCGCCTTGCTGCTCCCTGGGGGAGGGGGCGCCCGGCCCCTGCCCGTGGGGGCTGGCGAATCCGCCCAAAGCCTGGGGGAGCCCCCCGCCGCTTTGGTCCAGCGGCTGGCCCGGTTCCAGGCCGTTTCCTTCGACGTGTTCGACACCTTGCTGCTGCGTCAGGTGGAGCGGCCCCAGGAGGCCTTCACCCTGGTGGGAGCCAAGCTGGGCTATCCCGATTTCCAGCGGCTGCGGGTGGAGGCGGAATGCCGCGCCCGGGACAAGAAGCGCCGCCGCGCCGGCAGCGGGGAAGTGACCCTCTCGGAGATATGGCAGGAGCTGGAAGCCGCCACCGCCATTCCCGCCGGGGAGGGCATGGCCGCCGAGCTGGCAGTGGAGCGGGCCCTCTGCCGGGGCAACCCCTATTTTCTGCCGGTGGTGGAGGCCTTGCGGCAGCTGGGCAAGCCCCTGGGGCTGCTTTCGGATATGTACCTGCCGGGGGACTTCCTCCAGCAGTTGGTGGAGGAGGCGGGCTTTGGCCCATTTGCCTGCTGCCTGGTGTCCGGGGAGGAGGGCGTCTCCAAAGGGGAGGGCGGTCTCTACCAGCGCTGGAAGGGACGCTTCCCGCCGGATGCGCCTTTGGCCCACGTGGGGGACAACCCCCATGCCGACGGGGAGATGGCCCGCGCCCAGGGGATTGTCCCGGTGCTTTACCCCGGCGTCCGCCAGGCGGGGGGACCGTACCGCGCCCGGGACATGAGCGCCGTGGTGGGCAGCCTCTACCGGGGCGTGGTCAACGGGAAGCTTCACAACGGCAGCCAGGCCTACTCCCCGCTGTACGAGTACGGCTATGTGTACGGCGGGCTGTTCGCCTTGGGCTACTGCCGGTTTATCCGGGCCTGGGCGGAGCACAGCGGCGCGGACAGGCTGCTGTTCCTCTCCCGGGATGGGGAGGCCCTGCTGGCTTTGTACCGGCGGCTCTACCCCCAGGACAGCCGCCCGGTGTACGCCTACTGGTCCCGGCTGGCGGCGGCCAAAGTCTGCGCGGGGCTGTTCCCGGCGGACTACTTCCGGCGGTTTTTGTGGCACCGGGCAGGGGAGGGCGTCCCCCTGGGCAAGCTGCTGCGGGGGATGGAGCTCACGCCTTTGCTGCCGGGGCTGTGCGGCGCCTTGGGCGTCTTCCCCCAAACGCCCCTGACGCATAAAAACGCCGGGGCGGTACAAGACTATCTCCAGCGGGCCTGGGGCCAGGTGCTGAAGAATTACCAGCCCCAGGTCCAGGCCGCCGGGGCCTATTACCGGCAGCTGCTGGCGGGGTGCTCCCACGCCGGGGCGGTGGACATCGGCTGGGCTGGCAGCGGGGCGGTGAGCCTTGCCGCGGCCGCCAAACACCTTTGGGGGCTGGAGTGCCGCGTCACCGGCCTGGTGGCGGGGACAAACTCCGCCCACAGCCCCGAGCGGGACGCCGCCGAGCCCTTGCTGCTCACCGGGGGCTTGGTGAGCTACCTCTTCTCCCAAAGCCACAACCGGGACTTGTGGAAGCTCCACAACCCCCGCCAGGGGCACAACCTCTTTTGGGAGCTGCTCTTGGGTGGGGAGGAGGGCGGCCTGCGGGGCTTTTCCCCCGGCGGGGAGACAGGCTGGCGCCTGGAGCTGGGGGAGAACCCCCACAGCGGGGCGGTGGGGGAGATCCACCGGGGCCTGCTGGACTTTGCCCAGGATTTTACAGACTTGGAAAAGCGGCTGGGGCTGCCCCTGGCCATCTCCGGCCGGGATGCCTACGCCCCCATGCTGGAGGTGCTGGCCAGGCGCAACGCCCCCTACCGCCGGCAATGGGAGGCGCTGCTGGATGAGCCGGGGATTGGATAAGGTGCTGTACCACGCCGTCAGCTCCTACCAGCTGCTGGAGGTGCTGCTCCACCGGTGGCTGTTCCACGGGGAGCAGGGGGCGGCGCTGGTGCTGCCGGATTTCATCGTGGAAAAATACCCCCAGTGGCAGCGGCTGGAGGGACGGGGCTTCTTTGACCAGGTGGCGCTGTTCCCCTACCTGCGCATCCCCCACGGGGAGGAAGGCCAGGTGACGGCCCAGGTCTTCTCCGCCTACGACGCCCTGGGCCTGCCCCCGCTGGAGGCGTTTTCCAAAGTCTATGTGGCGGGGGCCCAGTTTTATTTTTCCCTGTGCCTGGTGGCCAAGGGGCTGGCCTTCTCCTTTTTCGAGGACGCCGCCGGGACTCTGAGCCACCCCCAGCGGGAGGCGGGCATTTTGGCGGAGAGGTTCCCGCGCCACGCGGCCCTTGCCCAAAGGCACGGCCTGTTCTCTGGGGAGAACCCCCTCATCCGGGAGGTGTTCTGCTGCGGGGAGGCCCAGTCCGCCCCTATAAGCCTGCCGTGCCCGGTGTGGGATTTCTCCGTGGAGCGGGCCCTGGGGGCGCTGCCCGCCCGGCAGCGGAAACGGCTGCTCCGGTTTTTCCTGCCCCGCCCCCTCACAACCCAGGCGGACACCATTTTGCTGACCCAGCAGTTTTCCAACCTGGGGCTGCTGGGGGAGGGGGAGCAGCTGGCCCTGTACCGCGCTTTGGGGGAGGGCCCCTTGGCCGGGGAGCGCCTGCTCATCAAAAAGCACCCCGACGACCCCCTGGACTACCGCCAGGCATTCCCCGGAGCGGAGGTGGTGGCGGAGAAATTCCCGGCGGAGCTGCTGCCCTGGGCCTTCCGGGGAAAGCGGCCCCGGCGGGTGTGCGCCTTTGGCTCCTCGGCCCTGGCGAACCTGGGGGAGAGCTTTGAGACCCTGCGGCTGCCCCTGCCGGGGGAGGCCCGCCCCTAGTTTTGGAAAGGAGGCTCCCATGCCCAAGACCTTGACCATTGTCAACTCTGTGTACCACCTGCTCACCGCCGTGAACCTGCGGCGGCTCTCCCCCGCGGGGGAGGGGGCGGACTTGCTGGTCACTGACGCCACCCCCGGCCTGCCGGAGCTCATCCCCCGGCTGCGGGAGACGGGGCTTTTCTCCCGGGTGCTACCCGTCCGGACCGGGGAGCTGGCCCAGCACTACCCCATGGACCGGGAGGAGGCCGTGGCCCAGTGCTTTTCCCAGGGGGAGGCCTTGCTCCGCTGGGCCCTGGGGGAGGCGCTGGAGCCCGCCTACAGCCAGGTGTACTTCCCCAACTTCGACTGGCTGGCACGGCTGCTGGCCTGCCGGTACCAGTGCCCCTTCCTCTGGCTGGAGGACGGCTTTTCCAGCTATGTCATCGATTTTGCCCGGCCGGACCGCGCCGCGGTGAACCGCCATCCCCAGGGCGCCCGGCTGGGGGAGCAGGTCCAGGCGGCGCTGCTTTACGAGCCCGCTTTGGCCATGCGGGGGGACAGCCTCCCCAACCGGCCTTTGCCCAAGCTCTCCCCCGGGGACGGGGAGCTGCTGGCCCTGCTGAATTTCATCTTCCAGTACCGCAGGCCCCCGTGGCTGCCGCCCTTTTTGTTTTTGGAGCAGTCCTTCCGGGCGGAGGGCATCCCGGGCAACGATTTGGAGCTGATGCGCCTGTGCCAGCGGGCTGTGGGGCCGGGGAATTTCGGGGTAAAGCCCCATCCCCGCAATGGGGACGATTTGCCCCAGCGCCTGGGCCTGTCCCGGCGGGTGGAGCTGCGCGTCCCCTGGGAGCTGTTTTTGCTCAACGAGGGCCCGGACCGCTGCTGCCTGGTGACGGTGTGCTCCAACGGGGCGCTGTCCGGCAGGCTGTGCCTGGGCCTGGACGGGAACACGGTGCTGCTGTACAAGCTGTACACCGGCAAGGTGCTGTGGAAGGAAAACCACACCCTGGCCCGTTTTTTAGAGGCCTACCGGCGGCAGTTCGCCGGGAGGAACACCTATGTGCCGCAGACAAGCTACCAGGCGGCCAGCATCCTGGAATTTTTGGGAGGGCAGTATGGAGGTTAAGGTATCCATCATCATCCCGGTGTACGGGGTGGAGCTGTTTTTAGAGCGGGCGGTGGATTCCGCCCTGGGGCAGACCTTGGCGGAGAAGGAAATCATCTTGGTGGACGACGGCAGCCCCGACGCCTGCCCGGAAATCTGTGAGCGCTACGCCCGGGAGCACCCCGGCCTGGTGCGGGTGCTCCACCAGGAGAACCAGGGCCTGGGCATGGCCCGCAACGCCGGGGCCGCCTTGGCCCAGGGGGAGTACCTGCTCTTTCTGGACTCGGACGACACCATCCAGCCGGAGATGGCCCAGGCCCTCTACGAGAAGGCCAAGGCCGGGGATTGCGATTTGGTGATGTGCGACGTGCGCATCCTCTACGTGGAGGAAAACCGGGAGGTGGTGGTGGCCTCCTATCCCCGGGAGGAGGTGGACCTGGCGGATTACATCGCCCACGGCAACAACATCACCTACAGCGTGAACAAGCTGTTCCGCCGCTCTATCTGGCAGGAGAACCGCTATGAGAAGATGCTCTTTGAGGACATCGCCCTTATCCCCGCTTTGGTGACCCGCTGCCGCCGGGTGGGCTACGTGCCCCAGGCCTTTTACAACTACTACCGCCGGGGCGGCACCATCTCCACCACCCAGACCGGGGACATGGTGGACATTGTGAAGGCCTTCCGGAAGTTCCTTCTCACCTGCCACCCGGCCTACCGGCAGGAGGCGGTGTACTCCACCGCCCGGCAGCTGCTGTGGAACATGACCCAGTCCCGGCCCCTGTTTTTGCCGGACTTCATCGGCCTGCTCCACGAGTTCGAGGCGGACTTCCGCTTAAACCCCTACCTGAAAGAGGACAGGGAAACCGCCAAGCTGCTGGGTTACCTGGACACCCCCGTGGTGCCCGACGTGCTCATCTGCGCCCACTGCCGCCGGGAGCTGCCCCCGGAGCTGCGGGAGGCCATAGGCCGCCACTTCCCCCTGGCGGAGGTGCTGGAGCCCGGGGAGAGCTGGCTGGAGAGGGAGGAGGTGCCGGAGCATCTGCGCCAGGCGGCGGAGCAGGGCCGCTGGCAGTATGTGGAGGAGTACCTCTCCTTGCTGGCCCTGTGGGAGCGGGGCGGCATTGTCCTGGCGCCGGAAGTCCTGCCCCAGCTGCGCTTAAAGAGCCGCCGCATGGAGCCCTGCTTCTTCGGCTTCGCCGATGGGGAGAGCCTTTCCACCTTGTGCTTTGGGGCCTTGCCGCGGCACTATGTGGTGCGGGCGCTGCTGGACTCCTACCGGGAGGACCACATCTACAACCGGGCCTTCCTGCCCCTGGCGGAGCGGCTGCGGGATTTCCTCATCACCCGCTTTGGTTTTCAGATGAACGGCCGCCGCCAAACCCGGGAGGGCGTCACCGTCCACCTGCCCAGCGTGCTGTGCTACGACTTCCACGACGGGGAGAACTGCTGCAAACGAAACCTCCCCGCCCCAGAGGGCTTTGAGGTGGTCAGCGGCCCGGCGCTGGAGCTGTGGTCCCAGCGGCTGCTGGAGAACTGGAACCTCTACAAGGCCGAGCGCCAGAGGAAAGCCCCTGCCGGGAAAGCGCCGCCCAAGGCGGCGGGAGGCTTTACCCAGGCCCAGCTGGAGGCCGAGGGCCGCCGGGTGGCCCAGCTCTACGAGAGCTCCACCAGCTGGAAGGTCACAAAGCCCCTGCGGGCCCTGGCAGGCCTGTGGAAAGGGAAAGCAGGGCATGCGGGCCAGCCGGAACAATAAAAGGAAGACAGATGGAAGGTTTCCGCAGGACGGTTGCTTTCTTTCAAAAAAGATTGCAGGGGCGCTAATACCCGGTGGGCACCGCCCGGCGCTTTCTCCACTGCCGTGCCGGCAGGCGAGAAAGAGCAGCGCCCCACTGCCTTAAAAAGCCGCGCAGCGGCTCAAACAGACAGTGCCCCAGGCCCCACTTCCGCGGCTGGCTGCCCCATATAAGAGGATGCCACGTCCCATAGGACGTGTTCGCGATATTTTTTTACCGGCACACAAAGGAGGAACACTATGCGCGCCATTGCCATCATCCCCGCCCGGTACGATTCCACCCGGTTTAAGGGGAAGCCCCTGGCGGACCTGTGCGGCCGCCCCATGCTCTGGTGGGTGTACCACCAGGTGAAAAAAGCCCGGCGCCTTGCGGAGGTGTGGGTGGCCACGGACCACCCGGCCATCCAAGAGGCCTGCGGGGCGTACCAAATCCCCTGCAAACTGACATCGCCCCAGTGCCCCACCAGCACCCAGCGGGTGTGGGAGGCCGCCCAGTCCCTGGAGGGGGACGTGTACGTCTGCGTCAATGGGGACGAGCCCCTTATCGACCCCCAGGTCATCGACCAGGTGGTGCCCTCCAGCACAGAGGGCTTTTTCGCCGCCAATTTGATGGCGCCCATCCTCTCCCCGGTGGAGGCGGTGGACGAGACCAACATCAAGGTGGTGGCCGACGAGACAGGCCGGGCGCTGTTCTTTTCCCGCAGCCCCATCCCCCACCCCAAGGCCAGCGTGGACTACCAGTTCTACAAGCACCTGGGGGTGCTGGCCTACACCAAGGAGGCCCTGGCCTTTTTTGACAGCGCCCCCCGGGGCCCTTTGGAGGCCGTGGAGGACATCAACGAGCTGCGGTTTATCGAGCACGGCAAGCGGCTGCAAATGATTCCCGTCCAGGCCAAAAGCCTTTCGGTGGACACACCCAAGGACTTGGAGTACGTCCGCGCCGTGCTGCGAGAAAAGCTGCGAAAGGGGGAGATATAAATGGGCGTGCAAATCTTGGACTGCACCCTGCGGGACGGGGGCTATGTGAACAACTGGGAGTTTGGCCGCCACGCCATCGCCTCTATTTTGGATAAGCTGGAGGCCGGCGGCGTGGAGATTGTGGAGTGCGGCTTCCTCACCAGCCGCCCCCGGGACGAGGACTGCTCCCTTTACGGCGGGCCGGAGGCCATCTTGCCCCTGCTGCCCCAGCGGGAGCCCCGCGCCATGTTCGTGGCCATGATAGCCATGGGGGAGAAGGAGCTCTCCCCCCAGCATCTGCCCCCGTGTAGGCCGGGGGGCATCTCCGGGGTTCGGCTGACCTTCCGCCGGGAGGACGCGGAGCGGGCCTTCCGCTGGGCCGCCGCCATTTTGGACAAGGGCTACCAGGTGTTTTTCCAGCCGGTGGGCACCGCCTTCTATTCGGACATGGAGCTGCTGCGCCTGGTGGAGCGGGTCAACCGCCTGCGGCCCTTCGCCTTTTATATGGTGGACACCCTGGGCAGCATGTACCCCGGCCAAGTCACCCGGCAGTTCCACCTGATTCACGAGAACATGGACCCCGCCATCCGCCTGGGCTTTCACGGCCACAACAACCTGCAGCTGGCCTTTTCCAACGCCCAGGTGCTGCTGGGCATCCAGGCCAAGCGGCAGCTGATTTTGGACTCCTCTGTCTACGGCATGGGCCGGGGCGCGGGGAACCTCCCCACGGAGCTTATCACCCGGTATATCAACCAGAACATCCAGTCCCGGTACAACGTGGGCATGGTGATGGACATTTACGACGAGTATATCGCCCCCCTGCGCCGGGAGTACCAGTGGGGCTACTCCATGGCCTACCACTTGGCGGCCAGTCACGCCTGCCACCCCAACTACGCCGCCTACCTCATCAACAAGCAGACCTTGACCATGCAGGACATGGAGAGCATCCTGCGGGCCATCCCCCAGGGCCAGCGGGTGGAGTTTGACAAAGCCCTGGTGCGCCGGCTGTACGCCCGCCACCAAAGCCGCCAAATCGACGACACCCGGGCAGTGGAGGAGCTGGCGGGGCTTATGGCGGGGCGGAAGCTGCTGGTGCTGGCCCCGGGGGAGAGCCTGCGCACCCGGGAGGCACAGGTGCTGGGCTTTATCCAGCGGGAGCACCCCCTGGTGCTGGCGGTGAACTTTGCCGACCCCAAGTTCCAGGTGGAGGTGTGCTTCGTCAGCAGCCACAAGCGCCTGGACATCGCCGGGGCCCGGCTGCGGGAGCTGCCCGGGGTGCGGCGGGTGTTCACCTCCAACCTGGCGGCCCGGGCGGACCCGGACTGCCTGCTGGTGGACTACGACCGCTACCTGAACAGCGACCCCATGGTGGCGGACAACGCCGGGCTGATGCTCTTAAAGCTGCTGGCCCGGTGCGGCGCCCGGCAGGCGGTGCTGGCGGGGTTCGACGGCTTTTTGGGCCGGGGCTATTACAGCCGGGAGGCCACCTTGGCCCTCAACGACGCCGACGCCTTGGAGCGCCAGCGCCGCATTGGGGAGCAGCTTTCCCTGCTGCCCTTGGAGCTCACCTTCCTGACGCCCTCGGCCTATGAGGGGAAGGGGGTGGCCCTGTGAAGCCCGCCGCCAAGAAAACCCTGTGGATAACCGGCGGGGCGGCGGCGCTGCTCCTGGTGGGTGTGGCCGCCCTGGGGATGTTCTGGGTGCGCCAGGCCAAGGACGCCCTGGACCAGATGGCCCAGCCCGCCACGCCCCAGCGGGAGATAGGCGTCTACGTCCTGGAGGACGACCCCGCCCAGACCTTGGAGGACACAGCGGGCTACGCCTACGGCGGCGTGGAGGCCGGGGCGGGCAGCCTCGCCTTGGTGGGCCAGGCCTTGGGCCAGGAGCCCCCCTGGCAGGAATACCCCACGGCCTTTGCCCTGGCGGACGCCTTGGGGAAGGGAGAGCGCCAGGCCGCTGTGCTGGAGGTGGCCTATCAGCAGAGCCTCTCCGACGCCCGGGGCTATGAATGGGCGGAGACAGGCATGCGGCAGGTGGGCTCCCTGTACGTGGAGGAGGAGGCGCCGCTGCCCTCTGTCCCCCAGGAGGCCCCGGAACGGTTCGTGGTCTACCTCAGCGGCAGCGATACCTTTGGGCCGGTGTCCACCTTGGCCCGCAGCGACGTGAACATCCTGGCGGCGGTGAACACCCGGGAAAAGCGCCTGTTCCTGCTGGCCACGCCCCGGGATTTCTACGTGTCCTTCTCCCAGACAGGGGGCGCCATGGACAAGCTGACCCACGCGGGCATCTACGGGGTGGAGGCCTCGGTGGACGCCCTGGAGACATTGTACGGGGTGGATATCGCCTACTACCTGCGGATGAATTTCACCGGCTTTGTGGAGGTGATTGACGCCCTGGGGGGCGTCAGCGTCTACTCCGACCGGGAGTTCACCGTGGAGAACATCCGCACCTACCAGCAGGGCTACAACCAGCTGACAGGCATCGAGGCGTTGGCCTTTGCCCGGGAGCGGATGAGCTTCCCCGAGGGGGACTACCAGCGGGCCCAAAACCAGATGGAGGTCATCCGGGCGGTGGTGGAGAAGGCCTCCACCCCGGCGGTGCTGGGCGGCTTTTCCAGCCTGCTTCAGGCGGTGGAGGGCAACTTTGAGACGAACCTCCCCCAAGACCAGGTGCTGGCCTTGGCCTCCGCCATGGGCGGGGACTGGCAGGTGGAAACCTACACCGCCAGCGGCTACAGCGCCTACCGGGAGACGTATTCCATGCCCGGGCAGGAGCTGTATGTCATCCTGCCGGACCAGGCCAGCGTGGAGCAGGCCGCGGCCCTGCTGGAGGAAACCTTGGCGGCCTAGGCCCGCTTGTTGTGAAATTGCCGGGGATTTTAAAAAAACGTAACAAAAAAGTGTTGACGTTTGACAGTGCCGGGATTATACTGTATTGTGGAATAAGTGGTGGAGTCTGTCATAGGGAGCGAAAGCAACCCTATTTATTCCGAGTTTGCGCGGCAAGCAAGGGCGCGCCCCCGCCGGAAGGGGCGGCACTTTTCTAGGCGGCAAGCGGCTCCCACCCTTCGGGAGCCGCTTTTTTTCGCCTCTGGGCAGGCTGGGAAGCAGGCTTCACCTCCCGTTCAAACATTTAAAATTTACTATTGAGAAGGGTTAGGTGATTTCTATGAACGAGAGCCAACTGGGCCTGTTTTACGGCCTGTCGTTCCTGTGCGTCGCCTTGGCCTTTGCCTTTGCCGCCTACCTGTATTTGTGGGTGAAAAAGCAAAAGACCGAGAACGCCAAAATCCAAGAGGTGTCCCTGCTGATCAAACAGGGCGCCAACACCTTTATGCGCCGGGAGTACCTGGTGTTGGCCAAGTTCGCCGGGGTGGCGGCCATTGTCATTTTGGTGCTGCTGCCTTCCCCCATTTGGACTGGCGGCTTTGTAGACAACATCTCCATGGCCATTGCCTACCTGTGTGGCACGGCTTTGTCCGCCATTGCCGGCAAAATCGGCATTTTGGTGGCCACCCTGTCCAACGGCCGCACCGCCGAGGCCGCCCAGAAGGGCATTAAGCCCGCCTTTTTAATCGGCTTCCGGGGCGGCGCCGTCATGGGCCTGCTGGTGGTAGGCTGCTCTTTGCTGGGCGTGGCCGCCGTGCTGCTGGTCACCGGCGACTCCAGCATTTTGCTGGGCTTCTCCTTTGGCGCCAGCTCCTTGGCCCTGTTCGCCAAGGCCGGCGGCGGCATCTTCACCAAGACCGCCGACGTCTCCGCCGACCTCACCGGCAAGGTGGAGCTGGGCATCCCCGAGGATGACCCCCGCAACCCCGCCGTCATCGCCGACAACGTGGGTGACAACGTGGGCGACGTGGCCGGCATGGGCGCCGACCTGTTCGACTCCAACGTGGCTGCCATGGCCTCCGCTTTGGTCATTGCCCAGTCCCTCTCCGGCACGGGCTTTAACAACGTGAGCATGGTGTTCTGCTACGCCATTTTGGGGCTGTTCGCCTCCATCATCGGCATTGCCACCGCCCGCGTGGGGAAGAAGGGCCCCACCAGCGCGCTGAACTCCTCTACATACGTGACCACCGCCATCTACCTGGTGCTCACCGCCATTGCCACGGCAGTGTTCCCCGGCTTCTCCTGGCGCATTTGGGGCGCCGCCGCTGTGGGCCTGCTGGTGGGCGTTATCATCGGCATCACCACCGACTACTTCACCGACGACACCAAGCCCATTGTGCAGAAGGTGGCCCACGCCTCCTCTTCCGGCCCGGCGTTTACGGTGCTTTCCGGCATTTCTTACGGCTTTATCTCCGCTTTGCCCGCCATGGTGGGCATCGCCGTCTCCGCCCTGGTGGCCTATAAGCTCTGCGAGCCCATGGGCGAGGGCTACGCCATCTTCGGCATCTCCATGGCCGCGGTGGGCATGCTGTCCATTGTGGGCATGATTATCTCCAACGACGCCTACGGCCCCATTGTGGACAACGCCCGAGGCCTGGCGGAAATGGGCGGCCTGGGCGAGGAGACCATCCGCACCGCCGACGAGCTGGACAGCGCCGGCAACACGGTGAAGGCCGTGACCAAGGGCTTCTCCATCAGCGCCGCCGGTTTGACCGTCATCTCCCTGCTGGGCGCCTTTATGAGTGAGGCAAACAACGCTTTGGCCGCCGCTGGCCGGGAGCTGATTACCGGCTTTGACATCATGAGCCCCACGGTGTTCTTCGGCGTGCTGGTGGGCGCCGTGGTGCCCGCCGTGTTCTCCGCCATGTTGATTTTGGGCGTGGACAAAAACGCCCAGCGCATGGTGGCGGAAATCCACCGGCAGTTCAACACCATCAAGGGCCTGCGGGAAGGCAAGCCCGGCGTCAAGCCCGAGTATGACAAGTGCATTGACATCGCCACCTCCGGCTCCCTGCGGGAGCTGATCCCCGCCGGTTTGATGACCATCATCGCCACCATCATCGTAGGCTTCATCGGCGGCCCCAGCGCCATTGGCGGCTTCCTGCTGGGCAACATCGTCAGCGGTCTGCTGCTGGCTTTGTTCATGTCCAACGCCGGCGGCCTGTGGGACAACACCAAGAAGTACATTGAGGCCGGCGCCGAGGGCGGCAAGGGCAGCGACTCCCACAAGGCGGCCGTCATTGGCGACACCGTGGGCGACCCCTTCAAGGACACCGCCGGCCCCTCCATCAACACCCAGATTACCGTGGTGAGCCTGGTTTCCTCCCTGCTCTCCTCCGTGTTCGTCATGTTCTCCTTCTTCGGTTGAGAAGGGAAAGAAAGAAGGGTTCCTCTTTGGGAGGAACCCTTTCTTGTATAAAAAAGCATATGAAAGGGAGAGGAATAGTATGAAAAAGCATATGTTAAAACGGCCGGGACACATTTGGATTTTCATAACTTGTTTTGCAGTTGCTTTAGTAACTGTTTTATTAGTTGCAGTTTTTGGAAAACTTGATCTAGCTGATGAGAATTCAAATGAAATCTCAAAAAACGAATCGCTTTCTCTGAATGAAGAAGTGAATGAAGCAAATAGTGAAGCAGATAGTGAATCGGATAGTGAAGCAATGGAAATTCATATGAACGCGAGTTTACCGGAAATGACAGTAGAAGAAATTGCAGAAGAGTCCAATTTAGTAGCAATAGGTACTCTGAAAGAAATTTCTCCCGGATTTTGTATTCAATCCGTGGAAGGGGGGACGATGAATTATACAGAATATTATTTTCAAATTTCGGATACCTGTCGCGGCGTTGCTCCAGATAATGAAGAACAAATAGCTGCTGTTAGAATCCCCGGGGGCGAAGCCAATGGTGTGAATATGATATGGGAGGATGCTCCTACTTTAGAGGTAGATGAAACCTACTTACTATTTCTTTACAAACCTCAGATGGGCGGAAGCTTTAACACAGAAGGGGATTACTACTATTTGTCTGGTGATACCCGCGGTATCTATCCAGTGGATAGTGCAACAGCCTTTTCTAAAACAACCGATGATGTGTATACAAGTTCAGATGGGACAAAAAGGATTTCCCATAATGAACTGATCCAACTGATAGATCAGGTGAATGAAGAAATTCCTGCGGATATTGATGTGAGGTATCAGGAATTTTTGGAGAATCAGCAATACAATCTTGAAACCGGCTTTATATCACAAGAGGAGTATGATAGATTCTTATCGGAAGCGCAAAGGTATGCTACGTATTATGGAGATCCTCCCGCTGGCTATAGCGGTGAATAAATCAGGAATGTCAACTGGCAAGAGCAGCCCAAAAGAATAGTTCGCGGAGTCTGATTCTTACATACCGTAATGAACAGTTTTCACCCAGCTATTCTGGTAATTGGTTGGCTGAATCGCAGAATGGTGTCGCTCTCATTTTGCTATAATGGGTATTGAAATATGCGGCCCCTCCGGCGAAGCTGTAAACAACCGCCCGTGTTTATCAACGATAGCCCGTCTGCGGATGCCTACGATGGAAATGGCAAAACACTGGTCGAATGTCCGGTAATCAGGAAGTTCAGCTCTCAAAACCGGAACTGGTTCCGGTTTTGGAGCTTTCCGGGAAAATCCTTGAGAAAAAATGCTGTGCAGGGTATAATAACGGTATAGAAAAGAGGTGTTCCCCATGCTGAATGGCGTGATTATGTCGGAAGATAGAGTAGTGGCAAAGGTTAGAAGGAATAGCTGCATCGTGTTTGACCCGAACCATTGTCCACTCTACCTGATGCGGTACAACGACCCAGAAGGGTGGTTGACCCGTCGTGCCATCGACGCTCACCGCACCAACTCTCGCCTGCTGCGGAAGGCTCTGCGTCTGGCTCCCAACGATGACCTAGCAGCAGTGCTGAGGGTGCATGGGGCCACCATAACGGATGCCTACTGGTTCCGTGGGGAAAATGAAGACCTTTCCTATGACCAAGTGAAGTTCCAGAAAGACAACCCGTTTTCCAGGCTGGCCCTGCGGGGCGACCCGGATTCTTTCCAGAAAGGAACTGCTTCTGCCGTCACCCCGGAGCTGACCAACACCGGCAGCTATGAGAAGTGCTGGGAGTATCACGATGGAGCATGGTGGATGCTGAAGTCCGGCAGTGACCTGGAGAAGTTTTCCGAACTGTTTGTCTACCACTTGGGCCGTCTGATGGGCTTGCCCATGGCCCATTATGAGATGGACCAGGAAGGGTACATCCGCAGCAAAGATTTCACGGAGGGCTGGTATGACTTTGAGCCGGCCTATTCCGTGATGCTGGACGAAGAGGACTATGGCGAGAACTACCGCCGTTTCCGGGAACTCTGCCCCAAAGCTGCCCAGCAGTATGTGGGGATGGTCTATCTGGATGCCCTGGTGATGAACATGGACCGGCACACCCAAAACTATGGCTTTCTTCGGGACCGGCAGACAGGTGAAATCCTTTCCCTGGCCCCATTGTTTGACCATAATATTGCCCTGGTTTCCCGTGGCTATCCCTCCAGCGCTACGCAAAAAGGAGGGCTGCTCTCTCGCCTGTTCGTGGAGCTTTTGGAGGAAGAACCCCAGGCTCAAAGTGATTTTCTTGCTCTGGGGCTGACATCTCCCACGGAGGAGATGGTCCGCAGGGCTGTTTCCTTGGCCCACGACCCGTCTTTTGGTCCGGAGGTGGTTCGAGAAGATTTCTTGGTGGAGTTTGTACTCTCAGCAGACCGGTGGATAACAGGAGGACAAAATATATGAACCTCTTAGCAGAGCTCAAAGCAGAACGGGATAGCAAATATAAAGGCGGCCTTTACCATCGGACGCAAATCCTGTTCGCCTATAACAGCAACCACATTGAGGGGAGCCGGTTGACGGAGGAACAGACACGGTTTATTTTTGAAACTAAATCCTTCTTTCCGGAAGGCGAGGAACCCATCCGGGTGGATGACGTGGTAGAAACGACAAACCATTTCCGCCTGTTTGACTATATGCTGGACCACGCTGAGGAGCCATTGACGGAGGCCATGGTAAAAGAGTACCATCGCATTCTCAAAACCGGGACCACCGATGCTGCTCTTACGTGGTTCAATGTGGGAGAATATAAGAACGTGGCAAACACAGTGGGAAATATTCGCACAGCGACACCTAAGCAGGTACCGATTCGCATGAAAGCATTGCTTTCCCGATGGAATCAGAAGTCTTCCCACACTTTGGAGGAGCTAGCCGATTTCCACTACCATTTTGAGACAATCCATCCTTTCCAGGATGGCAACGGCAGGGTTGGCCGGATGATTCTGTTTAAGGAATGTTTGGCACATGGGCAATAGACTGCTTAATTACTTCAACACCAAACGAAAAATGGCTTGGGTAAATCTGAATCATGATAATCGACTTCAGTGCCGAAGTGTATACAACAGCGGGCAATGAGTATGGTCCTAGTGGTAGGCAGGATTTTGATTTTCCTAATTCGGAAATGACAAACTAAGTGGTGTAAGAAGGTCGCAAATCGCAAATTCAGCAATATTAGGCACCGAAATAGTCTCCTTTTCAGGAGACTATTTGTTTAATATGATTTGCTGTAAAAGCCATTGGAGAAGTAATGTCCTTCTTGGCGTTTTTGTGTTGCGCAAGCTCTATATTGGCCATGCTGCAGAGCACCACATAAGTCTTCTGGTTTTGTAGAAAAAATAAACCTGTTTTTCCATGGAATTCTCTCTCATGCCTATTACAAGGTGTAAGGAAACCAGGAGGTGAGATGTGAGTGTGAATGAGGGGGTGATACTATCTGAGCAGAGATGCTTAATGAAGGTCCAGTTTACGGTTGATATTTTAAGTGAGAGGAACTCGAACAAGGAGGAAAGCAATGAAAAAGGTCAAAAAAGTCCTTTCTGCGGTGTTGGTTGGTCTCAGCGCTGCTGATGCAGAGTGTTGCAGTCCCAGTATCCGCTGCGGAAGACCCATTTGAGGCCGCAGCGCCAACCGCGGGAGAATCCATCCGCCCAGAAAATGCCCCGGAGGAAAGTGAGGATAACCTCCAGGTCCTGTATGAGGTGGAAGAACAAAGAGAGGCTGCCGTGAAGCATTTCCGCCTCAGCGACGGAAGCTATGTGGCTGCCTCATATCCTACGGCCGTCCATTATGCTGTTGGGGAGGACGAATGGGAAGAAATTGACAACACCTTGAACCTAGTGTCTGGAGAGGGCTCTCAGTGGAGCCTGTTCTCCTCCGGCGGCCAGGTGTACCAAGCAGTGAATGGTGACAATGAAAAGTCGTATGCAGCTATCCTGGAGCCAGATGAGGAACTGCTTTCGCTGCAAAACTCTGATTTTGGCCTTCAAATGGCTATTTTGAGTTCGGAAACAGCGGAGGACTTGCTGGAAACCGCTGAACCAGTGCCTACCCCTGCCCCAGAGGAACCCTCCAGTTCGGAGAATCCCCAGGAGCCGGAGGAGTCGGAGCTGCCTATAGAAAGCTCTGACGAAAGCAGCGAGGAGGCAAATGAGCCCTCTGCGTCTTCCGAAGTATCTTCAGGGCTAGAATCTTTGGCTGCAGGTTCCATGGAAACGGAACTTGGCGAGGTTTATGCCGGCGAGTTTTCCGAGAATGGTGAAACGACGGAGCTGGAGGGCGAAGAAGTTTCGGATGTTATCCCAGAGGAAACCGCTGGCCCGGGGGATAGCTCTGAGGAAAGCAGCATCCCCGATGCTTCGGGATCCAGCGATGTAGGGGAGAGCGAATCCAGCCCCCTGCCCTCTGAAAGCGAACCGGAAAGTTCCGTGGTTGAGAGTGAGCCGGAACCTACCCCGCTGCCCACTCCTGACCCTACCGAGGAGCCCAGTGGTGGTTCCTCTATGGCAAGTGTGCCAGCGAAAGTAGAAAACCCTGATGAGGCTGAGTCGCCGGAACCTCCCGGGGGCGAAGGCGATATGCCGGGTGAAGAACCTGGCCCCGGCCCTGGGGACGAACCAGCTGAACCGGTGGAATCCGTGGAGGAACAGGTGCAGCCTGAAAAAATAGCCTCCAAGGTCACTTATGAAAATGTGCTCCCTGGCGTGGACCTGGTATACCAGAATTACGGGTTCAATGTTAAAGAGAGCATTGTGATCAAGTCCCAACAAGACACATACCAGTATAGTTTCCTGCTGAACTTTGACGGTCTTACCCCTGTTTTGGGGCCGAACGGAGGGGTAAGCATAAAGAACAGCCAGGACGAAGTTATCTACCAGATACCGGCTCCCTATATGGTGGACGCCAATCAGGCCGTTTCTTATGACGCCTCTTACGAGCTGGCGCTCACAGAGCAAGGGTACGTCCTGACGGTCACTGCCGATGAAGCTTGGATGGACAGCGCAGAACGCGCATATCCCATCTCGATTGACCCCACTTTCATCCTCTAACAATCTTGTTTCTACAACAGGCAGCGGCAATAAAGTGAACACCTACCAGCAGGTATACTTGGAGGCAGGGACTACCTATGTTTTCTCCGGCTATGCAAATTCTTCCGGGATGACAACATTTGGGCGCGACGGCGGGCTGAGCCTTTCTTTCCAGAACAGCAGCGGGACGGATGTGGCGGAGAGCAATAGGCTCAACTATGCTACTTCCAACCAGGTGGAAAATGGCTGGACCCGCCTGGAAGTGACCTACACCCCGCAGACAAGCGGCAATTACCGTGTGTCGGCCAATATGAAAAACGCGGCGAAATTCGCAGCGTTTGATGACTTCCAGCTGGAGAAGGTGGTCATCCCTGCCGAGGATATGCCCGCGGAAAAGCAGGGGGTTGCCTCTTCCGCGAACCTGGTCCAGCTAGGTGGCTTGGAGCGGTGGAGCGCTTCTGGGGCGTCCTCCTCGGAGGTGTCCAAATATTGGACGTATGATGCTTCCAGGGCCGCGCCTCTGCTGTCTACTGGCGGCGACGCGTACAGAGGGTACGTGTTCCAGGTGCTCGGCCATCCGGATGCCCAGCGGCGTGCTTCCCAGACCATAAAAGTCAACCGCAGCTCCGATACGACCTATATGCTTTCTGCCTGGGGTAAAGCCATGGCCGCGACGGATGGTGTAGGACCGGATGATATGAGCGGGAACAACAGCACATACCAGCGCTTCTTCGGCATGATAGCGGAGATCAAGTACACGGGTTCCTCAACGCGGGAGTACCAGTATGTGGCTTTTGACTCCCGTTATGATGGCTGGCAGTATGCCTCCGGCTTTATCGTGCCGAAGCAGGCGGGAAAGACCGTGGATACGATTACGGTCTACCTGGCGTATGACTACAACATCAACACGGCGTGGTTTGACCAGATTACGCTTACAGAGGAACCTGCGCAGACGTACACCTATGACGATAACGGAAAACTCAAGGTTGTAACTTCCTCTAGCCAGAGCGATGAGAACTACACATACAATGGTCCGGATTTGACAAAGTTTGTTTCAACTGGTCTTGGTTCCTTCGACTTTACCTACGATGGCAGTCATAATATGACCAAGGCATCAAATGATGGGGTCAATTTGACCGCACAGTACAACGATGCGGGGAATAACACACTGGCAAAATTGCAGAAAGGTACTTCTGGCATTTATATTCAGAGTACGGCTACGTATACCACCGATGGGAACCATCTTGCTACGACAAACGACTGTCCCCTTCCCGCCAAAATAGACAGGAAAAAGGTTAAAAAAACGGAATGAATCA
>OFMJ01000461.1_pt1 | contig 43452 bp, 40 predicted proteins | sample 1541801 | NCBI WGS metagenome assembly OFMJ01 (sample SAMN04209234, study PRJEB22552) | human gut metagenome | biome: gut; material: feces | host: Homo sapiens | place: USA: Oklahoma
GTGGTACGGATATTAAGCTGGATGATGCTGCAAAAGAAGCCGGAGGTCTTAAAATCATCGGTACAGAGCGTCATGAATCCAGACGTATTGATAATCAGCTCCGTGGACGTTCCGGACGTCAGGGAGACCCGGGAGAATCCAGATTCTACATTTCGTTGGAAGATGATCTGATGAGACTATTCGGATCTGAAAAACTGATGGGAGTATTCAATACACTTGGTGTAGAAGACGGAGAGCAGATTGAGCATAAGATGCTTTCTAATGCAATTGAAAAAGCGCAGAAGAAGATTGAGAATAATAACTTCGGAATCCGTAGAAATCTTCTCGAGTACGATCAGGTTATGAACGAGCAGAGAGAGATTATTTACGAAGAAAGAAGACGTGTACTTGATGGAGAGAGTATGCGCGATTCTATTTACCATATGATTACAGAATACGTGGAAAATACAGTAGATGCGAATATTTCACCGGATCTTGAGTCTGATGAATGGGATCTTGCAACTTTGGAACAGGAAATCTGTGCAACGATTCCGATGACATTTGTGACACCGGATGAAGCAAAGAACATGCGTCAGAAAGAACTGAAACATGTATTGAAAGAAAGAGCAGTCAAAGCTTACGAGGCGAAAGAAGCAGAATTCCCTGAAGCAGAACATTTACGTGAAATCGAACGCGTCATTCTTTTGAAAGTGATCGATGCAAAATGGATGGATCATATCGATGATATGGATCAGCTTCGTCAGGGTATTGGATTGCAGGCATACGGCCAGAGAGATCCACTTGTAGAATATAAGATGCTCGGCTATGACATGTTTGGTGCCATGACCAATGCGATTGCAGCGGATACGGTGAGACTTCTTCTTCATATTAAACTGGAGCAGAAAGTGGAAAGAGAGCAGGTTGCCAAGGTGACAGGAACCAACAAAGATGACAGTGCAGTCAACGCTCCGAAGAAGCGTGAAGAGAAGAAAGTATATCCGAATGACCCATGTCCATGCGGAAGCGGCAAGAAATATAAACAGTGCTGCGGACGTAAATAAGAATAAAGAGGTGAGATTGTGGTTGAATTAGACCAGTTCAGAAGCAGTTTGAACACATACGAGAGACCATTAGAGGAACTGAGGGATTCACTTTGACTTACCGGGAAAACGGGAACGTATAGAGGAATTACAAAAGAAGACGGAGACGGCAGGTTTTTGGGAATCAGGAGAAATGTCTCAGCGTGTAATGAAGGAAATGAAAGGACTCCAGAATACGGTAGAAGAAGGAGAAGCGCTGTTTGCGGAATATGAAGACATACGGATGCTGATCGAGATGGCGTATGATGAAGAAGATGACAGTATTGTAGGGGAACTTCGGAAGGAAATCAGGCATTTTGAGAAAAGGTTTGAGGAAATGCGGATCAGCACGCTTCTTTGCGGACCATACGATAAGGACAATGCAATTGTAACTTTACATGCAGGTGCCGGAGGGACAGATTCCTGTGACTGGGCAACCATGCTTTACCGTATGTATAACCGGTGGGCAGAGAAAAAAGGATACTCGATTACGGTGTTGGATTATATTGATGGAGACATTACCGGAATCAAGGGAGTCACATTTGAGGTGAACGGAGAGAATGCTTACGGATACTTAAAATCTGAGAAAGGCGTACACCGCCTCGTGCGCATTTCGCCATTCAACTCTGCAGGGAAAAGACAGACTTCTTTTGTTTCCTGCGATGTGATTCCGGATATTGAAGATGACATTGATATTGAGGTCAATGAGGATGAATTGAAAATTGATACATACCGGGCAAGCGGTGCGGGTGGACAACATGTGAACAAAACATCATCTGCCATCCGGATTACACATCTTCCGACCGGAATTGTAGTGCAGTGTCAAAATGAACGATCGCAGCACCATAATAAGGAAAAGGCGATGCAGATGTTAAAGTCCAAGCTTTATTTGATGAAGCAGCAAGAGCAGGCGGAAAAGATGTCCGACATCCGCGGCGAGGTGAAGGAAATTGGATTTGGAAGTCAGATACGTTCTTATGTGATGCATCCGTATACGTTGGTGAAGGATCATAGAACCAATGAAGAGAATGGCAATGTGACGGCTGTTCTGGACGGAGAATTAGATCCTTTTATCAATGCCTATCTGAAAAAATGCAGCGGGGATGTAAACTAGAAGACCAATATGAAGGAGGGGCATCATGGATCATACGAAATATTACGTGGTGAAGAAAAAGGCAGTTCCAGAAGTGCTTCTTAAAGTGGTGGAAGTAAAAAGGCTGCTTGCTTCCGAAAGGAGCATTACGATCCAGGAGGCAGCGGACCGGATTGGAATCAGCCGTAGTTCTTTTTATAAATATAAGGATGATATTTTCCCTTTTCATGAAAATGAGAAGGGACAAACAATTACGTTAGCGATTCAGGTGGATGATATGCCGGGACTTCTTGCAGAGATTTTGAAAGAGGTCGCAAAGTACCGTGCAAATATATTGACGATCCACCAAAGTATTCCGTTGAATGGTGTTGCTACAATTACTCTGAGTGTGGAAATTCTTTCTACAACAGGCAACATTTCGGAAATGGTAAATGAGATAGAGACAAATGAAGGTGTACATTATTTGAAAATAGTAGGCAGGGAGTGAGAAAATGGCGAAAATCGCAGTATTAGGATACGGAACGGTTGGCTCGGGAGTCGTTGAGGTCATGAATATAAATAGCAGCATGATCGCAAGACGTGCGGGAGAAGAAATTACAATCAAATATGTGCTTGATTTGAATGATTTCCCGGGGACTCCGGCGGAGAAACTGATCGTACATGATTTTGAACAGATTGTGGCCGATGAGGAGATAGAGCTCGTTGTGGAAGTGATGGGAGGAATTGAACCTGCCAACACATTTGTAAGACGTTCTTTGGAGGCGGGGAAAAGCGTGGTGACTTCCAATAAAGCTCTTGTTGCAAAACATGGGGCAGAGCTTTTGAAGACAGCGAAAGAACATCATGTGAATTTCTTGTTTGAAGCAAGCGTAGGGGGCGGAATTCCGATTATACGTTCTTTGAATAACGCCCTTACAGGGGATGAAATTGAAGAAATTACAGGAATTCTCAATGGTACGACAAATTATATGATGACAAAGATGTTCTATGATGGAGCAGATTATGATGAAGTTTTGAAAGAAGCACAGGATAACGGGTATGCGGAACGTAACCCTGAGGCGGATGTGGAAGGATACGATGCATGTAGAAAAATTGCTATTCTTTCTTCAGTTATTTCGGGGTGTTATGTGAATTTTGAAGATATTTATACAGAAGGAATTACAAAGATGACATCCCGTGATATCTGTTATGCCCGCAAAATGGGGATGACGATTAAACTTCTGGCTTCTGCGAAAAGAGAAGATGAGAAGATCAGTGCGATTGTGGCGCCGTTTTTGTTGTTGCCATCCCATCCGCTTTACAATATTGACGGAGTATTCAATTCCGTGTTTGTAAAGGGAAATATGTTGGGAGACGCTATGTTCTATGGAAGTGGAGCAGGGAAACTTCCTACGGCGAGCGCGGTAGTTGGAGATATTGTGGATGCAGTGAAAAACCGTGGACGCGATGTGATGGCTGCATGGACAGAAGAAAAGCTGGAACTGAAGAGCAAAGGTGATGCAAAGAGAAAATTCTTTGTGAGGATGGCGGGAGATAAAGAAGAACTTCTGCAGAAAGTGGAAGCAGCTTTCGGACCTGTGACTGTGATCACTTTAAAAGATGTATCGGATGAGTTCGGTTTCATAACGGGAAGGATGAAAGAAAGCATTTATGAGGCAATGGCAGCCGGATTCTCCAATATTCTGCATATGATACGTGTGGAAGAATAGGGGAAAATGCATATCATATAATGAACAGGCAGCGAAGATAAGCGCAGAACAGGAGGAAACTATGCTGTATGTAAAGAAATTTGGCGGAAGCTCGGTTGCAAATAAACAGAGAATTTTTAATGTGGCACAAAGATGTGCGGAGGATTATAGAAACGGACATGATGTGGTCGTGGTTCTTTCCGCAATGGGGGACACAACAGATGAGCTTTTAAAAAAGGCGGAAGATATTAATCCGAAAGCAACGAAACGAGAGTTAGACATGCTTTTGACAACGGGAGAGCAGGTATCGGTTTCTTTGATGGCCATGGCATTTCAATCCATGGGAATACCGGCAATTTCATTAAACGCATTTCAGGTATCCATGCAGTCTACATCGAAGTACGGAAATGCGAGATTCAAGCGAATTGATACAGACCGTATCACGCATGAGCTGGAGAACCGTAAAATTGTAGTTGTGACAGGATTCCAGGGGATCAACAAGTATGATGATTATACAACATTGGGAAGAGGAGGATCTGACACAACAGCAGTTGCTTTGGCATCGGTGCTGCATGCGGATGTGTGTGAGATTTTTACGGATGTGGATGGAGTCTATACTGCAGATCCGAGAGTGGTGAAAAGTGCAAGAAAATTAAAAGAAATTACATATGACGAGATGTTAGAGTTAGCAACGCTTGGGGCAAAAGTACTTCATAACCGTTCTGTCGAGATGGCGAAGAAATACGGGGTGAAGTTAATTGTACGTTCTAGTCTCACGAATGAAGAAGGAACGGTAGTGAAGGAGGTAACAAAAGTGGAAAAGATGTTGATTACAGGGGTGGCAGCCGATAAGAATACAGCCAGAGTATCTGCGATTGGATTGAAAGATGAACCGGGGATTGCATTCCGTCTGTTCCATACACTTTCTAAGAATAATATTAACGTAGATATTATTCTGCAATCGGTAGGACATAACGGAACGAAAGACATTTCCTTTACGGTTTCAGAGGATGATTTGCAGGCAACACTGGATCTTTTGGAAGAAAACAAAGAAATCCTCACAATTCAGGAAATTACTTATAATAAAGAAGTTGCGAAGATTTCTGTTGTTGGTGCCGGAATGATGAGCAATCCGGGTGTAGCTACAAAGATGTTTGAATCATTATATAACTCAAGAATCAATATTCACATGATTTCCACATCAGAAATCCGGATTACAGTTCTTGTAGATGAGAAAGAAACAGACCGCGCGTTGAATGCAGTACACGAAGGATTCAACATGTCAGAGTAATCTGCTTAATGTAGAATTGTGATATTTTGTTGAAAATGTCACATCTTCTCCAAACCATGCGGGCGGGAGGAATGCATTCGCAGAGTCTTCATCAGGAAATTCAACTTCCGCAAGAAGAAGAGGAGCAAGGTCCCCGTGAAATACATCCAATTCAATGGTGAGATTATGTTCCAGCGGGAGCATATATCTTGTTTTGGAGATCAGCCGTCCGTCAATTTTAGTTTTTAAATGTTCATAGGACTCTTTGGTCAGCGGAAGATTATACTCTTCTCTTACCATGAGTCCTTTGCTTTTATATGTCAGTTCATAGTTTTCGTTGTCCTTTCTGATCCGCACAACGGGAGAAGTGCAAAGGTAACCTTGTTCCAGTTCCCGTCGGGCATACTGATCCAAATGATCAGGCAATTGTTTTACTAAAAATTTGCGTTCGATTTCCATGTGTGAATTCCTCCTTTTTCGCTTTACAAGCTTTCTGCTACCATAATAATATATGAGGAGATTCTTCGCAAGATTTGCATTTTTCAAAAACCTCTGTTACACTGAGGATAACTTTGAGATTTATTTCGTAGGAGGATAACAGTCATGAAGAAAAATGTATATGTATTTCTTGCAGATGGGTTTGAAGAGATTGAGGGACTGACAGTGGTTGATTTGCTTAGACGGGCGAATGCAGAGGTGACGACGGTATCGATTATGAAAGAAAAAGTAATTTGCGGCTCACATGGAATTCGGGTGATTGCAGATGCATTGTTTGAAGAAGTTGATTTTGAAGCAGCAGATATGCTTGTATTGCCGGGAGGGCTTCCGGGTACCACCTATCTTGGAGAACATGAAGGACTTCTCACACTTCTTAAAAAATTTGATCAGGAACAGCGTTATATTGCAGCAATCTGTGCGGCGCCGAGAATTTTCGGAAGACTTGGATTTTTAGAGGGAAGAAGGGCGATTTCTTATCCGGCTATGGAACCGGAACTGAGAGGAGCAAGTATAGTAAGAGAGCCGGTTGTTGTAGACGGACATGTTATCACAAGCCGTGGAATGGGAACAGCCATTGATTTTGCTTTGAAAATGATTGAGATTCTCTTTGGAAAAGCAGAAGCTTTAAAACAAAGCGAATCTATCGTATATCAGGAATAAGGAGGCTGCATGACAAAAGGAATAAAATGGAAACGAGCGGCAGTGCTTGTAATGATTTGCACCCTATTTATAACGGCATGTGGGGATTTTGATGCAAAGGGATATGTACAGGCGTATCTTGATGCTATGTTTCAAGGAGAAACGGACGCATTGATGGCATTTGAAGAAGGAAGCAAGCAAAGTGAATTGAAGGAAGAATATGAGGAGTATATTGCCACATTTGCGGAAGGACTTACAGACGGCCTGGATGTGTCGGAAGGAATGCAGATTAAGTTTAATGCACTATGTGAAGAAATATTTCGTTCTATGAGATATCATGCGGAATCGTCTGAGAAAGTCAGCGGGAAAGAGTATAAAGTAGTTGTGGAATACGAACCATCGGATGTGTTTGTAAAATGGGCGGAATATCTAAGTGAAAATGCGATAGATATTAATGAACGGGCGGAATCGGGAGAATATCAAGGAACAGAAGACGAAATGCTGGAACAGATCCTTTTGGATATTTCCGCAGAATCCTGTGAACTCCTGGATACAGCGCGTATGGATGCGTCTTATGGGGAGGAAGAAGAGATGACTTTTACCGTGAAGAAAGGGAAAGACGGTGATTTTTCTTTAGATGATGAAGAAATCGGCGATTTTGTTACAAAAATCATGCGTTTAGATGCAATTCAGGGGTAGAAAATACTAGAAATTTGCCCCGGGTTATGCTATACTGTTTGAATGAGTGCATAGAAGAGTAATTAGCTGTAAACAGCACCGCTCGCGCGCGGCGATTACGCGTTCGCGTAATCTTTTCGATATAAGGAGGAAATAGAAAAATGAGTTTACAAGTAGAAAAAATGGAACACAATATGGCAAAGCTTACAATTGAAGTTTCAGCAGAAGAATTTGAAAAAGCACTGAACGGTGCATATATGAAACAGAAAAAAAACATCAGTGTGCCAGGTTTCCGTAAAGGAAAAGTACCACGTCAGATGGTAGAAAAAATGTATGGCGTAGAGATTTTCTACGATGATGCAGCAAATGCATTGATTCCGGATGCTTACGCAAAAGCATATGATGAAGCAGATATTGAGATTGCTTCTCAGCCAAAAGTTGAAGTTGTACAGATTGAAAAAGGAAAACCATTCATCTTTACAGCAGAGGTTGCAGTAAAACCGGAAGTAACTCTTGGTGAGTACAAAGGACTTGCAGTTGATAAAGTATCAAACAGAGTTACACAGAAAGAAATCGAAGAAAGACTTGGAAAAGAGCAGGAGAAGAATGCAAGAACAATCGCAGTAGAAGGACGTCCTGTTCAGGATAAAGATGAAGTTATTTTAGACTTTGAAGGATTTGTAGATGGAGTTGCATTCGAAGGCGGAAAAGGAGAGAACTATTCCTTAGTAATCGGTTCTGGTTCTTTCATTCCGGGATTTGAAGAGCAGTTGATCGGCGCAGAAGCTGAGAAAGAAGTGGAAGTAAATGTAACATTCCCAGAAGAATACCACGCAGAAGAATTAGCAGGAAAAGAAGCGGTATTCAAATGTACAGTTCACGAGATCAAAGCAAAAGAACTTCCTGAATTAAACGATGAATTTGCTTCAGAAGTTTCAGAATTTGATACTTTGGATGAATTGAAAGCAGACATCAAAGCGAAGATCAAAGAAGAGAAAAATGCAGAAGGTAAGAGAAGAAGAGAAGATCAGGCTGTAGAGCAGGCAGTTGCTAACGCTTCTATGGATGTTCCGGAAGCTATGATCGATACAGAAGTGCGCCAGATGGCAAACGATTTCGCTCAGAGAATTCAGCAGCAGGGACTTACAATGGAACAGTACATGCAGTTTACAGGCATGACATCTGAGAAAATGTTAGAAGAGTTCAAACCACAGGCTTTAAAACGTATCCAGACAAGATTAGTATTGGAAGCGATCGTAAAAGCTGAGAACATTGAAATTTCTGATGAAAGATTAGATGAAGAGCTTACAAAGATGGCTGAAGCTTACAAGATGGAAGTTGAAAAGCTGAAAGAATTCATGGGAGATGCTGAGAAAGAGCAGATGAAACAGGATATGGCTGTACAGGAAGCAGTTACATTCTTAACAGACAATGCAGTAGATAAATAAAACAGTATTTCTAAATAAGGAGGCAGCATAATGAGTTTAGTACCTTACGTCATTGAACAGACAAGTCGTGGAGAACGTTCTTATGACATTTACTCCAGACTATTAAAGGACAGAATCATTTTTCTTGGAGAGGAAGTGACGGATGCATCGGCAAGCATTATTGTTGCGCAGCTTTTGCACCTTGAAGCAGAAGATCCGGATAAAGATATCCAGCTTTACATCAATAGCCCGGGAGGTTCTGTATCAGCAGGACTTGCTATTTATGATACGATGCAGTACATCAAATGTGATGTGTCGACAACATGTATCGGAATGGCTGCAAGCATGGGAGCATTTCTTCTTGCAGGTGGAGCAAAAGGAAAGAGATTTGCGCTTCCGAATGCAGAAATCATGATCCATCAGCCGCTTGGCGGAGCACAGGGTCAGGCTACTGAGATTCAGATTGCTGCGGAGCATATTTTGAAAACCCGCAGAAAACTGAATGAGATTCTTGCTGAAAGAACCGGCAAGAGTTATGAGCAGGTTTGTGCAGATACAGAGAGAGATAATTTTATGTCTGCCGATGAAGCAGCAGAGTACGGTTTGATTGATAAAGTAGTGGTCAACCGTTAATAAGCAAAAGGGGGTGTCATTTGGACATCTCCTTTGCGTGTGTAAAAATGAGGTGAAATTATGGCGAGAATGGACGAGATAATCAGATGTTCATTTTGTAATAAACCACAGTCACAGGTCCGAAAACTAATCTCCGGTCCGAACGGAGTTTACATTTGCGATGAATGTGTGGATGTGTGTGCTGAGATTATAGAAGAAGAATTCGACTATGGAGATGAAAATCCTTTTGGAGAGATCAATCTTTTAAAACCGGAAGAGTTAAAAGCATTTTTGGATGATTATGTGATCGGACAGGATGAAGCGAAGAAAGTACTTTCGGTAGCAGTTTATAATCATTACAAACGGATTATGGCTGAGAAAGATTTGGGAGTAGATCTGCAGAAGAGCAATATTCTTATGCTAGGACCGACAGGATGCGGAAAAACAATGCTTGCCCAGACGCTTGCGAAAGTTTTGAATGTGCCGTTTGCCATTGCAGATGCAACAGCCCTTACAGAAGCAGGCTATGTAGGCGAGGACGTGGAAAACATTTTACTGAAGATCATTCAGGCGGCAGACGGAGACATCGATAAAGCGGAATATGGTATCATCTATATTGACGAGATTGATAAGATTACAAGAAAATCAGAGAACCCATCCATTACCCGTGATGTTTCCGGTGAAGGTGTACAGCAGGCGCTTCTCAAAATTATTGAAGGAACTGTTGCATCTGTGCCACCACAGGGAGGAAGAAAACATCCGCATCAGGAATTGATCCAGATTGATACAACAAATATCCTGTTTATCTGTGGAGGAGCTTTTGAAGGAATTGATAAAGTTATTGAAACACGAATTGATAAAAAATCCATTGGCTTCAATGCGGAAATTGCAGAAAAACATGAATATAGTGTAGACCGTTTGCTGAAGCAGGTGCTTCCGCAGGATCTTGTAAAATTCGGATTAATTCCGGAACTTGTAGGACGTCTTCCGGTGACGGTATCCTTGGAACTTTTGGACGAAGAGGCTCTGATACGTATTCTTACAGAACCGAAGAGTGCCATTGTAAAACAGTATCAGAAACTTTTGGAATTAGATGGAGTGGAGCTTACGTTCGACAAGGACGCACTTGTTGAGATTGCAAAGACCTCTCTTGAAAGAAAGACAGGAGCCAGAGGGCTTCGGGCAATCATGGAAAAAATCATGATGAATACGATGTATCATGTTCCGTCGGATGAAAGTATACGAGGATGTAAAATCACAAAAGAGGCGGTACAGGGATTGGCGGATCCGTTGTATATAAGAGATGATGAGCATTTTATAAGTGCGTAAGGAAAATGGAACGGAGCCGGTGAGAGAGCCGGCCCGTTTTTTTTGTAAAGGAGAACATATGACAGAGGTAGTAAAAAGTATACCAATGGTACCACTTCGAGGCATGACTGTGCTGCCAAGAGAAGTCATTCATTTTGATGTAAGCCGGAAGAAATCCATTCAGGCAATTCAAGAAGTAATGGCGGGAGATCAGAAGATTTTTCTTGTGGCGCAAAAGCAGATTGAAACGGAAGAGGTAGCAAAGGAAGATCTGCAAGAGATTGGTACCATTGCAGAAATCAAACAGATTGTAAAAATGCCGAAAAAAATTCTCCGTGTACTTGTGACAGGGGAAGAAAGAGCGGTTTTAAATGAATTGTCGGATACAGAGCCGTTTTATAGAGCGGATGTCACAGTGACAGACCGGTATCCTTATGTAGAAGCAGAGCCGGTAGAGCAGGAAGCCATGATTCGTACGCTTCAGGACGAATTTCTCAAGTATGCGATACAGAATCCGCAGCTTACAAAGGAAGCGGTGGAACAGATCAAGCAGATTGACAATTTGAAAACGTTGATCGAAGAGGTGACGGTATCTTCCGGATTTGGTTATAAAGATAAACAGAGATTTTTGGATGAGGAAGATCCGCTGAAAAGATATCAGATGCTTGTGGATAAGCTTGCCAGTGAGACAGAAATTCTGAAAGTGAAAGAAGAAATTCAGGAAAAGGTGAAAGCAAGAGTTGATAAAGGACAGAGAGAATATATTTTAAGAGAAGAGTTGAAAGTAATCCGCCAGGAACTTGGAGATGATTCCGCTCTGTCCGATGCAGAGGAATTTGAACGTATGACAGAAGAACTCTCTGCACCTCAGGAAGTGAAGGACAAGCTCCACAAGGAGATCAAACGCTTTAAAAATACAATGGGAAGTCCGGCAGAAAGCGGAGTAATCCGAACATACATAGAGACAGTGCTTGAAATGCCTTGGGATAAAATGTCGGAAGACAATATGGATATCGGATATGCGAAAGAAGTCCTGGAGGCAGAACACTATGGTCTTGAAAAAGTGAAGGAAAGAATTCTGGAGTTTCTAGCTGTACGTGCGTTGACAGCGAAAGGCAACAGTCCGATCCTTTGTCTCGTGGGGCCTCCGGGAACAGGGAAAACATCCATAGCGAGATCCTTGGCGAAATCTTTGAAAAAAGAGTATGTACGCATTTCCCTCGGTGGAGTCCGAGATGAAGCAGAAATCCGCGGGCATAGAAAAACATATGTGGGAGCTATGCCGGGACGTATTGCCAATGGGCTAAAAACAGCCGGAGTGAAGAATCCGCTGATGCTGTTGGATGAGATTGATAAAGTGAGTACAGACTACAAAGGAGATACATTTTCTGCGCTTTTGGAAGTGCTGGATAGTGAGCAGAATGTAAAATTCAGAGATCATTATCTGGAAGTGCCGGTGGATCTTTCAGAAGTACTTTTTGTGACAACGGCAAATACGTTGCAGACAATACCAAGACCGCTTCTTGACCGAATGGAAGTCATTGAAATCAGTAGTTATACAGACAATGAAAAGCTTCACATTGCAGAAAGACATCTGATTCCAAAGCAGCTTGAAAAACACGGACTTTCAGACAGCCGTCTGACAATCAGCAAGGGTGCTTTATGGAAAATGGCGCACAATTATACAAGAGAGGCAGGAGTACGCCAGTTAGAAAGACAAATTGGAGACATTTGCAGAAAGGCTGCGCGAGAGATTCTGGAAGAAAAGAAAGAGAAAATCCGCATTACGGAAAATAACCTTTCCAAATACCTTGGTAAAGAAAAGTATGTATACCAGATGGCAAATGAGACAGATGAAGTAGGCATTGTCAGAGGGCTTGCATGGACGAGTGTGGGCGGCGATACTCTTCAGATTGAAGTCAATGTGATGCCGGGGAAAGGCAATTTGATGCTGACAGGGCAGATGGGCGATGTGATGAAGGAATCTGCGAGAACAGGAATCAGCTATATTCGCTCCATGATCGGAGATTACGGCGTGGAAGGAGAGTATTTTGAGAAACATGATATTCATATCCACATTCCGGAAGGTGCAGTTCCAAAAGACGGACCGTCGGCGGGAATTTCCATGGCGACAGCAAATTTCTCAGCCATTACGGATAAGAAAGTAAGAGCGGATGTTGCCATGACAGGCGAAATCACACTTCGAGGGCGAGTGCTTCCGATTGGTGGATTGAAAGAGAAACTTCTTGCGGCAAAGGTGGCCGGAATCCGAACAGTGATCGTTCCGGCTGAGAATAGAAAAGATGTCCAGGAGCTTTCTGCGGAGATTACGAAGGGACTGGAACTTTGTTTTGTATCACATATGAGCGAGGTACTGGATATTGCCCTTGTGAAAGAATAGGAGGACGGCATGGTTATTAAAAATGTAGAACTGGAGATTGTATGTGGAATCACAAGTAAACTTCCGGAGACAGAACTTATGGAGGTTGCTTTTGCAGGAAAATCTAATGTAGGAAAGTCATCTTTGATCAATGCGTTGATGAACCGGAAGGCATTGGCAAGAACATCTGCTACACCGGGGAAAACGCAGACGATCAACTTTTATAATGTGAATAAAGAACTCTATCTTGTGGATCTTCCGGGATATGGTTATGCCAGAGTTTCAGAAAAAGAGAAAATACAGTGGGGAAAACTGATCGAGCGTTATCTTCACGGTTCCAAACAACTCAAAGCGGTATTTCTTCTCATTGATATTCGTCATGATCCGTCTGAGAATGACAGATTAATGTACAGTTGGATTGTGAATCAAGGATACAATCCGATAATCATTGCTACAAAGCTTGATAAGATTAAAAGAAGCCAGGTGCAAAAGCATATGAAGATGATCAGGGAAGGACTGGACCTTGTACCGGGAACAACAATCATACCGTTTTCTGCTGAAACAAAGCAAGGAAGAGATGAAATATGGGAATTGATAGAGAGTATTTAAGAAAAGTCCTTACATTTTGGGAGAAATTGTCGGAAGAAGAAAAGGACATGATTTTAAACAATACAGTAAAAGCTTCCTATAGACAAGGGGAACAGGTACACAGTGCAGACCAGGAGTGTGTGGGAGTTCTGATCATAAGAAGCGGAGAACTTCGTACTTACATATTATCGGAAGAAGGAAAGGAAGTTACGCTTTACCGTCAGGGGGAGGGAGAAGTCAGCATTCTCACCGCTTCCTGTGTGTTAAGCAGCATTCATTTTGATGTGCATGTGGATGCAGAGAAAGACAGTGACGTACTTGTGATTAACGCGCCTGCTTTTTCCAGACTATGTGAAAGTAATGTATATATTGAGAACTTCTCGCTTCGACTTGCAACAGAACGGTTTTCCGATGTGATGTGGGCGATGGAACAGATTCTTTTTATGAGTTTTGACAAAAGACTTGCTATATTTCTTTTGGATGAAACAACAAAAACGGGAACGGACAACCTTACGCTTACCCATGAGCAGATTGCAAAATACATGGGAAGTGCAAGAGAAGTCGTGTCCCGTATGCTGAAATATTTTGCCAAAGAGGGAATTGTGGAATTATCCCGTGGCTGTATTAAAATTATCGACAGAAAAAAACTGAAATCTTTAGTTTAGCCGATTATTCTAACATGGACAGGATTTCCTCTTTGGATTTTGCGCCAACTTCTCGCTTTACTACATCACCGTTTTTTACAACGAGAAGAGTAGGGATACTCATAACGCGGAATTTCTGAGCAAGTTCGATGTTCTCGTCTACATTGACTTTGCAGACTTTTACATCGGTAAGTTCTTCGGCAAGTTCTGCAATGATCGGGAGAACCATTTGACAAGGTCCACACCAAGGTGCCCAAAAATCAATGAGAACCGGTTTGTCGGAATTTAAAACCTCTTGATCGAAATTGTCTATTGTTAAATTTAATGCTGCCATAATGAACACTCCTTTATGTTTTTTTATTTATTATAGTTGTTATAACCTGTTTTCTCTGTGACTATGTCACATTTGGGGAAAATAAAAAGGAATTTTATGAGAATGGGAGGAATGATTGTGGAGACGTCGTCATCTAAGACATTAATGACAGAAGGATCTATTTGGAAGAAAATTACATATTTTGCGCTGCCTATTTTTTTAGGAAATTTGTTTCAACAGATGTACAATACGGCAGACTCTTTGATTGTGGGGAATTTTCTTGGAAGTAATGCACTGGCTGCAGTAAGTTCATCTTCGAACCTGATTTTCCTGATGATTGGTTTTTTCAACGGGATTTCCATGGGAGCAGGTGTAGTTATTGCCAGATATTATGGAGCAAGGGAAAAGGAAAAAGTGGAGAGAGCCGTTCATACAACGGTTGCCTTTGGACTTGTGGCAAGCGTTGTATTGACAATTGTAGGTGTGGTTCTGGCTCCGGAGATTCTTGTATGGATGGATACTCCGGAAAATGTACTGCCGGAATCCATATCGTATTTCCGGATTTATTTTCTTGGTTCGCTCGGATTTGTTATGTATAATGTGTTTGTAGGTGTTTTGCAATCTGTGGGAGACAGTAAACATCCGCTATATTATTTGATCATTTCTTCCATTATTAATGTAATACTTGATATTGTATTTATTACGGTATTCCATATGGGTGTCGGATCGGCAGCACTTGCTACGGCAATTTCACAATTTGTCAGTGCGGGACTTTGTATGATTCAGCTTCTGCGGACAAAAGATGAGTATAGATTGGTGTGTAGGAAAATACGGTTCGATAAGGAAATGCTTGGACAGATTATTAAAATTGGTCTACCGTCAGGTATTCAGAACTCTATCATTGCTATTGCAAATGTGGTGGTACAATCAAGTATTAACTCATTTGGAGAAATGGCTATGGCAGGATGCGGTGCTTATTCAAAAATCGAAGGTTTTGCATTCCTTCCAATCACAAGTTTTACGATGGCGATCACAACTTTTGTAGGGCAAAATCTTGGAGCCAAAGAATATGACAGAGTGAAAAGAGGAGCACGCTTTGGTATTTTGAGTTCTGTAATTCTTGCGGAAGCCATTGGAGTGTTGATTTATATTTTTGCACCTGCACTTACGGCAGCATTTGACAGAACACCGGAAGTAATCATGTATGGTACGGACAGGGCGAGAGTCGAGGCATTTTTCTTCTTTTTGCTTGCATATTCCCATGCAATATCCGCAGTACTCCGAGGTGCTGGAAAATCAGTGGTGCCGATGTTCGTTATGCTGGCATTTTGGTGTGTGATCCGTGTAGCGATTATAACTATCGTAGGAAGTATCATACCAGGTATTGGAGTTGTGTATTGGGTATATCCAATTACATGGGGATTGAGTTCTATCGCATTTTTTATATATTATAAAAAGGTGGATTGGATGCGGGGATTCGAAAGAAAGCATTTATAAAATATTCAAAAGAAAGAATTCTGCTTTGCAGAATTCTTTCTTGATTTCACGATAAATGCTATTCTGACAACTTCTTCTTTTTTATATAGAAGAAATATGGAATCAACAGTAGTATCGTTACACCCCAGGATACCGGATAACTGTAGATCAGGGTAGAGACTTCACCGGTCATTGGTGTCAGTATGAGCGCCATCGGAACACGGACAAGACACACACCGCCCAGAGTAATCAGTGTAGGAATGATCACATCCCCGATTCCTCGTAAAGATCCGGATAGGATTTCAATAAATACGAAGAGCATATAACTTGGCACAATGAGGCGTAGCATCCACACTCCGGTATCTATAACCTTTTGATCCGTCGTGAAGATATGATAGAGCGGGCGGCAGGCGAGGAACAGGAAGGTTACAAGAACGAAAGAAGTTCCGAGCGCCATAAGAAGACAGACACGTGTACTTTTCTTTACACGGTCATATTTTTGTGCACCGTAGTTTTGTCCGGCAAATGTTGTAACGGCAATACCGAAAGCGCCGCAAACTGTCCAAAAAATCGCATCCAGTTTACCATAGGCTGCCCATGCAGCGGCAGTGTCTGTTCCAAAGCCGTTGATAGATGTCTGGATGATGATATTCGTGATGGCATACAGACAAGACTGAATTCCACTTGGAAGTCCGATTTTAAATTCCGATTTAAATAACGTACTGTGCAGACGTATTTCTCTCAAATGCAGCTTCAGAATCTTATAGGAAGATGCAAGCGCTTTTGTTACCAGTATCGCGCTGACTGCCTGAGAAATCAACGTTGCAAGGGCTGCGCCTGCGATTCCCATGTGGAAAACCACAACAAACAGCAAGTCCAACACAATATTGATAAAGCAGCATATGATCAGATAAATAAGGGGACGTCTGGAATCACCTACTGCACGCATGATACTGGAACCCATATTATAGATGAAAGTAAACAGGATTCCGCAGAAATAAATTTTCAAATATACAACGGAGTCAGCAAGTACATCCTTTGGAGTCTGCATCACTTCCAGTACCCAGGAAGCAGAAAAGAACCCAATGATCGAGATAATAACACCAAATAACAGTGCGGATGCATAGGCCGTATGTAGACCGTCCTGGAGATTTTTCTTATCTCCGGCGCCGCAAAATTGGGAAATAACTACAGTGGCACCGGCAGAAAGTCCCGTGAAAAAACCGATGACCAGATTGGAAAGAACAGCGGCAGAACCACCAACGCTGGCGAGTGCCTGCTTTCCGACGAAACGTCCTACAATAATGGCATCTACGGTGTTATAAAGCTGCTGAAAAAAAGTTCCCACTACAATGGGAAAGAAAAAGATTAAAAGTTGTTTCCAGATGACTCCGGAAATAATTGGATTGGTTGTTTTGTTTTCATTCATACTCATTCACTCCTTCATTTAGCATCATATCATATGGAATGAAAAATGAAAACAGAAAAATATACGGTATTGTAATACGGATAATTCAGTATATAATAAGAGGAGGGTAAGGAGGTAGTTATGGAAAATAAGACTGGTATGAGGCGGGAATTAAATATCAAGGGATTTCTTACGATGGCAGTAGTAATGGTTTTGGCAACCGGACTTGGTTTTTTGTTTCATTATCTTGGATTCCGAGAAGTAAATATTATCATTGTGTATATATTGGGAGTTCTCATTATAGCGGTAATCACAGCAAGCAGACTATGGAGTATCTTAGCCTCCCTTTTCAGTGTTCTGCTATTTAACTTTCTGTTTACAGTTCCAAGATTTACCTTTTGGACATATGGATCAGAATATCCGGTCACATTTGCTATTGTGTTTTTGGCAGCGGTGATTGTGAGTAACCTTACAATTCAGCTTAGACGACAGGCGGAACAATCGAATAGGATGGCACAGAGATCCAAAATTCTGTTGGAGACAAACCAGATTTTACAGAAAGCAACGAATAAAGATGAGATCATCGAAGAAATGGTAAGACAGCTTAAGAAACTGACCGGAAGAAATATTGTATATTATAAAGGGATACCGAATGATTCGGAATATATATACTGGAAGATTCAAAAAGACAATGATACATATGGAACTGTTGGAATTGATAAGACAGAGGGAAAGCTGGAATCTTTCGAGAAGAACCTTTTGCTTGCCATTCTGGGAGAATGTGCTTTGGCACTTGAGAAGGAGGAATTCAGCAGGAAGAGGGAAGAAGCGCTGGCCAGAGCCAAAAACGAGCAGATGCGGGCAAATCTTCTTCGGTCAATTTCACATGATCTTCGGACACCACTTACAAGCATTTCCGGAAATTCCGGTATTTTGCTGAATAATGAAGTTAGTTTGGATGAGGAGCAGAGGCGGAAGTTATATTCGGATATTTATGATGATTCCCTGTGGCTCATAAGCCTTGTGGAGAATCTGCTTTCCGTGACAAAACTGGAAGAAGGGATCATGAATCTGAATATGCAGATTGAACTGGCAGATGAAGTGATTGCGGAGGCGTTAAAGCACGTGAGCCGGAAAAGTGAGGAACATCATCTTGTATTTCATCCATCAGAGGAGATATTTCTTGCGAAAATGGACTCCCGGCTGATTGTCCAGGTAATCATCAATCTGGTAAATAATGCCATAGAATATACGCAGAAAGGGTCTGATATTATCGTGAAGTCAGAGCGGAATGGAAATGAGATTGAAATATCTGTTTCAGATAATGGACAGGGGATTTCACCGGAAGCAAAAACGAAGGTTTTCGATATGTTCTATACAGAGAAAAACAACGTGGCAGACAGCCGAAGAGGGATGGGGCTTGGTCTGTTTTTATGCAAATCGATCGTAGAGACACATGGAGGAACGATACGAGTAAAAGATAATGAGCCGCAGGGAACTGTATTTACATTTACACTGCCGGCAGAGGAGGTTAAATTAAATGAATAAACCATTGATATTGGTAGTAGAAGATGATCATGCGGTATGCAACTTGATTACTACAACTTTAGAAACACAAGATTACCGCTTTCATACGGCTCCGAACGGAGCACAAGCGCTTTTGGAAGCAGTTTCCCAGAAACCGGATATTATGCTTTTGGATCTAGGACTTCCGGATATGGATGGAATGGAAATTATTAAGAAAGTCCGTTCATGGTCCAATTTGCCGATTATTGTTATTAGTGCAAGAAGTGAAGATGGGGATAAGATTGAAGCATTGGATGCAGGAGCAGATGACTATCTTACGAAACCATTTTCTGTGGAAGAACTTCTGGCGAGATTGCGTGTAACGTTAAGGCGGCTTCAATACATTAACACTCAGGTAAGTCAAGAGCAGCAGGATTTTGTAAACGGAGACTTGAGGATAGACTACGTGTCTGGGTGTGTGTACCTGAAGGGAGAAGAGCTTCATGTCACCTCGACAGAGTATAAATTATTGAAATTACTAGCAAAAAATGTTGGAAAGGTTTTGACGCATACATACATTACGAGGGAAATATGGGGAAGTGCATGGGATAGTGATGTGGCGTCGCTTCGGGTTTTCATGGCAACTCTTCGTAAGAAGATAGAAGAAAACCCGTCGCAGCCAAAGTACATCCAGACGCATATCGGTGTCGGATACCGAATGCTTCGTGTGCCTAATAAATAAAAGAGTTTACCACACTTGTTTCACCCATGATGATCAGAGTTTCATCTTTGGTAAACACGTGGTCAGGATGAGGGAGAGGATGAACTTTTCCCTCTTTTTTTGTGGCAAGAATACTCACATTATAGCGGGTACGGATAGATTTCTCTACAATACTTTTCCCGATCCAGCCGGCTGGAATCTTAATCTCGCAGATTGCTACCTCAGGAGTCAGATTTAAGTATTCGAAGATGTTTTTACTTCCATACTTGATGGCCAGTCGTTCAGCCATCTCTCTTTCCGCATAGACTACATGATCGGCACCATTTCTTAAGAGCAGCTTTCTGTGAACGTCTCTGCTTGCTCTGGCAAGTACAAATTTTGCACCGTAATCTTTTAAAAGTACGGTAATCTCAAGGGAACTCTGGAAGTTGTCACCGATGGCAACGACACAGAGATCAAAGTTATTTACACCGAGAGAGCGGATGAAAGATTCATTTGTAGCATCTCCGATCTGAATATCACTTAAGATATCGACGGCATTGTCAGCTCTTTCTTCATTTTTTTCAACGGCAAGAACAATGTTATGCTCTTCGATGAGTTTTCTTGCCATATGTCTTCCAAAACGGCCAAGTCCAATAACTAATATATTTTTCATTTGAAATCTCCTTCTTATCCAATCTGAATCTTTTCTGCAGGCAATGCAGATGGAATATGTTTTTTACCGGTTGCAAATGCAAGAAGCATCGTAAGCGAACCAACTCTTCCGAACAACATCAAAAATGCCAGAAGAATGTGTGACAGAGGGGAAAGGGTTGGCGTCATTCCTGTGGAAAGTCCTACCGTTGCAATTGCAGATACCGCTTCAAAAAGAGAGTTCAGGAAATCTGCATTTTCCACTCTGGATATAATTGCACCCACCACACAGGAAAAAGAAAGATATAGTGTAAATACACATAATACTTTCCGGGATACATGATCCTCCAGTCTTCTGCCAAATACTTCTGTAGACTTACGATTCTTGAAGGTAGTGATTACCGACAAGAGAAGAACGGCGAAGGTGGTGGTTTTGATTCCACCGGCAGTAGAACCAGGGGAACCGCCGATCATCATCAGTATCAGTATGATAAAACGACCGCTTTCTGTAAGTGCAGCAAGATCTACAGTATTGAAGCCGGCAGTTCTTGCGCTTACCGATTGAAACATGGATGCTGCAATACGTTCGGAGTAATTCAGGTTCTCGTAGGAGGCAGTACCGTTTTCACAAAGGAATAAAAGAAGAGCGCCGCCAAATACTAAAGAAACGGTCATAAAGAGTACCAGCTTTGTGTGCAGACGCATATTGTGAAATCGGAATTTGGTTGCAATGACATCCTGCCATACAAAAAAACCAAGACCACCTATTATAATAAGAAACATAATAATCAGATTGACATACCAGTTGCCTACTTCTGCTGTAAGCGAAGAAAAAGGCGCCTGGGATCCCATCAGATCAAAGCCTGCGTTACAGAATGCGGAAATGCTGTGAAATACGGAAAACCACATTCCCTGTCTGAAGCCATATTCCGGGCAAAAGTGGAAAGCGAGCAGTATGGCGCCGGCAGATTCCACTATGATGGTACCGAAAAGAATGAATTTGGTCATTTTTACAATACCACCGATCTGCGGTGCAGAAACTGAGTTCTGCATGAGGGAACGGGATACAAGTCCGATCTTACGCTTTGTAACCGTCATAATCGCAATACATAAAGTCATAAATCCCATACCACCAATCTGAATCAGGCAAATGATTACGACCTGTCCGAAGAAAGACCAGTGGGTATAAGTATCAAATTGGATGAGCCCTGTCACGCAGGTTGCTGATGTTGCAGTAAAAAAGCTGGTCAGCAGATTCTTGGTTCCGGGGGCTCTTACTGCAGCAGGAAGGCTGAGAAAAAAAGTTCCAAGCGCAATGATGATGCAGTAGCCAAGTAAAAGAATCTTCATCGGTGAAAGGTGAAGAAAATAGTTATAAAGTTTATTTGCAGCCGACATAATACATCCTCTTTTTTACGTATTTATATAATTCAATTATAGCATAGTAATCATAAGATTTTATCATAGTTTTGACAATAAAAAGCATATTAAGAAAAGAATTTGTATATAAAGATTGCATAAAGATATCATATGCCTTTATAGAATCTTTATGTGAGATGAACGGTATTTACTATAACTTTATGAAAAGAGAGATATCATAAGACTAGAAAGAAGGTAGTTGTTATGGTAAATGCAGGATTAGTTATATTATTAATTGTTATGTTTGGATTTGGATATAAAATTATGGACAAAGTGGATAAATTTATGGAAAATGATGGGTTTAAAAAATGAAATAATTGACATTTCTATATCCCGGTGATATCCTAAAGGTAGAAAACAGTAATCGTTACTGAAATTGTTACTAAAATAACAAGGAGGATATTATGGGACATTTGACAGGTAAAACAGCAATTATTACAGGCGGCGGAAGAGCAGTTTTATCAGATGGAAGCTGTGGATCTATTGGATATGGAATTGCGACGGCATATGCAAAAGAAGGAGCAAATCTTGTAATTACGGGAAGGAATGCAAAGAAACTGGACGAAGCAAAAGAAGAGTTGGAACGTTTGTACGGGATTAAAGTGTTGCCGGTCCAGGCGGATGTAAGCGCTGGATCAGACAATGAGAAGGTTGTAAATCATGTGATCGACCAGACAGTAGATACATTTGGAAGAATCGATGTGCTGATCAACAATGCACAGGCATCTGCATCGGGGGTAACAATTGAAGATCATACGACAGAACAGTTTGACCTTGCAATCTATTCTGGATTATATGCAGCGTATTATTATATGAAAGCATGTTACCCGTATTTGAAAGAGACAAAAGGAACAGTCATCAACTTTGCATCAGGAGCCGGATTATTTGGTAACTACGGACAGTGTTCTTATGCAGCAGCAAAAGAAGGAATACGAGGGCTTTCCAGAGTGGCGGCTACAGAATGGGGAAAAGATGGGATCAATGTAAATGTAATCTGTCCTCTTGCATGGACAGCGCAGCTTGAGAATTTTGAGAAATCTTATCCGGATGCATTCAAAGCCAATGTAAAAATGCCGCCTATGGGACATTACGGAAATGTGGAGACAGAAATCGGACGTGCATGTGTAGGGCTTGCATCACCGGATTTCAAATATTTGAGTGGCGAAACTATTACATTAGAAGGTGGTATGGGGCTCAGACCATAAGGGAAAATCAGTTTCAGAGGATCGGACGTTAGTTCCGATCCTTTTCTGAATCCGAAGATTGTGGTAAAATGGAAAAAGAGCAAAAAAGAAAGACGGAGAATAAGGAATGAAGACAATCCTGTTATTAGAAGACGATAGAAATTTGAATACAATGATTACAAGGAGATTGGAAAAAGAAGGATATTGTGTGTTGTCTGTATTTACCATTGCAGAAGCGAAGGAACATGCAAAAAGAGAAGAGATTGCCATGGTCATCAGTGATGTGATGCTTCCGGATGGCAACGGAATGGAATTTGCCACGCAACTTCGGGAAGAAAGGAAAACGTTACTTATTTATCTGACTGCCATGGATCAGGAAATGGATATTATAAACGGTTACGATGGCGGGGCAGATGATTATATTACAAAACCATTCAGCCTTTTGATCCTGATTTCCAAGGTTAATGCGTTTATGAGAAGATATCAGGAGCAGGAGGAAGGTGTTTTGCGGTCCGGGAATATTACAGTGTATTTACGGGATATGAAGGTAACAAAAGGAGAAGAAATCGTTTCTTTGACGAAAAAAGAATTGCAGATTCTGTTGCTTCTTTTGGAGCATGCAGGACATATCGTGTCAAAAGAACAGATACTGGAACATGTGTGGGATAAGGATGGGCAGTTTGTAGATGATAATACTGTATCGGTAAACATCAGTCGCCTGAAAAATAAATTGGAGATCAATGCAATCTCCAATGTGAGAGGAATCGGATATGTATGGACAGAACCGGTAAAAAGAAAATAAGAGTGTACGCAGCAGTTTCCGTGTGTTTTCTTCTTGTCTGCGGATGCCTTTTCTATGGGATCGGGAAAAAACAGTTTGCACAGCAGACTTTCTGGATTGCAGAGTTGTCAAAGGAATATCCGGAGATGGAAGCTGATTTTGCTAAAATCTGGAAAGCGGATGAGGAAAATTCTGTAAGCAAAACGCAGATGGAAGAATTGCAGGAGAAATATGACTATCGTTTTTATAATACGCTTCAAGGGAAAGGTCTTTGGATGCAAATGGCAGGAACTTCCATTTGTGGGCTTGCGGCAATCTGGATCTGTTATTTTTTTGCGGTGCGAAGAGAAAGAAAACAACAGGAAGAAGGAATATTTGTCGAGGAACTGAAAGAAAAAATCAAGGAACAGAATGCTTATATCAGTGATTTGAAAGCAGAAGCGCAAAAGGAAGAAGAAAATATAAAGGCGCTCATTACCAATATTTCCCACCAGCTAAAAACACCTCTTTCCGGTTTAAGAGTAATGCAGGAACTCTATGAGGACGAAGACGCAGGTGAAGACGAACTGCGGGATTATTTTGAAAGAAGCGGGGAATCGGTGGAGAAACTTACAGAACTTACGGAAGAACTGATACAGCTTTCTAAATTGGAGAATCATATGATTCGTCTACAGCCGGAAGAACGAGACATCAAGGAAGTGATCGTGCATGCAGTGGAAGAGATGATCATGAAAGCGATCCGCAAGAGAATTGAAATCCAGGTGGAAGCAGAAGAAGAATTTCGGTGCAGATATGATGAGAAGTGGACGAGAGAGGCTCTCGTCAATATTTTGGATAATGGTGTGAAATATTCCAAAGAAGGAAGCCGGATTACCATACGTTTGCAGAAGATGCATACGTATGGATTGATCGAAGTGGAAGATGAAGGAATCGGTGTGAAGCCGGAAGAGTATCATAAGATTTTCGGACGTTTTTACCGCGGACAAGCAAAAGACGTGCAAAGCCAGGAGGGTGCCGGTGTGGGACTTTACCTGACGAGAACAATTATTGAAGAGCAAGGAGGAACGGTGAGTGTAAAATCATTTCTTTCCGGTGGAAGTATTTTCAGAATTACGTTGCCTTTGGTATAAGAGAACCCTTACAAATTTGTTAGACAGTTTGTAAGGGTTTTGTAAGTTAGAAAAGATATAATAAATGTAACGAAAAGGAGGAAATGATCATGAGTGAAATTGTAAGAATAGAAGATCTTGTGAAATATTATGGAAAAGGAGAGAACCTTGTGCGGGCTGTGGATCACACGAGTCTTACCATTGAGCGTGGAAAATTCACAGCGATCATCGGAAAATCCGGATCCGGAAAGAGTACGCTTTTACATCCTCTCGGGGGACTGGATCGACCTGATTCCGGAAAAGTATGGATTGACGGCGAAGATATTTTTAACCTAAAGGAAGAAAAGCTGGCTATGTTCCGAAGAAGGAAGATCGGATTCATTTTCCAGGATTATAATCTGATTCCGTCCATGAATGTGTGGGAAAATATTGTACTTCCACTGGGCCTTGATGGAAAAACGGTAGATAAGAAATATGTGATGCGTATTGTGAAAAATATCGGAATGGAAGAAAAACTGCATGCTATGCCGTCTACACTTTCCGGAGGTCAGAAGCAGAGAATCGCTATCGCAAGAGCGCTTGTGACACGTCCTGCCATTATTTGTGCAGACGAGCCGACGGGAAATCTGGATTCCAGGACGGAACTTGAGGTGCTGTCTTTACTAAGATCCTGTGTGACGGAGTACGGACAGTCTCTGGTGATGATCACCCATGACGAGACAGTGGCGCAGATGGCAGACCGAATCATTGTGATTGAAGATGGTAAGGTGGTGAGTCAGTCATGAAAATGGTGACAAAGGCATCGATTGCAAATTTTAAATATAACCGTGGAAGGAATATTCTTGTGGGGATTGCGGTCTGTCTCACTACGCTGCTTTTGTTTCTCGTTCCGGGAGCGGCGCAGGCGATGGTGAAGCTGGAATTTGCGGCAATCAATGAAATCTATCCAACCTGGCATGTGGTGCTTCGAAATGTAGACTCGGATATTGCAGAACAGGTGAGGGTAAGAGAAGATGTGGAAACGGTCGGACTTCGTTGCGATGTAGGAATGATTCCGGCAGATCAAGCAACCATTAGTCTGACGGCACTGGATCAGACTTGTGCCGATTTGAACCGGATTGAGCTTTCTGAAGGGCGGTTTCCGGAAAAAGCATCGGAGATCATTGTCTCCAAAGGAATTCTGGATGCCCTTGGGATAGAAGGAAAAGTTGGGGATACGATCCGCATTCCATATCAGGTTTTGCGTGACGGGGAATTAGATTACCGACAGGAGGGTACATTTACCATCTGCGGTATGACAAAGGACACGGAAGAACAAAAGGAGAAACAGATTTATGGAGCATATGTGGCAGAAGACTTTGCAAAAACACTATTTTCCAAAGAAAACATTCAATATTATGTCTATGTTCATCTAAAGACCGGTCAGATGGATCTGTATGACACAGTAAAAGATGATATTACACAATTGACGGAGAGTTTTGGACTTTCAGAAGAAGACTATGGAACGAATAAGGAATATATGGCTGCAAATTATGTGGATCCATCGATGTTCCCGATCGTAGGGATGATCATGCTCGTGATTATTCTGGCAGGAGTGGTGACCATTTACAGTATTTACTATGTGTCTATGCCACAGAGAATCCGGGACTATGGAAGAATGCGTGCACTCGGCGCAACAAAGTCTCAGATACGCAGCATTGTGCTTCGGGAAGGGATGCTTGTTGCCTGCATCGCCATTCCCATCGGACTTCTGATCGGGACACCATTTATTCAAACGGCGATGTATGTTCTGATCGATGCAGCGGGGAGTATAGACGTTATGGGAATTGAGGCAATGCACAAGATTGTAAAAGAGGGGACAGTCAATCTGCATCCTTGGTGGCTCTATGTGATGGCAATCGGTATTTCTGTGATCACGGTATGGTTTTCTCTCCGGAAACCAATGAAGATGGCAGCAAAGATCACACCGGTAGAGGCGATGCGGTTTCAGGATGAGGAAAGCAAAAAGAAAGTGCGGAAAGGATATGATTCTTTGAATCTCTTCCGACTGACAAAGAGCAATCTTGCAAGAAATAAAAAACGGACAGCCATTACAATTTTATCTATGGGAATGACAGGAATTTTGTTCCTTGTAGTGGCAACGATACTCTCCTGTGCAGATCCGAAAGAAATCTCAAGTGCATCCGTAGAAGGAGAATATCAGATTGAAATTGAATCGGAAAGCGGCAATAAAGAACATCCGGAATTGGAATGGGGTGTAATCCAACAGAATAATCCTTTGAATGAAGAATTTCGCAGGCAGACAGAACAACTTCCGGGTGTAAATCGTGTAGAATATGTAGAGAGACTCAAGTTTATATGTAATGAGTTGGTGGAAGGAAATCAGGAGGGAAGTATCGAAGCGCTTCCGGAAAGTTGTATGGAAGAAGTGAAGGAACACATCATAGAGGGGAAATTTGATGAAGAAGGATGGAAAAGCGGAAGAAAGATTCTTGTCAGTAATAACGTGCTGCGATGGGAGAAAGATTTAAAAGTCGGAAATGTATATCGTTTCCGGATTGAGACGGGAAATGAAATTGTCGAAAAAGAAGTGGAGGTTATGGGAATTGTAGATGTACCTTCCCGTCTTCTAGAGTATGGAAGCTGGATGATTTCCAGGGAAGCGATGGATGAAATCAGCAAATATAATGCGAATGATGGAATGCTGATCTATGCAGATAAGAAGTATGATGAAAAATTAGAACAGAAACTTCAGAAGATGATAGAACCGGATCAAAGATTGGTTTTGAAAACATGGAATGAGGAATATGAAATGTGGCAGAGTGTTATGGGAACGATGTATCTTGCATGTTATGGATTCCTTGGCATACTTGGCGTCATCTGCGTGATGAATCTGATCAATACGCTTATCAACAGCATCCATGTGCGGATGAAAGAAATCGGTATGATGCAGGCTATCGGACTTTCGGAAAAACAGTTGATGAAGATGTTGCAGATGGAAGGATTGTTTTATACAGGGGGAGCTCTGATTCTGGCTATTGGTCTTGGCTCTTTGGCGGGCTATGGTGCATTCCTTTATGCGAAAGCAGACGGAATGTTCAATATCCAGTATTTCCATTATCCGACGGAAGCGGCAGCAGCAATGATTTTGATCATTCTGTTTGTGCAGATTGTGTTTATATTCTTGATCGGACGATCCTTGAGAAAACAAAGCCTGATTGATCGGATCAGATTCCATGAATAGAGTTTGTGCGGAATAGAAAATAGGATCCCTTTTTCTCATAGTGTGTGGTATAATAAAATAAGATTCGAAGATATGAGCATTTATTAGAATAAGAGTATGAAAAATTCTGCTACCAACAGAAGAATTTTGTTGGTAGCAATCTTTTTATGCTATAGGATATTTCTATGGAATCCTATAGAAAGGAACAAGAAAGGATACGAAAGACATTGAATTTAATTGAGAAAATGCCAACAGAGTTTTATAAACTTTTTGCAAGTAAATACAGAATTTACTACCAGAAATTTTTGACCGCAATCTATGAAGAAACGAGCAGATCATACTCTCTTTTGGGGTTGACAGAAGAGGAGTGCAAAGCGGTGATGAATGAAAACATTGCCGATATGGCATTGGAATGGAGTGAAGAACAAGTTGATGAAGAAGGAGAATTCCTTACAAGAGCGAACATGGCGTCGATTTGTCTTCGCAATCTGGAGGAATGGGGATGGCTTCGGCGTGACTATGACGAGACGTTAAATCAGTATGTCGTTTCGTTTCCGGAGTACAGTCAGTTGTATGTAGAATTGTTTCAAAAATTATTCAGCGAAGAAGGAAGTAAGGAGAGAGAAAGTGTCCTTGCGGTATACAGTCATTTGTACACTTACAGTTCTGATGCGGAGAAAAATAATGAGATTTTAAAAAGTGCTTTGCACACATCAACTTCCCTTGTGCAGATGCTTGCCAATATGCAGGAAGGGATGAGAGGATATTTCGATGATCTGTCCAGACAGAAAAGTTTTCTCGGAATTCAGGAAGTGCTTGTGCGAGAAATCAATAACAGCGACAGCAAGAAGTATGCGATCCTTACGACAACGGACAGTTTTTACCGTTATAAAGAGGCGGTTAAGGAACTGATCGAGAAAAACCTAAGCGAAAATGAGGTGCGCAGGCAGGAGTTTGAGGAAAAGCGACAAGAATTGGGAAAAGATACACCACCGTATTATAGAAATGAGCGGTCGATCCAATTGTGTGAGGAAGCGATGGACATCATCTGCCGCATTGAGCGGGAATTTGATGCGATTGAGAGAAGATACAATAAACTGATTGAGCAGAAAACGATTTTTGCCAATCGTGCCGCTGCCAGAATTCGTTATATTTTGATGGAAGGTGTGGCGGAAGAAGACCGGACGGTTGCTTTTGTGAATCTTCTGAACCAAAGTGAAAAGAAAGAAGAGATTTTGCAGAAACTGGCTTCGGGAATGCACCTGACGGAGCGCTATAAAGTGGTAACAGAACGAAGCCTGTATCAAAGAAAAAATGCAGAAAAAGAGAAGTTCGTTCCGCAAGTAGTAAAAGAAAGTGCAGAAGAGCAGGAAAATCTGGAAGGATTTGTTCTAAAGCCACTCTATACGAGAAAAGAAATAAAGGATTTCCGAAAGAAAAATGAGGAAAACGGAGAATTCCGGGTGACAGAGCGGACAGTACAGACAATGGAAGATCTGGAAAAACTCTTTTTCGTATGGCAGGAAGCAACAGAATGGGCTCAAAGTGATACGATTGTGGAAATAGAAGAAGAATTACAGGCGAAAGGCTTCCGGTTTTCGGGGCTTAGGATAAAGGAGAAGTAAATGTTTGAGTATATGGAAGAATTATCGGTGACAGAAACGGAAAATTTGAGAAAGACGATATCCAATCTGTTCAGACAGACTTGTATTTTGCAGGTAAAATACGATCCTGCGACATTGACACCTCGTGATAATATTTATTATGAAATGTGTGTGAGACATAAGAAATTCATTGAAGACTATCTGGAAGTGCTTGGATGTGAGCTTCTGCATGATCCGCAGGAACACATTTTCCGCCTGGGCGGTGATGGTGTGGAGACGGAAAAATTCGGTCTGACGACAACGATCATCATTTTATTGATCAAAATGATCTATCGGGATAAGATTCTTGGAGAAGGATTGGAGGCCACGGTTACTACGCTGGAAGAGATTCGGGAATACGGGAAGAATACGAATCTTTTAAATTGGAAATTAAAAGTGGCGGAGTGGCATGAGGCGCTCTATTTACTGAGCAAGCATCAGATCATTGAATTGCCGGGAGCAGTCCGTGATGTAGAAGATCAGACACCGATCTATCTCTACAGCACGATCAATTTATATTGCAGTTCGCTGAATATCAATGCATTGTTGGAAGAATATAGAGAGGAGATCACAGAAGATGAAACAATCGAAGAAAGTCTTTACGAAAATGCTGCTGAATAACTGGGGCGGAATCAGTCATAAAGAGCTTGTATTTCATGAGCATGTGAATCTGTTCAGTGGAAAAAGCGGTTCCGGGAAATCCACAGTTATGGATGCCATTCAGGTGATTTTATATGGAAGTGTGGCTTCCACATTTTTGAATAAAGCGGCAGATGATGCAAAGAACAGACGAAGTGTCTTAAGTTATCTTCGAGGGGAGCAGAAAGATGGGACGGCCAACCGTGAAGGAATGGATTTTTGTTCACAAATCGTATTGGAAGTAGAAGATACGGCAACTCATATTGTAACGTGCATCGGTGCTATTTTCGAAGTAGGAAAAAAAGACCTGGATCTGAAACGATATTCCTTCTTTAGTCACTCCGGAAGAATTCCGGAAGACAGATATGTTACGGAAAATGGAAGCCCGTATACGATTTCAAGGATGAAAAAGTTGATCGAACAAAGAAAAGGTTCGGAAGATAACCGAGGACGTGGGGAAGTTAACCGTCTGTATCCGTCAAAAGAGGCGTATTTGAATACGCTTTACGATGTGGTTTTGGGTTATATTGAGCCAGGACGTTTTATGACGATGGAAAAAAGCGCCATCGCACTTCGAATGACGAATGGAACCGGGCAGTTTATTCGGGACTATATGTTCCCGAAAAGCAAAGAAGGAACGGTTTCCATCATCAGTGAACAGCTTGGGGCATATCGTGAGATCAAAGAGAGGGTAGAAGATCTGGAAAAACGAATCCAGATGTTGGAGGAGATCGGCAGCCATAACCTAAAACTGATCCAGTTGAAGACGGATGAAGTACGGACTCAGGCAATTCTAAAAGTGATTGCCATCGAAAGTTTGAAAACTCAGTTGAAATCTAAACAAGAAGATTTGGAATCGATAGTAGAGGTAGTGAAACGGGTAGAAGAAAAATACCGGCTCTTGGAAGAACAGAAGCAACAGTGCTCTGCTGAGAAAATAGAAGTGGAATCGCAGCTTCTTGCAAGTGATTATGGACAGAAAGAAAAACAGTTAAAGGAAATCCGCAATACAATCCGGATTCTGGCAGAATATTCCCAACAGTGGAGAGGCATTCTGCAAGGTTTGAAAAAATGGGAAGAGAATGAAGAAGTCAGCAATTTCGTGTCGAATCCGGCGCTTCGAACGATGGAAGAGGTGGTATCCGGAAATATTACAGAAGAAGTAGTTGTGCGTTTGAAAAAATATTTGAAGGATACGCTGGATGTTGTAGAGGAGGAAATGCGGGATATAGATGAGAGTATCCGTAAGACAAGGAAAGAACTTGCGGAGAAAAAAGAAATTGTGGATGACTTAAAGCATGATCGAAAGCCTTACAGCAAAGAGTTAAAAAGTGTAAGAGCAAGGCTGCAAAGTGCGTTGGGTGACCGGTATGGACACTCTGTTCCTGTGGAGATTTTTGCGGACTTATTTGATATTACAGATGAGAAGTGGAAGGATGCGATCGAAGGACGACTTGGCCGAATGAAGTACAGCCTTGTGACGGCGCCGGAATATGCGCTGGAGGCAGCAAAGATTTTCCGGAAAATGAAAGGCAAAGAGTTTGAGGATTTCAATCTGATCAATACAGCAGCAATTAAAAGAGACCAACCGAAAGCAAATGAAAATACGTTGTACGAAGCAGTGCAGGCGAAAGAAACTTATGTAGACTTGTGTCTGAAGCAGTATCTTGGAAGAATTGTGAAGTGTGAGACAATCGAAGAACTTCACGAAGTGAGGGAAGGAGTGACCCCGGATTGCTATTCATATAGCAATTACATGTTCCGTCATTTGCGGGAAAAAGACTACGGACTTTATGCATGTATCGGAACAAAGGTATCCAAGGCAAAACTTCAAGAACTGGATGATGAGGTATTCCGGTTAGAGAAAAGTCTTCTTGCAGACGAGCAGATATATAGCAGCTTAAAAGAGGCGAGAACATTTGAACAATTACGAAATTATAGTATGGAACAACTGATCCATATGTCAAATGCAGCGGGAGATTTGGAAGAATACTATGGAAAAGAAGCGGCTCTGATGCAGGAAATTAAAGATTTGGAGGCAGGTACACTTGTGCCGCAGCTAAAAGAAAAGAAGCGGCAATTGGAAGAAAGAATCCAAACGCTTCAACAGGAAACTTTGGAGGCAGACCGCGAGCGTATCGCCCGTGTGAGAACGCAGGCAAATGTGGAAACAGATCTGAAAAATACAGACGAGAAGTTAAGGATTGAATTGGAAGGATATGTTCCAAATGAAAGTCTGGAACAGGAAGTTTTGCAGGAATTAGGAACAAAACAGGAATATGCGTACCGGAGACAGAAGCAGAAAGAACTGGAAAAACTGGGAGAAGCCATTGCGTTTGAAACAGATGAACGTATGACGGCAAGAAATCGGTTTAACAAAGTATATCCGGCATATGGTTTTACAGGTGTAGAACATCAGAATGATATGTATGATAAAGTGTTGGAACAGTGCAGAAAAGATTTTGAACCGAAATATAAGGCGGAATTCGAGCAGCAGTATCGTCTTGTATATCATACGCTGCGCGAAAACGTGATCGCAACGATTCACGGAGAAATCAAAGCAGCGTTCCGCCATAAACGGGAAATCAACCGCATGCTCGGGAAAATCCGTTTCTCCGACAGTATTTATCAAATTGACATTCTTCCGGCTGAAAATGAGAACAGACAGTTTTATGAAATGCTGATGGCGCCGGAACTTGACAGTAAAGTGATCGATAATCATGGATTCGAAGGACAGATGAGTCTGGGAGAAGATGAGTTTTACCAAAAGTACGAAACACAGATTTTAAGGCTTACAGAGAAATTTATGCCGCCAAGAGAGGAAGATGGCGGAAAACGTGCTCTCTATAAAGAGGAAATGGAACGTTATGCAGATTATCGCAATTATCTGAATTTCAGTATGTATGAGCAGGTAGAAGATGAAGATGGAAATATCCGAAAAAATGCAGTGGATGATATGGCAGGAAGAGATTCCGGAGGTGAAGGACAAAACCCGAAATATGTGGCGCTTCTTGCCGGATTTGCTATGCTTTATATGAATCAAAGTAACCGGGATTCCAAAATCCGGCTTGTACTTTTGGACGAAGCATTTTCTAAAATGGATAAAGAACGAAGTGAAGTGTGTCTTCACTATGCAAGAGAGCTGGAGTTGCAGCTTATTGTCTGTGTGCCGGATGAACGTCTGCAGTCGCTGATCCGAAATGTGGACAGCGTATACGGATTTCGCAGGTACCAGAATCAAATTTCCATGATGCATATTGATAAAGGAAATTATCTGGCTATGATCGAAGGTGAAAATGATGAAGAAAATCCTGACGCTTAGACAATGGATCATTGAGAAAACCGATGGAGAAACGTATCGCGCCGGACGGCTTCAAGGTGAAAAACATCCTTGCGTAGACCAACCGCTTCTAAATCAGCTTGGCGGCATGAAAAATCTACTGGAACAGGCGCAGGAGATGGAAAGAGACCCGGAACTTATGCGATATATCCGGTTTGACTGGAGGGATATGGGGCGTGATATCCGCAAAATACATTATTCCGTAGAAATCATGCCTCTTCTTTGTGAGAGGGAAGGAATCGAAGATCCATGCAAAAAGCAGATTCGTCATATAGAAACACTGAAAAATTTGTTGGAAGAAGTCTCAAAGACAGGAACAAATTGGCTTTTTCACTATTATAATGATCTTCTGAAACGACTAAAGCAGGGGAAAATTGTAAAGGAAATGGAAGATGAAAACTGGTTTGCTTGTTTCAATGCAATTGCCCGGATCCAAAAGCCTGTTTGGAAACGCATTTTTAGTGCGAAGGTATTACATGGTTCAAAAAAGTTTGAAACGATATATGAGGACAGAGTGGTGAAAACTCTCAGGGATTACTCCGAATTGGCGGATAAAGATGCAATGGACAATGAACAGATTTTGAAAGCTTATGGAATCATTTCCTACGCCCAGACACTGGAATGGAAAGGTGCGGTGATCTGTCAGACGGATAACGCAAGCAAGATAGATACAAGTAGTTTTTCTTATGGAACTGTTTTGAATTCACAGACATTGGAGCATTCCATACCTTGGAAAATCCCGGGAATCCGGAGAATTATGACAATCGAAAATAAGGCGAATTATGAAAATATGTCATACAGGGCAGACACCTTATATATTTATTGTCATGGATTTTTTTCTCCGAAGGAAGTGAAATTTTTGCAGGAACTGGCAGCATTGGCAGATGACAATGTGGAATTCCTGCATTGGGGAGATATGGATTACGGAGGAATACGAATTTTCTTATTTAATAAGGAAAAGATTTTTCCGAAACTGAATCCTTATAAAATGAATCGGGACAGCTTCCTAGAAGCGGTGGGCGCCCAGGCAGGAATTAAGTTGGAGGAAGAAAAGCGAGGAAAACTGAAACAGATGTATGCCGGAGAACTGGACGAGCTGCGCAAGTGCATTCTGGAATACGGTCTGGAAATAGAGCAGGAAATGTTGGTGGAAATGTAATGCATAATGGAGGAGATAATAAATTTTTAAAAAAGTGTTCACAATCTTCTTATTTTTCTATCACACTTTTATCACAAACAGACGGTATAGTAATAATCAAACAAAGGATAAAGACCTTGTTTAAAAATAAATTTTCTTTTTCATAATAGCCGGCCATTGGGCCGGCCTTTCCTCTGTTATGGGGTGATGAGCGGTAAGCGTATTTTGGCGGCAAATCCACCGTGAGAGCTATGTGCAATCGTGACAGTGCCATTATGTGATTTGACAATCTGTTTCACGATAAGCAATCCTAATCCATGGCGCTGCTCGGTTGTGTTTGTATCACAGACCATATAGTGTGGCGTATTGTTCAGTTTGTCAATTTGTTCGTCAGACACACCGATTCCGTCATCTTCAACACAGATAGCACAAACATTTTCTTCTGCCAAAACAGATACAAAAATAGAACAGCCATATTCATTGTGATTGATAGAATTTTGTATTAGGTTAGTAATAGCTCGTTTTAACAAATCTTTGTCCCCATTGACATAATAAGCCGCAGTATTTTCGTCTGATTCCCATTCGATTGGAAATTTCCCATCAATATCGGTGTTGAGAAAATCTACCGCAACCTGTCTTACAATCGCCAGGACATTTTCGGTTTTTACTGTGAGAGGCTGCATATTATATTCGAGCTTGGATGCCAGGTTCAGGTCGTTGATCAAATTACGCATCCGTTCGCTCTGTCTGCGTATGGCAGAGGCTTTTTTTCGCTCCGTATCTGAAAGATTTTCATCATTTTCTAATTGCCCGGCATATCCCATTACCATGGATAACGGTGTTCTTATATCGTGTGAAACTCCTGCAATCCAATTGGCTCTTGCAGTTTCTTTTTTCCTAAGCTGAAGCTTCTGAGATTGAAGAATTTCAGATGTTCGGTTTATATTAGCCGAAATCTCGGAAAGTACTCCTTTTTCCTTTAAAATGACAGGATTTCCCATAGGCAATGCCTGAATTCCATCTGTAATAGGTTTGACGGATTTCAACAATTTGGTGTTTGCGGTCATATAGATGATAAAAATCAAAATAACGTTCACTGCGAGAACGATCAAAATATTTTTAGGTAAGTTGGCAATAAAATGATAATCCCAACTTGGCCACATATGTTTCCAAAAACTTTCTTTTGGATAGCCAAGAACCATCAATCCGTTTTCACTGCTGCTTGTAAAGGTGGGATATCCGTCAATATATCCACGAGTAAAGTTTGCAATATCGGAGGCAGTGAATTTCAAAGGAATCGTATCCGGCAGATTGTCAGAATACCAGACACATTCATTTGTCTGATTATCGATATAAATGGCCCATATATTTTCAGACTTCAATTGATTTTCCATTCTCTGTGACATCGTATAGCCCTGATCTGTCTGTGTCATATTTCGGGCTGCAGTTTCCGCAGTTTTCCATGGATAACCGTTTGGCGCCTGTGTTGCGGTCACAATGGCTAAAATCACAAGATTAGCAATCAGAAGAAGAAAGGAGCTAAGTAATAATATGCCGACAAATCTTCGCAGTAATTTTGGAACACTTTTCACTTTATGATCCCTCCACGATCAGCTTATATCCCAAGCCTTTTATTGTTACTAAAGATATCGGTTTTGAGGGGGTATCCTCAATTTTTTCTCGAATGCGGCGTATATGTGCCATAAGAGAGTTTTCATAACCAAAAGGATTATCGCCCCAGGCGGCCTCGCATAGAGCGTCTATCGTTACAATACGCCCTGCATTGCGGTAAAGTGCAGATAATAGTTCATGCTCCTTAGCGGTTAAAGGAATATGCTCTCCGTTTTTGATAACTTCGGCGCGGGCAAAATCTATTTCGCTGTTATGAAGCCGGACAAGAGGATTTTCTTCTTTGTAGCTTCTTCTTAAGATTGCCATAACACGAAACAGCAATTCTTTCGGTAAAAACGGTTTTACGATGTAATCGTCAGCACCTAAACCGAATCCTTTCCATTTATCATCCTCTTCTCCACGGGCAGTTAAAAATAAAATGGGATAATCTGCCCGGCTTTTCAACTGTTCCATGAGGGAAAATCCATCTCCGTCTGGAAGCATTACATCAAGAATTGCAAGTTCGGGACAGTAGCTCTTAGAAATTTGAAGGGCATCTTTTACATTTCCAGCCGTCTTTATATTTGTGAATCCATCATCGGTCAAGATGGATCTCACCATATCCAGAAGTTCCTGCTCGTCATCAACAAGCAGAATTCTTTTTTTCTTTAAATAATCAAAATCCATTTTTATAACATCCTTTCCAGAGAATATTATAGCAGAGTTTTATTTCTATTTCTATTATTGTGCCAAATGTAAGGAGAATGTAAGGAAGAGAGAATGTTGGCGCAAGGTTGGAGTTATAGAATGAACTTGTAATAAGAAAGGAGCAAACATTATGAATATCATTGAAACGAAAAATTTAACGAAAACTTATGGGGATTTTACCGCTGTGTCTGATGTCAATCTGCATATTCCGAAAGGAAAGGTTTATGGCTTTGTTGGCCCGAATGGGGCAGGAAAATCTACGACAATGAAGATGTTTCTGGGATTGACAAAGCAAACAAGCGGTTCCTTCGTAATTGATGGAAAAACTTTTCCGGAAAATAGAGTGGAAATATTAAAAGAAGTAGGTTCATTTATTGAATCGCCTGCTTTTTATGGAAACTTAAGCGGAGAGGAAAACCTGGACATCATACGCAAAATTTTGGGACTTCAAAAATCTTCTGTTGCGGATGCATTGGATCTTGTTGGATTGACACCGTATAAAAAACGTCTTGCAAAAAAATATTCACTTGGTATGAAACAGCGGTTAGGTCTGGCAGGGGCATTGATTGGCAGACCGCCACTTCTTATTTTAGACGAACCGACGAATGGATTGGATCCTGTGGGCATTCACGAAATCAGAACGTTGATTCGTTCTTTACCTCAACAATTTGATTGTACGGTTCTGGTTTCTTCTCACTTACTTTCTGAAATTGAACGAATGGCAGATTGTATCGGGATTCTGAACCACGGACATTTACTATTTGAAGGTACTCTTGAGGAATTGAGGCAAAGAGCTGTTTTGCAAGGATATCCTACGGATAATCTAGAAGATACATTTCTTGCTTTGATCAATGAAGATAATCGGCAGAGAGGTGTTACAAGATGAATGTATATTTAGAAAGTAAAAAGCTTAAAAGAACTGGCTTTTTTTCAGTGTTTTTAGGAGGAGGGATTTTAGCGGCAGTTGTGCCGGCTGCCAATATGGCTGTCCGGTCAGAAATGTATTTGCAAATGGATCTTTCACCTATCCAGGTTTTAATGAATGCAAATTGGCAAATAATGGCAATGTTTAATATTTTGCTTGTCATTGTGGGAAGCTGTCTGATGTACCATATTGAATTTGCTGATCATGCTATGCAAAAAATAAAATCGCTGCCCATTCGAGAAAGCTCTGTTTTTTGGGGGAAAGTCATTTTGCTTGTGGTGATGAGTGTATTTTTTCTGTTACTTGAGGCAGGATCAGTTACAATCTGCACGTTCCATTGGTTTGAAATAGAAAGTAACTTTTGGGTAGAAATATTTCGGAATTTTGGCTATGAATTTTTGCTTCTGCTTCCATGTATTATTTTGTCGGTGTTTATTGCATCCGTTTTTGAAAATATGTGGGTATCTCTTGGAAGCGGAGTGGTTTGCGTCTTTACAGCAACCATGTTGCCGACAGACCATTTTCTTCTCTCACTTTTTCCATTTGCGATGCCATTTCAGATAATGGCAGGAATGCATACAGCACAAGTCAATCAATATATCTATGCAGTAATCATAGAGTGTATGGCGCTCGGTCTGCTGGAAGTAATCTTTGTAAAAGTCAGGAGGTTGTTTGTATGAATTTTTTATCACTTGTGGGCATTGAACTGAAAAAAATAAAACGGTCTAAAATTGTGCTGATTTTATGGATCGCAACGTGTATCCTTTGGCTTCCATCTATAGTCAATGCCGGTATGAACTTTGAAATGCAAGCAGAGGGGATCTCGCCGGAACATAATTTTTTCATACAAGGTTTTTTAGGGATGTCATGGTTTATGTTTCCGGCCAGCATGGTTGTAAGTACGGTTTTGCTGAATATGACCGAACGAAACAATAAAGGAATATTGAAAATGCTGTCGCTGCCGATCAACACATTCCGGTTATGTCTTGCGAAATTTGCAGTTCTTTTCATAGTGGCAATTTTACAAATAGGTATGACGGTTGCCGTTTATTATGTAGCTGCTGCCATTGCATCACAAACACAAGACTATAACTTTATTTTACAGCCGTTGTTTGTACTGAAAGAAGCCGGCATGATATTGATATCCGCCATACCAATGCTTGCATTTTTCTGGGGTGTATTAGTATGCATCCAGACACCGATTTTCTCAATCGGAATCGGACTGGCAACGATTGTTCCTTCTGTTTTGATTATTAATACAAAGATATGGTTTGCATATCCGGTTTCATATCCGTTCTTTGTTATAACTGCGGAATATGGGAAATTAGCACGGAAGCTTACAACAATGCAAGTTGAACTGGTTCCTTGGATTCCGGTTGCAGTTATCATGACGATCGGTTGTTTATTGATTGCCTGTCTTGGATTTGGAAAGACTGAAAGGAGATAATCTTTTATGAAAAACAAAATATTGACTACCGTAAGCATCATAATGATTTTTGTACCGTGGACAATTCTTCCGCTTAGAATGTTTGACTGGGCATTACAATCTCCGACCGCGGAGATTATGATTTCCTGTTATGCTGCATTTATGATTTTCAGTGGTATATTCACAATCACTTCTTATATAAAAGCAAAAGTGCAAAACAACATGATGAAAGTTTGCCTCATTGTAAATAGTTTGTATGGTATATTTGGAGTGGTTGTTTTAGGACAAATTGTTGGAAATGGCATTGCTATGTGATGATGAAAATATGGTACAGAACAAACATTCGATTTGGTCTGTACTTTTATTTTATATTCTGATATAATAGTGGAAGAAAAAGAAGGTAATTGCTCATAATAAAATCTTGACGGCACAGCTCTACGGAGAGGCTAAAGAGTTCTTTCCAGTGAATGCAGTTGAGTATTTCGTGAGCTAGAATGTTTGGGTGTTAATAGGCTGATATTTGGTGTTTTTTCGTGTTATTTGGTACGGAGTTTGAGGACGAAATAGCAGGAAACGGATTAGATGATATTAGGTGGATAAATGGAATTTGTGACTTTTTATGATGAGAATTTGTAATGGATCTTAAAATGTAGTTGCGATGAAGGGAGGAGAACAATGCCAAATTCTAATATTATTATGTATACAACAGAAGATGGATTAACTAAAATAGAATCAACCTTTGAAAATGATACAGTGTGGTTATCTATTGATCAGATGGCAGAACTTTTTCAAAGAAATAAATCCACCATTTCAAGGCATATAAAAAACATTTTTAATGAGGGTGAATTGCAGAAAAATTCAGTTGTTGCAAAATTTGCAACAACTGGTTCCGATGGAAAAGTTTATCAAGTTGACTATTATAATTTGGATGTAATAATTTCGGTTGGATATAGAGTAAAGTCTCATCGTGGAACTCAATTTCGTATTTGGGCAACAGAAATTTTGAAAGAATATATGAAAAAAGGATTCGCATTAGATGATGAGCGATTGAAAAATCTTGGTGGTGGAAACTATTTTGACGAATTGTTGTCAAGAATACGGGATATTCGTTCTTCTGAAAAAGTATTTTGGAGAAAAGTATTGGAAATATATGCAACAAGCATTGATTATGATCCGAAAGCAGAAAGTTCAATGCTATTTTTTAAACAAGTACAAAATAAAATGCATTGGGCAGCACATAAACATACAGCGGCAGAGGTGATTTATGAAAGAGCAGATGCCGGTCAACTTAATATGGGATTGACTTCTTGGCAAGGGGAAAACATAAAACGTTCAGATGTGGAAGTGGCAAAAAATTATTTGAATGAAAAAGAGATAGATGCACTTAATAAAATAGTGACAGCTTATTTAGATATTGCTGAAGTTCGTGCGTTAAATCATGAGCCAATGTATATGAAGGACTGGTTAGAGACGATAGATGATTATCTTAAAATGACTCGGAGAGATATTCTTTCCACAAAGGGCAGAGTGTCGCATTTGCAGGCAATAAAAAAAGCACATGAAGAATATGATAAATTTAGAGTCAAACAAAATAATCTGTTTTCGCCGGTAGAACAGCACTTTTTAGAGAGTGTCGCTCAATTAGAAAGAATTGAAGAAAAAAGTAAGCCCTAGAGTAAAGGGGATAGCTTGTAACCTAATTTGAAATTAAACTATGGTACTGAAAGTAAGGATTCAATTGGGGAAACTGAATTCCCCAATTTAGAAACATGATTATGAACTTTGCTTTGAGCTATGATAACAGATAAGTTTGAAAGGAAAATGTATGTCTAAAATATTTCCATTAGAAATGCGTGATGCCATTTATTGGAATAAATTCAATATGTTCTTAATGGGAATAAATGATATTCAGAATGATTTGGCTGGTGCAGTTTATATTAGCGATAAATTATTCAGTGATGAAGAAAAAAGAAAGAAAATGGAATGCGGCTTTTGAGTTATATAGATAAAGCTGATTCTAATATAAAGATACAATATATAATAAATGCAACACGAGCGTTTCTTTTGAACTTGATTAGCGTTGAAGACTATTTTCGAATAGTGAAAGCAATTAAGGTAATGTTTGATGAATAACAAATTACTTTTAAAGAATGAATAGAAAGAGGAGAAAATATGGATCATTTTGAATTAGTATCGGAATATGCCCCTACCGGCGACCAACCACAAGCCATTGACCAGCTTGTAAAGGGTTTTAAAGGAGGCAATCAATGCCAGACCCTTCTTGGCGTTACCGGTTCGGGTAAGACATTTACGATGGCGAATGTCATTCAACAATTGAATAAACCAACGCTTATCATAGCTCATAATAAAACCTTAGCGGCTCAGTTATATGGAGAATTCAAAGAATTCTTCCCCAATAATGCGGTGGAATATTTCGTCTCCTACTATCTATAAGGCAGAAAATGAGTGATATTGTGTGCTGTTTTGTACATTTTTACATTGTTTCTACGGACTGCATGGACAGAATAGCACTAGATGAAATAGATGAAAATAGACGGACGGGTGACCTGATTCGTACATAGAGATGGTTATTTTTGTATTCGCCAGAGAGGGATTGAAAGATAAGAAAGAGAAATTTTAGAAAAGAGAGTTGCAATTTAGCTATTTAATAATTGCAGAAGCAATGCAGAATATTTATGCAAAAAAATTGATCTGTTATATACCCAAATGATGTTAGTGAAGAAGGAATGTTTGAGATTAGTGAGATAAAAGCATAGTAGGAAACTAAGCGTATATGATTGAGAGTGGAAAGAAATGAAAAATTTTTGGTATTAAGTTTATAGACATAATAAGGGATAGACTGAAAAATGGAAAATAATGAATTTAGAGGAGGCAGTGATTATGTAGATAATTATTGCCTTTTTTCAATATAGTCTTTTTATAGTTTGAATAGGAGTATTTCCTTTTATAGAAAATGAAGGAATAGGGCTTCAAAAATAAAAAATATTTAGAAACATTTGTTTTTTCTGCTTGTATAATCGTTATATATTATAAAGAGAAAAAAATAGTGGATACATTTTAGGAGAAAATTTGTGTTTGAAGAGAAAAAAATTCGAGATCTGCTTTTGGATGAAGAAAAAGTAGAGGATTTAGTACGGAAATATTATTCTGATATATATAAATATTGTTTTTTTCATCTTGGAAATAAAGAAACAGCACAAGATATTACGCAAGATGTTTTTTTGAAATTTTTAAAAAGTCTTGATACATATCGTGAATATGGAAAATTAAAAAATTATTTGTATGTAGTGGCAAAGAATACAATAAAAGATTTTTTTCGGAAAAGATATGAAACAATAGATGAATTAGAAACAGAAATTTCTTGTGATGGAGGATTAGATAATGTCCCATTGCAGATTGATATATGGCGGGAAATACAGCAGTTAGATCCATTAGATAAAGAGTTGATTATTCTACGATATTATCAAGATCTCAAGGTGAAGGATATTGCACAAATTGTAAATATGCCACCTTCTACTGTGGGGTATAAAATTAAAAGAATAGAAAAATTATTAAAGATCAGATTGGGAGAACTGAAATATGAAAGATAGAGAATTGAAAGGAAAATTGCAACAACTACATATACCAAAATATGACGAACATAAATTAGAAGAAGTCATTTCGGAAGTGAAAAATATAGATTTTTTCCCAGAAAATCAAAGGATGACAAATACTGAATTCTTTTTCAACCAAGTAGGGTTTATCAGTAAAAAAGTGTGGGGGTTAAAGATAATTTTTTCACTTTTCATATTGTATTTGTTCATAGCAGAGGATATTAACATTAATAATTGGATGTGGACTTTGCTAGCAATCGCGGGACCTATTCTATGCCTATTTAATGCGAAAGAAATATGTAATGTATTTCAAGCCGGAATGCTTGAAATACAAATAGCTGCAAAACATTCATTTAGTAAAGTTTTAATGATCCGTTTAATTGCTTTCGGTATTTTTGATCTATTTTTTTTGATTTGTAGTGCTACATTACTATCGATTGTAAAGGAAACAGTAATATGGCAGATTATTCTATATGGAACAGTCCCTTATGTAATAATGTGTTTTGGATGTATGTATATTTTAAATAAATGTCATGAAGAAAATATCTTACTATATTCAACGACTTGGGGAATATGTTTGAGTAGCAGCATTGTTATATTGAAAATATCAGGAGTGGAATTATTTGCGACATGTTATTTTGCTATTTGGTTAGTATTTGGAGTAATTGCAGTTAGCAGTGTTGGAGTGGAAATAAAGCAGTTATTAAAAAAAACAGGAGGGAATTTGAATGAGATTAGTAATGGAACATTTA
>OFMJ01000463.1_pt1 | contig 43429 bp, 40 predicted proteins | sample 1541801 | NCBI WGS metagenome assembly OFMJ01 (sample SAMN04209234, study PRJEB22552) | human gut metagenome | biome: gut; material: feces | host: Homo sapiens | place: USA: Oklahoma
CATCGCTCCATTACTTCCCATGTAATACCAATAACCGTTCCCAGGTGCTATCCAGTCCGTCTGCATTACTCCATCATTTCCCAAATAATACCACGCACCATCGATTTGCTGCCAGCTAGTTCGCATTGCTCCATCTGCTCCAAGCCAGTAATACTGCCCATTTATATCCAGCCAATAAGAAGCACGATATCCATCTTTATCAAAATAATATCTTTCTCCTTCTATTTCCAGCCAGCTATCTTTTACCAAATTTCCATTCTCATCTTTATACTGCCAGCCCTCTTCACTTTCAATCCATCCAGTTTCCGGCTTACTAGTTTCTCCTCCTTCACCCGGTTTCTCTGTCTCAATACTTTGTTCTTGCAGCATAGTGCTTTCTATACCTGAATCACTCACAGCAGATACCGTAAAAGCGCTGCCCCAAATACCGAAAGCAACTACCACAGCTTGTAATATTTTTTTCCTCATTCTTTTTCCTCCCGCTATTCTATTTTATTCTTATATTGTTATCGTATTACAAGTTTCTGGTAATTTCAACTGTATTTCTTAATATACACACAAGTTTAATATTTTCGGCACAAAATAGAAAAAGTCGGACCGTTAATGAAACAGTCCGACATAAAAAATCCTATTTTAATAAATATCTTATAAATATTTCTTTAAATCTTCCACTCTATCTAATTTTTCCCAAGGTAAATTCAAATCATTTCTTCCGAAATGTCCGTAAGCTGCTGTCTGTTTATAAATTGGGCGACGTAAATCCAGCATTTTAATAATTCCTGCAGGTCTTAAATCAAAGTTTTCTCGAATAATTTCTACTAAACGTGTATCAGAAAGCTTTCCTGTTCCAAAAGTATCAACCATAATGGAAGTCGGATGCGCTACACCAATTGCATAAGACAACTGAATTTCACATTTCTTTGCCAAGCCTGCTGCTACAACATTTTTCGCTACATATCGAGCTGCATAAGCTGCAGAACGGTCTACTTTTGTACAGTCTTTACCAGAGAAAGCACCGCCGCCATGACGTGCATATCCACCATAAGTATCTACAATAATTTTACGTCCTGTTAATCCACTATCCCCATGAGGACCACCAATTACAAAACGACCTGTTGGATTGATAAAGAATTTTGTCTCATCATCCACCATATCTACCGGAAGAATTGGATCAAAAACATATTTCTTAATATCCGCATGAATTTGTTCCTGTGTCACTTCCGGATCATGCTGTGTAGACAATACTACTGCATCTAAGCGGATTGGTTTATCATTCTCATCATATTCTACAGTTACCTGTGTTTTTCCATCCGGTCTTAAATAAGTAAGCACACCATCTTTACGTACTTTCGTAAGCTGCAATGCTAATTTATGAGCCAGAGCGATTGGATATGGCATAAATTCCTCTGTTTCATCTGTTGCAAATCCAAACATCATACCCTGATCCCCGGCACCAATGGCATCAATTTCTTCTTCGGACATTTTATTTTCTTTTGCTTCTAAAGCTTTATCTACACCTAAAGCAATATCTGCTGACTGCTCATCTATTGTAGTAATAACACCGCAAGTATCTGCATCAAAACCATATTTTGCTCTTGTATATCCAATTTCTCTTACTGTATCTCTTACAATCTTTGGAATATCTACATAAGCATTTGTTGTAATTTCACCCATAACCATAACAACACCTGTTGTTGTTGCTGTTTCACAGGCAACACGACTCATCGGATCTTTTTCCATAAGTGCATCTAAAATCGCATCAGAAATCGCATCGCACATCTTATCTGGATGGCCTTCAGTTACAGATTCAGAAGTAAATAATCTTTTTTCCATGTGTTTTCTCCTTTTCTTGAGTTTATATTTTCTCTTGCATTTTCGTCGTAGTACATTGAAAAAGAGCCCGACAAAGCGGACTCATATACTTTTCATAAAATGAATCCTCTTATTGTTCGATTATTCGCTCAGGTTGGCACCTTCCGCCATGCGGGGTTGCCGTGACTTCACAGATCCTATGTATCTCCATCACTCTGAATAAGAGAAAATATAACATTTACAATTTTCTATTTAACACTACTACGATAACGCTTTTCCCGTTATCCGTCAAGCATTTTTTCTAAAAATTCCATCAGCCTACTCGAAGCTGGAATTTTTTAATTTCTTTTTCACTGGAAACCTTTTCAATTTCAGCGCCAAGGCTTCTGAGCTTTTCTTCAAAACGCTCATATCCTCTCTGAATATAAACAATATCGTCCACAATCGTAATGCCTTCTGCTGCCAGACCGGCAATAACAAGGGCTGCACCCGCCCTTAAATCCGGCGCGCTTACTCTTGCTCCCGCAAGCTTCTGCACTCCGTCAATAATTGCAGTATTTCCCTCTACCTTAATATTAGCCCCCATTCTGGTAAGCTCATCTGCATATTTAAAACGATTTTCAAAAATACTTTCCGTTACAATACTTGTACCCTCTGCCAGAGTCAACGCCACGGCAAACTGAGGCTGCATGTCCGTAGGATAGCCCGGATATGGCATTGTTTTTACATTTGTGCGTTTTAAACGTTTATTTGCCACAACACGCACCGCATCATCGAATTCTTCTACCTGACATCCGATTTCTTCCAATTTTGCTGTCGTTGCTTCCAAGTGTTTTGGAATAACGTTTTTCACCATAATATCCCCCATGGTTGCTGCTGCTGCACACATGAAGGTTCCTGCTTCAATCTGGTCCGGAATAATGGAGTAAGTTGTACCATGAAGCTTGTCCACTCCCTGAATACGGATTACATCTGTACCGGCTCCTTTAATATTTGCGCCCATGCTGTTAAGGAAGTTTGCAACGTCTACAACATGAGGCTCTCTGGCCGCATTCTCAATAGTCGTATTTCCCTGCGCCATTGCCGCTGCCATCATAACATTGATTGTCGCACCCACTGACACCATATCCATAAAAATATGTTTTCCTGTAAGATGCTCCGCCTTTGCTACAACTGCACCGTGAATAATATCTACTGACGCACCGAGAGCCCGAAAACCTTTTAAATGCTGGTCAATCGGACGACTTCCTATATTACAGCCTCCCGGAAGGGGCACTTCTGCATTTTTATATTTGCCTAAAAGAGCACCCAACAAATAATAGGACGCTCTGATTTTCTTAATATATTCATACTCAACAGTAATATTTCCAATGGTTGCTCCCGCAATCTTTACTTCCGTAGGTCCAATGCGGTCAACAGTAGCACCAATTTCTTTAATCGCCTCTAATAACACATTAATATCACGAACATCTGGTAAATTTTCAATGTGTACCGTCTCATCTGTCATGATTGCTGCTGCCAGTATAGCCAGCGCTGCGTTCTTGGCACCGCCAATTTCCACTTCACCGACCAATGGGTTTCCACCCTTAATAATATACTGCTCCATATACACACCTCTTGTTTTCCCAGGTATCACTACCTGTCTAAATCTATGTCTTCCTGTCTGTCACAGGTTTTATCTATTTGTTATAAAGCCATTTCTCGAATTCACGTCTGTTTACAATACTTTCTCAATACTATTTTATGGCTTATCCATTATATTATAACAGATATATGAATTTGTAAATAAAAATCCGCATTTTCCCGTTTCTCCACAGTTTTCCAAACCCTTGCCGTCAATTATTCAGCAATATTTTCGAGAATTTTCTGTAAAGTTCCCTCTACATCCAGATTTTTCTCATCAACTACAATATCTGCATATTTTTCATAAAGAGGTGTCCGCTCATCGTACAAGTCTTTTAAAGTCTGTCCGTCTCTTAAAACCACGCCTCTGCCTCTAAGATTTCCCAAACGTTTCTTTAGTTCTTCATATTCCAGCTTCAGGTATACCACTTTACCGATTTTCCTCAAATGTTCCATGGCTTCTGCACAGTATACCACGCTTCCTCCCGTGGCAATTACTGATTTTTCTGTCTCAATAGAAGCATTTACTCTGTTTTCAATTTTCAAAAAACCATCCTGTCCGTCCCTTGCAATAATTTCCCGCAAAAGCAGATTTTCAGACTTTTGAATTAACAGGTCTGAATCTACAAATTCATATCCCAGCACCTTCGCCAGAATAACGCCTACCGTACTTTTTCCTACACCGGGCATTCCAATCAGTGTAATATTTTCCATACTCATTTCCCCTGCTTCTTCTGTTTTTTCTTTCTTTTCTTCTTAATACTATACCCAAAGGTTCCCAATTTCTTCCCTAATCCATAATACTCTCCGTGGGAATAAACAATTGGATTTGACATTGCCAAATCAAACTTGCCTTTTTCATCCATGTATTGGTCATCCACATGTACCGCCAGCACATCTGCCGTAAACACGCTGTGGCTTCCATACTCCTGCACTTCTCTTACCCGACATTCAATAGAAACAGGAGACTCCTTTATCATCGGCGCTCCCACATGAGAGGCTGCTTCTCTTGTTAAATGTGCCTCTTTAAATTTATCTACGTCACGACCGGATTTGACCCCACAGTAATCGGTTGCATAAGCCAGTTTCTCCGTAGTAAGATTAATCACAAATTCTCCTGTTTCTTTTATCATATAATAGGAATATCGTTCCGGTCGTACAGAAATAGACACCATAGGCGGATTGGTACATACTGTTCCTGCCCATGCCACGGTAATAATATTGTCCTTCCCTTCTTCATCCGCCACACTCACCATTACCACCGGCAGAGGATAAAGCATATTTCCCGGTTTCCACTCAATTTTACTCATTTTCTTGTCCTTTCAAAACCAATATACAATGCACTAATTTCCGTTCTGCTGCAAAGTTCCGATAAATGCAGGTATCAGCTGTTTCTTTCTGGATACCACACCGGGCAGTATATAACCACTGTCAGACTCCTGCACTTCAAACGCATCTCGTACCAGTTTTCCACTGCCCTCTCCGTAGCAGATAATTTCAGAGGACTCATCCAAAATATTAGTCAGCATGAAAAATACCATAGAAATTCCGTTCTTTCCGCACTCATGTTCCATAAACGGAATAAGCCTTTTCTTTAAATCCTTCAGCTCCTCTTCGTTCATGGAGCTAATCTGTCCTACGCCAAAATTCACGGTATCCGCTGTAAAACGCTTGAAATCCTGATAGAAAATAACTTCCGTAGTCTTTCCTCTCAAATTACTTCCCGCAGTAAACATTTCTTTTGCATGTTCTTCTATATTAATTCCCGCAATCAAAGCCAAAGCGCCTGCCGCCATTTTATCTGCGGAGGTACAGGTAGGCGAACGAAACATCAAAGTATCTGAAATAATCGCAGAACATAAAAGCCCCGCAATAGACGGACTGATTTCCAACGCCTTTTCCACATAAATCTGATACATAATTGTCGCTGTACACCCTACCGGCTGATTGCGGAACATCACCGGCTGTAAAGTTTCCAGTGAGCCCAATCTGTGATGGTCGATAATTTCCAATATTTCTGCCGCATCAATATTGTCCACTGCCTGTGTCTTCTCATTATGGTCAACTAAAATCAGCTGTTTCTTTTTCATTCCCAGCAAATTACGGCGGGAAACCGTACCAATATATTTGCCATGCTTATTTACCACCGGAAATGCTCTGTGTCGGTTTTTTACCATGATGTCCTTTACATTATCGGTAAAGTCATCTGTCTGAAACGTAATCAGATTTTCCTTTTTCATAATGTGTTTCACAGGAATACTCTGATTAATCAATCTTGCTACGGTAAATGTATCAAGAGCGGACTGAATGATGACGCACTGGTTTCTTTCTGCCGCCTCAATAATATCTGCAGATACTCTGGCATGGTTGCACACAATCATACAGCTTACATTTTCCTGAATAGCGCATAAGTGGTCTTCATGGCGGTCTCCTAAGATAACCAAATCATCTTCCTCCAGAAAATCTCCTAATTTATCCGGATTTGCCGCCCCGATTACCACCTTTCCCTTTACAAAATACCCATGGGAATTTCCTGTTACAATGACGCCTTCTACGGTATTGGCAATACTTCTGTACTGGGTTCTGGCATTGGAAAGGAAATAATTGTCATGGGCATCCATGTAGGATTTTGCAATATCTCCTGTGGTAATCAATCCTTCCAGCTGTCCGTCCTCTTTTGTAATAGGCAATGTTACTGCACTGCTCTCTTTCATAATTGCCCACGCATCTTTAATGGAAATACTGTTGGGAACTCCCGGAGTTTCACGAATATCCATATCTTTTACCTGTGTCCCAACATCTGACAGGTAACCCGGCGCTTCCACACCAAATCGTTTCAGCACATATTCTGTTTCTTCATTTATCTGTCCCGCTCTCTTTGCCGCATAGCGATTTCCGTTACTCATTCTGTTCTTTATATCCGCATAAGCAATGGCTGAACAAATAGAGTCTGTGTCTGGATTTTTATGTCCGATAATGTATATTTTTCCTTGCTTTCCCATTCTTCTTTCCTTTCTGCCTTTACTGCAGTTCTATCTGTTTTTATAGTAACATACTTCTAAATCAATGGCAATTATGATATACTTAATCCAAAATTTAAAACATGGAGGTATTTCAATGTCAGAAGAAATGAAAAAACAAGAAACTATGGAAGACTACATGAAAGAAATTGACGCTTCTTTCTCTAACTTCCGTGACGATGATATGCTTATATGGGACAAATTAGAGCAGATGAAGGAAGACAAAACAGAATTTGAAGTGTCCGTGGAGGGCATTGTAAAAGGCGGCGTTATTGCTTATGTAGAAGGTATCCGTGCTTTTATCCCGGTTTCCAAGCTGGCTTTAAATTATGTAGAAAATCCGGAAGATTTCTTAAAAAAGACCATTACTGTAAGGGTTTTTGAAGTAGACGAACAGGAAAACCGTCTTGTTCTCTCTGCAAAAGAAATTTTAAAAGAAAAGGCTGACGCTGAAAAACGCAGTAAAATTGACGATATTAAGGTAGGAAGTATTGTGGAAGGTACCGTAGAGTCCTTACAGACTTACGGCGCTTTCATTGATTTAGGCGACGGAATATCCGGTCTTGTACACGTTTCTCAGATTTCCGAAAAACGAATTAAATCACCGAAAGCCGTTTTAAGCATTGGCGATACAGTAAAAGCAAAAGTAATCAAAAACGAAGACGGAAAAATCAGTCTGAGCATGAAAGCGCTCAATGAAATCGCAGAAGAAAAAGAGGAAGAACCGGATTACGAATTACCGGAAAGCGAAGAAATCTCTACTTCCTTAGGCTCTTTATTTAAAAATCTGAAATTATGAAAAAACTGTTTGAACGATTTTTCATAGAAGGTGTTCATGGAATGGCATGCGGCATCTTTGCCACATTGATTATGGGAATGTTTTTGCAACAGGTTGCGAACCTTTTCCCCGGTGACTTTAGCAGTACGCTTATTCATTTAAGCGGGCTTGCTACCGGACTTACCGGAATAGGCATTGGGGTGGGTGTTGCCTGCCAGCTTCAGGAAGCGCCTCTCGTTGTACTGTGTGCCGGTATTGCAGGTATGTTAGGAGGAGATGCCGCCGGTCCGTCAACATTTTTGTGCTCTTTTCTGGCTGCCTTTACAGCTATTGAGCTTTCTCGCCTCTTTGTCAAAAAAACTCGTTTTGATTTATTTCTGTGTCCTCTTACGGGATTTTTATGCGGAGAACTTATAAATCTTTTGCTGGAGACACCCCTGAATTACTTTATACAGGAGTTTGGCAACTGTGTAAATTGGGGAGCACAGCAACAGCCTCTCCTTATGGGGATAATCGTTGCAGTGCTTATGAGCATCGCCGTTGTTTTCCCTATCGGTACTGCTGCACTGGGCGTTATAGCGGGATTATCAGGACCGGCTGCCGGAGCGGCAACCATCGGCTGCTGTTGCAGTATGGTAGGAATGGCTGTTGCAAGTTATCGGGAAAACGGCTTTTCAGGACTTCTTTCTATCGGAACAGGCACGCCCTTGCTGTTGCTGCCTAATATTCTGAAAAACCCATTCCTTCTGCTGCCTCCTATACTTTCCAGCGCCATTTTAGGACCTCTGGGAGTTCTTGTAGGAAAAATGCAGAATTCACCTAACGGTTCCGGTCTGGGCACTATGGGATTTATGGGACAGACGACCACTTGGGAAACCATGACAGCAGGAGAAGCCCCGCAGATGGTGTTTTTTAAAATTCTTCTGTTTCATTTCATCCTGCCCGGTGTCCTTACATTATTTATAGCAAATGGTATGCGAAAATTAAATCTGATTAAATCTCAGGACATGCTTCTACATACAGTATAAAATCTTTTTTGACTGTCTGTCGCTTTTCTGCTATACTAAGAAAAAGTGACAGACTTTTATTTTCTTTAATGAGGACACAAAAATGGAAAAACTTATAGAACTAATCAAACAAGAAGATGCCGATGGCTGGGAAACACTTATGTTCCTCTACAACGCTGCTTTAAAAGAAATTAATACAAAAATTGATATACTCAATGATGAATTTCAACACATTTATCATTATACTCCTATTGAGCACATTAAATCTCGCATCAAAACTCCCACAAGTATTGTAAATAAGCTAAAAAAGAACGGTTATGAAACCAGTGTGGAAAACATGGTGAAGTACGTAAATGACATCGCAGGTATTCGTATTATATGTTCTTTTACTTCTGATATCTATTTGATTGCAGATATGATTACAAAACAAAGCGATTTAAAGGTAGTTTCTGTGAAGGATTACATTACGCACCCAAAAGTAAGCGGATATCAAAGCTATCACATTCTGGTGACAGTTCCTATTCATCTGACACAGGGAATTGTGGATACCATTGTGGAAATACAAATCCGCACCATTGCACAGGATTTCTGGGCAAGTCTGGAACATAAAATCTATTATAAATTTGAGGGAAATGCACCGGATTATATTCGCTGTGAGCTGCAGGAATGTGCAAATATCGTTTCAAATCTGGATCGACGTATGCTCTCTCTGAATGAAAAAATACAGGAATTTTCTGAAAAGAAATCATAAAGAATTGTATGAAAGAAATCTATCATAGCCTTTTATAAGCAGGAGCTGCCGCTTAAACATGATATACGCCTAATGCGGCAGCTCCAAATTTCTTATTCTTGATTACCGGAAAATAAATTTTTAAAGAACTCTATAATTTTATCAAAAAATCCCTTTACCTCTTCTTCATTAATATCCAGCTTTAATCCTAAATCTTCAATCTTATCGTAAAGATTTTTTGCCTGTTCTTTTAAGCTGTTGATATCCAAATCCAGATTTTCGATTTTTTCCATGAGCTTTACAATAGCCTGACGGTCTTCCTCAGAGAGCTTTACCTCCATCTCTTTTACAGCCTGGTCTACAATTTCTCCGATTTCTTCCGGTGATGAAACGCCGCTGCTGACTACCTCTCCTTTAATTGCTCCGATGAGCTGCTCTGCTTTTTCCTGACTTCCTACGTCTTCCGCAATCTGTCCGGTAATAACCAGCTCATTGGTAGCTGTTTCTACATTTTCTTCTTTTACTTCTTCACCTGTCATATTTTCATAAGATTTAATTGCACCTACCAAAGCTGCTGTTCCAGAAATTTTAAACGGACCTGCAACTATAATATCCGCATCCTTAATTCCTGCTGTGGCAAGAGCATTTTCGTACATTCCCGGCGTACAGTATGTAATATTTTTTGTTGTTACGTGAATTCCGTTTCCATCTTCTTTTCCCTCTACCAAAACAGAAGAAAGAGCCCTTGAACCGATAACACTTTTATCCAGATAAGAGTCCAGATAATTATGCTCATCCTTATTTGTAACCGTAGCAACAGTATAATCTTCTAAATCCTTTTCCGAAACACCTAAAAGCTCCAAAACAGAAGCCTTTTCCTGCGCATTCAAATCTGCTCCCAGCGAAATATAGGGAACATCTAGCTTTGCATCCTCTCTGTCCGCATAAACAGGCATAGAACAAGATGCCATAATCACACCTGTAAGCAGCAACGCAATTCCTTTTTTCTTCATATCTTCAATCTCCTTAAATTCTACATATTTTATATACCACATGTGCCGGCGAGGAAACACCCAAAAGGGTATTTCCTTTCCAAACCGAAGTTGTCACTTTAAATATTATTCAGAAATATTGATGCACCTTTAGCGAATTTGTCGAGCACGCTTTGAGATTATAAGCTCAAAGTGAGCGCAGACTGAGCATAAAATGTATCAATATTTCCGAATACACACTTAATGTGACAATTTCATTATACCACGTACGCAGACGAGGAAGCGCTCATTAGAGCATTTACTCGGCAAGTCGTGGATTGCCGGTATAATTCGTCACGCATGTGACGATAAGCTGATGTAATCAGCTATAATTGTATTTTATGCAATTATATTATACCACATTTTCTCCCACATACTTCTAAAGTTTTTCGAAAGGTTCTTAAAAGAAAAAATGTATATCCTTGCCCCATTCCATATAAAAGTGTATGATAAGAACAAAAAGTTTAACATACGAAGGAGCTTTTATTATGTCCATCGCCAATCAGGAAATGATACGCAATAATAACCGCCGTCTGGTATTAGAATTTATTATAAATAACCCTCCTGTTTCCAGAGCAGAACTGGCAAAGCAATTATCCCTTACAAAAGCAACCATTTCCAATATTGTACAGGAATTATTGGAACAGCATTTCATCAGGGAAATCGGCAGTGCCCAAACCTCCATGGGAAGAAAGCCCATCCTGCTGGAGTTTAACAAAGCTTATGGTTTTGCCCTGTCTTTAGAAATACAACCGCAGCAGATTATTGCCCTTGTGACAAACTTAAAGGGAGAAGTGCAGGAAATCAAAAAAATCCCCTTCTATCCACAGGATAATCTTTTGCAGCATTTAGAACAGATTTTAAATTTCTATATCAGAGAAAATACTGCTTTTAAAAATAAAATCATCGGAGTCTCCATTGGTATTTATGGAGTTGTCCAAAAAAATGAAATTTTATTTACGCCTTATTATCCTCTCCCCAAAAGCGGTCTGGGTAGACATTTGCAGGAAACCTTTCAAATTCCTGTCTTCGTAGAAAATGAAGCAAATCTCTCTGTTTTGGGAGAAGCCGCCTTTCATCACAAATATAAAAATATGATACATATCAATGTGCATGACGGAATTGGTATGGGAATTCTGGTAAACGGACGCTTATATAAAGGACGGGATGGATATGCCGGTGAATTTGGGCACACCATCTTATTCCCTGACGGAAAACCATGTCCCTGCGGAAATCAGGGCTGCTTTGAGCTTTATGCCTCCCAAAGAGCTATTCTGGAAAATTATGCTGCCCGACAGAAGAAAGAAAATGTTACAATATCTGAATTTTTAAAGGATTATGACGCAAACCTGCCTCTTGCCCATGAAATGATGGATTTATTCGTGAAATACATCTCCATTGGCATTAACAATATTATTAACACCTTTAATACCGATATCATTGTATTAAACAGCGCTTTTTCCAATCATATTCCTGATATCAACCAAAGAATTTCAGAATACTTGGCCGGACATCAAAACAGAGACTGTAACATTATCCCCTCAAAATTAGGAAATCTCTCCTGTCTTTTAGGAGGCGCACGGATATCCGTTGAAAACTTTTTAGATATTCACCACTTGCAAATTCCCTGTCATCTTCCTTTTTAGGGCTTTAATGTGGAACATTCATAAAAGTTTTCAATTTCGTTCACGATTTCTTCACAAGTTCATCATGCTTTGAACATATTTCCAATATATACTAATATCATAAAAATAATACAGAGCAAATTATTTTTATATTTTCTTTTTCATAAGTCGGCGTTAATGCCGACTCTCCTTCCTTTAATATTTATAAAAAAAAACATCGCAGACTCACTTCTCTGCGATGTTTTTCTGTTTCTTATTTACTTTTAAATTCATTGGTCAATGCAGCAAACTCTTCTAAGGTCAATGCTTCTCCTCTAATTCCCTCAGGAAATCCACAAGCCTTAATTGCTCTTTGAATTTCTTCTTTTCCAAAGGAAAGCTCCGGAGAATTATTTAAACCGTTGGCAAGAGTTTTTCTTCTCTGATTAAAGGATGCCCGAATAATGCGAAACATCAGCTTTGTATCAGACACCTCTACCGGAGGTTCTGCATGTTTTGTAAGACGTATAACGGCGCTTCCCACCTTCGGTCTTGGCATAAAGCAGTTAGGCGGCACATTGGCTACAATATAAGGTTCTGCATAATACTGCACTGCCAATGACAACGCTCCGTATTCCTTTGTTCCAGGTCCTACCTGCATTCGGTCCGCTACTTCCTTTTGCACCATTACAGTAATGGACTCAATTGGCACATCTCCTTCAAATAATCCCATGATAATCGGTGTTGTAATATAATATGGCAGATTTGCCACAACTTTAATGGGTTTTCCATTATTGTGCTCATCTGCCAGTTTTTTGATATCGACCTTTAAAATATCCTCGTTGAGAACAGTTACATTAGAGTAGTCCTGCAACGTATCCTCAAGAATTGGTATCAGCGCTTTATCAATTTCAACTGCAACCACTTCTCTGGCCGCACATGCCAGATACTGTGTCATGGTCCCAATTCCGGGACCAATCTCCAGTACAAAATCCTCTTTTGTAATCTCGGCAGCGCTTATAATCTTATCCAACACATGGGTATCAATCAGGAAATTCTGCCCGAATTTTTTCTGAAAAACAAAATCGTATTTTTGAAGAACTTCTATGGTTCTTTTAGGGTTTCCCAGATAAGGGGCTGTCATCTTTTTTCCTCCTGACTAAATATCAAAATCTTTCTCGTACAGCATAATTCTGCCGCTTTCATCATCTAAATGGCGTTTTGCTACTTTCTTTCCTAATCGGCGTCCTTTCTTAGAAGCTTTTTTAATGGCTTCATCCATCATGCCTCTGACTGTGCCGATTGTAACCGGATTTTCTTCGTTCTGATTATCTCCGATTAAAGTATATAATGCAAGAACTGCCATATCGTCAATTTTATATCCCAGCTCTTTTGCATAAGTTTTCGCAAAAGATACCAGCTCATCATTGGTAAACACAGGAATTACAATGCGGGAGTCAAATTTTTTGATAAATTCCGGATATTTTTCTTCCAGGCTGCGAATACCCGGTTTCAAATCTTCTAAAATTACAGTCAAACGATTTGTCTTAAATTCCATAGCCTTTGACATATCTTCGACTATTTCCTCGTTTAATTCTCCTGCATTTTCAACTACCAGAAATCCTCCTGATAATTTTCCCACAACGGCTATTGGGTCTTTTTTATTCAATTCCTCTGCTGTGATAAACGCAACCTTAGCGCCTTCCATCTGACGTTCTTTGCAAAGAGCTTTAATCAGCCCTTCTGAAAGTCTTGTCTTTCCGGAGCCTTCACGCCCTGTAACGATAATATTTCCTGCCTGAGATGTCTTGGCACATGCAGACTCCTGTGCAGTATCTAAGGCTTCATTTATCTGCTGTGTCATCCCCGGAACAGGTGCAAAATATGTAAATAATCTTCTGTGTTCTTCTTCTGTAAGGTGATGACGCATTAAGCCTTCGACTGCTGTCTGAAATGCAGAAGATTTCTGCGTTTCATCTACCGCTGAGGCTGCCACACGTTTTATATGGCTTTCCTCCTGCTGTGACTCAACGGAAGTTTCTTTCTCTATTTCCTCTTCCAAAGCCTGTGAAAAATCAATTTCACCCATTGCCTCTTTGACTTCTTCCACAGGTATTTCTCTGGTTGCCTCCTCAGATGCTTCTTCCTCCGCAGCCTCTTCTACTGCTTCTTCTGCAGTCTCAGCAGCTTCCTCTAAAGCTTCTTCTGTAATTTCTTCGGCTTCTGCTAAAGCTTCTTCAGACTCTTCCTCTGTATTTTCTGCTGCCAAAGCTTCGATTTCATTTGCTTTTTCTTCAAAAACAGCGCTTAAATTTTCTGCAATCATAGCAGCCTTTGCCGCTGCCGGCGCAGGAAGAATATCTTCTTCTGCTTCTTTAGAACTTTCCTCTACAACCTCTTCGGTTTCTTCAACAGCTTCTGTAACTTCTTCTTCACCCGGTTCTTCTGAAATCTCCGCAAGCGCCTCTTCCTTTGTTTCTTCCGCAGCTGTCTCTTCAGCCTCTTCCACAACTTCCTCGTTTACTTCTTGAACAGTTTCTTGTGTTCCTTCGGCAACTGCCTGCGCCAACTCGTTTGCGGTCTCTGCCAAAAGCGCTTCTAAATCAATTTCCAGACTTTTTGTATCTGTCTTAAAGGCTTCTGTCGCTGCACCATCAGAAGAAAGCATCTCTGATTTCGGGGCTTCTGCCTTTACCTCCATTGTCATTGCGCTTCCAATATGAAACGGCTTAAATTCAGTGCCCTTTGTCATATCTTCCGGCTCTAAATCTTTAATCACATATCCCTGTTCTTCCGTAGCCGTAGACGGTTCTTTTGTTGCCGCTGTTTCCATGTCCTCTGACACTGCTGCCTTTGGCTGGAACACATCCCTTAGCCCCTGTGCCACGCGGTCCGGAAGGTCTTCCGGCTGTTTTGGCTGCATAGGCGCTTCCTGAGGCTTCACTGTTTCAGACGGAGCTTCCTGTGTAAGCTCTCCCAGCTTAATACTGTTTAATATCTCTTCAATTTCCTTATCCTGCTGCTGATTGAAAGGCTCATTCATCTGCACCGGTACTGTCTTCGGTATTTCAACAGCACGAACAGGAACACCTTTTGCCTTGTTATAGCTTTCCTGCTGCGCTGCTGTCAGCGGTGTAAAGCGCATTTTTAATTCCATGGCCTTTGTAACATATTTTCCTTCGCTGAACCATAAAATCAAATCGTCACACTCTTCAATGCAAGCATCCTTCATACCTGCCTTTGCATACAGCCGTGCCAGCTCATAAGCCCATCTTTCCGTATACTCTTTGCTCTTATAATCCTGAAGAATTGCAATCTGTTCTTCAATCGGTGAACGTCTCGCTCTGTAAATTTTATATTTTAAAATGTAACGGCTGTTGTCATTAGGAGAAATCTCCACAAATTTCTTATAATAATTCAGTGCCTCGTCAAATTCACCCATTTTAATAGAAAGCTCAACTAATCTGTATATGACAGTTCTTCCAATAGGAGCTCTCTGATGTGCAAGGAGCAGAAGTTTTCGACTATCTTCATACCTTTTATTAGCTTCGTATATCTCGCCTACCATACATAAGGTTCTGGCACTGCGTACTCTACGCCAATCAATGGTATCTACAATTTTTAGAGCGCCTTTGTAGTCCTGTCTGTCAACTAACTGACCGATTTCTTCCAATTTTGCTCTGTACTCGTTTTTATCCAATTTATTCACCTCTGTACATTTATTGATTTGTATATAGTTTCAAATATGTGTTCTTATCTGTAATTCTTGCTGAGGGTATAAGACTCCATAATTGATTTAATTCTAGCATACAGACTATTGTATGTCAAAGTAAATGATTGGAAGGAGACAAAAAAATGGGAATTCTGATTTACAGAACTCCCTGAAGCTTTTTATTTTATACTCTTTGTGATACGAAAATTTTTCCGCTGTATTTTTTCAAAACTGCCGCCAAAACATTTCCCAGTATTCCACAGGAAATAATTTCCCCAATTCCTACGGTTAAAGCCAAAAATGGAATTGGAAGTACCACACCGTAAGCATAGCGAAGTACAAACGGAACGACCAAGGCATTTACCAAAATAGGCGGTAAAACTGCCAATGCTCTATGGTGATTTCTCAATGCGTATGTCCCTGCTGCTCCTACAAGTGTTGCGATGCTGCCGCAAATAATGTCAGGTAAAATGGCTCCGCCTGTAATATTTCCAATCAGACATCCTACAAACAATCCCGGAATTGCCGCCGGTGTAAAAATAGGTAAAATTGTCAGCATTTCTGCAATACGAACCTGTATTTCTCCGAAGCTGATAGGTGCAAAGACAATGGTAAGCACCACATAGATTGCCGCAATCATTGCAGCCTGTGTTAAGTACGACACATTTTTGTTTTTCATATTCTGTTTTCTCCTTTAGTTTTGTTTTACGTGTGGAAGGTCACGAACACACGATTCATTTTATGCCGGAAATCGGCGAAACCCTTATAAGACCTTGTTTTTATGGGCTTTACAACGTGTTGTAGTATAGCACAGGAACTGATGAAAATCAAGATTTATGAAAAATTTGAAAATATAGCACATAAAGCTCAAATCTGCATATTGTATTCTTAAATTGCATATGCTATAATGCCAGTAGGCAAAAAGATAATGCTATTCCATAGTGAACAGCAATGAAAACCCCTCGGACTGCATTCCGAGGGGTTTTCTATTCCTAATTTTGGTGTGGAAAGGCTTATATCCACAGGCTAGTTACCGGCTATTTGTCGCCATCTAACCATTTGATGATGTAGTGGCAAACTACACCAGCCGCAACAGCGACAATAAAAGATAATACTAAATCCATAGTGAGCACCTCCCTTCTGTACCGGTATAGGAGGCGGTAACATTATCAGTATAGCTTAGTCTATTTTATCTGGCAATCACTTTTTGTTGCTCAATTTTCTGAAACAGCCTTGCCAACACAATAACCGCTGCTGCTGCCAATACAACCTCTGCCACAAACTGTGCATAAGCCAGTCCATACAAAGGAAGTAAATAATTTAAAAGATACAGCGCCGGTATTTCCAGAATAATCTTTCTCATAATCGCAAAAATAAGAGCTTCTTTTCCCATTCCCACAGATTGGAACACACCTACTGCAAGGAAATCCATACATAAAAACGGCAATCCCAGGCAAAAGCCTCTTAAAAATTTTGTTCCATAAGAAATAATTGCTTCATTAGACATAAACATTTCTGTCAACTGAGCAGAACTTAAATAATAAAAAGCTGCTACAACGGTAATAAATCCCAGACTTGCTCTTGCTGCAAATACCAGCGTACCTTTCATTCTCTTATGATTACCGCTGGAGTAAGTATAACTGATTAAAGGCATAATTCCCTGAGAAATTCCCATGGCAATGTTCATAGGAACCATATTGATTTTCTGGGTAATCCCCATTGCCGCAACTGCATCTGCACCAAAAGAAGATGTAAAATTATTCAAAATCGTCATTCCCGTAACGTTTAAAAGGTTCTGAATTGATGCTGGAATTCCCACTGCACAAATTCCACAGATAATATTTTTGTCCAGAGAAAGGCGTTTGGGATTTACACACACAAAAGTACTTTTTCTTTTTTTATAGAGTAATACAAAGAAGTAAATACAGGCAACACAGTTAGATAAAAAGGTGGCAAGTCCTGCTCCTTCCGCTCCCATATTCAAGCCCCACGGAAGTATAAAAACAGGGTCCAAAATAATATTTAAAAAGCAGCCGCTCATTGTTCCGATACTGGCATGCAGCGCAGAACCCTCTGCTCTTACCATATACGCCATAACAACATTTAAAATAGCAGGCACTGCTCCGTAAATAGAGGTCCATTTCAAATATTCTCCTGTGGCAGCCATGGTCTCAGTATTTGCTCCCAGCATACGAAGTAGCGGTGCATTAAAAACAAAACATGCCAACGCAAATAGCGCACCGGATATAATTGCACAATAAAAGCCCAGTGCAGAGCTTTTATATACCGTATCGTAATCTTTTCTTCCCAGAGCACGGCTCATCATACTGGAGCTGCCCACTCCGAAAAGATTGTTCACCGCATTAAATGCCAAAAGCACCGGGGCTGCCAAGGTAACTGCCGCATTCTGAATTGGGTCATTGCACATTCCTACAAAATAGGTATCCGCCAGATTATAAAGCACCATAACAAGCGAGCTGAGAATTGTGGGTATTGCCAGCTTTGCAACTGCCTTTGGAATTGGTGTCTGTTCAAACAAAATGATTTTATCTGTATTTTCCGACAACGAATTTTCCTCCACTTCTATTAAATTCCTGCATAATAAGGGCTGCTCATTAAGCAACAACTCCATGTACGCCTAATGTGGTAGCCCTTGTAATTATTCTATCTAAAAATCATTTTCTTAGCAATACTGACGCACAATTTCCTGCATCTTTTCAAACTGTTGTTCCATTTCATCAACCAGACGGAACTGTGTACGGGCACGAACCAGATTGTGCTCCGGATAAGCTGTCTTAAAGTAAGTATCTCCTTCCAGATAATCTGTCAGGAAACGCATACCACATTCCAAAGTCATTAAGCGTGCTCCCCATGGAAGACTTTCTATTTCCTCAGGTGTAAGCACACCATCTGTACCTTCCAGATAACCTTTCACATACATTTCATATAAGGAAATATCGAAGTGCATTAAATCCAGATTTCTTTCATCCTCTTCTGCGGTAGCTGCGCCAAAACGGATAGAGTCACCAAAATCATTGGCAGCCAAGCCCGGCATAATAGTATCTAAATCAATAATGCACAGTCCTTTTCCGGTATCCGCATCAAATAAAATATTGTTTAATTTCGTATCATTATGTGTTACTCGTAAAGGAAGTTTTCCTTCTTCCTGCTGTTTTACCAGAACGCCGCAATCTGCTTCTCTTTCCAAAGCAAACTTAACCTCAGGGCGGCAGGTAATGGCTCTGTTTTTAATATCACGCTTTACAGCACGCTGGAAATTTGCAAAACGTTTTACTGTATTATGGAAATCAGGAATGGTCTCTTTTAAGCTGGATGCCGGATAATTACCAAGCTGCTTTAAGAAATGTCCGAAACTGTTTCCTGACTGATAAAACTGCTCCGGTTCTTCCACCAACTGATAGCATACAGAATTCGGAATGTAATGATAACATCTCCAAGGCTGTCCTTCACTGTCTTCAAAATAAGTGCATCCGGCTTTTGTCTTAATACAAGATAAAGTTTCTCTGTCCGGATCTCCGCCTTCGTCTCGAATAACGTTACGAAGGTATTCTGTTACACCGAAAATATTTTCCATAACCCCTGCCGGATCTTTAAATACGTTGTTATTTACTCGCTGAAGAATATATGCAAACTCATCTCCTGCATCCGTAGGCATATAAACAGCATAAGTTTCATTGATATGTCCCTGTCCAAAAGGTTTCACATAGCTGCATTGATTACCAAATCCGAAAGCATATAAGGCATCTTCCAGATTTCTGTTTGTAACGCCGTCAATTTTTCTTCTGGTAGAAAATACCACTTCGCCGGCCTCCACTTTACGTTTTACATCAATATTACAATTTGCTTTCACAACGCTTCCCAGTCCGATATGTGCTCCCTTTGCAACATGAGAGTCATGGTCTACAACCGCACCGCTGTTTACAAGAACACCATGCTCAATGACTGTATGTGTATTAACAACTGCACGCTGCATAATAAAACTTCCGTTGCCAATTTCCGCACTTGGGCTTACTACTGCTGACGGATGAATAATTGCCGGCACTTTATATCCTGCTTCCATGAGCTTTTCTGTCCAATAAAGGCGCATTCCGTTATCTCCGAGAGCTGCTACTGCTGTATCATATTCTCCTAGAAATGCCTGATAATCACAGCATTTTCCAATGACATCTTCTCCTTTAACTGCATCATCCAAAAATACTACTTTTGCATATCCAATCAGTCTGGCTGTTTCCTGTATCATCTGACCAAAACCGCCCGCACCTAAAATCAATAAACTTTTCATTTGTTTTTGTATGAAGCTTATAAGCTTCTATTTCTCCTTTCACAAATATCGTTTTCATTGTCTCCTATTTTATCATACATAGTAAAAAAAGAACACCTTTTTGAACTTTTCTGGCAAAAAAGTGCTCTTTTCGCTTTAACCATACAATTATTTTGTATAGTTGTATATTATTCTATTCACTTTTTACAAGGTTTCCATGAAAAAGTCTAAATAACATACGTGCCTTTTCCACGCATTTTGTAATTTGCTCCTGTTTTTCTTCCTGTGAAATATCCTCCGGAAATCCCAAATTCAAAATCTCCATGTAGGCACTTAAAAAATCATTCCAGCGAGTCCTTTTCACATCTAAAACACCTCTAATTCCTGCTGCTGCCGAAATATAACGGGCATCGCATTTTTGTGCCCATATTCTATAATCTATACGTACTAAACTAAAAGAGTCCACCGCTATTGCATATCCTTCCAGAACCCGCTCCTGTCCCTCTTTCAAATCTCTAAGTTCTCTTGCATGATTTCCTATAAATGCAGCTACACCTGCTATACTTTCTTCACTTACAGAAGAGCAAAAAAGTCCCTGAACAAATTCTCTTAGACTTTCTCTGCTGCTTATATCAGTCTTTTCCGCACGATAGCGCATAATAGTCTCAGAAGCATATATAATCGGAAACTTCGATTTTCTCATAAAATCCTGTTCCAATATCCAGTCTCTTAGCGCTTTACTTAACAGCTCCCCTTTTCCCTCACAGAGCTTGGAAAAGTGATTATCTCTTATCTCTGTCATTCCTATCCTCCACTGATTAAATCTGCATCTCCTCTTCAAAATCTCCTCTCATTTCGCAGAATTCCTCTGTATCAAAGAAGTCCTTTAATGAAATCTCAAATCCCTCGCAAATTTTATGAATAGTAAATATTCCCGGATTTTTGGTTGAGCCGTTTACAATGTGCAGCAATGTAGTCAGGGGAACTGCTGATTTATAGGATAGCGCATAATAAGTTATTCCTTGTTCCTTACACAGATTATTAATACGATCTGCTAATATCTTTCGTGAACGAATCATAAATAGTACCTCCATTTTTGGTACTATCAGTGTACTACTTATTATTTTCCAATTACTACCATATATAACACTAGTGCCTTATTTGATAGTACACTTTCCATCTCTATTCTACTGTAACACTCTTTGCAAGATTTCTTGGCTTATCAACATCCAAGCCCTTAGCAACTGAAATATAATATGCCAGCAACTGCAGTGGAACAACAGCCAGACTGGTAGTAAAAACATCCTGTGTCTTAGGCACATACACAGTAAAATCTGCAATATCTTCTATGGAATAATTCCCATAAGAAGTCAGCCCTAAGACACATGCTCCACGACTTCGCACTTCTACTAAATTGCTGACCTCTTTCTCAAATAAATCCGGTTGTGTTGCTGCACCAACTACCAGAACTCCTTCTTCAATAAGAGAAATCGTGCCATGTTTTAATTCCCCTGCCGCATAAGCTTCAGAATGAATATAAGATATTTCTTTTAACTTCAAAGAACCTTCTAAAGAAATGGCATAGTCCAGACCTCTTCCGATAAAGAACACATCTTTTGTATGCGAATACTTATTAGCAAGCCACTGTATCCTCTCTTTTTCATCTAAAATCTTCTGAATTTTCTCAGGAAGTCTTCCCAGCTCGTGAATATATTCTCTATACTCTTTATCTTTAATCGTACCCCTTACTTTTCCAAAAAGTAATCCAATGAGATAAACTGCTGCCAGCTGAGTACTGTACGCTTTTGTAGTAGCCACGGAGATTTCCGGTCCTGCCCATGTATAAAAAACACTATCCGCTTCTCGTGCAATAGAACTTCCTACTACATTTACAATTCCCAGCACTTTATAACCCTTTTTCTTAGACTCCCTTAAAGCTGCCAGCGAATCTGCCGTTTCACCTGACTGACTCACCACAATTACCAATGTATCCTCTGTCATAAGAGGGTTCCTATATCGAAACTCCGATGCCAAATCCACGTCTACCGGTATTTTTGCCAGCTTTTCCAATACATATTTTGCACATACACATACATGATATGCAGAACCACAAGCTACCATCTGAATACGACTGACTTTCTTAATATCCTCATCTGTCATTTCCAATTCATCAATTACAATTTTTCCATTCTTAATTCTGGGACTGATGGTATCTGCCACCGCTTTCGGCTGCTCATAAATTTCCTTCAGCATAAAATGCTCAAAGCCCTCTTTTTCCGCTGCTTTTGCATCCCACTCCACGGTTTTGAACTCTTTTTGCAATTCTTCCTGATCAATATCATAAAAACGTATACCATCTGCCTTAATTTCGGCAATTTCTCTGTCATCAATGTAGCATACGGTCTTTGTATACTTCAAAATCGCAGGGACATCAGATGCAATGAGATTTCCCTGAGGAGATTTCCCAACGATTAAAGGACTATCCTTTCTCACAGCATACATAACTCCCGGATTTTCCTGAAAAAGAATTCCCAACGCATAGGAACCTCTCACTCTTCCTAATACCTTTGTAATCGCTTCCAAACAGTTCCCTTTGTAATAATAGTCCAAAAGATGGGCGATTACTTCTGTGTCTGTTTGTGACACAAATTCATAACCTTTTTTCTGTAAATATTCCTTTATTTCCTTATAATTTTCAATAATCCCATTATGTACCACCGCGATTTTTTTATCCTTTGATACATGAGGGTGCGCATTAATCACTGATGGTTCACCATGCGTAGCCCAGCGGGTATGACCAATTCCACAATACCCTTTTACCGCTTTTCCATTATCTGTCATCTCACGAAGCGCCTGTAAACGACCTTTCGCCTTGATGATTTCAATTTCTTTTTTGTCGCGGCTATTATCCAGCACTGCAATACCCGCAGAATCATATCCTCGATACTCCAGCTTGGAAAGCCCCTCTATCAAAATAGATGCCGCATTTTCTTTTCCCACATATCCCACAATTCCACACATATTTTATACCTCCTATTTGTACGATTGTTTTCTTTTTTTGCATTTTCGTATAATTATAGCAGATTTCTTTCCATTTTTTAATGTTTTCTTGCATATTTTCTCATTTTTTCCATACCTTACAAAAAAACTCCTTCATTATCCTTTTTTTCTTATAATATTTACAATAAATATAAAAAAATAAAGAAGACGAAAGAAATGAATGCTTTCGTCTTCTTACTCTTCCTTTTTATTTTTTCTCTCTCAAATATTTCCCCGCATCTTTTATAAAACTGACTGCAATCATCACAATGACAATCGCTATAGGAAACGCTGCTACAATACTGACAGACTGAAGATTACTCATAGAACTTTCCGAAAATACCAATCCAATAGGAAGTACAATCAACAAGATACACCACATTAACTGTATCAGCTTATTTGGACTCTCATTTTCTCCCAGTTTTCTATAACTATAGCAAGAAGCTGTCAGTGCAATAGAGTCAAAAGAAGTTGCATAAAATGCAATCATCGTAATCAATAATAACACTAAAATCAGCGGTGCACATGGCAGTGTCTTAATTACAGAAATAATCATTCCATATACATCTCCGTCAGCCTGATACTGTGCAATAAAATCTGCTGCACCGGATGTCTGCAGTCCCATAGAATAATTTCCTAAAACCACAAAACTTACCAGTGTAGAACCCACTCCAAATCCATATCCGCCTAAAATTGTCTGGCGAATAGTTCTTCCCCTGGAAATACTTCCAATAAAGAACGGAGCTGCAACACACCAAACCATCCAATAAGCCCAGTAATAAATCGTCCAATTCTGAGGGAAAGAAGATGTTCTCAGAGGATCTGTAAAGGTAGAAAGCTCCACAAATTCTCCGATCATCTTTCCAAAAGAAGCAAATCCTGATTCAATAATGTATTTTGTCTCTCCTCCGAATAAAAGAACAAACACCAATAACCCAAAGAACAGATAAATACACGCTTTTGCCAGAAAACTAATCCCCTTAAATCCGTGTAAAAGAGAATAGGTGTAAACAAGGCAAGTTAAAAGCAGAATAATAATCGTAATTACTGTACGACTGATTTCAACGTGGAACAGCTCGCTTACCACTTCTGCCATCAAAGGAGTTGCAACGCTAAAGGTTGTTGCTGTTCCTGCCAGCAGAGCAAACACTGCTAATAAGTCAATTATTTTTCCTGCTAATCCGTCTGTATGTTTACCCAATAAAGGACGGCATGCTTCGGAATATTTCTGGCGTTCTCTTTTTCTTACGTGGAGCATAAACCCAAATGCAGCTGCCAAAACAAGGTAAAATCCCCATGGAATAAAGCTCCAGTGGAACATTGGGAACACCCCTGCCCAATCCTGTACACTTCCCAGCTCTGCAATGTGGGGGTCTGCTGCATACATTACCCATTCTGAAAAAGAATAGAACAAAATATCTGCCGCAAGTCCGCAGGTAAACATCATACTGCCCCATGCAAAAAAGGAATACTTTGGTTTCTCATCTTTGCCACCTAACACAATATCTCCATACTTTGACATTGCTATATAAATGGAAAGCAAAAATACACCAAGTCCGATTACCAGATAATAAGTTCCAAATGTATCACCAAAGAAAAAACGAATTTGGCTCAATATTGCATTAGACTGCTCCGGCATAAAGAAAAATAACACACTAAGGGCAACTACAATTCCAAGAGGAACCAGCGTAATGGTCCAATCAATCTGTTTTTTACTGTCTTTCTGCATCTGAATTCCCTCCTAAATACTTCTCATAACTGCTATCTATCTGCGCAAGCTCGGATAAATTATCCACTTCAATAATATCTCCAGCTTCCATCTTGCGAATACCCAGTCGGTATTCCTGTGGATGACAGAACATTGCCACATCATCCCAGTAAATCTGGCGGTTTTCCTTTTCTTCAAATTCCTCCTCCAGATGCTTCTTCAGCTTCTTTCCATCCTCTGCATTCCAACGGGAAATACTAAACAACTGCCAGCCGCATTTACCTCCGGTTCTGCTACAGGATTTTACAATTCCATCTTCCACTGTCATCAGCCATTCATCTGTCTCTTCCTCTGTCCAGACTGCATTGTAACCGGAACGCTCAAACTCCGGCGCCAGAATAGACGGATTATAAATCATCTGATCCCCATCCAGAATAATCACATCTTCCAGATGCTCTCTTGCCACATACAGAGAAGAAATGTTGTTATAAACAGAATAATATGGGTTTTCAATTAATTTCACCTGAGGATAATCTTTCTCCAAAACTGCAAACTTCTCTTTTAAATATCCTACTACTACATAAATCTCAGATATTCCATTTTCTAAAAGTCCCTGTATAACGGTATCAATCATTCGTACTCCGTTTACCTTTACAAGAGGTTTTGGTGTTTCCAATGTCACCGGCTGCATTCTCTTTCCAATTCCTGCCGCCATAATAATTGCACGCTTTACTTTATACATTTTCTTCTTTTCCTTCCCTGCTAAGCTCTTCCTTCACAATCTTATAGTAATCCTTTGCATATCGGTATTGTTTCAAAGAATATTCTCCAAATTCCACACCACAGATACTCTTGTATTCACACCAGTTGCTCCATAAAAATCCACATACCGCAATGTAAGCATAAATTTTTATCCTAATCGCTCTTTCACAAGCATTATCAAAATAAGCATCAATTAATTTCTCTACATGCTCTCTGTCATACATGGCATAAATCGCAAACATTGCAATATCCACGTGTACATCCTGCATTCCTGCATATTCCCAGTCAATCAAACGAATTTCATCCCCTGTAAAAAGGAAATTATCCGGAACTGCATCAATATGAGTAAGAGCAATATTCTTAGGAGCTTTATCAATATAAGCTTTCAGCTCATAGACCTTTCTTTTTGTTTCCTCATAGTCACGATACATAGACTTTGCTCCGTTTCGCAACGATTCATAATATTCTATCTGACCAAACAAATCAAATTCATGATTTACCTGCAGCTTACATTCATGAAATCCACGAAGCTTTTTCATACATTTCTGCACATCTTCTTCTACATAAGGATCACATACCCTGGCATTATCTAAAAATTTAGTAATTTTATATCCTGTCTCAGGAGACATATAACAAACCGGATCACAGATATTCTGACCTTCCAATGCCTGATAGACATTATATTCATTCTTACGGTTAATCATCTTATCCGTTCCCTCTCCCGGAACACGCATAATATAACGTTCTCCTCGGCAGCTAAATTCAAAAGAACGATTTGTCATTCCTTTTTTCAAAGCTTTTATCTCTACAATTTCCCTTACATCACAGGAAAGCACTTCCGAAATCAAAGAAATAATATCTGAATTTAACTGATTAGAGTCTTCATCTAATTCCCTTAATTCCTCTAATGTATTAATTTCGTACACCAGATTTTGAGAAACCTCACGAGGCTTTAAAATCATCTTGCCATTCTTCATTGCCGCTTCTTCCCAAAACGCATAAGCATATTCCCTTTCTTTTGAAAGACGTAAAATATTTTCTCTTAAAGCCTCTGCCTCCTCTTTCAAAATATAAGAAATACCAAACATCTGATTTCCCAACTCGTTTTTCTTTGTTTCTACAATTTCTTTCTTCCGGTTAATTCTTACATTGCTCTCCTCAATCTCTTTGTCACTGAGCATATACCATGAGTACCATTCCTTATCTGAAAAAGGATTTTTAAAACACCATAAATCACAAGGTAATATGTAAGTATTCCCGATTTTGTCCATAACTCTTTTCAAAGAATAGAGATTATTTTTTGTCATATAATCCTTGTTATAAATCAGATTTACATGATATTTATCAATTAAATAATCATACTGTTCCTTCATAAATCCAACAACAATATCGATGTTAAAAACACCAACTTCATGTAACTGCTTAATCAGCCTTTCAATCAACGGCTCTCCCTTAATCTCCAAAATTCCCTTTGGAACTTCCACATTAATGGGAACCATTCTCATTCCAAACCCTGCTGCAAGAATAATTGCATTTTTCGGCTTCTTTTCTTCTAATTCCTCATATACCTTTGAGGTACACTGCATCTTTTCATCTAAATAACCAAGTTCTGTCAGTTTCTTCAAAGAACTATTTACCTTGCCCAGAGAATATCCTGTTATTTCTGATAAAATTCTCTGGTTCACATAGTCCTGCTCCATAATGCAGTTCATCAAATCATATTCTTGAATGTTCATGTTCTTTCTCCTTTTATTTTTTATGAACATAAGGGTATCATAACACCTTTTATAGAAAGACGCAAGGAATATTTTTCACAAAATTAAAAGACTGCTGCAAAACGCAACAGCCTTTATCACAACATAACATTTCTAAATTCTTCTGTATCAAAGAAATATCTTAATGAAACATCCAGTCCTTTGCAAATTTTAGCAATAGCAAACATACTGGGATTTCCCTCTACACCATCTAACATATCTAATATCGTATCAAAGGGTATCTCTGATTTACATGATAATTCCTCATATGTAACTCCATTTTCTCTACATAGCTCATTCACACGCTTTACTAACATTCTATTCATACTTGGAGAACCTCCATGAAACTGCCTATTAATTTGAAGTAAACACATAAGCACTACACCTAAAAAATTTCCTACTAAAAATGTGATAACATATGAAATCATCCTCTTTTTACACCTCCACCACTCTATTTCCTAAAGTGTCTCCGAAAATATGAAAATCCATTTCTACATCTATTATATTCCGGTTTCCACAAAATATAACTGCATTGAATAAACTTTACCACTTCTATATAGACAAGGGAATTTGGATACAGTAAAATATCCGTAGACAACACTCACTTCAAACAACAATAAAATATTTATAATTTTACGGTGAAATAATGGATAAGATAACAAAGATATTAATGAATTTAATTAAATGTTCGATACATAAAGAAAATATTGATGTACAGCAATATTGTGCATTATCGCAAGAAGAAAAAGAACAGCTTTTTCAGCTATGCTCAAAGCACTCTATCAGTGTAATTGTAGGAGATGTGTTAGGCAAATCCAAGATGATAGAGAAAACTCCGAATGTAAAAAAGCTGATAAATGAATCTTTTATGTCTGTATACAGATATGAACAATCACAAACGGAAATCAAGAAAATCACCCATGTTTTAACTGAGTTAAAAATACCCTATATCCTGTTAAAAGGTCCCAGAGTAAGAAAATATTATCCAGAGCCATGGCTCAGAACAAGTTGCGATATTGATATATTAATTCATGAAGAAGATCTTGACCTTGCAATTAATGGCTTAGTGGAAAAATGTTCTTATAAAAAACAGGAACGAAATTATCACGATGTTCCTCTGGTTTCTCCTAACAACATTTTGCTTGAATTACATTTTAATATAAAAGAAAATATGGATAATCTCGATAAAGTATTAATAAAAGTATGGGATTACAGCTCACCTGTGGGCAAAGATAATTGCTTGGAATATGAGCAGTCCAATGAATTCTTTTTCTTCCATTTACTGGCACATACGGCATATCATTTTCAGCATGGCGGTTGTGGAATACGCTCTATTTTAGACCTTTACCTTATCCATCATCAAATGCCATATAATAATGAAAAGCTTAGAATGTTATGTAGAGAAGCAAAAATTGAAACTTTTTATGAATATGTAATCCAATTATCTGAAGTTTGGTTTGGAGAATGCTCACATACCCCTGTGACATTAGCAATGGAAAAATATATTTTACATTCCACTGGTTGCATACCACTTTCGAAATCCATACAGCACATGCTCTCTATATTTCTTCTGTTTTCGCCTGTAATACACCCGTCTCCATAGCTTCATCCACATGTATTCATCAAGCTGTTTAAACCGTTTTGTTGAGTTACCATGCTGAAAGTAATTTCTCCATCCTCTTATGAGCGGATTTAATTTCTCCACTTTTTGCTCCAAACCCTCATAGGATGATTTTCTGCAAGTAATTACTCTGATTGCATCCTTTACCTTTTTCATCGCTTTTTTACTAGGCATCATATAAGGCAACTTCCGTCCACTTTTGGTTTTACCAAACTTCTGGTAACGGAATCCAAGAAAGTCAAAGCTCTCTTTATTCATATTTACAATCTTTGTTTTCTGTGGATTCAACGTCAGTTTCAACTTAGTCATTATTCTTTTCAGATGCTCAAATGCTAATTCTGCATCCTTTCTTGTTCTGCACACAAGCACTGCATCATCTGCATATCTGACTATGATGCCCAGTTCCTTATGATTTTCCCAGTAGGAGTCCAATACATGAAGATAGATATTTGCTAACAACGGACTAATGACTCCTCCTTGCGGCGAGCCTTTTTCCGTTGAATAATATTTCCCATTTTCAATGACTCCTGCTTGTAACCACTGTCTGCATAACTTAATGACTCTTCTATCACTGATGCGACGATTTAATAGTCCCAGTAGTATTTCATGATTGATGTTATCGAAGTATCCCTGTATGTCTGCATCTACTACATACCAGTTTTTATACAATTCTTTTTTCACTTTTTCTGTAGCCTGCTTTGCATCTCTTTTGGGGCGAAATCCATAAGAACTATCTAGAAAGTTTGCTTCAAAGATGGGTTCTATCACTATCTTACAGGCTTGTTGCACAATCCTGTCTCTAATAGTCGGTATTCCCAACGGTCTTTGCTTCCCATCCGGTTTTGGAATGTATACTCTTTTTGCCGGCTTAGATCTGTATTTCTTATTCTGCAAATCTTCTTGAATATCCAGCAAGTATTCTTCTACTCCGTATTCCTCAATCATTTCAAAGGTAACGCCGTCAATTCCAGCACTCCCCTTGTTTTCTCGTACTTCTTTCCATGCCCGCCACAAAATATCCAGGCGAAAGATACGGTCATACAACGCATGGAATCTGCGTTGCTTATCCTTTTTGGCTGCCAGGTATAGATTACGTTGAAGTTGTCGTGATTTTTCTATTGAGTGTTGTTGTCCAATATTTGGCATGCACTATCCCTTACCTTCCCGTTAATCTTGATTAAAGCAGAGCCCCTTTTCTCCCATTGTTTTTCTTACCAATAGTTCATAGATACTATGGGCTCCTCCGACTTCTCATACCACTTCCTAAGGAACTTCGCATGCGTGCTTGTATCCTCAGTTACATACTTGTGGTTATATGATGATATGAGACCTCTTCTGTTCCGTTATCAACTTTCATAACATTCCGCTCCCTCTACACCGAAGGGTTCTTCAATGCTGCACTCCAGTATCTGCACATTTTCCATGGTCTTCGTCAGAAAGTCAGTGACTCGACTCCCTCTTGTCCCTTTACAGGGCTAACGTAACGATGCTACAGGATTCACTTTATGTTACGGACTGCTATTTTGCACCTGTTTCTCACAGGCATACCTTGCTTCAACACAATCGGTCACCCAAAAGCATTGGAGGCTTGCTACAAGGCTCACTGGCGATTACCTTGACCAGACTTTCACTGGTAAGCTGATAACAGCTTGCAGAACACACGACTTACACCCGTTAGAGCTCGCCCATGGCGCGCAAACTAGAAAAAGTAGCAAACTCCACAGAATTTACTGCTTAATATTAGAATTTTCACTTATTTCTTTTAATTTAGTCATAAGATTTTCGATTTCTGTTTTGAGTGAGATTTTAGGTACAATAGGATATTTTAAAGCAAATTCTAAATTACATATTTCATAAAGCATGATGGAATAGGCAAGTTTTTCTTCTTCTATACTCACATCACTTGTTGGACTGTTAAATACATTTCTTATCGTACATAAATCACCATATAACTTATAAATGAGTTTTATTTCATCAGTTAATAGAACAGATGACAGTTTTGCGACATTGTGCATCCAGTTATCGTCTATATATATGCGATATTTTTTTCTATACTTTTGGTATATCTCTATATCGTCTATGGTATTTGTTATTGGTTGTTTTGTAAGTATATATGAATGTACAAAAGTAGTTATATCCTTTAATGCGAAATAAAAATCATAGTAAACAATTAACGCACTTTCCTTTAACTCTTTTTTGAGTGTAATTTCATCTAGTTTTCTCTGCGTCCATAACGTACCCGCAACTGCTAAGAATGTACCTAATATAGCACCAAATGTTTCAATGTAACTGCTTTTATAATCACTGTTACCTAAAGATTTTAAAAACCATGAAAAAAAATCACGAATAATTGGCACACGCAATATAATAGGTGATATAATAAAGACTCCACCTATTATACTAACTATTATAAAAAATGTATTCCTATACTTTTTATTATTCATAAAAATCTCCATTCCGCCGCTTTTCAGTTGGCGGCACAAATAGTAATGAAAATCTTTCAATTTCCCACGTTACTGCTAAAATAATTCTTAAAGTTTCACTAATCTATCCGCTATCTCTGCAATATCATGATTAACAAGCAGTATGTCTGCATTTAACACAACTATGGGTTCATTTTCATATGCTGACAATCTTTCCCATACTCGTTCATCATTTTGTTCTCGTTGTTCCAATTGCTGAATCATAAAGTCTGTTTCAAAAGGAAGAATATAAACTATGAGTGTATTTAAAAACTGCTCTTTTACTCTTTGAGCTTCTTCAAAAGATAACTGTAAAATTACATTTATTCCATCTTCTATTTTTAACAAAACGGTTAATTTACTCGTCCCATAATAATGTCCTAATGCAAATGTATATTCAATAAACTCATCATTTACAATCCTTTCCTCAAATTCCTCTTTACTAACAAATAAATAACGAACTCCAGGTATTTCACCAGTTCAGCATGGTCTTGTCGTAGTCCTCACAACTTCTTCATAATCTCGATACATACCTACAACCTGTCTAACCACAGATAATTTACCTATCGCGGAAGGTCCTGATACAATAATTAATTTGCCTTTGTCTTCCATCAGTATTCCTCCACCTACATTATATAATCTCTTATAATCTTCATCCCAGTAAAATTAAGGCTTTTAGATTCCATTTTCGAAAATCTCCCATCTTTTCAAAAAGAAGAGGATTCACTTTAATTAATTTTACATCAAAAACCTACCAAATGAAACGAGAAGCCTTCACTTTTTCAAGTAAATTTTCCAGAAGGCTTCCCAAACCAGATTGAAAATTTATGGCTGACATGAATTGTAGTATTCTTATTTCCAACAGTTGCATGAACCATCTAGCATCCAAAAACACTTTGAGCGCTTACCTAGCTCTACATAAAAAATGGCTTTCAGCTCAGCGGGTCACCCATATCGACGATAATGACGTTATAAGACCGGATGATTATAAATTTGAGTCCTTGGGCTGGGTGCGCGATGGTTCTTGGAGTACATCTGCAAAAAATGTATATAAAAAACTATCATGTAACAGAAACCACCATACTTACCAACGGCAATCATACAGTTAGTCTTTTTTCAGAAATTCATCTTTCAACCGAAAAATTTTCACTTTCATTTAGTAAATTTCTTACCCTCTATATCAAATCAATATAATAACCTTCTTCCCCCTCTTTTACCCATGCACTTCCTTCTGACATTTTACTTGCCTGCGAAAACACACCTGAGTTTAGGATAGTAATTCCATTATCCTCCACATACCGAAACACTTTGAAGTGATTATAATATCCCCAAGCATCGTAGATATATTTGCAAAAACCAAATGCAGGTTTCCCTGCGTCATCAATCAAATATGCCTGTTCCTGATAGATGTCTATAGTTAGGTTCTCATAGTCCTCTATTGTATCGCCGATTTATCCTCAAGAAGTTCATTATTTTGAAAATCCATATCTAAAAGAGCATTTACAGAATCATCCGAGCGATTCATCCCAGCCATATTTAAACTCCATTTCCACCCAAGGGCACCAAAAGCAATCAGAATAATCACTGCCACTACCAAAAGCCAGACATTTTCATCAAAAGTTTTTATAATCTTCATAATCATCTTCTTCATCGTCTGTATACCTCACCTCATCTTCCATACATTCAGGTCTGTTACCACGCATATATCGTTCCTGAATTTCTTTCTGAATACTGCCTTCTAAATCTGCTGGCAAAACCCATGTTCCATCTATGCACTCAAGGATGAAGCGTTTTCTGTTTGCCTCTGCAAATTGAGTTGTAAATACACAAAATTCTCTTCTATGCAAACCATACCATTCAGCATTGCAGCGAATTATACTATCCGTTCCGGTGATATCCACCTCATCGTCTTCTATTTCTTCTTCATATGGGTATCCGTCCTCACCCAAAATGATATAGGTATCCTGGAATCCCAGCAGCTCCACGGCCGATATAAAGGTCGCATTCATCTGGTAATACCCCTGAATTTTCCTGTTCTCCCATGCCCCGAACAGAATTAATGTAAAAGCCATCACATCCATAACACTTCCTTTCGAACCCAGGAAAGGAAGCGCAATAGGGTATGGAAGAACACCGAAGCTATAAAGCACTCCACATACCGTCCTAACAGATAACATGACTGCGGCAGTCGCAAAAATCAGCCAGTTTCTATGCTTTCTCCCATTCTTTACTCCCAGTAATTTCACAAGTATAATAAGGAAACCTAGAAATAGGAAGAGCAGAATGATTACCGACATCCATCCTCCGTAAAACAGGAGCTGAGAAAGCGGATTATTGCGATTTCTCAACCAGTTATGCACAAGCTCTGAATTTAGGAGATAATCTGATGTTCCAAAGAATGATGCATTTGCAACAATTTCATTCGTTCCTGAAATAAATTCAGACCAATTTCCACCATATATAAAAGTAGTAAATTTCTCGCCCCAGTTATTACACTGTAACGGCAGTAAAGCAATACGCATCACTGCGTATAATATGGCTGCCGCAATAGCGTTTCCTTTTCGAACATATTTTTCCGAAAAAACATACTTCCATATTGCCAATATCAATGTTGCTGTATTTAAAACCATCAGATCCACAAGCCAGATATTTGTCATAGGTCTAAAAATCAATATTCCCTCGAGGGTAAGTTCCAATATAGCCATACAACCGTAAATAACAGATCTTACTTGGAAATGTTCCATACGCATAGCCTTAAAGATTACATTTATGTTAAAGGGAAACCATATGATAGCCCATACATCGTAGGCATATTTTTTAGGGATGCTAATCCACCACAGGATAATTTCATTTCCACCATAAAGTGAAAAACTATCTGTCCCCAACTCTAGAAGTATAGCCAACAGCATTAGCACTCCAGAAGCAGCAGTACCCACAAGACATAATTTAGTGCTATTACGAAGGGGTTCATCTAAAGGATCCTTACTTAACCAGCAATAATAAATCCCTGTAAAAAGAGCTGCAAACAACGCCGTTTTTAGAAAGAAATAATCTTCCCAATTTCCTTCATAACTATTCTGATGAATAAAAGTATTAAGCCAGATTAGACTCAATACCAACACCGCTCCAAATATCATATTCCGAATTGTTTTATCTTTTTGTTTTTCTCTACCATCGTTCATACCTATGAACTCCTTTTCACACCCAAATTGCATTATTTTTCGAACAAAGTGATACAATTCCACTCAATTTCACCAAGTGATAAGTGTGCCTTTTTATCCAGAAAATAAAATCAATATTTTTCCAATTTATCATTGACATTTATTAGCTGTGCTTTCCTCAAAATACGTTTCTATCCTTTCCCCGTATTCTGGATCCTGCGTATCTATAATCATGACTTTTCGATTGTCCTTTGCTTTTGCTTCCAGTAAATTTCCCTCTGAATCTCTGTCTTCAACACACCACGGAGCAGAATTCCCCAGCCCTAAAACTTTTAGCTGTTCTTCCGGCACCCCATAAGATTTAAGAGTATTTGTCACCAACTCTGCCCTCTCCTCTGAGAGTTTCTGTCCAGATCCCCCTTCCCTTGCGGAAGATGCCGTTGATCCCACTACATAAACTTGATTCTGAGGATTTGCAAGCAGGATCTCGGCAACCTTGTTGATTTCCTGTTCTGCCTTTGGCGGATCTGCAAAAACTGCCTCATCTCCAAGAAAAGTAACGGTTTCTGAATCAAGGGCAACGGTTTCTAATGGTTTTACATCGATTGCTCTCTCCTCTGTATTCACAACAGATACCTTTGGAAGGTCTGTATATGGAGTGGAAGAAGCAGAATCTGATCGAAACTCCACGGATGCTGCTCCGCCTTCTGTTAAAATGGCGGTCCAGATTTCTATGAGCTTATCCTTCTGTGCTTCTGACAGTCTTGCTTGGGGTTCTGCTGTCTGAGACGCATACCACACTACCCGGACTCCCGTCAAATCCGGGATTGCTTTCTCTTTTTCCAGGGCTGCTACAATCTCCTCCGTTGGGGTGTGAAACAGATCGTTATGACAGAAATCCACATATCCTACCGTGGAAAGTCCGGAATCTGCTATCAAAAGATACCTCTCTCCCTCCGTGGTTTGCAGAGAATTCGCAGCCAGTCTGATTGCCTCAAGGGTATCTACTTCCTCATACTTTGCCTTACCTTCTGTCTGAAATATTCCCATGATTTCATCTACATAATTCTGCGCAATGGATTCCAACTTTTTTTCAGAAAGTCCTTTGGTTGTTGGTGCTTTAATATCCGCTTTCAAAAATTCCTCTGGCTTACCATCTGTGCGAATCAGACTAATCGTACCATAGCTATACGCGCACTGATAAATTTTATTTCGGATTTCCTCTGCGTTAAAAGATATCATATTTGTGTTGGAATGAATACCCGCAACCACACTTACAGAAACTGGATTTTCCATCACCACAGAACTTTCTCCAACTCCTGGATCTCCTTTAGCAGAATCCCCTGCGCATCCTGTCAATGTAAATGCTATAAGACTACTTATTGTAACCAGTATTTTTTTCATTCTTTTCATCCTATTTTCCTCCTATCAGTTCGTTCAATTATGCCGCTTTCTTTTCCATTCTGATTTCTTTCGTTCTTTCTGTTTTTTCCAAATCAGTTCTTTTCTGCGATACATTGTTCTTCTCATCCATAGAGGAAGTCACATAGCTGACTCCTTCCGGATCCTGTAGATACTCGGCCAGATAGCCTCGCGCCATTGCTTTAAGCACACAGCATCTTGCATGGATTTCGTCCTGAGCAGCTGATTTTCGTTCCCCGTCTAACAGCAATAACTGATTGCGCCGAACATCTGCCGGCTCAGTAGCAGCCATATAAGCTCTCAGATGGCTCTCTTCTTCTTTCAATTCCAGTCTGCGTGTACGTAGGTGATTTAGGCGGGCGCGCAGTTCATCATCAGAAATGTATGCCAGACCGAAATTTACAAGTGATGTTACCAATGGCTCAATGGAAAAAAGCAGTACAGTTGCAAGTCCCTTTGGATCTGCCTGCACATCTTCTCCCATACTTTCTTCTACCTGTTTCTCATTTATCAGGGAACTTCCTGCTGCATCACCATATATATCCTGATAAGCAAAACGCAGCCACACTGTGCTTGCGAAAAGTATGAAAAAGGCCACGGTTGCCAAGACAGCCAAAACGGCAGCTCCTCTTTTGAGCTTATATATTGCCTGATGAATAAATTTGGCTACAAGCAAAGGAATCAGGTTTAACACTAGGGCGATGCCAAAGCTAACTATATAACCCATCTCCTCTGATTGTGTAGCAGCTCTGTCAAGTATGTCATAAAGCACCATTCCATCCAAGACAGACATAGAAATGGTCAGAAAAATAATAAATACCGGACTAGCCCACCAGGCAAATTCTGTTTTCTGTAATTTTTTTTCATTTTCAATAGGAAGTCTGTACCCTTCCTCTCTCATTGCTGCAATACCAATCTGTTTACGCATTGACGTCCTCCTCCTTTACTAAAACTGTACTCTGTCCACAAAACTCATAAGCTGTTCCTTTATAGTAGATACTTTCAAGCCTTTTGATTTCGCACTCTATATTACTTTCTTCTTCCAACACTCCCGCAAGCTTTGTTTCTGCCCTTATCTGATCTCCAATCCAGATTTTTGCAAGTTCAAAAATAACACTCTGATGATCTACTTCCTGGTTATCCAGCATCACAAGCGCTTCTCTTTCCAACTGATCAATCAGCAAATCCATATAACCACGGTTAAACATATCTGGATCTGCATTTTTCAACCATTGTTTACATCTCTGTTCAAAATTCTGTTCAAAGTTTGCCAACAGATATGGAAGCTTATAATCCTGTGCACAAAGAGTATCATGGGGACCATAAACTGGAATCTGAACACCATTATCACGATTGATTCTTCTGTCTCTCTCTTTTCTTCTAAACAATGACATTTTCTACACCTCCTCTTTCTGACACTCACAATTCAAAACACGATACAGCCGTTCCCGGATATTATGAAAATGTGCTTCATATACTGCTTTTCCAGGAATATCAGGTATTTCCAGATCCGGTTTCGGAGGCATGTCTGTACTTGAGGCCGCTTTTAAAACACCGCTCCAATAAATAGAAACATGCTTCATCATAACATTTTCCGCACACTGAAGATGATGCTGAAGAGCTGCATCAATACTTTCCAGCGCCATTTCCATCTCAGACAGATGAATCAGAATCTCTGATCTGCGTTTTTCCATTCCTCTGGCTTTGCAACCAAAAGAAGCAATAAGGCGTTCTTTGTTCTCCCGATCCAAATTTTCCGGAATTTCACTACGTTTCGCTAAGGCTTCTAACTCCTTGCACTCACTAGCAATCTCATTGGCAAGAGGCTCCAACTCTTTATCTACTTTACAATAAATTCTATTGTCATATTCTGCCAAACAGCGTATCTTTTCCAAAAGCCAAGGAGTTTGATATTTCTCCTCCCAAATACAAAGCTGAGAATATTTGTAGTCTCTTGCCCCCACTTTACATATTCGCCATTTAAAATTGAAATGTCCGTCTGGATATGGTTTCTTATTTAACTTTTTAATAATTTTATTTCGCATGGTCAATTCCCTCCCATTCTCATATAAATAAACTTGCTCATCTGAATACAGATTTGATCAAATAAAAGATCACCCATATAAGGATTACAACAGGCATTACTGCGTTAAAGCAGGCCAACATATTGTCTGCCAAAACGGAGGCAATAAAAGTTCTATATTTGATACAGCTATAAACTACCAGCAGACCACCTACTACTATCCATCCAATCAAAAACCTTACGACTATGCCCCACACTGTCCATGTTTTATACTCCATTATTTCTATTACCACTCCCAAAATTTTCTACGCCATTTCCACTTTAACTTTGCTACAAAATAAACGATTACGATTCCTATCAGCAGGATTGGAAACCCTGTGGATAACAGATTCACCACACAAACAGCGATTCTGGCTGTAACCTCTTGGAAATGAAGAATGATATGAGCCGCAGCCAGAATGGACAAAACCGACAAAAGAATTACGGTTATTGTCACTCCTGACACTCCTGTACGGCTTCTCCCTCTGTAGTTTTCTTCTTCAAAAATATTACCTACATGTTTCACTGCATATTCCCCCTTTCATTTCTTGATATACCTATTATAAATTCCGAGAATAATTTCTTACAGTTTTGACTTTTGATATTCTGGAAACTTTCATCTACTATTTTTAATGAAATTTAGATATTTTTGAAACTTTTATTCCCGAATTATGGAAATTCATTCAATACCCTTTAGCGTCCCTGCTGTCTCAGGCAGAAAATCCAAAATATGTATCAGATAAATATTGTCATTTGCCATTGTCTTCACTGCCAGATAGTCCGACTGCCGTCTCAAAAAATATGCTCTTGCATAAAGATCCTCACTGCACACCCGAAGTTTTTCCTCTGTCTGAATCTGCCACTGAACCGACTTCTTTATAGAAAAGAATACATGGGGTGTATTGCCGGCTACTGGAACAGGACAATGGTACCGAAAAGTACCAAACAGTTCTCTGGACATTTCATCCGTAGCAGCAGGGGTACTATGCCGAAACATGACAACATTGGAAAAAGCCAGACCAGAAGCTCCCTGGAGCAAATTCCTTACATTCTTTGCTGCCAAAATCAACTCGATTTTCCCCTGATGTTTTGCTGTAAGGAGATATTTCAAAAGTTCATCATTTTCATCCACAAAAGCCATCTCATCCAAAATTACCCTGATTCTGGCAATATGCTTCAAGGTATGAAATAATTCCTCTTTTAGATAGGAATTCATCATCGTCTGATTGGAAGAACAAGCATACAAAATCATGCCTGTCAAATTGTCTTTTACACCGCTTTGAAAATTATATTTTGTATCACAGCCCGGTTCATAGATTTCTTCAAAGACTTCTTCCAAACGTTCACAAAGGCGTCTAAGCGCAATACCTGCCTCGTGATTTCCACGGATATTATCCGCCACAACATTGGATAATCCGGACTTTAGGGCAAGCTCAGAGATAAAATCATCGTCTTCCTCCAAAAGCTTTGTCAGCGCAGGCAGAGATACCGGATACCTGGCAGCAACAACATTGAGAACCGCAGCTGCATAAAGCATGACCTGGTCTGTCAGGATACCATACCCCATCTCTTCTGCCGCCATACGGATAAATCGCATGATCTGCTGCGCACTCATTCCATAAAAGACCATATAATTACGCGCTGACGGGCATGAGAACATCACGCGGTCTGTTTCCCCGGAATTTCTTTCTCTCTGCAGGGCAAATATCAGATCCATATGGCTGGTAAGAACGATCGTGGGAATATCCCCACGATCCAGGTAACTGCAGACTAACTCCTCTATCAGCTGCGGATTTCCAGCCTCATTTCCTGTCATAAGAAGGTCTCCGCGAATGGTTCTGAAGAATTCCTTTCCGGATACACGACCTCTCATTACGCGTCTGGAGGCATTGAGAGAGTCACATTCACGAAGGATCATAGCTCTATTATTCATAACATATCTTCCTTTCTATAAAGAGGCATTTTGAACAAAAACGGCGCCTCTCCGGCAAGAGATACCACTGCTTCGCCAAGTTGCAGCGAAAGCAAATGCCAGTCTTCCACAATATGTCCTTCTCTCTGAAGGTTGAGATTCTCCTGCTGCGCACAAACAGAATAATTAGAATAATTTTCTCCCAAACGGTTGACTACAAACTCCCTTGTGTCAGAATCATTTACTTTGAACACCACAATATTCTGAAAAGAAGACAAGACATTTTTCGCTCCGGCTTCCCCATATAACTCCTCAAGACCAGCCATATTCTGCAGACCGCACATCATCTTCACTCCCTGGGAACGTCCAAAGTTCATACTGTTAGAAAGATGTTCCAAACGGGGAAGGAGCAACATTTCGTCCAGAAGAAAATATTTATTGACTTTTCCCTTCAGTCTGCCCCCAAGGGCATTTGACAACGCCCGGTCTATGAGTATCCCATACATTGGCGCAAGTACGTTTCCCCGCTGCAAGTCATACTCAATAAAGACAACTTTTTTCGCTCCACCGTTTATAACCTCTCTCATGGAAAATTCCCGGGACGGATCTGCCTTGGCAAAAGGGCCGATAAACATCTTTCTTAATACTGAACCAATATAACTGTTCACACCCTGGGTCTGATTACTTCTACCTGCGATATAATCCATACAGCTTCTCTGATCTTGCATATAGTCAAGTTCCAGCATCTTCCGGATATCTTCATTGGTACTGCATGTAAAAAATCGGATCAACTCCCGGTTATTCAGCCTGGACTGATCTGAGCGCCAGAACGTACGCATAAAATAGATCATGACTGCTGCAAAAATCTGCTCTGCCATAGCCGTAAAAATCGGCTGTGTCTCACTTTTCATGGCAGAAAACAGCTGTGTGGCAAGATCCAGTGCGTCTGTGTCTGAATCCGTAGTGTAGACCAGTTTGCCATCCAGACCGCGGGGCATAATCTCTGCAAAAATATTATGGTATCCTGTGATTGCTCGATATTCTTCACCCGTACCAATCACAATCTTCTCTTTGTCTGGAATCCTGTCTCCAAACTCGGTAAGATAATCGCCCTTAGTGTCAAAAACAATAAAAATCTCTCCCTCTTTCATAGTTGTCAGTAATGCGGCAAAATTTATATTAAGAAAATTCGTTTTCCCACCGCCTGGCGCCCCCATTGCAAGCAATCCAAGGGAAAGCTTATCCCTGCTGATTCCAAACTTCTTTCCGGTATTGGGATCCTGAAAAATCACGTAAGGAGTTTTTGTCTTGTCAGCCGTCCATATTGGAACAGAATTTTTCAAAATATCCTGTCCAAACAGTGTTTTGGAATATACTTTGCTGTTTTTTTCTTTATATCCTGCTGTTTCAATTTCTTTACTTCCATAATCAAAAGCCATATTTTCCCTCCTTAGATATCCATTCCGTCGTCGTCAATCCCGCCGTTGTCAGCTATGCCTCCATTGTCCACTCCACTGGAACTATCCTCTGCAATTCCTCCGGTTTCCTCACCAGCACCGGTGTTGGTACCAATATTTATAGATGCACTGCTCTGAAGATCACCTACCTGTGCTGCCTGAAAATCCTCTACTGCCGAAAGATACTGCTCACTCATCTGTGCCGTAGAACTGATTGCCTCTTCTTTTGACATGGAAGGATTACTCATAGCATGCACATAATAGGCATTTACTGCATCTCTAAGACTTTGATTGTATTCTTCCAGACTTACTGGTTTTGGGTCAAATGACATCTTTGTTTCCTCCTTATTTATAGACATATTCTGCTGCAGTTCCTTATAATAAGTTGCCACCATTTCCTCTTTTACTGCTGCTTCCATATTTGCATCAACCGGAACATCGGTTCCAAAGTATTGATTCTTCAGGGTCTGATTCAGATCTTTTATAAAATTCGGATTCTGGAACTCCTTCATTGCTTCCTGCTCTATAACTGCATATCCCTCCCTCTCCACATACCGTGCATACGCCTCAAAAGACGCTTCTGTCCCATACTTTTGAACAAGTTCATTCAGGATCGATTCTGTCTTTTTTTCTGCCGTAAGATGCGCATCCCGTTCCGTAGCCTGAAAATAGTATAGATAATACCCATTCGCTGTTTCCCCTTCAAGATAATGACTCCCAAGTTGATATCTTCCATTCCGAAGCACTGGGGTGTAGACGAAAGTATTCGCCTGATATTCCTGTGTCAGCTGTGCGTTATCAATCTTAATGGTCCCATCAATGATCTGATCTTGGAAGCAATGAATATTTTCATGAAGAACCGTATTGAGCGATTGAATATTATAATCACTGACACTGTACCGGACGATCTGACCTTTATACTCCGTATTCCGAATCCCATGAATTGCCAGGTCACGGTCTATCTTGATCACACCATCTCCGGCATTACCAATCTCGTTTACAGGCAGATTAGCAAACTGTACTTTGGGTGCACCGATCTCACCTCGTTCCAGGGCATCTCTATTGGCAGTTTCCTGCAGAAGGTCCAACTTTTCCTCTTCACTTAATTTACTGTAAGACGACTCTCGATACAAAGAATAAAGCTGCATATCACTCAGCTTTCCATACCTGGTCGGATGTACTCCATATTCCATACAGACTACCTCCGCATTCTCCAAATCTGTATTTCAGCTGCCTCTGTATGTCCTTCATACAACTCTGTCATCACCTCCAATGCATGTAAAAAATCTCTGCTTTGCCAAATCGCCAAAATCATGGGCAAAGAATATTTACCCACATAGATATCTGTCAATGGACGTTCCTCTGCCCATTCACAAAGATTTGGATACAGTGCTGCAGGGCATGATTTTACTGTTTGCAAAGCCTTTCTATATGCGGTTTGCGTATCCATGCAGTATTCACTATGGATTTTCTTCGCCAGTTTTGAAACATCTGTTTTTTTCATAAAATTTTTCTCCTTTCCAATGCGGGAATTGATATCGAATATATCCCTTAACTATGATTTTCTGTTTTGATATCAGTATCACATAATCCATAAATATCATCTATTCTCAGTACTTATCAGATCTGAAACTTTTAAAGAAACTTTTTAAACAATTTGAATAAAGTTAAAAAAGCTTGCTTGCGAGATTCTCCACCGCAATGCGATTCCTACGGAGTGTTTTTTATTTCATAGGACACCTAATCCTATGAAACAAAAAAATCACCGATGCATTGCTTCCTAACAATGTCATCAGTGATCTTTTTCTGTCAGTCATTCTTTTTTTCTCTCAAATCTGGAAATAATTTTTCGATCTTCTTTTTTAATGCTTTCTTTCTCATTTTTATTTTCTCTTTCTTCTTTGCCTGCGTATAAATCTCCTCAATTTCTTCAAATATGTGTAACGGCATTTCCACTCCGCAATTCATAATCTCCTCACAGAATTCAAGAGCCTTACGTGTATCTCCATTCCCAAAATATTCTTTTGCCAGGTATACCTGAGAAGTCAATGAAGCTAACTGCTCCTTTCCCATTGCTTCGCATATGCCAGTTTATACATTTCCAGCGATTTTTCATATTTCCCCACATTTCCATATGCCACCGCCAAATTTCTTAAAATCATCAACGTTTTTGGATTCTCTTCTCCCCATACTTTACAACTCTTTTCATACACTTCCTTATACAACTCCAAAGACTTTTCATAGTTTCCACACTCACTATACAACCATGCCAGATTATTTAAATTCTTCAACGTTTTGGGATGCTCTTTTCCCAATACTTTATAGCACTTTTCATACACTTCCTTATACAACTCCAGAGACTTTTCATATTTCCCCAAACCATTATATGTCACCGCCAAATTGTTTAAACTTATTAGCGTATCTGGATGCTCTTCTCCTAATACTTTACAGCGCTTCTCGTACACTTCCT
>OFMJ01000473.1_pt1 | contig 42987 bp, 40 predicted proteins | sample 1541801 | NCBI WGS metagenome assembly OFMJ01 (sample SAMN04209234, study PRJEB22552) | human gut metagenome | biome: gut; material: feces | host: Homo sapiens | place: USA: Oklahoma
ATAGGCTGCTAAATTAGATAACGGCAGCACCTCTGGTTTCAGCTCGATCCCCAGCTCCTCCATCATGTATTTTCTACGCTGTTCCACACGCTCCCACATTTCAGGGTATGTCTGCTTTAACTCTGCGCGCAGGGCCTCATCTGCCAGCGCAACACCTTCCTCTGCATTGATGCCTCCGTATGGCGGGCGGCTGGGGATAATATCCATCTGTAAAATCATGCCGCTTTTCAGTACAGCATTGCTATCCTTTTCAATGGGCGAGGACATCCACTCCTCCGAAGCGCATAAATGTCCAGGGTTCAGCGTCCATCCGTACTTTGTTTTGGGGAACACCGTGTCAACGGCCTCATATACCGCTCCGCCTGTTACGCCGATACCGACAGTCTCATACCAGGTAGCGGCCGCGGCAAAATACGGGCGTGCCATTGCGTCTACATAATCATGCGCAGCTTCAGGCAAATCGCGTTCCGTTTGAGCTACATAAGCAGCCCGGCAGGTTAACCCACCGCGCAAGCTCATAGAAGTTGTAAAGGCATCACCTATCTCTACCTGTTTATAGCGCGGGCTCACCACAGCACCGCCAAACCTGCTGCCCGTGGCACACATGGGGTGGCAAGGCGTAAATTGGCCGTACGCATGCAGATGCTGCGCCAGCTCTAATTCAGTTTTTCCTGGCTCCAGATCCTTTAAGAGCGCTTCTACACACTGAGATGCCCAAGTGGCATTCACTTCATATTCAGCAATTTCGTCTGCCTCAAGTACAGTGCGGATGCCAGTATCCGGATCGATAAGAAGCCTAGCCGCATTTTCGATTTTTCCGCTTGTTCCGATATTTTCTTGAATGGCCGAGACCCAGTAATGCGGCACATCAAACAAAAGCGCATTATCTTCGCAATGGCCCGTAAACATCTTCCACCCAATCAGGCCTACAGAATCGCCCTTTTTAAGACCAGCCTTACAGAAAAGCTCCGCTACTGTATTTTCTGTTTCCATCGGCTGGTTTGGCAAAGAAAAATACGGGCAGGCGACCGGCTCTACCTCCACACGACTGTATTGATGCATTTTGTACATCTCGTTTCCTAACATCATATGCGGCTTGCCAGATTGGCGGACGACCAGCGCCGCCTCCTCAAAGCGCGGCTCAAATCCAGTGAAATAGTAGAAATTATCTCCATGCTCTTTATCAGCATAAATCACAACTGCATCGAATCCCGCTTTTCTCATGGCGTCCTGTAAGCTTTTTATATGCTTTGCATAGGTCTCATCCGAAACCAAAACGGGCTTTTCCGGCGCCGTTATCTGCGGCGCAGCTACCTTTGTATACTGAACTTGTTCTGCTTTTACCATCTTTGCGTTTCTCTCCTTTTTCAAAATGTATCACTAAGCCAGCAACAACGGCAAAATCCGGTCTGTTGCCAAGGCTCGTAGTCCTTGAAGATAATCTTCTTCATACGCCTGCACAAAGGAAATGTGGGGCTGCACTCTCTGGGGAATCAGGTCGTCTATTTTTTCTCGTATGGCACATCGCTGCGTCTCATTGTCTGCCAAGCGTTCCCCGCCCAATATGATATAAGAAGGATTTATCATGCAGTTTATCCAACAAATCAATCTTGCAACCAACAGCGATAATTCCTCCAGTGACTGTGTATTTTGCAATACCTGAATCAGCGTACGCATGCCGTCGAAAGGCATATCGCTCAGTTCTCCGGCAAATTGAAAGCCACCGCGTACAACCCTTCCTCCTACAATGCTTCCTGCGCACACACAGCCTTGATTGATCTGCAAATAGACAAGGTCTATGGCTGAGTGATCCCCGCATGCCTGTTTTTCCATACGGTCCGCATAGCCAACGGCCATTGCATTCAAATCGTTTTCTAACAGCGTCGGCAAATGATACCGCTGCTGCACACGCTCACCAATGGCATAGATATCCCATTCATTGAGTCCTCGTCTATGCATGTATTGCCGATTATCTACAATGCCAGGCACACCCAGCGCAATCGCACGAATTTCCCCTTGTCTTAAGCAGTCATCTATCACGTCAAACAGTGACTTCTCTGCCTCATATACGCTCTTTTTGACGCGGTTTCTCTGTATAATCTGACCATCCAGCGCTGCGATCTCATAAAATATTTCATCGTCTGTATAAAAAATGGAGAGTATCTGGTTTCTCTTAGGATTTAACATGTACCGGATAGCTCTTCTGCCTCCGCTGGATGCATCTATACTTGCCTCTATAATTTCTTCCTTTGCGCGAAGCTCTTCCATCAATGCACGAATCGTTGTAATGCTGATCTTTGTCTTTTCTGCTATTTCCGCGCGTGTAGCAGCTTTTTGCTCTATGAGAGCACGATATACGCTCTCAGTATTCATCCTCTTCATTTGTGCAGGATTCCCCGTAGCCTCTATCGTTTTTATTCCCTCCCTTCTTATGTTGGATACTTTTATTTGTTTCTTTTATAAGATACCAACTTTTTTATTGCCTGTCAACCGTTCGCATAAGAAATAACTATCGGTAAGTTTTTTTGAAAACAAAAAAACGGAGCAAAGTAATCTTTGCTCCGTTATGGTAGCGCATAGGGGAATCGAACCCCTGTTACCGCCGTGAAAGGGCGGTGTCTTAACCGCTTGACCAATGCGCCATATCTAACAGCTATATTATAATATCCTACTTGCGTAAAGAATGCAAGCCCTAATTTTATAAAAAAACACCCCGAATATTTCCGGGGTGTTTTGGCAGCGGAACTAGGATTCGAACCTAGACAATACGAGTCAGAGTCGCAGGTGCTGCCGTTACACCATTCCGCTATGACAAAGTGTATTATACGCACTTTCTAAAGAAAAGTCAACTCCCATAGTGCCGTTTGTTTCCCAGTTTTTAACCCGCCATTGCTCGGCAGGTGGGTATCCTATCTGGCTTTTTCCGCGATCCCGCTTAACCTTGGCAGGCCTGGCGTACTCCGACAGAACTCGAATTCCCAATGTAAAACTGTGGGTTTATAACAGGAAACTTCACGCACACCACAGGAAGAAAATTGGTGGGCGATACTGGACTCGAACCAGCGACCTCCACGATGTCAACGTGATGCTCTACCAACTGAGCTAACCGCCCATGCGTCAAACGCAATTCCTATTATACCGACTTTACAGAATTTTGCAAGCACTTTTTTCATGGCATTGCTCCCTGCCCTCTACAATGGTATGATAAGAATATCGGAACGCGTAAGGAGAGGTTTTATGACACCATTACCCAAAGCAAAGCTTCAGCTTTTATATCTCATCCATAAGGCCGATACGCCGGCACGTTACGAAGAGCTGGTAGAGGCTTGTGTGGATTGGCTTCCATATTTTGATTTTCAGCTGTCTCTCAACGAGCTGGTAGAGCAGGGGTTGATTGCCTATCGATACGGCACCGATAGCAACCGCCGCATTGTGATTTTGGACAAAGGCAGGCAGATTCTATCTGTCTTTGAAAAAGAGATTCCTCTTCACAACCGCAAACAGTTGGATATACAAGCGTCCAAGCTGGCAGCCAAAGCACGCACTACTTCTGAATACGCGGCCAGCTACCAAAAGCTTGACCAAAATCAGTATGTTGTATACCTCCGAATTTTGGAAAAGGGCTTTACCATCATGGAAATACGCACCTATGTTTCCAATCTTTTACAAGCACAGCAGCTATGCGACCTGTGGCCGCAAAATGCAAAAGCAACCTATGCCGCCATGTATGCTGCGCCAGAACAGACCGAATAAAAAAGAGCCAGTATGGCTCTTTTTATTTTATCCCAATGTCTTTTCTATAATGCATATCCTGGAATGAAATCTTCTGCACCGAAGCATAAGCAGCTTTGATGGCCTCTGAAAGCGTAGGCGCTGTCCTCACCACGCCTAGTACCCGCCCGCCAGATGTTCGGAAGCAATCGCCTTCCCGCTTTGTGCCGGCATGATATACCATAGCGCCTGTTTCTTCGCAGGCATTTAGCCCATGAATCTCATACCCGCTTTGATATTGCTTCGGGTATCCTCCGGACGCTAAAACGATACAAACGGCCGCAGCATCCTCCCATTCGATGGAAATTTGGTCCAAAGTTCCATCAATGGTCGCCAAAAATATTTCTGCCAGGTCGCTCTTCAACAGCGGCAGGATCGCTTGTGTTTCTGGATCTCCAAAGCGCGCATTGTATTCCAAAACCTTGGGGCCATTTGGCGTCAGCATCAGCCCGCAATACAGTACGCCCTTGAACGGGCGGCCTTCCTTTGCCATAGCGTCTACCGTGGGGCGCACAATGGTATCAATGACTTCTTGCTTCAGCGCCTCTGTAAAAGTGGGCGTCGGGCAAAAAGCTCCCATACCGCCCGTATTTGGGCCCTGATCGCCGTCATACGCGCGTTTATGGTCTTGGGCAGCCGGCATCGGTGCAATGTGCTTGCCATCACAAAAGCACAGAAAGGACACCTCCGGTCCCGTTAGAAACTCCTCAATGAGCACCTTAGAACCGGCAGCGCCAAACACATGCTCCTCCATGATCTCAGAGACCGCTCTCTTGGCCTGTTCTCTTGTCTGGCAGATATACACGCCCTTTCCTAAGGCCAATCCATCCGCCTTTACCACTACCGGCAGGGGATGCGAATCTAAAACATGATATGCCTCTTCAACAGATCCACAAACGCTGAACCCGCCGGTGGGAATGTCATACTTTTTCAAAAGCTCCTTTGTAAACGCCTTGCTTGCTTCGATCTGTGCAGCCGCTGCATCCGGGCCAAACGCCTTGATTCCCTTCTCCTTCAGCCTGTCCACCATGCCCATGGCCAACGGGTCATCCGGCGCAACAACAACAAGGTCAAACTGTTCCTCAGCTGCATAGGCTGCCATTTTTTCTATATCTGTCGCTTTAATGGGCACACAGGTCGCAATTTGAGAAATTCCTCCATTGCCGGGTGCGCACCATAGCGAATGCCCCTGTCTGTACAGGGTTTGTGCGATGGCATGTTCCCTGCCGCCGCCGCCTACGATCAAAATTTTCATCGGTCTGTATGCCTCCTTTAATGCTTAAAATGACGCATATGTGTAAAGACCATTGCAATGCCAAGTTCATCACAAGCCTTAATGCTGTCTTCATCCCGGATGCTGCCGCCCGGTTGGATGATGGCCGTGATGCCGGCCGCGCCAGCTGCTTTTACGCAATCATCAAATGGGAAAAATGCATCCGAAGCCAGCACCGCGCCACGAACCCGGTCGCCCGCATGCTCTATGGACTGCTGTACTGCCCAGATCCGGTTGACCTGTCCTGGGCCGATGCCACAGCTTACCTGATCCTTGGCAATGGTAATTGCATTGGACTTTGTATGCTTTACCAGCTTCCAGGCAAACAGCAGGTCTTCCATTTCCTTTTCCGTCGGCTTCCGTTTGGTGGGGACTGTCAACTCCCCGATATTTCCCTGATTGAATTCCTGTACCAGCAGACCGCCCATCACCTTTTTCATATCCAGCATCCCGTTTGGCAGCTCTTCGCGAATGCCAGGCAATTCCAGCACACGAAGATTTTTCTTCTTGCAGAGAAGTTCCAATGCCTCCGGTGTATAAGCCGGTGCAACAACGATTTCCAGGAAAATCTTTGACATTTCTGCTGCCGTATCCGCATCAATGGTTCCGTTTGTCACCACTATGCCGCCAAAAATGGATACAGGGTCCGCTTCGTAAGCTTTTCGGTAAGCCTCTGCTGTGGTATCTGCTAACGCCACACCGCAGGGATTGGCATGTTTGACGCCTACCACCGCAACCTGTTTTGTATTATCGCGAAATTCTCGGAGCAATTCCAACGCCCCATTGGTATCGTTGATGTTGTTATAAGAAAGCTCCTTGCCATTGAGCTGCTTTGCCATTGGCAGCGTAGCAGGCGAAGCGTCTATCTCCTTAAAAAACATCGCTTTTTGGTGCGGGTTTTCCCCATAACGCATATCCTGTACCTTTTCATACGTCATGGTAAACTGTTCCGGCATGTCAGCATGGGTATAATCTCTCAGATATTTTGCAATCATGGCATCGTAGGCCGCCGTATGCTCAAATACCTTTCTGCATAAAGCCAGCTTGGTCTCATAGCAAACCTGGCCGTCAGCCTTCAGTTCTCCAAGCACCCTATCATAGTCCGCCGCATCTACGACCACCGCTACATCCTTGTGGTTTTTTGCAGCCGCACGCAGCATACTGGGACCGCCTATATCGATATTTTCAATACATTCTTCAAACGATACGCCAGGCTTTCGCATGGTTTGTTTGAACGGATACAGGTTTACGCAGACGACATCAATGGGCACAACACCCAGCGCATGAATCTGATCCATGTGCGCCGGGTTTTCCCGCATAGCCAAAATACCTGCATGCACCATAGGATGCAGTGTCTTTACCCGACCATCCAGGCATTCCGGAAATCCAGTAATTTCGCTGACATTGGTAACAGGAACCCCCGCTTCCTCTAAAGCCTTTTCCGTGCCCCCTGTGCTCACCAATTCAAAGCCGCATTCCACGAGCCCTTTTGCAAACGGTACCAGGCCTGTTTTATCCGATACGCTTAAAAATGCCCTTCTTTTCATTTTTCTTCCTCCTCCACGTACACCTTACGCTGCTTTATATGGATCTTATCCTCTACCAATAAACGCACTACCTGCGGCAAAATAATGTGCTCTGCCTGCTCCATCACCCGAGCTTGGAGCAATTCCGGCGTATCGTCAGGATATACCCGTACAGCCCTTTGCATAATGATCGGGCCGGTATCCGTTCCCTCGTCTACAAAATGGACCGTAGCGCCCGTAAGCTTAACGCCAGCCGATAGCACCGCCTCATGCACCTTAAGCCCAAAATACCCCTTGCCGCCAAAAGAAGGAAGCAAAGAAGGATGGATATTTATGATGCGGTTCGGATAAGCCTGTATGATATTTTCTCCCAAGATCGCAAGATAGCCGGCCAATACGACGAAATCCGCACGGAATGCTTTCAATGCATCTAAAATGGCTTGATCAAAGGCCTGCTTGCTCTCATACGCCTTGCGTGCAATGATTCTGCTTGGGATTCCATGCTTCTGCGCCCGGCCCAATGCGTATACGCCCTCTTTAGAGGAAATTACACCAGCAATGCGCGCACCGCGGATCTCCCCATTTTCTACCGCATCGATCAGGCTTTGCAGGTTCGTGCCGCCGCCCGATACCAATACACAGATATTTTTCATCTCAGCAGCTGCACCTTCTCTTCGCCTGCGGCTACCTCACCGATGATATACGCAGCTTCGCCTGCCTTTTTGGCAGCTTCCAAAGCCCTATCCGCCATATTAGGGTTCACTGCCATGACCATACCGATCCCCATATTGAAAATATTATACATCTCCATTACATCCAGGCCGCCTGTCTGCAGCATCAATTTGAAGAGAGGCGGCATAGCCCAGGCGTTCAAGTCGATCCTGGCACACAAGCCATCCGGCACGACACGCGGTACATTTTCAATGAAACCGCCGCCAGTAATATGCGCAATGGCCTTTACATCCGCCACCTTGCAGATCTCCTGCACAGCGTTTACATAAATACGTGTCGGACGCAGCAATGCCTCTCCAAGCGTACAGTCCAGCGATTCGATCCATTGAGACAGTGAATCCTCCGTCATAGAAAAAATCTTGCGAATCAAAGAATAGCCATTGCTGTGTGCCCCGGATGAGGCCAGGCCGATAAGCACATCGCCCGCCTGCATACGGCTGCCGTCTATCACGTCTGCCTTATCCGCCAGCCCCACAGCGAATCCCGCCAAATCATAGTCATCCTTGGCATAAAACCCAGGCATTTCCGCCGTTTCACCGCCGATCAATGCACACCCAGCCTGCCTGCAGCCTTCTGCTACGCCCGAGACGATCTGCGCCGCCTTAACGGGCTCCAGCTTGCCAACAGCCAGATAATCCAGGAAAAATAGAGGCTTTGCAGCATGGCATGCAATATCGTTGACACACATCGCCACACAATCAATCCCGATGGTATCGTGCTTATCCAACAGCATAGCCAGCCTTAGCTTGGTCCCAACGCCATCCGTACCAGATACCAAAACGGGTTGGCGCATCTTTAAGGCATCCTCCATGGAGTAAAATCCTCCAAAGCTGCCCAGTCCACTCAAAACGTTGTCGTCAAACGTTTGTGCAGCCATATTTTTAATTCTGCGTACTACATCGTACCCCGCTTCTACATTAACCCCTGCATCCGCGTATGCTTTTGCCATGTATATTGCCTCCTAAACGATTATAGCTCCTTGGCTAACTGTTGAATTTTAGCATCCTTTTGCGCCACGCCGTCCGCCATTTCCTGCTTGTAAGCAGACAGCTTATTCCAAAGCTCCGGCTGCCCGGCCGCCAAAATCTGCACTGCCATCAACGCAGCATTTTTGGCGCCGTCCACTGCCATGGTTGCAACCGGGATGCCCGGCGGCATCTGCACCGTTGCCAACAGCGCATCCATACCGCCCATATCTCCGCTGCAAAGCGGTACGCCAATGACAGGCAAAATGGTATGCCCTGCAATGGCGCCCGCCAAGTGGGCTGCTTTACCCGCGGCGGCTATAATGACCCCAAAGCCGTTTTTATAAGCATTTTCCGCAAATTCACCTGCAACGGCGGGCGTGCGGTGCGCACTCATAATATGTGTCTCCACTTCAATACCAAACGATTTCAGCGTCTTAACCGCCGCCTGCATAACGCCCCAATCGCTGTCGCTTCCCATAATTACTGCTGCTTTTGCCATTTTTACACCTCTCCTATTTTCTTGCATCCATTGCTGCATTGTACACCGTTTCATACGAAACACCCGCCGCCTTGGCCGCTTTCTGTACATCCTCAAATTCCGGCTTTGCCGTGGTCTGGTCTCCTCGTCTTGCTGTTTTCACGCGAATCATACCATAATCCGTTTCCACCGTCTCTTCTTCTCTTGGAAGAACGGTACGCCTTGCACTGTATGTACGCACGCCCAGCGTAGTCGTATGCTGCAGCATCAAAGGCACAATGTCCGCATTATCCGGCCGGTACAGCGCGCAAAGCTTCGTTCCCGGGCGGCCCTTTTTCATGTAGATAGGTTCCATCCAAACATCCAAGGCGCCCGCTTCCCGAATACGGTCCGCCGCAAATGCAACAGCCTCCGGTGTCATATCATCCAAATTTGCTTCTGAAACAAATACCTGATCCGCTGTGCCCTCTGTTTCTCCCCAGAAAACCCGCAAAAAGTTTAAGATCCCAAAATCCTTTTTGCCAAGCCCATGCCCTACCGCCTTTGTTTTCATCGTTGGCATGGGGCCGAATTCATCTGCCATCGCCGTAGCAATGGCCGCCCCCGTGGGCGTACAAAGCTCTCCTTTAATTTCTGTCTGGTAAAACGGCTTCCCCTTCAAAATCAAAGCGGTTGCCGGCGCCGGCACGCCGAATATGCCATGGGCCGCTTTTGCCATCCCGCTCCCTACATGAATGGGAGAGCAGATTATTTTCTCTACTCCCAGCTTGTCCAGCAAAATAGCAGTTCCCACTATATCCACGATAGCATCTGTGGCTCCCACTTCATGAAAATGCACCTTTTCTATGGGATTGCCATGCACGGCTGCTTCTGCTTTGGCGATGGCATAAAAAATTTTTTGTGCGCGCTCCTTCGCCCCTTTTGAAATCGCGCTGTTTTCTATAATTTGCTTGATTTCCCCATATCCACGTGCTAAACGGTGGATATGATCGTGGTCGGATTCATGCGTATGTTCATGTCCATGTTCGTGTGTATGCGGATGCTCATGCACATGCGCTTGATGGCTGTGTCCATGATGGTGATGGCTATGATGCTCATGCGGATCCTCTTCTTTTGTCATATGCACATGCACATCTATCCCCGTAATCCCCCATTTTGCTTTCTTTTCAATGGACAATTCATACTCATCAGAAAGGCCTAGCTTAGCCAGCTCTGCTTTCAAGTACGCAGGGTCAATGCCCAAATCCAGCAGCGCGCCGATCGTCATATCTCCGCTGATGCCCGCAAAGCAATCCAAATACAGTGTTTTCATCGAACCAACTCTCCCGTCGCAAGTTTATTGATCTGGCCGGCTAAATAGCCAGCCCCGAACCCGTTGTCAATGTTTACCACGCTGATGCCATTGGCACAAGAATTCAGCATCGTCAATAGAGCGGATAAACCTTCAAAATTTGCTCCATATCCCACAGAGGTAGGCACAGCGATGACCGGTACCTCTACCAAGCCAGCCAGGACCCCCGGCAAAGCTCCTTCCATTCCCGCTACGGCAATGATAACGTTTGCCTGCTTGATTTCTTCCAGCTTGGCAAACAGCCGATGGATCCCTGCTACGCCGATATCGTAATATCTGGATACTTTATTTCCCATACTCATGGCAGTCAAAGCCGCTTCTTCGCATACAAACAAATCGCTGGTACCCGCAGCACAAATGGCAATATCTCCCCTTTGATGCCTTTCTCCCTGCCAGCAAACCGCAATTTGCGCTTCCGGATAGTAGGTCAGCCTGTCCTTCACGCTCAGCGCATCAAACTTTTCTTGAGAGATTCTAGTAACCATAACATGGGTGGAGGCTACTTGGAGAATATGCTGCAAAATCCCGTCAATCTGTTCTGTGGTCTTTCCAGCCCCATATATGACCTCCGGCAAGCCCTGCCTCAGTTCTCTGTGATGGTCAATCTTGGCATAGCCGATGTCCTCAAACGCCAAGGATTTGATTTGCTTTTCCGCCTGCTCCAGAGAAATATCCCCCGTTTTGACCTGTTCCAGCAACGCATGAAGATTCACTGCACCGGCTCCTTTCCTATGTTCATGTTCCCTGTTTTATATCCTTGCATATCCAACGCTACATAACGATAGCCAATCGCCTTTATCCGTTCTGCCACCGTTTCCATATCCTCATTTTGTATAAAAGCATGCATGCTTTCTTTGGATAGCTCCACCCTGGCCAAGTCGCCGTGATGGCGCACCCTTACAGCCGGATACCCCATAGCATGAAAAACCTGCTCTGCCTCATCAATTTGCTTCAATGCCTCTGCCGTAATGGTATGATTCGTCGGAATCCTCGTTGCCAGACAAGCATAGGCAGGCTTCTGCGCTGTTGGCAGCCCCATATCGGCGCTCAGCCTTCGTATGGCAGCTTTGTCATACCCCATCATCTGCAAAGGGCTCAACACACCCAGCTCTTTTGCGGCCTTGCTGCCGGGTCTGTAATCGGATAGGTCATCCACATTGGCGCCATCGCATACAATGGGAAAGCCGTCCTGCTTTGCCTGCGCTATGATAGCGCCAAACACGCTTTTTTTACAGAGATAACATCGATTGATTGGATTTTCTGCAATTTTTTTATCTGCCAGCACATCGAGAGGAATGATTTGCAGGTCGATTTTATTTTTTTTACAAAACTCCCTAGCCTCGTTCAATTCCCATTCCGGCACAAAAACCGAACGGCAGGTATACGCTTTGACATCTTCTCCCAAGGCCTGCTTTGCACAGGCTAAAAGAAAGGTACTGTCCACGCCGCCGGAAAAAGCAATGGCCGCCTTGCCCTGCTGTTGAAACCAGGCTATAAGCTTTTGTTTATCCCTCATTGCAAAACACACCTCCTCTGTTTCTTGCCTATCACCGTATTTTAATATTATAAACCATATCCCCGGGCTCTGACGAGTCCTTTCCAAAAGATTCTTTGCAAAAATAAAAAACACCGCAGCCGTCCTGCGGTGTTTCTTTCTTGTCATTGAACCGGATAAACAGAAACCTGCTTTTTGTCACGGCCTTTGCGTTCAAACTTTACAGTTCCGTCTACCAATGCAAACAGCGTATCATCGCCGCCAATGCCTACATTGAGACCCGGATGGATTTTCGTGCCGCGCTGACGGACGAGAATATTGCCGCCCAGGACGAATTGGCCATCCCCGCGTTTTACGCCAAGGCGTTTGGATTCGCTGTCACGCCCATTTCGGGAGCTACCTACACCTTTCTTATGTGCCATGGTTTACACCTCTCTCATCCATTGATTATTTGCCCAAAGACTCAATCTCAATCTTTGTATACGGCTGACGGTGACCCGTCTTTTTACGATAATTCTTCTTCGGTTTGTATTTGAATACGATGACCTTTTTCCCTTTGCCATGCGCTACGACCTTCGCCTTAGCCACAACATCCTCCACAACAGGCGTACCCACTGTGGTCTTATCGCCATCGACTACCATCAAAACCGGAAGCTCCACGGTTTCGCCTATTGCAGCATCCAGCTTTTCTACATACAGGGACTGCCCTTGCTCCACCTTATACTGTTTGCCGCCAGTCTGAACGATTGCGTACATTGTTGCACCTCCCCATCTACATATTTTGGGACTCGCCAAAATCAGGTAGTCATATGACATTTAGACCTGTTCTGAGCGGTAACACTGAATCAGTATACAGTACATTTATGCTTCTGTCAATCATTATCCAGGCGCATAGCGCCCTCCGTATTTTCTGCCTGCTCTAGGGTCATTCCCTCACACTCTAAATGCTCCAAATGCATATTATCGCAGGGCAACACAAACACAGCCTTGCCCTGCACCGGCGGAATCAGCTTTGCGCCCCCTTGCATCATAGACTCTATTTCAGAAATATTGGCCGGATGCGCCTTGATGACGACCGCGCGGCAATCCGTTTCATAAAACAGCTTCATGACCTGCTTGCGTGCCTTTTGCGCCATCGTAGCGCGGCTGACCACCATACCCAGCCCATCGCAATATGGGCATGGTTCATGAATCACAGAATCTAAGGAGGGCTTCAGCTTTTTCCTGGTCATCTCCACAATGCCTAATCCCGTAATGCCTAATATCGTCGTACGCGTGCGGTCTTTTTTCGTCTCCTCCCGCAGGGTTTCCACGACTTTTTCGCGATTTTCTGCATCTTCCATATCAATAAAATCAATGACAATGATACCAGAAATTTCCCTAAGCCGAATCTGGCGCGCCACCTCTACCGCCGCTTGCAAGTTTGTATTGAGGATTGTTTCTTGCAAATTATCGTTGCCAACATATTTTCCTGTATTGACATCAATAACCGTCAGTGCCTCTGCATAATCAAACACCAGGTATCCGCCGTTTTTCAGCCATACCTTTCTTCGCAGCGCCTTCTCGATTTTACTTTCCAGCCCGTAATACTCAAACATATCGTAATGCTTATGGAACAGGTGCACCCTATCCAGCAGGTTCGGGCTCATCACCGACACGCTTTGACGCACTGCCTGGTATACATCTGAATTATCCACAATGAGCGAATCTATTTGCTCTGTAAATAGGTCACGTACCGTCCGGAATACAAGGCTGTCCTCGCTGTGTATCAGGGAAGGTGCCTTGGCGCTGGCAAAATGCTTTTGTATATTTTCATAGGTCTGCAGCTGCTCATCGCATTCGCGTTTCAGCTCCTCTACGCTCATCCCTAAAGAAACCGTACGCGCAATCAGCCCCATCCCCTTGGGCTTGATCTGCTCAAGGTTTTGGCGCACCCCCTCGCGGTCCTCTTCCCGCTGAATACGTCTGGATACACCCAGGTAATCTGCCGTAGGCATCAGCACCAGCGATCGGCTTGGAATCGTGATGTTGGTCGTAATCCGAGCGCCTTTGGTCCCAAAGGGCTGTTTGGTCACCTGTACCATGATATCCTGCCCCACCTTTACAAGCGAGCGGATATCCGGAATATATTCTTCCTCTGCCTTCTCCATTTCGTCCCCGAAGGCAAAGTCGCCCGGGTCATAATTGATGTCCCCGGCATAGAGAAAGGCATTTCTGTTCATCCCAATATCTACAAACGCTGCCTGCATACCGGGCAGCACATTTTTTACCTTGCCTTTGTAGATATTGCCCACCAATCGTTCGCCGCCCTTCCGCTCTACAAAAAGCTCTGCCAGCGATCCATCCTCTTCAATGGCGGCCCGCACTTGATAGGGATTGCTTTCCAAATAAATGATATTAGCCATCGGCATTCACCTTCTACAAAACATTACGCCAGGTGTGGAGGTTGTGACAGCGGCGCCAAAACTCCCTTTTCCCTGCGCCACAATTCTGTACGCAGTATCTTGGTTTTTGCTTGTGTGCCGGACAAATCGCACAAGGCCTGCCAAAACGCCTTGGGCTGTAAATTGTCGTTCCCGCAGGAAAGCTGCGCCACAATCTCATCCCCCTGGATCTCGGCCTGCAAAATCCTGGGTTTCATATTTTCCTGCTTTACACCGGATTTGCTTTTTTTCTCAAATATATATTCAGCTGCACCCATCAAATCCGCCAACGCCGGCTTAAAAGCAGCTTGTAAAGGCTCTTGTATAAAAAACCGATACGTTGCCGCCTCTACTTGACTCATGATCGTTTTCTCTCTTTCCGCCGCCGGGCGCGCCTGCAAAACATGCACACCTGGCGCAGCTGCGTCATTAAATGATTGAACAAAAGCCTGCGGGGTCATATCCTCCGATAGGCCAACCTCAAAATAATCGCCTGTTGTCGCCAGACCCACCCCCATCGCCTGCGCAAAAGACAAAATTGGATGCGGGTTAAAGCCCTGAGAATAGGACAGCGGTATACCGGCACGCCTTAAGGTGCGCTGTACACAGCGCAGCAAATCCAGATGCGACATATAACAGGCAGCGCCTTCGCGGCTGAATTTTGCAATCATCTTCATACCTGATCCACCCCGCAAACTTTCATTAAGCCACATCCCTGGCATCCCTTTCGGCAGTCCTGCGTTGTTTTCCCTTGTAACGACCGCTGCTTTTCCAGCCATAGGTACCGCCTGGAAATCATGGGGTCCAGATGCTCAAAGGGAAATATCTCTTTCTCTCCTCTCGTACGGTTGGCATAAAAAGCGGGGTCTAGGCCGGTATCCTCAAGCGCCTGCATCCAGCGATCATAATCAAAGCATTCGGACCATCCGTCAAACCTGGCCCCCCGTTTATAGGCAAGCTCTATGGCCGGGGCCAATCGCCTGTCCCCCCTGGCAAATACGCCTTCCAGCGCGCTTGTCTTAGCATTATGGGTATTAAACTTGATTCGCTTGTATGGTTTTACAGCCTCAAGGATCACTCTTTGCTTACGCTGTATTTCCTCCAAGGTGGGCTGTGGCTCCCACTGAAACGGCGTAAACGGCTTGGGCACAAAGGGAGAAACGCTGATGGTGACGTGGGGCGGCAGCTTTCTTTTTTCCTTTGGCATGGAGTAATAGCATTCCACTACCTTTTTGCCCAGCTCTACAATTCCACGCAGGTCGTCATCTGTTTCTCCCGGCAGTCCGATCATAAAATACAGCTTCACGGTAGAATAGCCAGACTCGAAGGCATCCATCACAGAATCAAGCAGGTTTTCCTCCGTGACACCTTTGTTGATGATATCGCGCAGGCGCTGTGTTCCTGCCTCCGGGGCAAAGGTCAAGCCTGTCTTCCGCACCTGGCTGACCCCCTCCGCCACCTCTTTTGTAAACGAATCAATGCGCAGGGACGGCAAAGACAGCGAGACCCGTTTCCCCTTGTTCTGTTCACTGAGGCGATCGATCAATTCCGGCAGCTTGGGATAATCTCCGGAGCTTAAAGACGTTAAGGAAATCTCTTCATACCCTGTAGATTGGATCATACAGGCAGCTTGTCCTACCAAGGTATCTACGGTTCTTTCCCGAACCGGCCGGTAAACATAGCCTGCCTGGCAAAAACGGCACCCCCTCGTACATCCCCTAAAGAGCTCCAGCGATACACGGTCATGGATGATAGACATATACGGCACAAGCGGCTTTAGGGGATACGGCGCATGCTCTAAATCCTTCACCACAGCCTTCTTTACCCTTTCTGGCGCTCCCTCCTGTGCCTCGATTTTTTTCACTGTACCGTCCTCATGGTAAGAAACACGATAAAATGACGGTACATAGAACCCCTGCATGGCGCTGAGCCTTTTTAACAATTCATGTTTGGAAAGGCCCTCTTCCTTTGCCTTTTTCACCTGCTCCGACAAAATTACTACCGTCTCTTCCCCATCCCCCAGCATCATTACATCGATAAAGGGGGCCAACGGCTCTGCATTCAATGTACAAGGGCCGCCTGCAGCGATCAGCGGCGCGTTTTCGCCGCGTTCGTCCGCGTAAAACGGGATTCCTGCCAGATCCAGCATCAGCAGCACATTGGTATAGACCATTTCATGCATCAGGGAAAAGGCCACAATATCAAATTGATCCAGCGTATCCCCAGATTCAAGCGCATACAGCGCATCCCCCGAAGCCCTCATCTCTTTTTCTGCATCGCCCCAGGGCGCATAACAGCGTTCGCAGGCAATCTCCTCATGAGCATTTAATATATCGTATAGGATTCTAGAGCCAAGATGGCTCATCCCCACCTCATATACATCCGGGTAGCATAGCGCAAAACGCACCTTGCCGGCCGGGTTCTTTGTACAAATATTGAGCTCCCCGCCGGTATAGCGGGCTGGTTTATCCACCTTGTCCAGCCAGGTTCTTTCAGGCATACGAACATTCTCCTTCAACCAAACTTATCATATTATTTTACATGATATGCCGTTCAAGAATCAAGAGCATGTTGCAGTGTGGTCTGCGGTCCCCATGTAACAACAGCATCCAGTATCTCCTTTTCCCCCAGCGTCCCCACAAACTTTAGGTCATGATCCACTACCGTGACCGTGGTATATACGCCCTTGCGGAATTTTTCCATTGCCTTTTGGGCTGTCATGTCCATATGCATGACAATCCTCTGGTCCTTCAGAGGCTTTTTATGAATTTGTTTCTTTTTTGCACTTTCATGTACGAGAGCACTGTATGGGCTTGGCTTCCCCTGCCTAAATGCCGCTAAAAACAAAAACATCCCTACAGCCAGCAGTGAAAGATTGATTTGCCCCAGGTAAAATACACAGGCAATGCCCGCACCGGAAAGAAATAATCCCAGCAACATACCAAACACAGAACAAATGCGCTCTGCAAAGGTCTGTCCCAGCACCGGTGAAAGCATACAAACAAGCACCCGACCACCATCCAAAGGAAACGCCGGCATCAGGTTAAAAATGGCAATGACCAGATTGGCCTGTAAAAAAACACATAGCCATTCATATGGGTTGTATTTCACAATGGGCAAAAAGCACAGTACGATCAGCGCATTGCACAGCGGCCCTGCCATAGCAATGAAAGCCATCTTCCAAGGCTTGCAGGATTCCATTAAAGACACGCCCCCAAACGGCATAAGCTCAATCTTTATCGTGTTTACCTTTACTAGCTTCCCTGCCAATACATGCGCTAGCTCGTGCAGAAACAGCGCCAGTAGCGTTGCTGCCAATGCGCTCCAAAACCCAAAGGCCAGCGCAGGCAAAAACATAAAGATCAACAGCGGGCTAATCTGCCAAAAGATCCTGCCGGTCTGTATCAGCTTCATTTTATTTGACCCCCAGATACTTTTGCGGGTCCTGCGCAGCATCGCCAGACAATACCTGGAAGCAGAATAGGCCGTCATCGCCTATCGTCCCTAACACCTGCCCCTGTGTCACCTCCGCTCCCTCGGCTAAGGGAGATTCCTCCAGCCCGTAATAGACGGTTGTCAAATTATTGGCATGGCGGATCTTTAAGTATTTGCCCAGTGTATCGTTGATTCCTCTTTTTTCAACCTGACCGTCCAGCGCGCAGGATATTTCCGCATTTGGCTTTGCCTGAAACTGAATGTATTCCTTACCATCCTCTCCAAATTTTTGGATGATCGCGCCGGAGACAGGATAGCTAAACTGCTGCCTATCTCCAAATACCGCCTTCACATCCGGGAAAATCTTCTCTACAAAGTGTAGCTTTCCTATTGACTCCTCAATATCCAAATCATAGGTGAAAGCGTTTTTCAAAAAATCGGTAGCCTGTTCCGCAAAAGGCAGCTTTACATATTTCAGCCCTACGCATCCAATGGCTATGGCACAGCAGATCGCCACGCGCCGGATTACACGGCTTTTATAGGGAGACGCTTCTTTCCCCGCCCGTTTTCTATACGTTTTTTTGGTTCTCTGTACGGAAAACGCGGACCTATGTATATGTTTATGACGCTCGCGTACTGCCTCTCTGTCAAAAAAATGAGGAGTCTCTTGTTTTTCCTTTGGTTCTGTTTGTCCTATACGCAGTTGCGCGGAAGACTGTACATCCCTTGAAACGAAGGTAGCTTTGTTCGGCTGTTGATCCATTCTGACACCTCTTCCTATACATCCTCTTGGATATATGTATGTAGAACCCGATCAAAATAGAGCAAAAAAAGAGCCTTTACAGACTCTTTTTTCAGCAGAACGCTACCACTTGGTTGCTATATTCAAAACAATTCCATAAGCCAGCATATTGGTAAGCATATTCGAGCCTCCATAGCTGATGAAAGGAAGCGGGATACCCGTTACAGGCATCACGCCCATGGCCATGCCTATATTTTCAAATACATGCGCAAAAATCATGCAAGCTACGCCCACAACCACATACATAGCATATTTATCCCGTGACCGAAGCGCAATGGAGATCGTTCTCCACAGCAGGAGCCCAAACAGGACCAATACAATGACGCCTCCGATGAATCCGAAAGTTTCACCCGTTACAGCGAAAATAAAGTCGGATTCCTTTACGGGCACCCAGTTCAACTGGCTCATACCGCCTGTGCCGAACAAGCCATTTCCGGTCAGCTGTCCATTGCCGATGGCCATTTTAGACATGTTGACATTGTACTGGCTGGCAGAATCCTGGGCCAGTCCAAAAAACACCAGAATACGATTCTTCTGATAATCCTTCATAAACAGCCACGCTACCGGAAGGACCGCCGCCGCCGCCCCGATACAAGACAAAACAATCTTTTTATCGATACGGGCTACAAAGAAAAGGCCGATCGTAATGCAAGCTACCACCATGGCTGTCCCTAAGTCAGGCTGCACTGCAATAAGCATAAAGGGAATGATTGCATATTTTACCAGATGAAAAAATTCTCGAAATGAAGTGATTTTTTCATCGCCAGAGCGCGCCGCCAAGGCTCTGGACAGCATCAAGATCGTGGAAATTTTCGCCAACTCGCTAGGCTGAAAGCCGATATTGCCGAATTTGTACCAGCTGACCGTATTGTTCGTTGCCGTTGCCAGTACAAACAGCAAAAGCAAGATAATGATATTTATCCAGTATATAATCGGCGTAATCTCTTTCAGGTAATTATAGTCAATGCTAAAAGCGGCCACCATTGCCACAACACCTACCAGGAACCATACGCATTGGCGCCAAACCGTAGAAAAATTCAAATTGGCCATTTTATCTGCCAAAGTGATTTCTTCCCCCGTCGCCGGATCTGCCGTAGCTGCCGTAATGCTGATAAGGCCCATAATGACAAGCGCTACGATATTCGCAATGAGAAGCCAATCTATTTTTCTCCACCCAGATCTGTCTAGTAATTTCGCCATAGGTGCCTCTTTTCTATTCGACCATACCGCCCGGTGCAGTCACCGTGGTATTGGTTTGCTGTTTTTGTCTGTCGCGGTAAAATTGAATGATATCCCTAGCCGTATACCCGGCCATAGAGCCGGCATATCCGTTTGGGATGAAAACAACCACTGCAATTTCAGCCTTTTCAAACGGCGTAAAGGCAACAAACCAAGCCGAGTTCTCCAAGTCGATCTTACTGACCTGTGCCGTTCCCGTTTTGGCCGCAATATCACTGGTATATTCAAAGCCCGTAAAAATATCTGCTGCCGTACCGCCATCCTCTGCAGATACTACTTCATGCATCCCTTCTTTGATATATTCTAAGTATCCCTTGGTATCGCCCAATGTACTGATGACTTTAGGATCGTTTTCTTCTACCGTTGTCCCGTCCGGCGCTACAACCTTTTTGATAATGCTTGCCTCATATACATTACCGCCATTGGCAATGGCCGCAATATACCTTGCTACCGCAATCGGCGTAACCGCTGTAACGCTCTGGCCGATGCCCGTCAAAATGGTCTGTACCCTATTCCACGTAATTTCATAGAGGATAGAGTTGATCTCCTGATGCCAGCGCCTGGCATAGGAGGTGGATTCCGGGATGTCCAGTTCCTCCCGCATGATCGAACGGATCTGCGGTCCGATGTTGGTAGAAGTGCCTACCAGCTGTACAATCCTGGTGGCGCAGCGTTCTACCTGCTCATCTGTATAGGTCACGCCGCGCATCAGACCATATTTTTTCAGCTGCTTCTCTACCGATAAACGCACCAAATATGGCTTGCTGTTCAGCTGGCCGCCATTGATTTCCTTTGTATTATCATACAGCACCTGCTGGTTGGCTACATGGCTGGTTACCTCTCCGGGCAACTCAATGCCCGTTTTGGAGGACAACCCAAACGTATCTGCCCACTTTGTCAGCTTGTCTATCCCCATTCTGTCTGATACCGTATAAAAATAATAGTTGCAGCTATCTTTTAGCGCCTTTACAATATTCTCCCCCTGATGGTTTTGGGGATATTTTGTCCAACAGCCAGGCGCCTTGCCCTGCTGTACAGCCGGTGTATACTCACCTTGACAATCGATGGTTTCCTCGGGAGTAATTACGCCTTCCATCAAAGCAGCATAACCAGTTACCGGCTTAAAGATAGAACCGGGCTCAGAAGCGCTGGAGATCGCTTTGTTGAACAGGGGCGCTGTGTCTGGATCATTGAGCGCCTGGTAATCTGCTTCGCTGATCCCCCCAATAAACATATTGGGGTCAAAAGAAGGGTAGCTTGCCATGGCAAGCACATTGCCGGTGTTTACATCCATGACAATGGCCGCCCCCATAGAAGCAAATTTTGTCTTTGTGCCTCCTCTGTCCTGTTCCTTTTTTTCATATTCGGCATAGTTTTCGTTGTAGAGTTTCTCTTGCTCCTGCCGAATGATCTGAATATTGTTTTCCAGCGCGCTTTCCAGCTTTTGCTGCAACTCATAATCTATGGTCAACACAACATCGTTGCCAGATTGGGGCTCTGTACTTTCCAAAATCCTCGTCACTTTTCCGCGGCTGTTTACTTCCGCCTTCTGCTTGCCGACACGAGAACCGATGGCTGCGCTTAGCTGTTCCTCCATCGTGGCTTCAACTCCGGAAACGCCCACGGTTGCATCGGTACTGTATCCCTGCTCCTCCAGCTTTGCCAATTCTTCCTCTGAATATACTTTTCCCATATATCCTACAATATGTGCGGCCGTCGTATTTTTGGGATACACACGCGTGTAGCTTTGCTCTGCGCTCATGCCAATCAATTCCGTACTGCGCGTAGTGATCTCCGCTACGGAATTTGCATCTACATCCTGGGCAATGGTAACGGGGACATAGCTTTTGAATGCAAGATTTTGCACCTCTTGCCAGATCGAGAGCACCTTATGTGCTGTTTCATAGTCCAGCTCATCCGGAAGCATATACCGCTGCCGCAGCGTATTAAACGCCTCTTCCGCCGTCGCATCCTCTGGTATAGTCATATTGCCGCACCATAATTCTTTTCTTTTCTTTATCACTTCTTCATCGGTAACGCCGCCCCAGTAATAAACCAGCGTGCCATTATCATCCTTTTGAATAGAAAGATCATCAATGACTTTATTTCCATTCTTTTCAAGGATCTCTATCGTCTCCAAAATAATATTGGTGTAAATAGCACGCCATTTTTCCCCTGTTTGGTAAGGATCACGGTAAAAATTGATATTATAGCTTGTTTTATCGTACGCCAAAGGAACCCCGTTCGTATCCAAAATACGCCCGCGGCTTCCCATCACCGAGATCGTTCTCGTCCTATTTTCAACGCTTCTTTCCGAATATTCTTTTCCTTGTATAATGGCCAGGTTAAACTGGCTTGCCATCAAAAAAATCAGCGCCGCCAAAATAACCCACAATAACCGATGAATTTGCCGTAAGTTGTTACCCACACAACAGCCCCTCTTCCGTGTTTAACCGTCAACCAAGCCCTGTCTTTTTCTTGCGGTTGCGCATTACATTGAGCTGCGCCATAGCACGGATCAAACGATACACCACATATCCTGCAAACCCCGTCAACACCGCAGACGGCAAAATATACCGCACCAGCAGCGTCGGCACACTCCCCACGCTTACCCCCATAAGCAATGTAAGCAGCATTGTGGCCAATTCCTTCACCACATATGTGCATCCTATAAATAAGCTGTATAGCACTAGGCTATCCTGCAGTCCCTTTGAAAAAATCGTCGTTGCCAGGTAGCCGGCCAGCATATAAATGAGCATATAAAATCCGCGCGCAGGGCCAAAAAGCAAATCCATGATATAGCCTGCCAAAAGCCCTGTTACCGTACCGGTCATCGGCCCAAAAACAATCCCTAGCGCTACAACTACGCATAACGTCAAATTCAGCTGAATGTCCCAGATTGCAAAGCTGGGAATCAGCGTGCTGTCCAGGCCAACTGTCAATACGATCAGGAAAAACAGTATGATTTTTTTAGCCATTACTCCGTCTCCTGCGGCGTTGCAGAGGGCGCATCAGACGGCTGCGCGGAAGGTGAAGCCTGTCCAGCCGATGGCGTAGGCGTTGCCGTTACCGTATCATTTTCATCCTCTGTACCCTCTGAAGACTTTTCCTTTACAATCAATACCTCTTCCAAGTGTAAAAAGTCCACTGCTGGCTTGATGCGTACCGTTTTACCGGTGCTGCCTGCTTCCTCAGATACCTCCACTACCTGGCCTATGACGATCCCCTTTGGGAAAAGGCCGCCCAGCCCATTTGTAATCACACTGTCGCCAGGAAGCAGCTCCGCTTCCAATGGCAAAAAAGCCATTTCACAGAGCCCCGAGGACCCTTCCGATTGATCTATCCCGTTGATAATGCCGTTATCCCTGGTACGCTCTACCGTTGCTGACACAGAGCTCCTGGAATCGATGATAGCCATCACCTTTGACCATGTGCCTCCCACTTCCGTGACACGCCCTACCAGCCCATCCGGCGTAATCACTGCATCGTTGACTTCTACGCCATTGTTAAATCCGGCATTGACGACGAAAACATCAAAATAATATCCCGGATCCTTGGCTGTAACGCGCGCAGTGATATAGGAGTATTCCGGCGTACGCTCTACATAGTTAAGCAAGGACTGCAAACGCTGGTTCTCTGCTTCCAGCTCACTCATCCCCTGTATCTTTTGCTGAGCCTGTATGAGCTCTTCTTTAAGCTGTTCATTTTCCTGCTCTATGCTGTTCCCTCCAAATAAATTGGAAAAAAACGAACCAACACTATTCGTCACCCTGCTAAAAAAACTCTGTGCGCCGGCGGCCACACCGCCCGGCACACTTTCCACCCCGGATATTTTCGCACCTCCAGGGATGATAAACAACAGCAGAACCAAAATGATTGTCACCACAATGGTAATCAAAAGTGGTTTATTATTGAAAAGACGCATACTTGTCCCTCTTGCAGCTTTTTAGAAAATAGAAGGGGATCTAAGGATCTCCCTCAGTTCCCCTGTAAGTATAACATAAATATTACGAATTTGAAACACGGATTCATCCGGCTGATTCTGTAACCGTAGGTGTCGACTTTGGATAAATGGCTGCTGCGCCGTCTATCACCATGCTTGTTCCTTTCACAACACATTCCATATGATCTTCGGCCAAGCGCACCGGCATGCCTGTTTCCAAGCTAATCAAGCGATCCAAGCCCCTCAGGGCAGACGTCCCCCCGGAAAGAACAATGCCTGTCTCCATAATATCTCCGGACAGTTCAGGCGGCGTCTGCTCCAGCGCTTGTTTAACAGCCGTAACAATGGTCTGTGCCGGCTCTCTCAACGCCTCCCTGATCTCCGCGCTGCTGATTGTGGCTGTGCAGGGCAGGCCGTTTACCAGGTCGCGCCCGCGGATCTCCATATACCGTTCTTCCTCTTCTTGATATACGTTGCCAATCTCAATTTTAATCTGTTCTGCCGTACGCTCTCCTACCATCATATTGTATACACGGCGCACATAATCAGAAATTGCCTGGTCTATCTTATTTCCCCCGCAGCGAACGGATTTCGCCGCGACAATGCCTCCCAGCGAAATCGTAGCGACCTCTGCTGTTCCTCCGCCAATATCCACAATCATACAGCCGCGCGGCTCATATACGTCCAATCCGGCACCGATAGCAGCTGCCATTGGCTCCTCCATGAGTACCGCTTCCCTGGCCCCTGCGCTTCGCGCCGCTTCCTCCACGGCTCTTTTTTCCACCTCTGTAATGCCACAGGGAACGCATAGCACAACACGGGGATTAAACAAAGAGCGCCCTCTTGGAATTGCCTTGCGTATAAAGTATTTCAGCATAATTTCAGTAATATCAAAATCCGCAATTACGCCATCTCTCAGCGGACGAATCGCTACGATATTGCCTGGTGTGCGCCCAATCATTTCCTTGGCCTCCTGCCCCACGGCCAACACCTCTCGTTTTAGGCCGTTTCGCACCGCGACAACGGACGGCTCACGCATCACTATACCCTTGCCGCGCATATATACCAGGGTATTGGCTGTGCCAAGATCTATGCCTAGGTCTCTTCCCATTAAATGAAATGCCATCGTATTTCCTCCTATGCCTGTCACGAATGAATCCTCGTTTGCAAGAAGTATTCCCAAAATCTGGCTCGCCTATACAAAACAGAAAGAGCCTTTGAAAAAGGCTCTTTCTCCATATTCATTTTATGGGATATCCTGCTTTTTTCAGCAGCATCCTCGTCCCATAGATAGGCAGTCCTACGACATTGAAGTAACAGCCGTCAATCCTTTCGATCATCGCTGCGCCTCTTCCTTGAATGCCATAGGCACCGGCCTTATCCATTGGCTCGTTCGTTGCAATGTAGTTTTGGATCTTTTCCTCATCCATGGAAGCCATCCATACATGGGTACAATGATAATCCAGGTATTCCTTTCCCTGCGGCGTTACCAAACACAGGCCTGTATAGACTTCATGCGCATGCCCCTGCAAAAGCATTAACATGTTGAACGCATCCGCCTTATCCTTCGGCTTTCCCAAAACTCTGCCATCATATACCACGATGGTATCCGCCCCCAAAACATAGCGCTTTTTGCACTTATCTGCCACGGTAAGCGCCTTTCGTTTCGCTACCTGCATAGCATGCTCCGCAGGGCTGAGGGAAACCGCCACCGTTTCATCTATTTCCGCTGCCTTGCACTCAAATGGAATGCCAAGCAGCTCAATATATTCCTTTCTTCTCGGGGACGCTGAGGCCAATACCAAAGTTGGCGGGCTCTTTTCCAAAAAAGAATTATTTTCCATACATCACAATCGCCTTTGTCGGGCATTTCTCCTGGCAAATGCCGCAGCCCTTGCACAGCAGCGGGTTAATCACCGCCACGCCGGAGCTGCAATCAATCGCCCCTTCCGGGCAGCTCTTTTCGCACAGGCGGCAAGAAATGCATCCCTTCATACATACATCCCGTACCGCTTTGCCTTTTTCCATGTTTCGGCACAGCGCAATGGCGACGGTATGGTTTGAAACAGGCTGCAGGGCAATCAAATTGCGCGGACATGCCTTCGCGCAAGCGCCGCATCCGATACATTGATCCGCCTTGACCTGCGCCAATCCAAATTCATTGATGGAAAGCGCCCCAAACTTACATTGCGCAACACAGTCCCCAAAGCCCAAGCAGCCAAACCGGCAGCCTTTTGGGCCGCTGGATAAACTGCTTGCCGCTTTACAGGTCTGCAATCCCGCATACTCTGCCCGCGGCGGGCATTGTGAACGGTCTCCCTGACAGTGCATCACGGCGACTGTCCTTTCCGCCGCGCCGGCCTCTATCCCTAATATCGCTGCCATCTTCTGCACATTTTCATCCGAGGATACCACACACGTACGCGGAGGCACCTTGCCCTGCGCAACCGCCTCTGCCAGCGCATCACAGCTTGGGAACCCGCATCCGCCGCAGTTAGCGCCGGGCAGAAGCTCCCTGATTTTGACAACCGTCTCATCCTTTTCCACGGCAAACTTTTTGCTTGCATATCCCAATAGTAAGCCAAACACCAATCCCAAAACCGCGACAGCCGCGACGGGAGCAAATATCGACATCTCCGATTCCCTCCTTTACGCCATCAGGCCGTTGGTCAGGCCAGCGAATCCAAAGAAAGCGATGCTCATCAGGCCGGCGGAAACCAAGCTGATGGGAAATCCCTTCATACATTCCGGTATATTGCTGTTTTCCAGGCGCTCACGGATGCCCGCAAACAAGGTGATGGCAAACAAAAACGATAACCCTACGCTGGTTCCGTTGATCAGTGTATTGATAAGGTTATAGCCCTCCTGGATATTCAAAATGGCCGCCCCCAGCACTGCACAATTCGTTGTGATCAGCGGCAGGTAGATGCCCAGCGCATTGTATAACGCCGGCGACATTTTCTGGATCACCATTTCCACAAACTGCACCAGCGAAGCGATTACCAAAATGAAAACAACGGTCTGCATATATTCGATGTGCAGCGGCACCAAAAGGCAGTATTGGATGATGTATGTAATGACACTGGACAACGCCATAACAAAGGTAACCGCAAGCCCCATCGAGACCGCAGTATCCAGCTTTTTGGAAACGCCCAAAAACGGGCAGCACCCCAAAAACTGTGCCATGACGATATTATTGACAAAAATCGCGTTGATAATGATCACCAACGAACTGATAATTCCGCTCATGCCACACGCTCCTTCTTCTTGCGGTTATGCGCATCAATGGCGTTTACTGCAGCAAGTACCAAGCCAAATACGATGAACCCGCCTGGTGCCTGGCTCATCATCAGCACAGGCTGAAAGCTTTCACCGAACAAAGCAATGCCAAAGATGGTCCCATTGCCTAAAATTTCACGGATGGAAGAAATAATGAACAGCGCGCCCGTAAATCCAAGCCCCATGCCCAGTCCATCTATAATGGAGGGAAGCGGCTTATTCTTGCTCGCAAAGGATTCTGCCCGGGCCAGAATGATGCAGTTTACAACGATCAGCGGAATGAAAATGCCCAGCGAATCGTTGAGTGCCGGCACAAACCCCTGTATCAGCAACTGAATGATCGTTACAAAGGTCGCAATGATCACAATAAAGGCCGGGATGCGCACCTTGTCCGGAATGAAATTCCTCAAAAGGGAGATCACCAGGTTGCTGCCCATCAGCACAAACGTAACAGCCAATCCCATACCAATCGCATTCATCGCGCTTGTGCTGACCGCAATGGTAGGACATGTACCCAGCACCAGGCGGAAGATCGGGTTTTCCCCAAACAATCCATTTTTGAAAACATCCTTCAGCTTTTTCATTTTCGCATCACCCCGCCTTTCAAACACAGATTACGCATGTTTTTTCGCCTCCCCATACAATTTAGGGTGAACAAAGCGATCAATCAGCGGCGTTACGACATTCATAAACAAGATGGCGTACGTTACACCCTCCGCATATCCGCCAAAGGACCGTATCAGCGCCGTAAGTATGCCTGCTCCTAAGCCCATCAGGAACTGCCCTTTCTGCGTAACAGGGCTTGTTACATAATCCGTACACATGAAGAAGGCGCCGAACATAGCACCGCCGGACAGCACAGCAAACAGCGCATCACCGGTAAATAATCCGTCCTGTCCGCCAAAGGCAAAAATCATGAGAGCGAGCCCGCCCAGATACCCAATCGGCGTCGCCAGGGTAATGACATGGCGCAGCAGCAAGTACGCAGCCCCGATCAGGATGCAGAGCTTAGAGACCTCCCCGATGCATCCGGGAATATTCCCAAAGAATAAATCGCCATAAGACGCCATAGCGCCCGTCGCTTTATAGGCCGCCAAGGGCGTTGCCGCAGAAACCGCATCCGCTGGGGCCCAATGCGTCATCAAGGCAGGCCAGCTCGCCAATAGAAACGCACGCCCTACCAGGGCCGGATTCAAAAAGTTCTGGCCCAGGCCGCCAAATGGCAGTTTTCCAATCGAAATCGCAAATACACTGCCGATAAACGGCACCCACAGCGGCACATACGCCGGGCAGCACATTGCCAAAAGCAGTCCTGTAATCACCGCTGAAAAATCCGTCACGGTCACAGGACGGCCGGTTAGCTTATTGCCCACAAATTCCGTCAGCACCGCGCCCGCGATACCGGCCAGCATCACAAGCGCCGCCTGGTATCCAAACTGGATTACGCCGTAAATCGCCGCAGGGATCAGGGCAATCACGACATCCCTCATGATGCTCTGCACCGTTTGACTTTGGCGGATATGGGGCGAACTAGAAATCGAAAACCTCATTTTCTCCATTTCTACTTCTCCTCCTCTTTCCTAGCCGCTGCAGCGCGCTCGCGCCGCAGCCTGCCGATCTCGGCCTTTGCTAAGCGGATAGACTGCACCAAGTACCGCTTGCTGGGACAGATATATGTGCAGCATCCACATTCCATACAACTCATGGCATGCTCATCCTCGGCCCGTTCAAAATCCTTTTTTCTGGATAGCTGATCGAGCTGAAACGGCATCAACCCAATGGGACATACCGCCACACACTTGCCGCAATGGATACACGGCATTTCCGGCAGCGGCTTTGCCATATCCTCATTGATTACCAGTATCCCGCTTGTGCCTTTTACACAACTGACCTCTGTGCTCGTTTGGGCGACGCCCATCATCGGTCCGCCGGAAATGACCTTCAGGGGGGTTCCTTCAAATCCCCCGCAGGCCTGAATGCAGTCCTCAAAGGTGGTGCCAATCCTTACCAGGAGATTCTGCGGATTTTTTACGCCGCCCGTCACGGTGATCACGCGCTGCACCATCGGCATCCCCTCATAAACAGCCCTATAAATAGCCGCTGCCGTTCCTACATTGAGCACAACACACTTACAATCCATTGGAAGGCCTCCATCCGGCACCTCCCTGCCTGTCAGTGACTGCACAAGCTGCTTTTCAGAGCCCTGCGGGTACCGTGTGCGCATGACCTCTACCGAGATCCCTTGGCAGCTTTTGCAGGCTTCCTTGATCGCCTGTACCGCATCCATCTTATTCTGTTCGATCCCAATGACTGTTTTCTGTATGCCAAGCGCGTTCATCGCCAGCTCAGCGCCAAGCGCCACCTGATCCGGATGCTCTACCATCATGCGTTCATCCGCCGTCAAATAAGGCTCACATTCCGCCCCGTTAATCAAAAGTGTATCTACCGTCTTCCCCTGGGGAATGCTCAGCTTTACATGGGTGGGAAATGTGGCTCCGCCTGCGCCTACAATGCCCGCAGCTTGGATGATCTCGATGATCTCCTGCGAAGAAAGCGCCGCTACCTCCTCTTTTGTACGCGTCCTGATTTCATCAAACAGCGTATATTTGCCATCATTTTCTATCACTACATGCATTGCAGGCGCCCCTGTTACGTGAAGCCTTTCCTGGATCGCCTTTACCTTTCCGGACACGCTGGCATGCACAGGCGCACCCACAAAACCGGCCGGCTGGCCGATAGGCTGCCCTACGCATACCGTATCGCCCACCTTCACGCAAGGATGCGCCGGCATCCCAATGTTCTGTGCCATCGGGATTGCTACCAGTGCAGGGGCTTCCAGATCCTGGATCATCTTTCCGCTAGCCAATGGCTTTCCTTCATGTTGTTTATGCAGCGGCTTTACACCGCCTTTTTTGAATGTAAGAATGCCCAAATGCTACACCTTCCTTTACGGCCATTTGCTGACTATGCCTCTCCAACAATTCTTTAATTATAGCACAATTCCAATTCTAGTATAACAGCTTTACAGCCCCCCGGCACGAAAAATCATGAAACTTTCTACAGGTCATATTGCGTGTCTTTCAGCAGCTTATTGATTTATTCTACAAAATATGCAAAAATATAAGATGGTTTTTTGTGATATAGTAGAAATGAAGGAATGGAGTGTGTTCCGGTATGAATATAATTTTACTTGGCGCTTGTGTGCTCATTGCCTGTTTTGGGATCTTTACAGCCCTTCTCGGCAGCGGAAAACCGAAGTTGTTTGGCGCGCTATTCGGCATTATACTCGGCAGCGGTTTGGCGATTGCTGTCTGTAAAGCGATCGGATTGAGCCTTACCTCTATCCCTGTGGCCGTGGCGATGGGGGTTGCTTCCATCGTTCTTTTAGCGCTCGCTGTTTGGAAAGAAGCGGCCTCCTTGCTCATCATCAGCCTCTGTGGCGGTGTATATATCGGCGGCGGACTGGTATACGGTGTTATGACGCTCTTTTCCATCCAGTTGGATTGGATCATCGGAGGCTTGGCCGTTGCAATTTTGGCGCTTATCTTTGCCGCTCTTTGTTTGATCCGGCCCAGCAACGGCATCTTGGCTGCAACCTCTATTGCAGGCGGTGCATTGGTAAGCGTTTCAGGCTCTGTCATTTTATATATGATTCTCAATATTGCCGCCAGTGCCGGGGTTATCGGTGATTTGCTGGCCTTATATACAGCATTATCGCCAAACACCATTTTGCTCATCTGGGTTTTCGGCCTATTGCTTGGCGGCGGCGCGATGCTGCTACAGAGCCTCTTGATGAAATCCGTAGAAGATGCCGACGATGGCTCTTGGGAAGATTGGGAGCCGGAGTATGAGGAAGAAGATCCCATTGTTGTCAAACGCGGTCCTCGACGCAAAAAGAAAAAGCAGCTTGTAGAGCCTTATGACTGGGGAGACCCGGAAGAATCTGACGACTATGAGGAACAAGAGGATTGGGAAGAGGAGCCAGAGGAAGACGCCGTCTACGATACGCCGGAAGAGGAGCCTGCGCCTGTGCAGGAGAAAGAACATGTGCGTACTGTCATTCCTCCTGTTGGTCCTACGGACAAGGATGACAATGGCTCCACAAAGGTGTTCCGCAAGGTTATCCTGCCTGAAACAGAGGTTCAATCAACGCGTCCGCTCCATGTTGCTGAGGAAGCATCTCAACCGGAACCGCGCAGGGAGAAATTGTCCCGTCCTACGTTCCCGCCTCGTTCTCAGCGCAGAAAATAAGCTTTCAAAAGGCTCCCCAAGGGGAGCCTTTTTTGTATCATCCAATCTTTTTAATCCAACAGCGGCGCCGTTTGTGTTGTGTAGCTTCGTAGCTTTTCCACAACGCCTGGATCTTTTCGTTTGTCTCTAGTTCCGGCCCTGTCTCTGCATACTTTCCGTTATTTTCGATGGCCACCTTTGTCAGGTCATTCAGCATCAGCGCCACATGTCCCTGTTTTTGATACTTTGGCTTTACACCAATCAAATAAAGGTCGATCACATCTGTCTTTTTGTAAGGCGCTCTTAGTATACGGATCCATCCAAATGGAAGGAGCCTCCCCTTGGATTTCCGCACACATTCGTTCATCGAGGGCAGCATAAAGCCCACCCCTACCGGCTCATCATTTTCATTAATGATCATGCGCACATAGTGCGGATTAATCAGCATCATAAACTGTGAAAAGTACTTTTGGATCAGTTTATCCGTAATAGGTACTGTTCCGTACAGATCCTCAAACGCTTCATTGATAACGCGCATCGCTCCCTTGAGATATGGGCGAATTTCCCGCTTGCTCTTAAATGTCGCCATTTTCATCTTGCTGCGCTTCATGACAAACTGGCTCAAGCGTTCAATCCTGGGGTCCACCTGCTCCGGGATCTTAATTTTATATTCCACCCAGTCAACATCCTTGGCAAAGCCAAGCTTTTCCATATGATCTTTGTAATAAGCATAGTTATAAATGGTGATAAAATTATTGTCCTCGTCAAATCCCTCTATCAACATGCCTTCCTGGTCCAAATCGCTAAACCCCATCGGCCCGTGGATTTCCTGCAATCCTTTGGACTGCCCCCAGGCAATGACAGTATCAAACAGCGCTTTGCTGACTTCATAATCATCGATAAAGTCCACACGTGTAAACCGAATCCGGCTCGTCCCCCATTTCTCATTGGCCGCATGACTGATAATAGCGCCAATACGGCCTACGACCTTGCCGTCGCGATACGCCAAAAACATCTTCGCTTCGCAAAAATCATACGCCGGATTTTTTTTCGGATTAAAATTATCCAATTCATCCGATAACAAGAAAGGCACAAACTGCGGGCAGCTTTTGTACAATTCTAAAGGAAATTTGACAAATGCCTTTTTCTCCTTTGCTGTAATCGCTTCTCTTACCTCTACCATATAAATATTCCTTTCCATACCAGGGAAACCCTTCGTTTATTCTTAAAAAAATAGAACTGTTTATTATAGTACAGTTCTATTTTTGTAGTTGCAAGTATTTCTTTTTATCAAAAGATGTTTCCCAGTGAAAATTTATATTGGTCAGAAAGATCTCTAAACAATGTTTTTACAACTGCTAACTGCGCCGCCGCATGCTCATATTCCTTTTGCTCCAGCAGTGCGCGGACCTCCGTTGTCTGATTGCTGATTTCATCCAGCAGGTTATGGTTAATCACGATCGTCCACCGTTCTTCCAACACTTCAAATCTGTCCGATATTTGCTGCATGGTTTCCCCTGCCCGGTCATAGTCCTCAGCCGCCAAGGTATCCAGCGCCTGCTGGCTCAGTGTCTCCAGCTGACTCAGGTCTGTTTGAAAGCCGTTTTCCCAAAGCAGGGATACTGTAATCAGCGCAGCCAAGGCGGCCAAGCTGTATATCAATCTTTTCATGGCTTCACCGCCCCGATCCTATACCGAACCAGGTTGCCGCCCTTGATTTGGACTGTCAGCTCTCCTTTTCGGTTTCCCATTGCAAAAAAAACATTGCGCCTGTCTACCTTGTAGATTTTCAGTGTCTTTTCCACGCCCTGGCTCGTCAATCCCAGTATTTTTAGGTTTTCCCTCTGCCATTCTCCCTCGATTAGAATGCCAAGCGGCATATCATTTTCCTTTGCCACCATACCTAGATCCTCCATGGAAGGCGGCTGTGTTTTGTTCTGGAACATCACGCTGAGTTGTCCATTGGTTTCCATCGTCGCACAATATACATCCTCCAAAGCAAACGCATCTTTGGCACGAAGCGCTTCCATCAGCTCCTCTACGCTTAGGCTCAGCTTTTTCAATTCCTTCTCGTTGATTACACCCTTCCGTATCAGCGTACTGGTTTTTCCACAAAATACTTTTCGCATTTTTCTGCTCTTGATACACAAAAAAGAAATAAAATTATGACAAATAAATAGCGCAATCATGGGAATGATTCCCTCTACCAAGGATATGGCGGGATCTTGCATCGGCGCGGCCACTACATCTGCGACCAACAGCGTGATAACAATTTCATAAGGCTGCATTTGGCCAATCTGGCGCTTTCCCATCAGCCGCATAAAGATGACTACCACAAGATATAAAATCAAGGCACGCATAAAAATTGTAAGCATGGTTTTCCTCCTTGCTTACAGTTTGTACAAAATAATTAAAAGCATGCGCCATAACTGGTTGAAATACTGACATACCATTGCCATAACCAAACGCTATAGTAAAAGCGTAGCAAGCAACCAAGCAATTGCAAGCAAATCCTCCCCCTTACAAACCCTCCGCAATCTGCGGAGGGTTTTCCCTTTATCAGCTCGCTGGCATGCCGGTTAAGCCTTCTTCCATGGATAAAAAAATTCGCAAACCAAGATATGGTTTGCGAATTTATCTGCAGGCGCCGCCTGCTGGTGGGACTTACTGGACTCGAACCAGCGACCCCATCGATGTGAACGATGTGCTCTACCAACTGAGCTAAAGTCCCGAGTGCCTTGCTATTATAGCGTACAAGGCACAAAAAATCAAGTATCATCTTTTCTTTTCTTCTTTGATTCTTTTCTTATGGCGCTCCAGAATCGGCGCAAGATACTGCCCAGTATAGCTTCCCTCTGCCTTTGCTACCTGTTCCGGCGTTCCCGCAGCCACAATCGTACCGCCTTTATCTCCGCCCTCAGGGCCCAGGTCTATGATCTGATCCGCTGTTTTGATTACATCCAGGTTATGCTCTATGACCACCACGGTATTGCCGCCTTCTACCAGCTGATGCAGGATCTTTACCAGCCTGTCCACATCCGCGATATGCAAGCCCGTTGTAGGCTCGTCCAAAATATACAGAGTGCGCCCTGTGCCCCTCTTAGACAGCTCTGCGGCAAGCTTTACCCGCTGTGCTTCTCCGCCAGACAATGTCGTGCTCGGTTGTCCCAGGCGCATATAGCCCAGGCCTACCTGGCAAAGCACATCCAGCTTTCTATGGATTCTTTGGATCGGGGAAAAGAAATCGCGGGCCTGTTCAATGGTCATATCCAGCACATCTGCAATGTTTTTCCCTTTGTAATAAACCTCTAGCGTTTCCCTGTTGTATCGTTTCCCCTTACAGACATCGCAGGGCACATAAATATCCGGCAAAAAGTGCATCTCGATGCGTACAATACCGTCACCCTTGCATGCTTCGCATCTTCCGCCCTTTACATTGAAGCTAAAGCGCCCGTTTTTATATCCTCTCATCTTGGCATCTGGCGTCTGTGCAAATAAATCGCGGATCATATCAAACACGCCCGTATAGGTAGCCGGGTTGCTGCGCGGTGTGCGTCCGATGGGAGACTGGTCAATGTCTATGACCTTATCCAGCTGCTCTAGCCCCACCATTTTATCGTAGCGCCCTGGACGGATGCGGGCGCGGTTTAGGTCGCGGGCCAATGATTTATATAAAATCTCATTGACAAAGCTGCTCTTGCCGCTGCCCGAAACCCCCGTAATGCAAGTCAATACCCCCAAAGGCACCTTAATATCGACATTCTTAAGGTTGTTTTCCTGGCATCCCTTTACAAGCAAAGTGCCTGTCGGCTTTCTTCTTTTATGCGGGATCTCCACTTCTTTTTTCCCGGACAGGTACTGTCCGGTAATGGAATCCTCGCAGGCCTCTATTTCCTCTACCGTACCCTGCGCTACCAACTCACCGCCATGCTCTCCTGCGCCTGGCCCAATATCTACAATCTGATCTGCAGCGCGCATCGTATCCTCGTCATGCTCCACAACGATCAGCGTATTGCCAAGATCCCGCAGGCTTTTCAGCGTAGCAAGCAGCTTGTCGTTGTCCCTCTGATGCAGGCCGATACTCGGTTCATCCAAGATATACAGCACTCCCGTTAGCCGTGAACCAATTTGCGTAGCCAGGCGAATGCGCTGCGCTTCCCCGCCTGACAGCGTATAAGCCGTTCTTGACAGCGTAATATATTCCAGGCCTACGTCGTTCAAAAACCCAATTCTGGATTTGATCTCTTTGAGAATCCGGCCCGCTATCATTTCCTCACGCTCTGTCAGCTCTAAATGATCGATAAAATGTTTGATCTCCGAAACAGGCAGATCGGACAGCTCTGCAATGGAAAGCCCCCCTACCGTCACCCCCAGCACCTCCGGCTTTAGCCTGGCGCCGTGGCAGTCCGGGCAAGGTACATTGGCCATGAACTGCTCGTATTCCTCTTTCATGTAATCGCTTTGGGTCTCTTTGTAGCGGCGTTCTATGTTGTTTACCAGCCCCTCAAACTCGCTGTAAAACTTTCCGCTGCCAAATTCCTTATCGTAGGAAACCTCTATCTTTTCCTTTGACCCATAGAGAAAAAGATCGATAATCTCTTTTGGAAGCTCCGATACCGGCACGTCCAGGGAAAAGCCGTAATGGTTTGCCATGGCCGCAAAATACATCTCCGCCATCGAGCCCGGCTGCGAGGTATCCCATCCCGGAATACTGATGGCTCCCTGGCGAATGGATTTGCTTTTGTCCGGGATGATAAGCTCTGGGTCCACTTTGGTCAGTGTGCCCAGGCCTGAACAGGTGGGACAAGCGCCAAACGGGCTATTGAAGGAAAACATCCGGGGGGTAAGCTCCTCCATGCTGATACCGCAGTCCGGGCAAGCATAGTTAGAACTCATGACGGTCTGTTCTCCAGTGTCGGCATCCTGTATCGTGACAACGCCCTGAGACATCGCCAGCGCCGTTTCCAGGCTGTCGTTAATCCGGCTCTTTGCATCCTCCCGCACAACAATACGGTCCACCACAGCGTAAATAGTATGTTTCTTTGTTTTTGCCAGTTTCTCCCGTTCTTCAGAGAGGTCAACAATCTCCCCATCTACCATGGCTCTGGCAAACCCGCTTTTGCGCAGGTCTTCAAATACCTTTACGTGTTCGCCCTTGCGTTCCCGCACCACAGGCGCTAAAAGCAAAATGCGTTTGCCTTCCCCCATGGCAAGTACATTCTCTACCATTTGGTCAATGCTCTGCTGTTTGATAGGCTTGCCGCATTTAGGACAGTGCGGCTGCCCAATGCGCGCATACAGCAGACGCAGATAATCATGGATCTCCGTAACCGTTCCCACCGTGGAGCGCGGGTTGCGGGAGGTCGTCTTTTGGTCGATGGAGATTGCCGGCGAAAGCCCTTCAATGGACTCCACATCCGGCTTTTCCATCTGTCCCAAAAACTGGCGCGCATACGAGGACAGCGATTCCACATACCGCCTCTGCCCTTCCGCATAGATCGTATCAAATGCCAAGCTGCTTTTGCCGCTGCCGGAAAGTCCCGTAAATACCACAAGACTATCCCTGGGAATTGATAGATCAATGTTTTTTAAGTTATTTTGCTTTGCTCCACGAATTTCTATCGTTTCGTTCATTTTCCTTTTTTTCTCCCTTTATAGCCGCTGCTCTTTTTCTGTTTCTTTTTTTCCGGCACGCCGCCGTCCCTCAATGCTAGAATCTCATCACGCAATACTGCCGCACGCTCAAAATCCAATTCGGCAGCAGCCTGTTTCATTTCTTGCTCCATCAACTGTATTTTCATCTGCCGCTGCTGTGGCGTCAGCTGTACGCTGTCCTTACGGTCCTTATGGGCGCTTCTGGAGATCTCCAGTACGTTGCGGATGCTCTTTTCCACACTGTGCGGTGTAATATGATGCTTTTCATTATAGGCCAGCTGTATCTCTCGTCTCCGCATTGTCTCGTCCATAGCACGCTGCATGCTGTCGGTGATTTTATCTCCATACATGATGACGCGGCTGTGTACATTGCGCGCTGCACGCCCAATGGTCTGGATCAGCGAAGTCGTGCTCCTCAAATATCCTTCCTTATCCGCATCCAAAATCGCGACCAGCCCTACCTCCGGAATATCCAGCCCTTCACGAAGCAGGTTGATCCCCACCAATACATCATATTCGCCAAGCCGCAGATCCCGAATGAGCTCCATACGCTCCATTGTCTCCGTGTCCGCATGCATATACCTCACACGCATATCCAGCTGCTCCAAATATTCTGTTAAGCGCTCCGCCATTTTTTTGGTCAGCGTTGTCACCAAGGTTCTGTATCCCTGTTCTGTGGTCTTATGGATCTGCCCGATGAGATCATCTACCTGTCCTTCTGCCGGCAGCACCGTTACTTCAGGGTCCACCAGCCCTGTCGGGCGGATGATCTGCTCTACCGTCTGCGTACTCACCCCTGTCTCATAATCTGCCGGTGTGGCAGACACATACACCGCTTGATTCACCCTCTGCGTAAACTCCTCAAACTTTAACGGTCTATTGTCATACGCGCTTGGCAGGCGGAATCCGTACTGCACCAAAGAATCCTTACGGGAAAAGTCTCCTTTATACATCGCCTTGATTTGCGGAATCGTCACATGGCTTTCATCTATCATCAATAGATAATCATCCGGAAAATAATCCAACAGCGTATAAGGCGGCTGTCCCGGTTTTCGCCCGTCAAAGTATCGGGAATAGTTTTCTATCCCGCTGCAAAACCCGATTTCCCGCATCATTTCCAAATCAAATGTCGTACGCTGTTCAATGCGCTGCGCCTCCAGCAGCCTATCCTGCTTGCGAAATGCCTCCGCCTGCTTTTTCATATCGCCTTCAATTTGTTCCATCGCAGCATTGAGTTTTGCCTGGCTCGTGGCATAGTGGGTTGCCGGGAACAAAACGGTATGATCCAATATGCGCACAGGGCTGCCCGTCAAGGTATCAATCTCGCTGATCCGTTCAATCTCATCCCCGAAAAATTCAATGCGAACCGCCCGCTCGCTATGGCTGGCAGGAAAAACCTCCAGCACATCTCCCCGCGCGCGGAAGGTACCCCGCACAAAGTTTATATCATTTCTCTCATATTGGATATCCACCAAATGACGTATAATATCATCCCTTTCTCTCCTCATACCGGGCCGAAGAGAGATGGATAAATTCAAATATTCCTCCGGATCGCCCAACGCATAAATGCAGGATACAGACGCTACAATAATAACATCTCTGCGCTCATTCAGCGCGCTTGTAGCGCTATGGCGCATCTTGTCGATTTCATCATTGATCGCCGTCGTTTTTTCAATGTATACATCACTGGAGGGGATATACGCTTCCGGCTGGTAATAATCATAGTAGGAAACAAAGTATTCCACCGCGCTGTCCGGAAAAAACTCCTTGAACTCACTGCACAGCTGCCCGGCCAGTGTCTTATTATGCGCAATGACAAGCGTAGGCCTCTGCACCTTTTCAATGACCTTGGCCATTGTATACGTCTTTCCGCTGCCTGTGACGCCCAGCAGTACCTGGTTCTTTTCTCCCCGCAAGATCCCGTCCGCCAGCTTTTCGATAGCTTGGGGCTGATCGCCGGTTGGCTCAAATGGAGATACTACCTTAAACGTTCCCACATTGCTCATACAGCACTGCCTCCTTCCATGCTTCAATTTCTTCTCTTTTTCATCAATCGCAGCAATATTTAAGAACTAATGTTCTCATTTTATCCTACTGGTTCTCCTAGCTTTTGTCAATGCTTTAGTATGCCATACATAAAATTCTTTTACAACGGCATTTCCTCTCTTTGCCCCATTCCCGACCCAAAATATCTTCTCCAAAAATCGTTTTCCCTCATCAAAAAGCTGCCCTTGAGTTTTCTTGAAAATCGCGCCCAACTATCCTATACTAAGAATAGACAATCCTCTCTTTTATGGAGGCCGAAAGGAGCTCATATCATGAATCATCCGGTTGAAATGATCGCTTCCCATCTAAAACAAGTGCGGGAGACATTGGGGCTTTCCGTTGAGGAAGTCTGCAAAGCGCTGGATATCTCCTCGGAACAGTATCTTAGCTATGAGCAGGCACGCGAGGACATCCCGATTGGTTTGCTCACCAGTTTTTGCAATACCTATGATGTATCGCTGGCCAATCTCGTCACAGGCGAAGAACCAAAGCTCAGCGTATATGCCATCAACCGCAAAGGAAAAGGCCTGGAGGTAGAGCGCTATCCCGGCTACGATTATGTTTCTTTGGCTCACCAGTTTTTCCATAAAAAATGTTATCCGTTTATCGTTACGGTAAGCCCGGAAAAGGAGCCGGCTAAAATGAATAAGCATAACGGCCACGAATTTGACTTTGTGCTGCAGGGCAGCATCAAATGCAAAATCGGAGAAAAGGAAATTATTCTGGAGGAAGGAGACAGCATCTACTTTGATTCCGTATATCCGCATGGCATACAAGCGAATACGGATGAGCCGGCAAGGTTTTTAGCCATCGTTTTAGAGTAATCATCCAAAAAAGAGACCCTTATAAGGGTCTCTTTTTTTCATTTCTGATTCAGTCCATAATCACGCAAGCGATCATTTTGAGATCCTGCCCGCCATTATTGGTAATGGAGTGGCCTTCTCCATTGACGGTAATCATGGTATCGCCCGCCTGAATCTTTTTTTCTGTTCCATTATCATCCACGATGCCTTCACCTTCCAGGATATGATAAAACTCCATTTCCCCATGATGCTCATGGTATCCGATCCCGCAGCCTGGCTTAAGCGTCATAATGGAAAATACACGGCAGTTTTTCGGCATATCCGCCTTATTCGCCAAAGCCTGGTTCAGCACTTCACCAGGGCCGCCTCTCATTTCCTTGCGGACCTCTACTTCAATGGTGTTTGTAGATGTAATCATACTTCTGCCTCCTTATCCTTCGACTCGGATGATATTCCGGATCGTAAAGTACTCCGTCGCTTCGATTTCCTTCACAGCCGCCATCAGCGCCTTTTCCGTGGTTTGATGCGTGATAAATACCAGCGGTACACGCCCGTTCTTTTCCTGCCCGCGCTGCATCACTGCCGCAATGGATACGCCCTTTTCTCCCAAAATCTTCGCAGCAGATGCCAGTACATTGGGTTTGTCTGTTGCTTCTGTATGGATGAAATAGCTGCTGGTGAAATCATCCATCACCTTGGCCTGTTTATGATTCAGGAAGCCGTACCGGCGGTGCTTGCCCTCTGTCAGCGCCGTCAGCACATCGCTCAGCAGCGCGCTTGCTGTCGGGAAATCACCAGCGCCGCGGCCATAGAACATCAGCTGCCCTGCCGCATCGGTATCAGCATATACTGCATTGAACGGCCCGCTCACAGAATTAAGCGGATGCTCCAACGGAATCATCGTCGGATGCACGCGCACCTCTACCTCATCGCCTACCTGCTTGCCGATGGCCAGCATCTTGATGCCATAGCCCAGTTCTTTGGCCGTACGAATATCGTCAGCCGATACCTTTGTAATCCCTTCACGCAGGATATTGTCTACCTTCACGCGTTTGTTAAACGCCAGCGACGCCAAAATCGCCAGCTTGAACTGTACGTCATATCCTTCCACATCATTTTTCGGGTCCGGCTCGGCATATCCCAGGTCCTGCGCCTGTTTCAAGGCATCTGCATAATCCATGCCTTCTTCGCTCATCTTACTTAAAATATAGTTTGTCGTACCGTTGATGATGCCCATTACGCCCGTAACATGATTGGCGGAAAGGCTGTCCGTCACCGCCTTAATCACAGGTACTGCGCCCGCTACGCTGGCTTCAAAATACAGTGCAGCGCCCGTTTTTGCCGCAGCCTGCTCCAATTCTTCCCAGTGCTTGGAAATCAGCTCCTTATTGGCTGTCACGTATCCCTTCCCGGCCTTGAGCACTGCCAAAGCATAGGACAGCGCAGGATCCGTTCCACCCATCGCCTCTGCCACAAGCTCAATTTCCGGGTCATTTACGATTTTTTCAAAGTCCGTTGTCAGCACGCCATCCGGGACAGGGCGCTTTTTATCCGCATTTTTTACCAACGCATACTTTACTTCCACCTCTGCCCCTGTGTTTTCACAAATGATCTCGGCATTCTTCTCAATCAGCTGGTAGGTACCCAGCCCTACCGTACCCAATCCCAATAGTGCAATCTTGTGTTTCATTGTTGTGAGTACCTCCCTTAACGATTCCTATTGTATATAATTTGTAAGCCTTTTAACGTCAAAAGCTTGTCCACCATATTGATATGATGCGTGTCTCCCGCAATGACATCCGAGAGCCCGCCCGTCGCCACTACAAATGCAGGCCCAATCTCCATTTTCAGCTTTGCAAGAATGTTGTCCGCCAGCCCCGCAAACCCATACATCACGCCTGCCTGCATTGCCTCTATGGTATTCGTCGCCAATACATGATCCGGCTTTGCAAAGTTGAATCTTCTCAGCTGGGCTGCACGGCTGGTCAGCGCTTCGCTGGCGCTTCGTATCCCAGGTGCAATGGAGCCCCCTAAAAAGATGCCGTCTTCACTAATCACGCCAAAGGTAGTAGCCGTCCCAAAGTCTACCGTAATGCACGAGCCCTTTCCGCCATACAGCTCATATCCCGCCACAGCGTTGGCAATACGATCTGCCCCCAACGCCGGCAGCGAATCATATTGCAGCTTGATTCCCAGATTTAGCTGATACGACACGAACATCGGATGGCAGTGGAAAAAGGTATGTGTCATTCGATCCAAGGTATAGCGCAGCTGCGGCTGTACCGTCGCAATGATAACACCCTCTATCTCATCCGCCGTGCGGTTCAAATAAGATAAGAAATGAATGATCAGCAAACCGTATTCGTCGCTGCTTCGGTCTGCGTTGGTCGTGATACGGAAACTGGAAATCAGCTTTTCCTCTTCAAACAACCCTACCTTAATATTTGAGTTGCCTACATCCATAGCAAGCAGCATACCAGGCGCCTCCTTTTCCCCGCCCCAGCCTTTGACAGCTGTTTTAGGCCAATGCAGCTTCGTTCCTGCATTTCATCAAAAATAGACAAAAGTTGCGTTTATTATACCAGGTCTGCCGGGATAAAACAATAAAGCGGGCGCAGTTTTCCGCCCGCTTCTCGCCTGTTCCTTTCCTTGCTCTAGTTTATCATATAGATGGTATAGTTCAATACCAGTGCATAGGCCTGCCAAAGAAGATAGGGAAGCAAAAGCCAGCCATACAGCGGCTTTTTTCTATATGCCTGCCATACCGTATAGATACAGCTGGCGACAGCAAGCGCCAATATCAATACGCCTGCCGAGGCATTTTGTTTTGCAAAGAATGCATAGTTCCACAGCGCCCCTAAAAATAACGTTAAAATTAAAGGATATATAATTCTTGCGCCGCTTTGCGTTCGGAACAGCAAAAACAGGTCCGCTGCAATCAACAAATATAAAACGCTCCATACTATGGCAAATACAAAGCCTGGTGGCTGGAAAACCGGTTTTGCCAAAGATAGGTACCACTGGCTCTGCGTATCGTTCCATAGATAGGAAAGCAAAGCCGCGGCTGCTACCCATGCGATGGCCCAAACGGCATACATGACGTCTCTTTTAAGATTTGCTTTCACGCTCATACTCCCTTTTCTCTGATTCGTTATAGTTTATGATGGGCGAACAAGCAAATAGTATTCCGTTTTCAAAGAAAAAAGGGCTGGATAACCCAGCCCTTTTCAGGAGCGTTATGCTTGGCTTAGCAGCCGCAGCCACAGCCCCTACCGCCAAAAGGCGTGGCGTCGCCGCAGCCGGAGTTTCCGCCGCAGATGCAGCTCAGGAGCAGCAGCCAGATGATCAGATCGCAGCAGCTGCCGCCATTGCCAAAGCCGCCGAACCCGTTTCCGCAGCCGTTTCCACCGCAGCAACAGCACAACAGAAGAATGTACAGTAAACAATTGTCATTTCCACCAAAGCAACCCATAAAATGTTCCTCCTTGAGAAAAATACTTTTGAACCGGCTTGATTGTCAGTTCGCTTTATACTACGA